>Ga0351942_1020_pt1 | contig 88717 bp, 58 predicted proteins | sample TotcelT113001N10_FD_206838 | JGI IMG/M metagenome (GOLD analysis project Ga0351942, IMG submission 206838) | Enriched cells from coal bed in the Powder River Basin, Montana, United States - Total cells T11 rep2 HSBNCT.T11.300.1.N10 ... | reverse complement strand
GGCAGGACGACGAGGGGCACTCGCTGATCTCGATGACTTCGATCTGCGGCCCGGCTTCCGAACGCAACGCCATGGCCTTGCTGCGGTACAATACCAAGATGGTGCATGGCGCGTTTGCCGTGTTGCCGACGCCTGGCGGCGAAATGATCGTGGTCCAAGCCAATCAGCTGGCCGATACCGCCGATCCGCTGACCACCACCCGAATCCTGACCGCCGTCGCATGGCAGGCGGATAAAGCGGAAGAAAAACTGGGGGGCGGCGACCGGTACTAGTTTCGCCGCCAGTGTGTGCGACCCGCGGGCCTGCGTCCATTGGATGCGCGCCGAGCACGCATCGTGGTGGGTTCCGAGCGCCGATCGGAACCGCATCGGGTTTGCACGCTGTCGGTTTCATTAGGTCGCGGTCGGCGCCCTCGCCCCACTTTGGTTGCGGTCGCTAGCTCGCGTTGGGTAATTTGGCCATGACAACACAAGGGACCGTTTACGGGAGAATGACGCCAGTGACTCGATGGATTCCGTTCTGCATCTCGTTGACCGCACTCGTTTCGTTCGGTGCCCCGGCAGCGGCCGACGAGGCGTTGCCCGTCCAGGCTGCCGAGGCCATGCGGCGCGCCGTGGACTTTTATGGCCGCCAGGTCGCCGTTCACGGCGGTTACGTATACCGGTACAGCGCCGACCTGGCCAAGCGCGAAGGCGAGGGCAAGACGGGGCCGGACACGGTTTGGGTCGAGCCGCCCGGCACGCCCGCGGTCGGCATGGCCTACCTGGACGCCTACGAGCGCACCGGCGATGGGTATTTACTGGATGCGGCCCGAGCGGCCGGCGAGTGCCTGGTCCGCGGCCAGTTGCGCAGCGGTGCTTGGACCGCGTCCATCGAATTTGCGGCGGAAGCCCGCAAGAAATACGCCTATCGCACCGATCCGCCGCCACCGCGGCGGGCGTTCAACTGGTCGACGTTCGACGATGACAAGTCACAGTCAGCCATCCGGTTTCTGTGCCGGCTGGACAAGACGCTGAATTTCCAGGACGCCCGAGTCCACGAGGCGATCACCTTTGCCCTGGACGCGGTACTGAAAGCCCAGTTCCCCAACGGCGCTTGGCCGCAGGGGTTTCAGGAGTCTCCCGACCCCGCCAAGTATCCCGTTTTGCAGGCCAGCTACCCCGAAACGTGGCCGTGGAAATATCCCGGCGGCGACTACTGGATGTACTACACGTTCAACGACAATGCCATCAGCGACACGATCGACACGCTGCTGCTGGCGTCCGAGGTGTATCGGGAGCCTCGTTATCGCGACGCGGCGTTGCGCGGCGGCGAGTTCATCCTGCTGGCCCAGATGCCCGAACCCCAGCCCGCCTGGGCCCAGCAATACAATTTTGAGATGCATCCCGTGTGGGCCCGCAAGTTCGAGCCGCCGGCCATTTCCGGCGGCGAGTCGCAGGGCATCCTGCGAACGCTGATCCGGCTGTACGTCCAGACGGGCGACCGCAAGTTCCTTGAACCCGTGCCGCGGGCGATCGAGTACCTTCAGCGTTCGACGATGCCCGATGGCCAACTGGCTCGGTTCTACGAACTGCAAACCAACAAGCCGCTGTACTTCACGCGCCAGTATGAACTGACCTACGACGACAGCGACATGCCGACGCACTACGCGTTCAAAATCGGCAATGGCTTGGCCGGCTTGACGCAGCAGTACGAGCGCGTGTCCAAGCTGACCGCCGAGCAACTGGCGGAACTCCGCACCCCTGCGCCGGACAGGATCCGAGTGACACCCCAGCTGGAAACACAGGTCCGCCGTCTCGTCGAATCACTCGACGAGCGGGGCGCCTGGGTGGAAGACGGCCGTTTGCGTTATCACGGCGACGCCGACGACACGCGGCGAGTGATCGACAGCAGCACGTTCATCAAGAACCTGGCCGCGTTAAGCCGCTATGTGGGGGCGTCGCGGCGGTGATTTCTCGGCACCCGGTCGCCGTCCTGCTCCATCCGCTGCCAGCAGGTTCGAGGATTTCAGTCCCGGCAGATCGCTGCTCGCATTCTTCAGGGTGACGATCGACGCCAACGCCGGCGATGAACCCTCCTGGGCTACGGCACCTTCGTCCGCGAGGCGAGCCTTCCCCCGGCGAACCACTCCGGCGGTCCCCCTGGCCAAAGCGGACCAAGCGGCCCGTTCTCCGTTGCGGCAATTGGCGTGCCAAGTTGGGGATAGGTTCCTTGGTTCAGTTGTAACAGGCGGTCGAAGTCTGCCCTGGCGGCGGCCTCAACGGCTCGGGCGCCGTCGCAGGCGTGGTTCGCAGCTCGGGCGGCAGCATTGGCCGCGTCGCCGGCCTCGATGGCGACTCGGTTTGCGTAGACGGCGTGCTCGTAAGCGGCGCTTCTGGGGATGTCAAAGGCGTAGGCAGCGGCCCTGGCGGCGGCCGAAGCGGCTCGGGCGGCGTCTCTGGCATCCGCGGCGTCGACGGCGTCTCTGGCATCGTAAGCGGCGGCGTAGGCGGCGCCGCTGACCTCATGGCTGAGACAAAAGTTCTCCGCCAGCGAAATCGCCCATTCGACAGCCGCCTCGTGCTTCGGCAGCTTTGCAGCGCCCGCAGTGCGACCGTACAGCGGTTGCACCCGCCTTGCACACCGCGCCGCGTAGGCCACGATTGCCCCTAGCGGCAGCTTTCGGAGTTCGTCTTCGGTTGGCCACGATGGCTGATCTGGCATATTTTCCCCTCCCTCGGCGTTTCCGGCGATTATCGCCCCCCATCCCAAGAAAGCATTCTTCGGCAGGAACGCTGCCGCTACTTGTTCGCGAATCCGCGTCCAGCGTACCTCCGGCAAGGAACGAATGCAACTTGGCAAGCATCACAGGCGAGTATGGCAGCGAATCGCGCTGGTCGAGCGAATCGCGCAGGCGAGTCAGCCACCCAGTCCGTCAGCGGCACGGCGCTAGCCCAGTGCCGCTTACTTTGTTGCCCACGGGCATGGTGAGTCGCAAGTCGCTAGCCACGGGTAATGGACAGATTTGGCCGTCTTGCTTAAATTGACAGCCACGGCAGTAACGTCCAGTTTTGCGGTCGTGGCGTTCTTGTCCTGGCCTGTTGGTTGTCGACATATCGCATGCCCTTGTAGCATGCGAGTCCACTGCTGCCCACTTTGGGTAGCGTGGCCCCTGATTACCGGGAGCTTGCCGAAGCAACGCAATTTGCCGCGGACCTTTTTGGCCCGTCGCCTTGACCCGTGGGGGAAAAGAGGAAAGTCATTGGCCGGTTTGCAGGGCTTGTCTGACCATGGATTTCTGGTAAACTTAGCCACGATGTCACTTCCTCCGAACAATGGTGTCAAAGTGGTGTCGCTGACTCCTGCCGATGCAACCGGCGGGTGTCGATCTTGCGGAAAAAAGGCTAACCGGTTTCAGAAAGGTGGCAACCGCCTTTCAGCCAAGAAAGCCGATCTGCAAAAAACGCAGAAGATGCCGCAAAAGACAGCGTTTTTGGTATTGGCGGAGTAGCTCAGCTGGTTAGAGCAGCGGAATCATAATCCGCGTGTCGGGGGTTCGAATCCCTCCTCCGCTACTAGTGCGTCGTCCAACCCAAATCTTGTGGTTGCCAAAAACGGCGTTGGTTCGATGACCATCCCCGCCATCTGCGAGATGGATGGACCCGCAAACGGGCACCATTGAATCCGGCCGGCGACAAGATCATCGTCGAATCGCCTTCTCGACCGTTCAGTATCTCGCTCACAACGACAAGCGGCAGACAATCAACACGCGATCCCTGGAGAAGTCCCAATATCGTACACAGAAAGCGGTATGGAGGAGGCTGAACGTGGCGAATGCCAAGGTAGGAACGAGACTTTCGAGAGCGACGCTGACGACGGACAAGGCGAGCGTCCCGAAGTGTTGCCGTCAGGCACCTTGGCGACAAGCGGAACGGATGCGGCGAAAGCGGATGGGAAGGGATTCGAACCCCTGGTGGACTCACGCCCACAGCGGTTTTCAAGACCGCCGCCTTAGACCACTCGGCCACCCATCCGGTACGGTGTTTTACCGTGTTTTCTGCATGCCGTTTAGGTTTACCACAAAGCACCGTCTGCGAAAGATGCGGATTGTTGACTCCTCAGAGTCAGAAAAGGAAATCGCCCGACACAGTGAATCGCCGAAGAAACGAATTAAGCCCTTATCAGAAAAGGGCTTACGAGTGAGGTTGCTGGGGCTCGAACCCAGGGCCTACGGATTAAAAGTCCGTTGCTCTACCGACTGAGCTACAACCTCAAAACTGAATAAAAAGCCATCCTTCTCGGTGTGATTTCGTGTCTTCTTGCCGTTGAGCCTGCAGGGTAACCAGGCGGTTGACACCTCTCCTGACACCCGCCAGACCTTTTCTCGCAAGAGCGACACCGCCGGCTGCATCGGCATGTGTCAGTGACATCACCTGGACACCAATGCTTTGGGGAAAGTGACATCGTGGCTGAGTCTACCACAAATCCATCGTCCAGCAAGCCCCGCAAGCCAACCAAGAAATTTCCTCTTTATCCGGAAACTCAGTGCAGCGACCCGCGTGCGGTCGTGCGTCGGGAACGAAAAAAAATGGAATGCCAGAAAAATGCCGGCATGTTGTTTGTCATACCATGTACGTTTACGACGTCAGCTGCCAGACTACATCGCTAACCCCGTTTTGCGAGTTGGCCGCGCGGGCGGCGACGAAGAGGAAATCGCCCAAGCGGTTCAGGTAGCGGATGACGATCTCCGATACCTGCTCGCCGGGCAGGGCCGCTAGCGTTACAACTCGCCGCTCGGCCCGTCGGCAGACCGTCCGCGCCATGTGCAAGGCGGCAGCTGCTTGGGCACCAGCCGGCAGGATGAACGCTCGCAGCGGCGGCAACCTCTGCTCGAAGCGGTCGATATCGCCTTCCAGGGTCGTGACATGCAGGTCGGCAAGCAGCGAAATCGGCAACAGCGTGGGATCGCTGGCGGCCAGCTGCGAGCCCAGGTGGAATAGCTCGTTTTGCACGCGTTCGATCACTGCATCCAAGTCCTGTGCCAGCCCCAAGGCGCGGGCTAGTCCCAGCGTCGCATTCAATTCGTCCACCGTGCCATACGCCTCGACACGCGGATGGTCCTTGGCCACCCGCTGGCCCGCCAGCAGTCCAGTCTGCCCGGCATCGCCGCTCTTGGTGTAAATCTTCATGATCGCTTTCGTAAGGAAATCCATGTATCTGGTCGGTCCATTGTGGCAAAGACGGTTGCGGCGACAAGTGGGGACACCTGGGTGAGCCGCTTGGTGCCGCGAGTACCGGCTGCAATCTGAGAAAACGGATTTTTGAACCGGGGCGCCTGCTCGCGGAGTTTGCGGCGTTGGCTGCGGAAGAGTGAGTTTAAGTAGTCTGGGGACTTCAGGCATCCCATGCTGGCAAGCCGGGCTCGTCGGCGACGGACAATCCAGCAGGGGATCGTGGATCACGGGGCGTCTCGGGAACTTTGAAAGCCTCGAAGCGTCAAAATCGGCACCATCTGTGAGGTTGCGCCGGCGGCGTCAGCAGACGCGATTGTCGATCTGGCTGCTTGACATGCGTTGCGGACCGCAATAATAGTTTGGGCAGTCCTTCAAATTCAGACATTTTCATCCGCTGTGGTGACGTCGCGGGGGCTATGGCGACCAGAAGCTTGTGCGAACAGAGGTTGCATTCGGCGCGACGGTCAGGCTCGACACTCGGTTTCTACCGGTTGTATCGTTTTTTCGGTTTAGACCGAGAGAACAGGCGTGTGGGTATGAGCAGGTTGGCAAGAATGGCTAACCGGCAAGCTGACAAATGAACGATTTGGTAAGAGTGCATTGTCTGGACGAAATGGGGCAGGTTTTCCGATCACCGCTTTTGTAACGGCGAAGAATCATGAAGAGGCAGAAACGATTTACGCGTCACTTGGCCGACCTGTGTGGCCTGGGTTTTCAGCATCCCAAGGCTCGCGAGCGCAGAGTGAAGGGAAAGCGGGCTTTCCTGGTTGAACCGCTGGAAGTTCGCAACTTGCTGGCGGCGGACCTGTTCGACGGTTTGGCTTTTGCCGCCGCGGATTCCGAATCGCTCGTCGTCGAACCGCCTTCGGTGGTCTCCAGCGAGAGCATTGGGGCAACCTCGCTGACGGCAATGGCCACCTCGGGGCAAACGGCCGAGGGAGAAGCGGCGCCCGATTTGGTGGCCTTTGCCAAGGCGCTGACTCAGGCCGGGACGAAGTATTTTACGGCAGCCTGGTGTCCGCACTGCAATCAGCAGAAAGCATTGTTCGAGGACGGTTCGACCTACTTGAACGCCATCGAGGTCACCAATCCCGACCGCACGCTCAACGCCATCGGTATCGCGAACAACATCACCAGTTTCCCGACGTGGGAATTCCCGGATGGGACGCGGCTGACCGGAATGCAGACATTGGCAACGATTTCCCAGCGCGCTGGCGTGGCGATTCCGTCATCGGACGTTCCGTCGCTCAAGCCGATTGGGAATTTGACAGTGCTGGGCGGTTCGCCGCTTCACATTCCGTTGGACGGCTACGATCCCACTGGCGGTCCTCTGACCTATACCATCACCAGCGACAATCCCGCCTTGGTGGCTCCGACGCTGATCGAAGGCAATCGCAGCATGGAGATTGCCGTCAGCGGATGGGGGAGCATGGTCTTCCAGTTGTTTGAGGATCGGGCGTCGCGGCCCACCAGCCGAGTGGTCGAGTTGGCCGAGGCGGATTTTTATAACGGCATCATTTTTCACCGCGTGATTGCGGACTTTGTGATCCAGGGGGGCGACCCGACCGGCACGGGCACCGGTGGCTCGGATCTGGGCGACTTTGATGACCAGTTCCACGTCGACCTGCAGCACAACCGTTCCGGGTTGCTGTCGTACGCCAAGAGCACGGACGACACAAACGACTCGCAGTTCTTCGTCACGTTGGGGCCGACTCGGCACCTGGATTTTAATCACTCGATCTTCGGCATCCTCGTCGAGGGCTACAGCGTCCTGAACGCGATCGGCAACACGGCCACCACGACCGGCGACCGGCCGGTTTATGACATCGTCATGAACTCGGTCAATATCTTCGACGATTTGGAAAACGGCGTGGTGATGCTGAAAGCGGCGGAGGGCGCCAACGGCCAGGCGAACGTCACGGTCAAGGTGACCAATTCGTTGGGCAAGAGCGTTCAGGAAACGTTCCAGGTAACCGTCAAGCCGGACACGACGGCCAACGGCGGCGCCAACGGCGGACCGTTCCTGTTGGACATCGCTCCGCTGACGACGTCGATGAACACCCCGGTCAATCTGCAGCTGCAAGCCGTGGACGTCGAAGGCGATCCGGTGTACTTCGACGCCAGTGCCGTGACCACCCCGCCGTATACATTCACCGTGAATCACGACACGGGTCTGGTTACCGTAACGCCGAACACAGGCTTCGTCGGCACGACGGAGGTGATTGTTGCCGTCCGCGCGGCCGCAGGTTCGAACACGTCAGACACGTGGGATCGGCAAGCGGTGCCCTTGACGGTGCTGCCTGGCACGCCCGTCCTGGATCTTTTAGCGGCGTCCGATTCGAACATCGCCACCGACAACGTCACCAACGTCACGAACTTGCAGTTCCGCGTGTCCAATGTTAGCACCGGGGGGACCGTGCAGATCTTGCGCGGCGAGACGGTGATCGGACAAGGCACGGCCAACGGCAGCACGATCGACATTACCACGAACAACCTGGCCGCATTGGGCGATGGCGTTTATTCGCTGACCGCGGTACAGGTCGTCGGCGGCGCTCGCAGCCAGACCTCGACGCCCATTGTCGTGACGTTGGACACAACGCCGCCGCCCGCCTTTACGTCCACGCCGCCGACCATCGGCGTGACCGGACAGTTTCTGACCTACAACGCGCAGAATCCGGAGGAGGCGACGCCTGGGTTTACGTACTCGTTGGTCGGGGCTCCCGCGGGAGCGACGATCGATGCAGCCACCGGGGTTCTGTCCTGGACGCCGACGGCGGATCAAGCCGGCAGTAATCTGTTCCAGATCCGCGGGATGGATCTGGCGGGTAATTCGGCCACGCAGAACTTGAGCATCGACGTCAGTGCGATCAACCAGGAAATCCGACTCCGCTTGGACACGGCGGATCTAAGCGGCACGCCGATCAGCACGATCAGCCCGGGCGAAGAATTCCTGGTGCAGGTATTTGTCCAGGACATCCGCCAGAATCCCAAGGGGGTCTTCGCTGCTTACCTGGACGTCACCTACGACGCGAGCCGGGTTTCCGTCGTCGGCGAGAGTATTGTCTACGGCGCCCCGTACGAGAACGGACAATCGGGAGATCTGAGCGTTCCCGGTTTGATTGACGAGGCCGGGGCGTTCGCCGGATTCACGCAGACCGGCGGCGCCGAGAAGTTCCTGCTGTCCGTGCGCATGAAAGCCGATCAAGCGGGCCAGGTCCAGTTCGTGGGGAATCCGGCGGACGGAATCGGTCATCAGATCTTGGTCTACGGCAGCGATCTGCCCATCGACTGGGACGCGGTCACGATCTTGCCGACGACCATCCTCGTGGCATCCGGCGTGACGGCCGTCGACGATCTGTACAATGTCGACGAGGACAGCACCGGTACGACGCTGAACGTGCTGGCCAACGACATCAACGAGACGGGCGGTACGCTGACGATCTCCCAAGTGGGCACCACCAGCCACGGCGGGACGGTGACGATCGCGGCCAACGGCCAGAGCCTGACGTACCGACCGGCGGCCAACTATTTCGGCGAAGAGACGTTTACCTATACCGCGACCAGCGGCACGGCGACTGGCGTTGGGACGGTGACCGTACAGGTCCACCCGATCAACGATCCGCCTACCGCCGTCGCCGATACCTTTACGGTCGGCGCCGATACCCAAAGCAACTTTCTGGACGTGCTGGCCAACGACAGCATCGCGCCCGACCAGGATGAAACGCTGCGGGTGATCTCGGTGGGCACGACCAGTCAGGGAGGAACGGTCACGATTGCTCCCAACGGCACGCACTTGCTGTATACACCCAAGGCGGGCTTTGGCGGGACGGAAACCTTCAGCTATACAATCTCTGATCGGGCAACCACGGGCGGTTTGACCAGCACCACCACGGTAACGATCACCGTCGAATCGGGGCCCCTGCCTACCGCCAACCCGGACACAGCGACAGTGGACGAGGACGCCGCACAAACCGCGATCAACGTCCTGGCCAACGACACGCCGGGGGAAGCCGGTGGGGTTCTGCGGGTGACCGCCGTCAGCGTCGGGTCGCAAGGCGGGACGGTGACGGTCGGCACCAACGGCGCCAACGTGCTCTACCGGCCGAAAGCAAACTTCTTCGGTACGGAAACGTTCACGTACACGGTTCAGGAGCAGGGCGGACGTTCGGCCACGGGCAGCGTGACCGTAACCGTCAACTCGGTCAACGACCCGCCGACGGCCAACGACGACACCTTTGATGTCCCCAAGGACTCGACGGCCAGGCCGCTGAACGTGTTGAGCAACGATACGATACTGCCCGACGTCGGCGAAACGCTGACGATCACCGCCGTGACGCAAGGGACGCAGGGGGGCAGCGTGCAGATCGCCGCAGGCCAGCAAAGCATCACGTACACGCCCGTCGCCGGTTACGTGGGGACCGAGACGTTCACGTACACCGTCAGCGACGGCAACGGCGGGACGGACCAGGCCACGGTCACCGTTCGCGTGTTGGAATACACGCCCCGGAGTATTTCGGGATACGTGGGAGCGAATGGCGATCTGTTGGGCGGCATGGCCATCGATTTGGTCGGCACGGATGAATTCGCAAATCCCGTGACGCGGAGCACGGTTTCCCGGGCGGACGGCACGTTCACGTTCAACGATTTGGCGCCGGGCAACTATACCGTGCATACGATTCAGGCCGCCGCGCCCAGGTTCCTTATCGACCAGCCGAATACGCTTGCGGTGGAATCGGATTTCAGCGCCGGCAACAGCGTGGGGAACGACTTTGCACTGCCGGGACGGCAGGCCAGATTCCTGACCATCGCCGACCTGCTGGTGACCGCGCCGCGGCAGTCGACGCATTCGCCGGCTGAATCCGTGACGGTTGCCATCGAGCCCGGGCAGACGCGGCAACAATGGTACTCGATCGCGGCGGGGTGGACGGGTTACCAGGACCTGAGTCTGACTCTTTCGTCAAACCGGGCCCAATTCACGCTGACAGCCACCGACACTCAGAACCAACAGTTTAACGGCACGTTGAACGCCAACGACACGCGACTGGTGAAATGGTTGGGCAGCGAGGGCTCGGCGTACCTGGTTCGCATCGACGCTGGCCCGACGCAGTTCAACTTGCAGCCGGTCCCCAATGGGACGGCAGCCGGCGGCGAAGGGGAACTGCCTAGCGGTGGCGCCGCACAGCCATTATCGGTAGCCGCTTCCGCGCCGGCGGTGACGATGGCCGACGCCGGGTGGTTCGCACCCTTGCTGGACGGTGGTTACGGGGGCCAGGCGGAAGGCGAGTCGGGGATGACGGCGGACGCCACGACTCCGTCGGCGGTCATCGATACCGTGCTGACGCTGGAAGAGTTTGGTTCGCAGGCCGCTGGCCGCGATCCCTGGGTTGCCATCGCGGCAGCGGCGGATAAAGATGAATACGCTACGGCTGTCGATGCATTGATGGTTGAGGGGAGCGGCATCCTGGCGGAATGGGCGTAGGGCAAACGCTCGACGGACTGCGGGGTTTTGTCAGGCGAAGCATGCATGAGGCGACGTTCCCGGCCCCGTGCAATCGCGGGCCTAGCGTCGGCGGCGTTTGACGAGCGTGACTTCGTTGCCCGTTTCGTTGTAGCTCACATCGTCCATCAAGGACCGCATCAGCCAGATGCCGCGGCCGCAGACGGCCTCCAGATTTTCTGGAGCGGTGGGATCGGGCACATTGCTCGGGTCGAAGCCGGGGCCTTCGTCGCGAATGATGAAGGTCGCGCCTTCGTGGGAAATCCGCACTTTGATGTAGACCTTGCGGTGGCAATATGGTTCCTGCTTGCGCCGCGCTTCGAACAATTCGCTGTACTTCTCGTCGTCAAAGTCTTCCCGCAGCTTGGAACTAAGTTCCAGGTTGCCGTGGTGGACAGCGTTCCGCAACGCCTCTTCCAACGCCAGACACGACAGTTCCTCCGTTCCCTCGTCACAAGCCTCTGCGTTGCGCAAACAGGCCGCGGCATATTCCAGCATGTTGGGGATTACCGTCGTATCGTTGTTTTCGATGACGAATGTGCTGTCCGTGTCGGTAATGGTCTGCAGAAAGCGGTTGAGTTCGCGTTTTTCCTGACACAAGGTCAGCAGTTGACTGACCATCCCCGGCAGCAGCTTGGCCAAAGACGGCTTGGGGACGTAGGCTCGGGCACCGGAACGAGCCGCCTTGAAGGCCACCTCTTCGGTTCCATAGCCCGTCATCAGGATGACAGGAATCAGCGGATGTTCTCGGCCAACGCGCAGCAACAACTCCAGCCCGTCCATTTCCGGCATCAGGTAATCGGTGATTACCAGATCCGGAGCCCGAGCCTGAATCGAGAGCAGTGCTTCGATGCCGTTCGCCGCATATTCGACCTCCAGCTTAGGCGTCTCTTTTAGCAGAGCGCCTACCAGCCGCTGGTCCATGCGAGAGTCGTCAACCACCAGTACCGTGGGCATAAGTTGCGTTTCCACCGGATTTGATGAGAATCCCCTAATACGCCGGTCTATAACGCCTCTGCTCGCGTTTCGTTGGTCATCCGCTCCGTTTCTTTCAGCCGCCCAACCAACGCCGCTAACCAGATTCCTCCGTATTCTGACGTGAGAAGGAGTTCGTTACAACCCGCCTTCCTACGCCTCCAGCCCAAGTTTACGGAACTTGGGTCGAAGCAAAAAGCCGCCGCTCAATCCGTTGCGGCCAGCGGTACTCAGCGGCGAGACCTCGCAAGGCAGTGGACTATTGTCGCCGCAAGTATTTATCTTATAACAGGTTGCATCTGCTTTCGTTCTTTTGGGAAAAGCACGCTACGGGCTTGACTCGCCGTTACCAAGCGGCTGCGTCCGGCTCTTCGACCACGTTCGGCACGCCCCGTTCAAAGAGAATTTCTCTGACCGCAGCGGTGACGAAAATAGGGCTTTTTCCGGTCGTATGGCCTGCCCCCTCGATCTCGGCGGCTGGATCTCTGGCACTGGCCGATGGGGACTGGCGATTCCGGTGCATCGCGTTATGTTGACAGCTGTTCGTCACCGTCTTGGCGGAAGAATGGCGCCAATCGCACACCGTTTCGACGCGGCCGCGTGAGCGGCGGGAGTTAGGGAAGAAGAATGTCACGCGCGCTTTGAGTCGGCCTCGGCGAGCGTGTATCTCCGGAAGCCGTTAGGGAGCATGATAGGATGACTCCGCGCGAACGTTTCTTGCGGGCACTGCAAGGCCAGAAAGTGGATCCGCCGAGCGTCGGGAACCCGACCTCCATTGCCACCGTGGATTTGATGGAGGCCACGGGCTGCAGTTTTCCCGACGTGCATACCGACGCCCAACGGATGGCCCGCTTGGCGGCTGCCGGCTACGAACAGTTGGGCTACGACACGATTGCGCCCTACTTCTCGGTGGTCCAGGAAGCAGCGGCGTTGGGCGCCCGTATCGATTGGGGCGATCGGGAGCACATGCCCGCCGTGCTGGCTCCCTACCTGTTCGCGGAGCCCGAACAGATCGTCATTCCAGAGGACTTTCTGGACCGCGTGCCGACCCGCACGGTGATTGAGGCCCTGCGCATCCTGCGAGCCCGTTACGGCGACGAAGTGGCGCTGGTCGGCAAGGTGTTTGGCCCCTGGACGCTGGCTTACCATCTGTTCGGTGTCGAGAACTTCCTGATTCTGGTGCTGGACGATCCGGACAAGCTGCGGCGGATCCTGGAGCGGTTAAAGCACGTGGCAGTCGTGTTTGGGCAAGCGCAGATCGCCGCCGGCGCCGACTGCTTGACGCTGGCCGATCATCTGACCGGCGATATGTGTCGAGCGACCGTGTATCGGGACTTTCTGCTGCCGGTCCATCAGTGGCTGCATTCCCAACTGGCGTGTCCGATCATCTTGCACATCTGCGGCCGCACGCTGGACCGCCTGGATTACATTTGCCAGAGCGGTTTCGAGGCGTTTCATTTCGACTCTAAGAACGACGCTCGCCAGGCCGTCGAGATCGCCGCCGGCCGCCTGCGACTGGTGGGCAACGTCAACAATCCGGATACCTTGTACCTTGGCAAGGAACAGCAGATCGACCACGAGGTGCGCTACGCCTTGTCTGCCGGCGTCGCCGTGGTCGGTCCGGAGTGTGCCGTGCCGCTCAATATGCACTCTCGCTATCTTCGCCGTATCGTCGAGGCGGTTCGGCAAGCTTGACAATGGAAGGACGAACGGATCATGAGACGCTACAACCCCGAGCGGGCGAGCGCCCGGCGGCAAATCCGAAGCTCGAGAATCGTTTCGGATTGCATGTTTCGGATTTCGCATTTCGCAAGATGCCAGCCAAACCCGCGGTTCTTCCCGTGCGGGGCTTTGGTCCTGATATCCGCTCTGCTGACGATGACCGCGTCTGCCCCGAAACCAGGCCTGGCAGCCGAGTCGCAGCCTGCCCAGCCGATTCCTGGATTTGAGAAGGAAGGTCCGGACATGGCTCGCGTCGAGCCCGGCGAGTTGATTGTGGATCCGCCGACGCTGGAGAACCTCGGGTTCCGCTGGTATATCGCGGGCGACAGCAACCGCAATGCGTCGGTTCGCGTGGCGTATCGACCCGTCGGCGAGGCCGTATGGCGCGACGCCTTGCCGCTGCTGCGCGTGCATCACGAGCTGGCCAATCAGGATTATGGCGTCTATCGGACGGGCAACCTGTTCGCGGGCAGCGTGATGTTTCTCCAGCCCGGGACGGCTTACGAAGTCTGCCTGGTGATGGACGACCCCGACGGCGGCGCTCCGCCGCCGAAACGGTTGACCGTCTCGACGCGGGAGGTTCCGAAGATTCGGCCGGACGCTCCGCTACGGCATGTGTACCCGACGGACTACCGCGGCGAGCTGGCGGCGAATGCCCTGCTCGGGCTCGAAGCGGCATTGCGGGAGGCGCGGCCCGGCGAGGTTCTGGCGCTGCACGCGGGGGTCTATCGAGGACCGTTCGCCGCCGCATTGAAGGGCCAACCGGGGCTTCCGATCGTGATTCGGGCTGCTGGCGACGGCGAAGCGATTCTGGAGGGGACCGGTCACCAAGCGGATCTGTTGGATTTGGATGGAGCCGAGTACGTGCATCTGGAGCAGCTTTCGTTGCGGCACGCCCGCACGGCGATCCGCGCCGGCAAGCGAGGCCAGGCGGGGGCCGTCGGACTGGTCGTCCGTGGGTGCAAGTTCTCGGACGTCGTCTCCGGCATCGTCGCCACCTCGGAAAACTCACGCGACTGGTACCTTGCCGACAACGAATTGGAGGGCATCAACCCCACGTGGTATCCCCGCCCGGGTGACAACAAGTACATGGAGCCGGCGCATACCGGCATCAATGTTTATGGGCAAGGGATCGTCGTGTGCTATAACCGCATCCGACGGTTCAGCGACGCGCTGGCGATCGCCAACTTTGGGATTCCGGTCGACGATTTGCAGCGGCACTGCGTGGCCGTCGATTTCTACGGCAACGACCTGTCCTTTGCCCAGGACGACTGTTTGGAAACGGATTACGGCTGCCACAACATTCGCGTCTATCGCAACCGGTGTTACAACGCCCACACAGGACTGTCTGTCCAGCCGAGTTACGGAGGACCGATCTATTTGATCCGCAACGAAGTTTACGGCATCACCGCGCTCAGCTTCAAACTGCACAACTACTGTACGGGCCTGGTGATCTACCACAACACGTGCTGTTCGGCTCGCGATGGCCTGTCCTCCTTCAACCGTTGGCAGAACGGGCACTTTCGCAACAACCTGATTCTGGGCGGCGATCCACAACCGGACGCCCGCGGCAACCTGCCGAACGTTCGGGCGATCAATACGGGCACGATCACGCCCTACTCGACACTCGACTACAACGGCTATCGCCGCAACGGCCCGGGCCAATTCATCCTGTGGTTCGACGGCAGCAAGAGCGCCAGCTACCAAAGCCTGGCGGAGTTCACCGCGGGGACGGGGCACGAGGCCCACGGGGTGATCGTGGATTACGAAGACTTTGTGCGGGCTCGTCCACCTGCCGCCGGCGCGACGGTTCAGCCCGAGAATTGGGATCTGCGGCTCCGCCCCACTGCCGCAGGGATCGATCGAGGTTGCGTGCTGCCGAACGTCAACGACGGCTACGAGGGCACCGCTCCGGATCTGGGCTGTTACGAGTTGGGCAGCGAACCGATGCACTGCGGCCCCCGCCAGGCCGCGGGCGAGTGACGCCAAACAACCCTGCGTAAGCGAGGCGATCCTTCCATGTCCGATGTTTTCGACCCCGACGAAACCGCGTATTGGCGTTCCCAATGGAACCTCGCGCCCGGCGTGTCCTACCTGAACCACGGTTCGTTCGGTCCACCGCCGCGGCCCGTCCAGGCCGCCCGCCGCGAGTGGCAGGACCAGTTGGACACGCAGCCGATCGACTTTTTTGTGCGCAAGCTGGAACCCGCTTGGTTTCAGGCTCGGCAGCGATTGGCGGAACGGATCGGCGCCGACGCACGGAACCTGGTGTTCGCCGAAAATGCGACGGCGGCGATGAACGTGGTGGCGCACAGCCTGGCGTTGCGGTCGGGCGACGAGGTTCTGCTGACAGACCACGAATACGGCGCCGTCCAGCGGATCTGGCGGCGTGCGGCCGAGTCAGTGGAGGGCGCGACGGTAGGCGTGGCCAAACTGCCGTTGCCGATCGAATCGGCCGACCAAATCGTCGACGCGATCTTCTCCGCCGCCAGCGATCGTACGCGGTTGGTGGTCGTCAGCCATATTACGTCGCCGACGGCGGTGACTTTGCCCGTCCAGCAGATCGCCGCCCAGGCGAAGCGGCGTGGGATCTTGGTGTGCGTCGACGGTCCGCACGCGATCGCCCAGTTGCCGCTGGAACTGGACCGCTTGGGCTGCGATTTTTATTGCGCCAGCTGCCACAAGTGGTTGTGCGCTCCGTTCGGCAGCGGCTTCTTGTACGTCGCGCCGCAGCATCACGCGACCATCCGCACGCCACTGCTCAGCTGGGGACGCTTGCCGCCAGAACCACTGCAGGTGTGGAGCGACGAGTTCCTGTGGAGCGGCACGCGCGATCCATCGGCCTATTTGGCAGTGCCGGCGGCCATCGACTTCCTGGACCAGGTCGGTTGGGACCGTTTTCGCGGCCACACGCACGCGCTGGCCCAATACGCTCGCCAGCGGTTGGTCGAACTCACTGGCCAAACGCCGCTGGTGCCCGACTCGCCCAACTGGTATGGCAGCATGGCCCACGTGCCGCTGCCGCCGGGCGACGCCCCCGCATTGCAACGGCAGCTGTGGACCGAATACGGCATCGAAGTGCCGATCATTTCCTGGAGCGACCGCCGCTGGATTCGGGTCTCCTGTCACCTGTACAATACCCGGCAAGAAATCGACCGACTGGTCGACGCCGTGCGACAACTGGTGTACGTTAGAAATGCCCCCTGCCCCCTGACCCCTGACAACTGACAACTGACCCCTGACCCCTGACCCCTGGCAACTGACAACTGGCAACTGACAACTGACAACTGACAACCCCGAAAGGCCCCACATGTATCCCAGCCACACACAATCCAGACGCGATTTCTTCCGCTTGGCGGGCGTTGCCGGCTCGGCGATGGCCGTCGGCTCCGTTTTCGGCACTGCGGGTTCGGCGACCCAGGTGGTTCAGGGCAGCGGCCAGAAGAAGCTGCCGTTTCCCTTGGGCTTGGCCTCGTACACGCTGCGCAAATTCGACCTCGACCAGACGCTGGCGATGACCCAGCGGGTGGGTTTGACGCATATCTGCTTGAAGAGCTTTCATCTGCCGTTGGACGCCACGGCGGACCAGATCGCGGCGGCGGTGGGCAAAGTCAAAGCGGCGGGGATCGACTTGTACGGGTGCGGCGTGGTGACGATGAAGACAGACAAGGACGTCGACCAGGCGTTTGACTATGCCCGCGCCGCGGGGATGCGGACGATCGTGGCTGCTCCCGCTTGGGAGGTGCTGCCGCTGGTCAACGAAAGAGTCAAGCAGTTCGACATCGAGGTGGCGATTCACAACCACGGACCGGGGGACAAGCTGTATCCGACGCCCGAGAGCATCTATCAGAAGGTGGAGAAGCTCGACCCGCGAATCGGTATGTGTATGGACGTCGGGCACACGTTACGGATCGGCGCCGACCCGGTGGCAGATACCGAACGGTTTGCCGATCGGCTGTTGGACCTGCACATCAAAGACGTCACGGCTCCGTCGCCGGAAGGCCAAACGGTCGAGATCGGCCGCGGCGTGATCGATATTCCCGCGCTGCTGCGGGCGCTGCTCAAGATCAAGTACAACCGCATTGTGTCGTTCGAATACGAGAAAGACGAGAACGATCCCTTGGCGGGATTGGCCGAATCCGTCGGCTACATTCGCGGCGCGCTGGCGGCGATCGGCTGAGACGCAGCGACAGGCCGCTTGCTTGTTGGCCGAACCGACAACCCATGACTTGCGCCATGGGAAGCAGGCTGCCAACACGTTCTTACGGTTTAGCGTTACGGCTTATCGCGACCCGATGACGCCTTCCAACGGGCTGCTGGCGGTGGCGTACAGCTTGCGCGGGATTCGGCCGGACAGGTATGCCAACCGTCCGGCTTCGACGGCATACTTCATGGCGCGGGCCATGTTCAGCGGGTCTTGCGCGTGGGCGATGGCCGTATTCAACAGCACGCCATCGACGCCCATTTCCATGGCGACGGCCACGTCGCTGGCCGTACCCACCCCGGCGTCGACGATGACCGGATAGCTGGGGTCGTCCTCTTTCAAATACTCCATGCAGATCCGCAGATTGCTGGCGTTCAGGATCCCTTGGCCCGAGCCGATGGGGCTGCCGGCGGGCATCACGGACACGGCGCCGGCCTGTTTCAGCCGCCGCGCGGTAATCGGGTCGTCGGTCGTGTAGACCAGCACTTGAAACCCCTCGGCGACCAGCTTCTCCGTCGCTTGGACCGTGGCCACCGGATCGGGCAACAGGGTCTTGCTGTCCCCGAGCACTTCGAGTTTCACCCAGTCGGCGCCGGGGTTTTCCAACCCCAGCAGGATTTCGCGCCCCAGGCGAGCGGTGCGGATCGCGTCCTCGGCGTTGAAGCAGCCCGCGGTGTTGGGCAGCAGCGTGAAACGCTTCAGGTCGATGTAATCCAAGATATTGCGGCCGCTACTGTCGCACAAACGCTCGCGGCGGACCGCGACCGTCACACAATCGGCGCCGGACAAAGCCAGGGCCTCGCCCATGATCTCGAACGTCCGATACTTGCCCGTGCCGACGATCAGCCGGCTGCGCAACAGATGGCTGCCGATGCGGATTCCCTCATCCGCCGGCACCGCACCGGCACTAGTCGCTTGGTCTGACATCAATCTCTATCCTCCTCCCACCAAAGTCACAATCTCCAATCGGTCACCATCCTGCAGCACGCACTGAGCATGGCGACCGCGCGGAATCACATCCAGATTCAACTCGACGGCCAGGGACCGCGGATCCAATCGCAGCGTTTCCAGCAGCTGCGCAAGCGTCGTGCCGGAGGCCACGGAACGGGGTTCGCCGTTGACAACAATGTTCACGATTTCGGCACTCGACAGTTCGTGGACCAGGAAATTCGACTCACTGGCGGATTTCCAGAGTTCTCGCTTTGCCCATTTGCAGCCGGGTCAAAGTTCCCTGCTGGGGAGGGGCTGGCGTGCGGGCGGCCGTGCGATTCCAGCCCAATCCATAGGCGGCGAAATTGCCGCTATTGGCATCCATGACATACAGGGTACACATGGCCGGCGTTTGCATTCCCGACCCGCGCACGAACTGGGTCTGCCCCGTCACCATCACGTAATTGGGATCTTTGCCCTGTTCGACCCCCAAGTCCTGGATCACGTTGTATTTGAACATTCCGCTCCACTGTGTAGGATAGCGAGCATTGATGACGTAACACTGCAAGTCGCCGGTCAGGTAATCCAAGATGAACACGCCTTCCACCTCCTCGTCGATGGGCCCCGTGGCCATGGCCATCGACTTGCCGCTATGCGACGCGGTGGCGTGCAGCAGCGTTTCCGGCAGCACTAGGCCGCTGGCCGGGAGCGACCGGACCGTGGCGAGCGTGCCGATCATCATGCCGACGCCGACCAGCAGGCCCATGACCAACCCTGCCAATAACATCCACGTGGATCGTTTGTGTAATTGCCGCAACATCGTTGAGATCCTCTTGCACGTAGGGGACGAGAACCAGTGCGAAACGACCGCACCGACTCGATTCGTATTTTAGGCCGTCAGGAACCTAAGAGCAACAGGCCCTGCGATTTCGCCTGTCGGGCGATTTCGCCCGGATTGTAGCCGTTCGATCGATTCCCGCGTGAAACCTACCACCACGAAGGTACCGCCGATGAAAACCATAGCGTCCATGCTTCGTGCCAGAACACCACACGCCGATGCAGCCCCCCAAGGCCCTGGGCCGGTCGTCCACGAGCCCTTGTTGGCTCCAGGCGAAGTCAAGGGACGGTCAGGGGTAGCAGAACAGTCGCCGCAACCGAGGCGGTACACGCGGTGCGAGATCCGGCTGCCGACCTGGTGGTGGCTGTTGGGGGTGAGTTTGACGTGGGGGATTCTGTGTGGCCCCGCCGATGCAGAGGGAGACGCGGCGCCGAACCTGGAGAGGGCGTTCATTTCCTTCCGGGTCGGCACTCCGCAATGGCGGTCTGAGCAACGCCTCGAAGAACTGCTCGCTCTGCTGGAAAAGTATACGGGCGTCACGGACGAGATCACTCTGTTCCATTCGATTACCCATGCCCCGCTTCCGTTGGACGAAGCCCAGCGACGGCTCGACGTGGCGAGCCAGCGCATGGCCCGCATCCGCCAGTTGGGCTACCGTACGGGGCTGAACGTGCTGACCACGATCGGGCACCACGAAGAGGACCTGCCCCGTGCGCTGACGGACGAGTACACGCCGATGACCGACATCCACGGCAACATCTGCCGCGGCTCCAGGTGTCCCAACGATCCGCGTATGCGGGAGTACATCCGGCGGCTCTACCAGCTCGTCGCCACGGCCGGTCCGGACTATATTTGGATCGACGACGACGTGCGATTGGCCGGTCACATGCCCATCCACCTGACCTGTTTCTGCGACCACTGCCTGGGCATCTTCGGCAAGGAGTCCGCAACGTTGCACACCCGTGACAGTTTGCGCGAGGCCTTCGTCACGGGTACGGAGACGGACCGGCTTTCGCTCCGCCGGGCATGGCTCGATCACAACCGGGCTACCATCGCCCGGCTTTTTACGTTGATCGAGGCGACGGTCCACGAGCAGAAGCCCGGCCTGCCGCTGGGCTTCATGACCGGAGAACGGTTTTACGAGGGCTACGACTTTGCCCGCTGGGCGGAGATTCTATCAGGGCCGGGGCGCGCGGAGGTCTTCTGGCGACCGGGCGGCGGGTTCTATAACGACGAACACATCCCGGGACTGGCGCAGAAATCGCACCAGGTGGGCCGCCAAGTCGCCGGCTTGCCGCGGGAGGTGGTCTCGATCCAGTCGGAGATTGAGAACTTTCCTTACCACCGGCTGAAGAAGTCGGCGCATATCACTGTCCTGGAGGCCGCCTCCCACATTGCCGCCGGATGCACGGGTACGGCGTTCAATGTGCTAGGCATCGACGGCGAACCGCTGGACGAGTACGAGTCGATGGTTGCCCGCATCCGCGGCGCGCGTCCCTTTTTCGACCTGCTCGTGCGGCATCTTGGCCGGAGCCCGCGGGTGGGCGTCTTCCCGTTCTGGTGCAAGGACTCGGCCGCGACCAGCGATTTGGCAGGCGGAAACTGGACCGCCTTCACGGGGTTCCTGGACAGTCTTACGCCTGGCCTGCTGGAGCTCGGCCTGCCCGCTTCCTACTCGCCCGAAGGTGCTTCGGTTACGCTCCTGTCCGGCGATATTCTCGCGCCGCTGTCCGATGAGCAGGTTCGCGAGGTCCTCTCCGGTGGGGTCTACATGGACGCCTTTGCCCTGGACTACCTCAACGGGCGCGGCTTTGGCGACTTGACCGGATTCGCCACCGAGAAATCGCTTCACCGCGACTGTATCGAGCAGCTCGCCGCGCATCCGCTGAACGGGCCCTTCGCCGGACGCGTGCGGGACAGTCGCCAATCGTTCAACCACTGGCCTGCCGCCGTCCTCCAGCCGACAGCCCCCAAGGCCGAGGCTCTGTCCGGGTTGGTGGATTACGGCGATCAGCAGGTCGCCGCCTGTACGATGGGCGTGTTCGAGAACCACTTGGGAGGCCGGATCTGCGTGGCCGGATATTTCCCCTGGACGTTCTTGCACAATCTTTCCAAGTCGGCCCAGGTCAAGTCCGTGCTCCGGTGGCTGTCAAAGGACCAACTGCCGGCTTATGTGGAATCCTTCCACAAGGTCAACCTGTGGGTAACCGAGCCGGCTGGCGACCGGATGGCCCTGGCCATGACCAATGCCTCGTTCGACGAGGCCGAGGGCCTTGCGCTGATGCTCCGCACGGAGGCGGAAGAGATTCGCGTGTTGGATATGGACGGCGACGAGACGCTGGTCCGCGGGGAAGCGGCCGCCGGACCCTACCGACGATTCGTGCTGCCGCCCATCGAAGCATGGCAGATGCGGCTGGTCCTTGTCGAGGAAAATGCGGCCGACAAGCTCGACGCTCCTACGGCAGACGCGGCGTCCCCATGACCGAACAACGTCTGTCGCTGTGTGCCACCAACAGCGACATGGCCTGCCGGTGCAGCCGTTTCTACCGCGCAGATGGCTGCTACCAATACCAGTCCGTCCCCATGCCCGCCTCGCAGCGGACGCTGCGCACGCCCTGTACCTCGCTGGCGATCCGCGGGATCAGTTCCACGGCTTGGGAAGAGTTCACGTTCCCGGTGATGAGGATTTCGCCGTCGCGAGCGACAACCTGGATGCCGGCGCTTCGCGTGGCCGGGTTCTTGGCCAAAGCGGCCCAAACCCGCGAACCGAGGTGGAGATCTGCGAATTTTTTGCGGCTTTCGTCCGTGGCGCGAAACTCGTTCATCTCCGACATCCTGATGATGACGGCGCAAGCACTGGCAACGCTCACCTGGCCGAGGTTCAACGTCAAGTGATACTGCGTCGGATCCGTCCAGTCGACGCCGTACAGGAGTTGTGCCCAACGGCTGCGTGCTTCGTCCACCTGCTGGATGTACGCGACAGCCTTGTCCCGCGACAGTCCGGCCTGGCTGATGGCGGCGTTGATCCGATAATCGAGATCGGCCGTCACCCGCACGCGCAGCACGTCATCGAGGCCGGAAAGCAGCAGATGCCCGACGTTTCCATGATAGACCAGGTTTTCATCCTGAACCTGATCCAAGAGCACGGCGGTCAGGCACTTGACGTAAGCCAATCGCTTTCCCGGAACTTCCTCCCAAAACCGCGGGGACTCATTCAGCGATTTTCGCAACTCCTCCTCGACGATGCCATAGTCCTTGGTCGCGAGGGCTAATGCATCCTCCCGGCCCAAGCACGGATACCCCAGTTGCTGACACAGCTCGCGGGCCACGGCACTGCCACCGGCAAACGAGCCGCGACTGATCGTGATGATCGCCATGAGATTCCCCTCTTTGTGATTGGAATTTGTGATTGGAAATACCGAAGTCACCTGCTCCTGTCGCTCGACTCAGAAAAACCGCTGGATGTCCAGCGTGAACACCAGTACCATCAGGCTCAGCAAGCAGCCCACGCCGATCAACGTCAAGGTGACTTGCAGACGTTCGTTCAGCGGCTTGCCCCGCACGCCCTCGGCGATCAGGAACAGCATGTGGCCGCCGTCCAGCGCGGGGATAGGCAGGAAATTGAGGACCGCCAGGTTCGCGCTCAGGAACGTCAGGAACACCAGCAGTCGGGCGAGTCCCTCGGATGCCTCCGAGCCGGCGGCGCGGACGATCATGATCGGGCCGCCCAAGTTTCGATAGGACAGCTTTCCGGTAAACAACCGCTGGAGCACCGCGAATACCTTCTTGACGCTCGCCGCGGTTTCGACGTATCCCAACGACCAGGCGTCCGACCATGACTCGGCGGTCCGCACCAACGACAAAGACTCGGTCCGCAGGCGACGTGCTGGGTAGAAGTACTGGTCGGAATACGTCGGCTCGATCACCACCGTCTGTTCGACGTTTTCGCCGCGGCGATAGGTCAGTTCCAGATCGGCTTCCGGAATCATGTTCAACAGATTGTGGACGAAATACCAGTTATACAGGTCCTTCTCGGCAACACGTTCCTCCCGTGACTCGTCGGGCGCCGACCGCCAGAACCCCGGCCCCCAGGACTCGGTTTTGAGCATGGGAAGCGGCTCGCCATCCGGCACGCCGTCCTTGGTAAAGACGGCCGACAGGAGTCTGTCGCCGCCGCGCAAGCCCGCTTTGGCCGCCGGACTGTCCGGCAGCACTTCTTTGACGACGTGGGTCAAGTGGAACGCCAGACCCAGGCACTCGACGCCCAGCGGCGACCCGGGACTGAATCCGTCCTGGAATGTCGTCGGAACCACCGGAGTCACCTGCAACAACACCGGTTCCGGCGCGCCCGCTCGCCGCACGCCGATCTCGACGGACTGTCCGACCAGCGGCAACAACCGCTGCCTCAACGTCAGCGGGTCGCCGAGGTCCGCTCCGGCCAGCGACACGAGCACATCGCCCTCGCGAAAACCGGCCTTCTCGGCCGGCGATTCCCGCCGCACGCCGATCACGGGCCCCGCCTCCATCACCAATCCCATCATCCGCAACGGCGTCGGCGGCAAGGTGACTTGCCGCGTCTGCGACGGTGCGGAATCCGCGGTGCCGGCTGCCGCCGGACGCTGGATCGTCAGGGTCACGGGCTCCGTCAAGCGCGGCGCCAACAGCCGGTCCAGGTCGTGCTCGAAGATAAAGCCCGTCTGAGGATCGCGCGGCAGCGGCTGGCCATCCACGGCCACGATCTCATCACCCGGCTGCAAGGCGGCGTAGCCTTCGTCCGATTCGTCATTCGCGGCGTCATCCAAGCCCACCGGGTCGATGGCCGCCAGAACCGTGGTTGCGGCCGGACGGACGCCCAAGGTGGCCGGCCGATCCGAATCCGCCAGCCGGTCGGTGGGCGTCAGCGAAATCCAGGCCGGCTCCGCCTGACCCGCCCGCCGGATCAGCAGATCAAGCGGGTGCTTGGCGCCGTTGAGCGTCACGTCGATCATCAAATCCTTGTCGAACCGCAGTTGCTCGTCCGGCTGTCCGTGGCGGCCGACCTGCAGGATCTTGTCCCCGCCTTGTAGTCCGGCGATCCAAGCGGGATCGCCCGGCGAGCTGCCGCCCAACAGGCACGGCATGTAGCTGACGCCTTGGCCATAGGCGATCACGGCAAAGATCACGGCAAAAATCAGGTTCATGATCACGCCCGCCGAGATGATGATCATCCGCTGCCAAACCGGCTTGGCCGGATAGCTGCGAGGATCCCATTCGAATTCCCCGTCGGCGGCCGCTTGGCCCTCCTCCGGCTTGCGGACCTTGATGCGCTCGTTCTCCAACGCCTGGTTCTTGGGATTGTCGTCCTGGCCCAGCATCTTGACGTACCCGCCCAGCGGCAGGATACCGATGCCGTACTCGGTTTCCCCCCAGCGGAACTTGAGCAGCGAGGACGGCAGGAACCCCATCGGGATATCGAAGCCGACGTAGAACTTCTCGACCTTGACCCCACAGGCCTTGGCCGCCAAGAAGTGGCCCAATTCATGCACGAAAATCACCAGGCCCAATCCGCCTGCGACGGCGAGAATCGTCCACACGATCCCCGGGACCATGCCGATCACCGCCATCAATCCGGACACCGCAATCAAACACCCATCCACTTCGTCATCTCCTTCCTGGCCCAAGCATCCAGTCCCAATAATTCCTGGAGCGTCGGGCTCGGATCGTAATTGTGTTCATCCAGCACGGCTCGGCAAGCGGGCACGACGTCCGTAAAACGGATTCGGCCCTGCAGAAACCCCGCGACCGCCGATTCATTGGCCGCGTTCAACACCGCGCCGGCGGTGCCGCCTCGCCGCGCGACTTCGTGTCCCAAACCGAGAGCCGGGAAACGTTCCTCGTCCGGCGGAAAGAAATCCAGCGAAAAAACCCGCCGGAAATCCAGCCTCGCCGCCGGACCGTCCCACCGCTCCGGATAGCTGAGTGCATATTGGATCGGCAGTTTCATATCGGGCGGTCCCAGCTGCGCCACAACCGCCCCGTCCTGAAATTCGACCAGCGAATGTACAATCGATTGGGGATGGACGACCACCTCGATCTGTTCAGGCTGCAGATCAAACAGCCAGCGAGCCTCGATGATCTCCAACGCTTTGTTCATCATCGTCGCCGAATCGATCGTGATCTTTTCGCCCATATTCCACGTGGGATGCGCCAACGCTTCTTCGACCGTGACTTGTTCCATTTCCTGACGCGAGTGCTCGCGAAACGGGCCCCCGCTGGCCGTCAGGATGATGCGTTTCAATTCGTCCCGCCGGCCGGCCTGTAACGACTGGAAGACCGCACTGTGTTCGCTGTCCACGGGCAGGACCGTCGCGCCCCGTTGGGCCGCCTCCCGCATGACCAGCGGCCCCGCCATCACCAGCGTTTCTTTGTTGGCCAAAGCCAACGTCTTGCCGGCCTGGACCGCCGCCCAAGCGCCGGCCAGGCCAGCGCTGCCCACGATCGAAGCGACCACGACATCCACTTCGTCGTCGACCGCCATCCGCTCGATGCCCTCCGGTCCCAGCAGCAACTGCGTCTCCGGAGGCAACTCGCGCCAATCAAACTGCCGCCCACTCTCCTCGTCCATGACCGCGACCCATCGCGGGCGAACCCTCCGGGCTTGCTCCAGCAAACGTTGACAACTGCGATTGGCCGACAGGCCAATCACCTGTAACCGCCCGTCCGATGCCGCCGCAACGTCCAGTGTGCTGGTGCCGATGCTGCCGGTCGAACCAAGGACAACTATCTTACGCGACGGACGGCTCATGGGAAAAAGTTATCTTCTTGGTGCTCAGAATCGGCTTACGCTGGTTGCCGAGTCGCTATTCATTGTCAAAAATACACTGTGATCCAAAAACCCTTGTGGTCGGAACTTGTAATCCATCGGAAACGCGACGCTGGCCCCCCTTGGTGCAACTTCCATTGACGTATAGAGTTTCGTCTAGCCACGAATTTTAGAGTCCCGGCAGCGAACAGGCAACCGGAATTACCGGGAGTCCCACCATGAGCGACAATAGCGGCAATTCCCGCCGAACCTCTGATCCCAAAACCCCCTCGAACAGCCAGAACCTGATCTGGTATCTCGTTCTTGTCGGGATTGGGACGCTTGCGGCCACGATGTTCTTCGTAAACACCGGTGGCCACGAGGTTTCCTACTACGATTTTCTGCGGCTGATCGAGGTCAGTCGCCGGGACGAAGAGGGGAAACTCGTCAACAGCACGCCGGAGGTGGTCATCAAGACGACCGTGGGAGACGGGCGGGTGAAATATACCCGCTATCGCAATCTGCGGGAACTGCGCAATGGTCAGCTGACGGTCAGCGGCCTGGTCGACGTTCTGGAACTCGGCGAATCGGTCAGCCCCCAGGCCGACATGGCCGCGGCACAGGGCAGCGGCCGCGAGGAGCGCAAAGGCGTGCCGTTTCGCGTGAACAAGCCGTCATCGGGCGAAGCCGAACAGCAGTTACTGAAGAAATTTGAAGAATATCGGCTGCCCTACAGCAACGAGCCGGGTCCCAGCATCTGGAGGTCCTACACGCCGCTACTGATTATTACAGCGCTGTTCGTCCTGCTGTTCCTGTTCATGATGCGGCGTCTGAGCGGCGCGGGGTCGCCGATGTCGTTCGGCCGCAGTCGAGGCCGGCTGTATGCCCAGGAGGACATCGACATCACGTTCGACGACGTGGCAGGGATCGATGAAGCGGTGGAAGAAGTCCGCGAAGTGGTCGATTTTCTGAAGTCCGCCGACAAGTACCAGCGGCTGGGGGGGCGAATTCCCAAGGGCGTCTTGCTGGTCGGACCGCCGGGCACCGGCAAGACGCTGCTGGCCAAAGCGATTGCGGGCGAAGCGGGCGTCCCCTTTTTCAGCTTGTCGGGCAGTGATTTCGTCGAGATGTTTGTGGGCGTCGGCGCCGCGCGGGTGCGGGATCTGTTCCAGCAAGCCGAGGCCAAAGCGCCCTGCATCATTTTCATCGACGAAATGGACGCGCTGGGCAAAAGCCGGATGGGCAGCGTGGTCGGCGGGCACGACGAACGCGAGCAAACCCTGAACGCGCTGCTGGTCGAAATGGACGGGTTCGACTCGAAGGCCAGTGTGATCGTGGTTTCGGCGACCAACCGCCCGGAAACGCTGGACCAGGCACTGCTGCGGCCCGGACGTTTCGACCGTCAGGTCTTGGTCGACCGGCCGGACATCCGCGGACGGGAAGCGATCCTCAAGGTCCATGTCAAGAACGTCAAGCTGGACGAGAGCGTGGATTTGAGGCAAGTGGCGTCGATCACGCCAGGTTTCGTCGGCGCCGATCTGGCGAACCTGGTCAACGAAGCCGCGCTGCTGGCCGCGCGCAAGGGCCGGGCCGCCGTGGGAATGGCCGAATTCAACGAGGGCGTCGAACGCGTGACGGCGGGTCTGGAGAAGAAACAGCGCGTGATGAGCGACGACGAGAAGCATCGCGTCGCCTACCACGAGTCCGGTCATGCCCTGGTGGCCAGCTCGCTGCCGAACACGGACCCGGTGCATAAGGTATCCATCATTCCACGCGGGATGGCCGCCCTGGGATATACGCTCCAACGTCCGGAAGGCGACCGGTTCTTGATGACCAAGGCCGAGTTGGAAAGCCGCATTCAAGTACTGCTGGCCGGCACGATCACCGAGGAATTGGTGTTTCGCGATATCTCGACGGGCGCGCAAAACGATCTCGAACGCGCGACGGATATTGCCCGCAGCATGATCATGGATTTCGGCATGAGCCGCCTGGGCCGCGTCAGTTATCGGGAGAGCACCAGATCGCCCTTCCTGGCGGTCACCGGGGGCGACGAGCGACTACGGACGCACAGCGAAAAAACCGCCCGCGAGATCGACGAAGAAGTGCGGCGGCTGATCGATGAAGCGATCGAAAAGGTACGGCATATCCTGGAAACCCGCCGCCCGGCGCTGGATGCCATCACCCAACGGCTGATGGACGTCGAGTCGATCGACTGCGACGAATTGCGGCGGATTATCGAAGAATGCGACCCCGTTCCGAGAATCGTCCCGGGCACCGCCGAATCGTTGCCGACGCGTGCTGCCGATCGCCCGGCGGCCGAGTCGCGAGAGGCTCGATCGGCGGAGCTGAATGGTTGAATCAAGGAGCCGCAGCATGGATGAATTATGGCAATTCTGGAATGAATTGTCCGACAAGATGTTGGTCGGCGGAACGGCGTTGGCCGTAGTGCTGGCACTGCTGTTGTTCGTGGTCATGTTTCTGCTGTTCCGCCGCCGCGGCGCACGGGCGGATTTGGCGGAACCGGACCTGCGTATCGACTTGACGTTCCTTCCGGACCACGGACCTCCGTCGGACGGTCCGCGGCTGGAATACTACGGCACGCCGGTTCGTTTGGTCGTGCTGGTGCTGGCCCCGGCCGGGCGTCACAGCCCGATTCCGGCTGCCGAGGAGTTGCCGGAACTGATCGACAGTCTTGTCCCCGGACTGTGGGCGGTCGTCGAGGCCCACCGACCGGTCGTCCGCTGCTGGCCGTTTCAGCTCAGCACCCAGGGGTTCGCGCACGCGTTCTTCAAGCACGTCCAGTTGCCCGGTGATCGCGGCAAAGGCACGCCCTGGTCGGCCGTCTCAGGCCGCTTCGAAACGGGGACTCGGCAATTGCTGGCGGGCATCGTGTGTGTGGCCGACCGGCCGAATTCATTGAGCCAAATCACCGTTGCCCACGTGGGCCAATGGTTGGACGTCCTGCGCGTCCGAAACCAGGGCGAGGCCACGTGAGCCCGCAGTCCTCAACGCAACCCCGTTCCAACACCGTGATGCCGAATCCTCGGCTTGGCCTTCCCTTTCCGCCATGATGCGGCAGGCCTCATCGGGGTTCTGCCGCAGGTAATCGAACGCGAGATCAAGCCCCTGCAGGAAGGCTTTGATGACCTGGGCGGGACGCTGGCGGACGACGTCACCATCGACGGCCAGCAGATCCACAACGTCCCCGGGGATCTCGCCAACGCCTTGGATTGGACCGGCTTGCGGTGAAACCCCGCTTCAGTCGCACGCCTCCAGCAGCATGCGTCGGGTGGAAACCTCCGGATAGTCGGCGGCCAGTTGGCGGATGGCCGGAACGCTGTCGGGATCGGCGATGCGGCCGAGCGCTTCGGCGGCGGCGTAGCGCGTGTCGATGGCGTTGTCAAGGTTGGCCACAACTTGCAGCAATGTGGCGACGGCCTGCCGGTCGCCGATGCGGCCCAAGGCCCACGCGGCAGCCGCGCGCCAGCATGGCGTCGCCTCCAGTTGCAGCAAGTGGATATTGGGCTCGGCGGGGTCGGGATGGCCGTGCCGGGCTTCGTTCAGTTCCGGCACAAGGGAGGCCAACAGCGTTTCCACCGCGGCGGGATCACCCAGGTTGCCCAGCGTTCGCCCCAGGTACAGGAGCACCCAATGGCGTTGCGGCAATTGGACTTGGAAAACCTGTGGGTTGTTGAGCGCTCGCGGGAACGTCTCTTCCGGTTGGGCCCGATATCGCTCGTATGCGGCGCGCACGGCCGGTGCATAACGCCGCTCGCGGCAGATGGCCGAGAGCAACTGGGCCGCCCGGTTATCGGGGGCGGGCCTGCCGGCCCAGGCATTGAACGCGGCGCCGAGCGCCTGCTGCAATTCCTCGGAAACCGCCGCCTCGGAGTCGCCCAGCAAGGCCAGGCACGTTTCGATCAACTCCTCGCCGCGCCCACTGCGCCGGATCACGCGCCCCACCAGCAACTCGTAGGCGTCTGTCTCGAGGAACAGGGCTCGGTCGGGGTCGGTCGGTACGGAACGGATCAGGTGCGGCACGATCGGCCCGGCGCGTGTCGAGCCTATCCAGTCGAGCGCCTTGATCACCCGAGCATGAATGGGCGAGCCGTGGCAGGCGTACAGCGCCGGATGGTCGCTGTACCAACCCACGTAATCCACATAGTTCCCCAGTCGGGCGAACGTGTCGATCAGCACGGTCTCGGCCTCCGGTGTACCGATCCAGCCCAGTGCCTCGACGGCGGCCTCGGCCAGGAACAGGTTGCCGGTTGTCGGAGCGATATGATCGGCCAGCACTTGCGCGAGCAGCGGCACGGCCTCCGTATCGGCCAGGAAGCCCAGCGCGCGGGTGGCCGCCTGCAACGTCCGGGGGTTCAGCGGCGAATCGGCGCTAAAGGTGAAGTGATCCGTGCGATTGTCATTGACGAACGCCGGGTACGGGTTGTTGTCCTTCTCGCGGGCCACAAACGCGCGGAGGGCCGCGCGGGCGGCATCGCCGCCCATGTGCCCGAGGGTCACGATCGCCTGCCGCTGCACCACGCGGTCGGCGCTGTCGATGCGTTCGACGAGCGCGGCCTCGATTTTCGGCCAGGGATTCTCGCGGAGCCAGGCGCGCCATGCGTTGGCCTGGACCTTTCTGGCGGCCGGGGTGGCGGGCAAACCGACCGGCTCGTCGTGTGCCGTCAGGTTCTCCAGCGCCACGGCTGCCGCTTGCGCGACGTTAGGTTCCGGATCTTCAAGCAGTCCGAGCAGCGGGGGGACGCTGTCGCGCGTGCCGCAGGCCGAAATTGCCATCGTCGCCGCCACACGCACCTCGCCGCTGGGGTCGCCAAGCACCGCGGCCAGCGCCGGCGCGGCCGCCCGATCGCGGAACAGGGCCAGCCGATTCGCAGCCGTAATCCGCACGGCCTCGTCCGGACTGCCCAGCTTCTCGACCCACGCAGCGACTTCTTCCCGGCCGGCGGGCGAACTGTCGACCGTATCGCGATACAGGTTCAGCGACGCCGTCTCGCGGAATCGTTCGAACTGCAGGTCCATCATGCCGGATACGCCGGAGTTATTCCCTCGCCAGCGGTGCGGCTCGCCCTGCAGCAGCAGTTTCAGCGGCTTGGCGTGCTGCGATTCCGCCAACCGGCTTTCCACCGGCGGCGCGGCCCGGCGGGGCTCGTGGCAGCCCGTGCAAGAGCGTTTTTCGCCCGGCCGAACGTAAATCCACGACATCTCGTTCAGCTCCGAACGACCTTCGGCATCGACCGCCTGCATCGCCAGCGGTACGTCGGCCGGCACTTCGACGGAAAACGAGCCATCCGGCCCGATGGGCACCGTGCCCAATTCGGTCACCTCTTTCCCCTGATGCACGAAGTCCCAATGCGACGACCGCATGCTGACGCCCCGCGAGCGAAGCACGCGGATGGCGCGAATCCGCCCCCAGTCGGCCTGGGTCTTGCGCGTGATATGCACGTTTTGGGCATAAAGGAATCCCGTAGCACTGGGCAGGCCCACATGCGGATCGTGGATCGTATCGGGCAGGATCGGCGGGCGCGGCCGCGCCCCCAGCGAGACGGGCGAATGGATCGGCGTATCGTCCGATTCGTATACCTTCACCAACTGGTTGTCGGCCGGATCGACGACGGCCAGCACGCGGGAACGCCGGTCGCTGGCTTGATGACTGAGCACCGTGACCAGCAATCGTCCGTCGGGCAGCGGGGCCAAGTCGCCCAGTCCGCCGGGAAGCCGATGGAACGAGGCTTCCGCCCCGCCCGCATTGGCCACAAAATTGCCGTAGTTGGAAATCACGCCCAGGCGTCCGTCGGGCAGCGGGGCCGGGCTGCCATGGCCCAGCAACCGCAGCCGGTGGCCGTAAACGGCCCCCACGTCAGCGCCCACCACCGTCTGCCCGGCCGTGCCGTCCGGCCGGAGCGCGTGAATCTGCGTTTCGACCTTGGCGCGACCGAAAAAGTTGTCGCTGCGGATAAAGGCGATCCGCCCGTCGGCTAGCACCTTCGGCTCGTTGTCGAAGATGGGCGTGTGCGTAATCGACTTGATCCCGCTCCCGTCCGGCTGCATCACGAACAACGCCCGCGACGGCGCGGCGTGATACTCCTCGAAGGTGCCGATGCGCGTCGAGGTGAATACGAGCCGCCCGTCGGGCAGTTCAGCCGGGTCGATGTCGTGGAACGGACCGTGGGTAAGTTGTTGCGGCGAGCTGCCGTCGAGAGGGATCCGGTAGATATGGAAAAAGCTCGTGCCCTGCGGCGCCATGGCCACGTAAATCGACTTGCCGTCGTAGCTGGCACTGGGCGAGCCGATGACCCCCGTGCCCGCGTCGATCAGCACGCGCGGCTTTGCCTCCGGTCCCAACGGATCGAGCACGCACAACTTGCGGCCGATTTTTGACGGGCAGGGCAGATCCAGCATCGTGTACGCCCGCGTCCAGTTGTCGATCCGGAAGCACACACCCCAGGCCTCGCCCCGTAGCGGCACGTATATGCTGCAATCGTCCGCCAGGAAGGCCACGGCGCGGGGCCAGACAAAGTCGGCGCCTGGTTGGCTTAGCGCCAGTCGCGTCGGCAGCGAACCGGTGCGGCGACCGCCCTTCGAGCCCTCGTATTTCAGATTCCCCCACGGCGCCATCCCCATCGTTCCCAACGCGGTGGCGGCGACCCACCCCTCGCCTTCGAGATACTCGGGGTGCGAGTATTCGTCGGGCTCGGCCTCGGAAGTGACCCGCCAGGCCGGGTTGGTGACCAGTTCCAGCGGCTCTGCACCGTCCATGTCGACGCGCAGGGCCGCGATGACGCCGCGGCTGCCACCCAGGCAAATCCCTCGAATTCCCAGCACATTCCGCCCTTCCACCAGGCGGCTCTTGATGTCCCAATGTTCGATCGAACCCCATATGTTGCCGTCCGGGCCGACGTCGAACCCCACGCTCGCGCCGTTGACGTACAGCTCGTACCCGTTGTCAGCCGTAATCAACACGTTGGCCGCGGTGGGCGGCCGGTCGAGCGTGAAGACAAGGCGGAACTCGGAGACGTCGCTCTCCATTTCACCCCAAATCCAGGAGGCTCTGTCCATCGGCGGCAGCGGCACATCCGCCGCCGACGCGCCAACCCCCTGGAACGAAAGAAAAGCAGCACTCAGCAAAGTGGCGGCGACCACGAGCCACGTAAACGAATTGCGTCGGCGGGGCATCATCAGGGATGTCACGGTTCTAGTCCTCGAGGGTCGGTCCCGCGAGCAGCACGGGACATGGGGTGGGTAAATGTGTGGACGATGTCGCGATGGCTGCCGCCAGTTACCTGTCCGGCGGGAAGCCTGTGCTAGGTTGTAAGGCACAATCCTTTTTGCCACAAGTATCCATCTGTCGGAACATGTCGGAACATGTCGGAACATGTCGGAACATCTGCCGTAAGGGCGATGCTGGCAGGAAAGGTCATGGCCGCTCGATCACGGGAGCGGTGGCGACGCGGGGTCGGATCGGCAGGCGATCAATCCCAGGGAAATCCGGATCGCCTTGCGAGCGGATCTCTTCCTCGCTCATGTAGACGCCACACGAGTCTACCCAGGCGATCAGCCGATGCAGGCTGAGCGGATCGACTTGGACGTCGTGATGTTCGCCACGGGAGGCCAAGGCAACCAGTCGGCTGGTGTAGGAGAGGTATTGCATTGGCCGCAAGGTCCCCAGCGCCGCAGGATCGTTGTGCCCGTAGGCACTCTCCACCGGAATCAGGCCGGCGATGCCATAGCCGGGCCGGTCCGCAGAGACGGAATGGCCCCACGCGGCCGGGCCGACCATCGTCAGGTAAGGCTCTTTGAACGGGCCGTGTCCGGGACGTAACCGCAGATCCGGCTCGTGGGACTCGGGCGCGTCACCCCGATGGCACTGGACACAGTAGCGATCCAGTACGGGTTGGACGAATCGCTCGTAGCTGATGCTCTCGGTACCCCAGGGGGGCGGCGCGAGATCCGTCGGCGGCCGCAGCAGCGCCAGGCCGGTTGGCTGTGCCGTCGGCGGCGACGTGCTGTGCGCTTCGTGGCAGCCCACGCAACCCCGCTGTTCGCCCGGCATCAGGCCGGTAAAGCTGCGCATCGTCTGCAGGCAGCGGCGATCCTGGTCCAGGAGCTGGAAGAACAGCGAGTATCCCGCCGGGGCGACGAAGTGGACCGAACCGTCGGCCTCCACCGGCACTTCGGACAGAATCCGCTTGACGCCCTCTTCCTGGACGATCGACACCGCGGGGCCGGAATGGCGATAGGTCTTGTTCCATGTCGAGTACGTCTTGTAGTCCAACTGAAAGACCCGCAGGTACTTGACCATGCCGCGCGGCAGATCGGGCATGCCCTGGTACACGTCGGAACTGAAAAACACGCCCGGCTCGACCGGCTTGCGGTCCGGCCCCGTGCCCGGCCAGAGGACGCGGTCCGCCAGCTGACGAGGTGCCTGACGAGGCTTGACGGGGATCGCGTGCAGGACATTATACGCGCCTTCGTAGATCAACTCGCGGTTGCCGTACACGTCCATCAGGTACAGGCGGAATTTGCCCTTGATCCGTTCCGCGTCTGAAGCGGTCCGCGAGGCGTCGTCCAGGCGGAACCTGCCCGTCGGCTCGCCTCGGGCCGACACCAGGAAATCTTCCTCCGCAAGCGGATAGGGCGTCTTGTAGCCGGTGAATCGGCCAGCGGTGTGATAGTCGGCCGCTTCGATCGGATCGATGGGCGGGATACTGCACTCCGGCCAACGCAGCTCGGCGGTGACCTTGGTCAGGCCATGAGGAAAGTCGCGGCCCTGGTCGGGGTCGATGATCCCGATCGACCCGCTCCACCAGTCGTGGTGGCCGACGCCGGAGAACATCACCCGGCGGCTGCCGGGAATCGCCCGCGGCTCGGAGGTGTGGTCCGGCCAGACCGACTGGTTGCCCCAGAAATGGGCCGTGCCGGTTCCGTCGGGATTGGTCGTCCACAGCTTCTGCAGACGCCACAGCGGCTTGTCGGAGTACTCCCAGCGGGAATAGATCACTCGCCCGTCGTTCAACAGGGACGGTACAAAGTCCGGCTCGCCGTTGTAGCTGATCAGGTAGACATTGTTCCCGTCGGCGTCACAGCGGGCGAGGATGTACGAGTAGATGAAGGGCCCGCAGCGGACGTGCGAGTTGCCTCGCGTGGTCGTGAACAGGATGTGCCCGTCAGGCAGGTAGATCGGGTCGATGTCGTCATAGTCGCTGCTGGTCAGTTGCCGCATTCCGGTGCCGTCGACGTTCATCTCGTACAGATGAAAAGCTTTCTCGTCGTGGGCTTTGTAACAGAACAGCACCCGCGCCGCGTCGAAAGACAGATCCGGACGCCAGAAACTGCCGGGCTTGTCCTGCGGGGCCAGCAGCCGCACCCGGCCGCCGGGATGCAGGCCCTCCAAGGCCAACAATCGCCCGCCGGGCGTGGCGGTGATCCCCATGCGGTGGATCGACTCGTGAATATCGTTGACCCGTCCACGCGGATAGGGTTGATCGATGAACACCAGGTTCGAAAAATCCACCACCGGGTTGGCCAAGGCGATTCGCCGCTTTACCCGGCGGACCGCAAAGTACAAATCCTTCACCGCCGGCGCGACCTCGGCATAGGCGGAAACCGCGTCCAACGGCGCCCGGTCCACCAGGCGATGCCCCCAAGGCCCTAGTCCGCCGGCCGCGGCCAGGATCGCGGCCGGCCAACAGGCATCGTCGAATTCCGGCTGCTGCCACTGGGGTGCTTCGTCCTTGGCCGCGCGCCACGAGGCATCGGAGACGAGATGCTGCGGCTTGCCTTCCGCCGGGACCAGCGTCAAGCACGCGATCAGCCCCGCAGGGTTCCGCTGGACCGGCGCGGACTTGTTCTCCGCCCGCACCGCGATCACGTTCTTGCCGGGCCGCACATGTTTTTCGACAGCAAAAACCGCTGGGTGTTGCCACGTGTGATGGGCTCCCAACGAGACGCCGTTGAAGAAAACGTCACAGGCATCATCGGCGGCAACCCGCAATTCGGCTCGCAGAACGGCAGCCTGCGGGAACTCGAACGTGTAACGAAAGAACCTCGCCTCGACCGGCGCGTCTTCCGCCGGCCGGCCTTCCGAGAACCAAATCCATTGGGCCAGTCCCGCCGCAGGCACCGATTCGACCGCACCTGGCGTCTGCTCGGACAGCCGTTTTTCCAGGGCATCCAATTCGGCCAGTTCGCACTGCAGATCGGGCGTCCGGGGATTTCGGGTCAGACGGGCGGCCAGTTGGCGAGCCCAGCCGATTTCGTCGGCCGTGCGCTGGTCCAACGGCTTGCCTTCGGCCTGGAACAGCCAATCCCGCTGGAGTACCGCCTCCGCCTGGTCCGCGCCGAGCGTCTGGGTTGGCGGCGTGGCGGGATTGTCGAAGCGGTATGGCAAATAGATGCCTTGCCGAGCCAGGTCGTCGTCACAGACCACCGGTTCCGGACTGGCGGCAAACACGACACCGAACCCGCCCCCCATCCCTGCCAGCCCGAGCACCAGCCCGAGCACCAGCCGAGCGAATATACCGCAGCGAAGCGTTGAGCACATCGTACGCTCTCCTCTTCCAGGTTGTCCCAGGTTTGGAAAAACCGCCCCAGGCGGAAATGCTTGGCGAGGATCGCCCCCGACAATTACGCTCAGCTTACGCAGAAACGCCGGGGCTGCAAAGATGCGGAAGGCATGAAAAAAGTCCCTCGCCGACAGTCCCTCGCCGACAGTCCCTCGCCGAACGCCCTCGCCGAACGCTGATTGGCTTGGGCACCTGCCGCGGTTATACTGCGTAGCGGCCGTTTCGAATTCCCAGCTCTTGATGCAGCCACGGAGGTTGTCATGATCCGTCGTTTCGTCTTTCGCCATCTGCCGCGGATGATCGCGGCTGTTGTCCTGTGTGCCGGACTCGTTTTCGGAAACAGCATGTCGATCGGGGCGCAGGAGCTTCCTGGGCCAACGAACACGTTCCGCGCCGGGGCCCATGCCCAGGACATCACGCCCGAATGGTTCCCGATCGTCGTCAATGGGGGCTTTCAGCCGCGATATGCCGAACGGGCCCTCGATCCGCTGCATGCTCGCTGCCTGGTGCTGGACGACCGCGTCGGACAGCTCGCCCTGGTGGTGGTCGACAGTTGCGTGATGGATCGGCCGCTGATTGACGAAGCCAAAAGGCTCGCGCAAGAGCGAACCGGCATCCCCACCGAGCGGATGTTCGTTTCGGCCACGCACACGCACTCGGCGCCCGCCGTGGTGGGCGCCCTGGGCACCGATCCCGACGAGCGTTATCGGGCGTGGCTGCCCGGCAAGATTGCCGAGGGGATTCAGAAAGCCCAGCAGAACCTGGCTCCGGCTCAAATCGGCTGGGCGGTGGAAAGCTTGCCCGAACTGGTCCACTCGCGGCGCTGGATCGCCCGGCCGGATCGTATTCAAGTCGACCCGTTCGGCGAGCCGACGACGCGGGCGACGATGCACCCGGGCTATCGGAATCCCGACTGGCAGGAACCGTCGGGACCGATGAATCCGGAGGTCTCCGTGCTGGCCGTGCGCCGCCCGGACGGCGCGCCCGTGGCGCTGTTGGGAAGCTTTTCGATTCACTATGTCGGATCGGGGGCACTGTCGGCCGATTATTTTGGCGTGTTCGCCGCCCGGATCGGCCAATTGCTGGGAGCCGACAAGGCAGACCCGCCTTTCGTGGGCATCCTGGCCAACGGCGTCAGCGGCGACGCTTATCTGCTCGACTATACCCGAGAGAAACCGTCCCAGTTCGATGTCAACTCGATTGCAGAAGAAGTCGCTCAGGCCGCTCGCAAAGCGTACGAATCCATCTCGTGGCACGACTGGCTGGCCCTGGACTCGCGAGAAACCGAATTGGAATTGAAGGTCCGCGCGCCCAAGGTGGAGTGGGGCAAGAAAGTGCTGGCGGAAATCGAAGCGGAAGGGCGACCGTTGAAAAGCACCACCGACTTCTACGCCCGCGAACAGCTGCTGTTGGCCGAAATGCCACCGACTCGGAAGCTGAAACTCCAGGTGCTCCGCATCGGCACGCTGGGCATGGTGGGCATCCCCTGCGAAGTGTTCGCCATTTCCGGTTTGCGGATTGCGGCAAACAGTCCGCTGGAGCATACCTTTACGGTCATGCTGGCCAACGGCTGGGACGGCTACCTGCCGCCGCCGGAGCAGATGGTGATGGGCGGCTATACCACGTGGCTGGCGCGTTCGAGTTGCCTGGAGATCGACGCCGAGCCGAAGATCGTGGCGCGAGTCGGCGAACTGCTGGACGACGTCGCGGGCAATTTCCGGGTCGAGCGGGCGCCGCCGCCGGTGCCGCCGTATGCCGCCGCCGTGCTGGCGTCCGAGCCGGCCGTGTACTGGCGGCTTGGCGAACTGAACGGCCCGCATGCCGTGAACGCCGTCGACGGCAGGCAACAAGGCAGGTTTGAAACGCAGATCGCCTACTACATGCCGGGCCCCCAAACGCCCGATTTCCCCGGCCTCGGGCACGATAATCGCGCGCCGCATTTCGTCGGCCAGCGGCTGTCGGCCGCGGTGCCGAACCTGGGGCAAGCGTACACCGTCGAGATGTGGTTCTACAACGGCATGCCGACCGACGCCCGGCCGGTAACGGGTTACCTGGTCTCACGTGGTCCGGACGGCGACCAGTTGGCGATCGGCGGTACCGCCTGCTCGCCTGGCAAGCTGGTCTTCCACACGGGCGGCGATTGGGCGAAGGCCCCTGCCGGCTCGACCGACGTCCCCTTACGCAACTGGGTGCCCCGCGAGAGCTGGCACCACGTCGCACTGGTGCGCGACGGCTCGACGGTAACCGTGTACCTCGACGCCCGCCCCGAACCGGAACTGACCGCCCGGATTGACCCGCCGTCGACCGGCGATACGCTGTGGATCGGAGGCCGGAGCGACGGCCAGTTCGGATTCGAAGGACGCATCGACGAAGTGGCCATCTACCCGCGGGCACTCACAGCCCAAGAAATCGGCAACCACTACCGCGCGGCATTCTGATCAGACGCAGAGAAACAAGTCCACTTCTCGACGATGGACGAGTGCCTCGCATTCCGCTTGCGCGACTTTTGGGAGAAGCTTGATGGACGCGACACTACTTTCCATGCTGCTCGTCGGCACTCTGCCGTTGGCCGTACCCTCTGTGGACCAGGCCGGCGAGGCGCGAGAGATCCTGGCCACCAGCGGCGTGCAAGGCGGGTTGGTCGTCCACTTGGGCGGCGGCGATGCCAGGCGGACCGCCGCCCTGCAAACTAGCCCCCGTTACCTGGTGCATGGCCTCGATGCCGATCCGGCGAACGTCGCTGCGGCCCGCCACTCGCTCCGCGAGCAAGGGCGGTATGGGCCGGTGACCGTCGATCGGCTGATCGGCACCCGACTGCCGTACATCGACAACCTGGTCAATCTGCTCGTTGCCGACGACTTGGGGAGCATTTCGCACGAGGAAGTGCTCCGCGTGCTATGCCCCGAGGGCGTGGCGTGCATTCGGCAGAATGGCCAGTGGACGAAGCTCGTCAAGCCGCGGCCGGCGGCGATCGATGATTGGAGCCACTATCTGCACAGCGCCTCGAACAATGCGGTTTCGCGCGACACGGTCGTCGGCCCGCCGCGCCGCCTGCAGTGGGTGGGCAGCCCGCTGTACTCGCGGCATCACGACCGCATGTCCAGCGTCAGCGCCGTGGTTTCCGCCGGCGGACGCGTGTTCTCGATCTTCGACGAAGCTACGCCCGCATCAATCCTGGTTCCGCCGCAATGGGCGCTGATCGCCCGCGATGCCTTTAATGGAGTGATTCTGTGGAAACGCGAAATCGACCAGTGGCATACCCATCTGTGGCCGCTGAAGAGCGGTCCGGCACAATTGCCCCGCCGGCTGGTCGCCTCCGCTCAGCACGTCTACGTCACCCTGCGTCTGGACGGGCCCCTGATGGCTCTGGATGCCGCCACCGGCGAAACCGTGCGGATCTACGAAGGCACGGCGGCCACCGAGGAGATTCTGCTGGACCGCGGAGTCCTGTTGCTGCGCGTGAATCCGCAGGCCCAACCGCCCGAACAGGCGGATATTGCCGCCATTTCACGAGCCGTTCGCGAGCCGTTTTACGACGAGCAACCGCGGCAGATCATGGCGCTGGACGCGGCCACAGGCCGAGTCCTGTGGACGGTCCGGCAGGGAGTCCTGCCAGGGACCTTGGCGGTCGGCGGCGACGGTGTCTTTTTTCACGATGGCCAGAGCGTCGTGGCGCTCGACCGGGAGACGGGCGCGCCGCGTTGGCGCTCGGACGCCGTCGATCGGCAACGGGAACTGCGGTCGATGTACATGCCCACCTTGCTGGTCTATGACGACGTCATCTTGTTTTCCGGCAAGGGCCGCAGTCGTTCGGAAGCGGTTCGCGGCAAACCGCCGACAGACCAGCTGACCGCCCTTTCGGCACGGACCGGCGAAGTCCTTTGGCACGCCGACCACCCGCCGTCGGGCTATCAATCGCCCGAGGATGTGCTGGTCGCTGGCGGCTTGGTGTGGTGCGGCGAGACGACCGGCGGATCCGGCATCTTCACCGGTCGCGACCCGCGAACCGGCGAGGTCCAAGCGGAGTTTCCGCCCGACACGGATGTGTTCTGGTTCCATCATCGCTGTTATCGCGGCAAGGCGACCGAGAATTATCTGCTGATGTCGCGGACCGGCATCGAGTTCGTCGATTTCCGCAACCAGCAGTGGCTGGTCAATCATTGGGTTCGTGGCGCATGCCTGTACGGCGTGATGCCCGCCAACGGCTTGTTATACGCCCCACAGCATCCCTGCGCCTGTTACCTGGAGACAAAACTCTCCGGGTTCAACGCCTTGGCCCCGGCAGCATCTGGCCCGCGAGTTCCTCCCGAGCTGGCCGCACAGCCGCGTTTGGAACGCGGTCCGGCCTACGACGAGCTGGCCGTCGCGACGGTCGAGGCAGGGTCCGTCGGCGCCTGGCCGACCTATCGGGCAGACCGTCAGCGCAGCGGGCGCACGCGAACCACCGTGGATCCGCAAGCCGCTCGCCGCTGGCAAGCCGAATTGGGCGGCACGCTCACCAGCCCGGTCATCGCCGGGGGCAAGGTGTTTGTGGCCCGGGTCGATACGCACACGGTGTACGCGTTGGATGCGGCCACGGGCCAGACGCTGTGGTCCTTTACCGCCGGTGGCGCGGTCGACTCGCCACCCACGATCCACGCCGGCCGCGTGCTGTTCGGCGCCGCGGACGGCTACGCCTACTGCCTGCGAGCGGCGGACGGCCAGTTGGCTTGGCGGTTCCGCGCCGCGCCCATGGACCAGCGGCTGGTGGCCTTCGAACAGCTGCAATCGGTCTGGCCGGTACATGGCAGCGTGCTCGTGCAGGATGACGCGGCTTGGTTCGTTGCCGGCCGGTCGGTGTTCCTGGACGGCGGCCTACGGCTGTGGCGACTGGATCCACGGACCGGCCGCGTCCTTTCGGAGACGGTGTTGGACGATCGCGATCCGGCCACGGGCCAGGACCTGCACAGCTACGTCAGCTGGCTGAACATGCCCGTCGGCTTGCCGGACATTCTGTCCTGTGACGGGCGTCACGTCTACATGCGTTCGCAGGCCTTTGCGCTGGACGGCACGCCGCGGCCGCTGGAGGCTTTCCCGCGAACGGGCGAAGGCCACGGCGGCGCGAGCTTTGCCCCGCCGCCCAACCAGGACGCGAGCCGTGCGCACCTGTTCTCGCCCACCGGGTTCTTGGACGACAACTGGTGGCATCGCACCTATTGGCTGTATGGCAGCCGATTCTACAGCGGCTGGAGCGCCTACTACTTGGCCGGCAAAGTGGTCCCGGCCGGGCGGATCCTGGTATTTGACGACTCCCACGTCTATGGTTTCGGCCGCAAGCCCCAGTACTTCCGCTGGACCACGCCGATCGAACACCACTTGTTCGCGGCCGACAAGACGATGCCGGAGCCAATGTCGGTCTTGCCCAGCAAGGCGGTGCGCACGGGGGCCGTGCCGGCCGCCGACTCGCCGGACCGGGTTCAAGTGCCGAAGTCGGACAGCCTCAGCCCGGCCGGCAAGCCGCTGACGGTCGAGGCTTGGGTCAAGGCCGAACGAGCCGGGGGCGTGGTGCTGGCGCACGGAGGCAATGCGCAAGGCTACGCGCTGTATCTCCAGCAAGGCCGACCGCATTTCACGGTCCGCGCCAACAAAGACCAAGGCGGGACGGCCGCAGCCTCGGAACAGATCGTCGGCCGCTGGCGTCACGTGGCCGGCGTGCTCACCGCCGACAAACAACTGGCGTTATACATCGACGGCCAACTCGCCGCCTCGGGCCAGACACCGACGTTCGTTCCCTCCCAGCCGATGGAGAGCATCGAGATCGGCGCCGACAGCCAGACTCCCGTAGCCGATTATCGAGGCGCCATGCCGTTTGCAGGACAGATCGACGAAGTCCGCCTGTACCATCGTGCCCTGACTGCCGCCGAGGTGGCGGATCGCGCAACCGGGAAAGAGAGGACAGCCGCCGGCAAGACCGGTTTGGTCCTTGCTTATTCCTTTGACGATGGCAAAGCCGCTGACGCATCCGGGCAAGGCAACCACGGCAGCATCGAGGGAGCCACCGCTGTCGAGGGGCGTTTCGGCCGGGCGCTGACGTTCCGTGGTATTGGCGGCGGCCCCGTTGCGGCGGGGAGCCTGGTGAACCATCCCTGGAGCATTGATCTGCCGCTGATGCCCCGCGCGATGCTGCTGGCGGGCGACGTTCTGTTCCTCGCCGGACCGCCGGATCTGATCGACGAGGAACAGGCGGCGAAGACCATGACGACGCCGGAGACGCAAGCGAACTTGGTCGAACACGCGGCGGCGTTGGCAGGCCAGCGAGGAGCTGCGCTGTGGGCCGTGTCAGCGTCTGATGGCCGCATCCTGGCAGAACAACCGCTCGACGCCCCGCCCCGATTCGACGGGCTGGCCGCCGCCGAGGGAAACCTGTTCCTGGTCACCACCGACGGCAAGGTCCTGTGCTTCGGCCGCTGACGCGTGCCATGCGTTGTCGCTCGGACGTCAACCATTCACGCCTCAGTCCTCCCCCGGACAGGCGGCCAGGCGGCTGTGGCGGCGACCGTACAGGAAATAGCAGACGATGCCGGCGGCCAACCAGACGGCAAAGCGGAACCAAGCCAGTTGCGGAAAGCCGGCCAGCAGCCCCAGGCAGGCGGCGACGCCCAGCAGAGGAATCGCCGGCACCCAGGGCGTGCGGAAGGGACGCACACGATGCGGGTCGCGGCGACGAAGCACGAGGATGCCGATACAGACCAGTAAAAAGGCGGACAGCGTGCCGATACTGCACAGATCGGCCATCTCCTCCAAACTCGCCAGCGAGGCCCCGACCGCAACGAAGATGCCAGTCATCAGCGTGGCAAAAAAGGGCGTGCGAAAGCGAGGATGGACATGGGAGAACACGGGCGGCAACAAGCCGTCGCGGGACATCGACATCAGGATCCGCGGTTGCCCCAGCTGGAACACCAGCAGGACTCCGGTGTGCGCCACGACCGAGCCCAAGGCGATGAGCCCCGCCGCCCAATCCAGTTGGGCCACCCGCATGGCCACCGACAGTGGCTCGGCCGTATTCAGCTGGTTCCAGGGTACCATCCCGGTCAGCACCGCGGCTACCGCGACATAGATCACGGTACACACGGCCAGCGAACCGAGGATGCCGATCGGCAAGTCGCGGTTGGGACGGCGGCATTCTTCGGCAGTTGTCGAAATGGCGTCGAACCCGATAAACGCAAAAAACACCACCGCCGCGCCCGCTTGAATCCCCACCCACCCGTTGGGAGCAAACGGCTGCCAGTTCTCCGGCCGCACATAGAACGCTCCGACGCACACAAACAGGCCCAACACGCCCAGTTTGACCGCCACCATGGCGGCATTGAACCAGGCGCTGGCGCGGATTCCGACCAGCAGCACCGCGGTCAACAAGGCGACGATAGCCACGGCCGGCAGGTTGCACACGATCGGAACACCGAACACACGAGGCGCGTGGTTCAGGATTTCCGGCGTGCTGAGCGCAGTCCGCAGGTCGGTCGCCAAATACCGCGGAAACTCGAGCCCCATTCCCCGCAGCAGCCCACAGAAATAGCCCGACCAGGAAACGGCGACGGCGATGTTGCCGACCGCATATTCCAGGATCAGGTTCCAGCCGATGATCCACGCGACAAACTCGCCCAGAGTGGCATACGTGTACGTATACGCGCTGCCGGAGATGGGGACCAGAGCGGCCAGTTCGGCATAGCACAGGGCGGTCAGCGCGCACGCCAAACCCGTCAGCAAAAACGAGACGATCAGCGCCGGCCCCGCGCCAGGCCGTAGCGAGTCGCCCGCCGCAGCGGTGCCGACCAGGCCGAAGATGCCAGCCCCGACAATCGCCCCCACGCCCAGCAAGATCAGGTCGACGGGCCCCAAGGTGCGCCGCAGCGTGCCCGGGCCTTCGTCATCCTGGTGAGCCAGCATCGACTCGATGGATTTCACACGGAACAAGGATCGTCGTGACATCGGTACAGGCTCGCTGACAAAAAAGGTCGGTTGTTCCGCCAGCTGTTACCAGCCGCGTCAACGCGCATCGCTCAATCGCAAAAACCATCCAAAATCTTTTCAATCATCCTCGCTCTAATCGCCAAACAGTTGCTGAGCCACGAATTGATTGTAACATCGCCCGTTGATTGTAACATCGCCAGCGACGACGGTGGCTGCGACGACGGTGGCATCTGCGGCTTGACATTGGAACGTGTTCTGTCGGCAATGGAAATTGCAGCTCGACAAAAACGGCCCAGAGCTAAATCTCACGACTAGTCATTGACAACAAACGACTTGTGTGCTTCGCTGCGAGAGTTGAACTCGCCGAGATAGCCCGATCCACAATCGGCCTATCCCAGAAACACGAACCGGGAATGACCGGTTCCGGTCAGTTAACGTTATCTGTCAGGAACCGCTCGACGATTTCTCAGTGCGATCAAGACGCTATGGCAGAGAGTCGGACCACATTCGAAATCGAACGGCGACGTTTGGCTCGGTACTTCCGAGTTCGTTGGCTTCCTCCGTTGGCCGTGGTTTTTTCGCTCTTAGCGTTGTCGACCTTGCCTGGGGCGGACGGCGATATGTTCCACCCGGCAGTGCTGACTTCCCTGGGCGTGCTTGCGGTTCTCGTCACGTCGACATACATGATTGCCGGACTGCATGTGGACTCGCTCAAGTACTGGATCGACGGAACAACGCTACGAACATGGTTATGGGATATCCAAGGTCTGCCCTTCAGCCTGATCGGCCAGCAGCGTCACGTGATACAGGACAAAGAATGCGAACCCGCAAAGCCGCCTTGGGCGTGCAAAGCGGACAAGGCAACGGCAGATGGGAAGACGGGTTAATGCACTTTGTGTGGCATCCTTGCCGGCGTAATTGGGCCGAGCCACGGACGATTCTGCCGCAACGACGAGCAGCTGAATCGGATTCAATCGCAATCGCTACGGGGCCCCAGAGGCAATAACTCGCGGACACGCGCGGTGAGGTGGAAACGGCGGTGCCCATGTCGGCTGCGAGTTGTGTCAACGATTTGCGGATGCCCGGCCGCGGTCGAAACTAGTGCGTCCAAAGTTGCTTACCAACTCGCACCATGTGGTTGGTGAAACCTCCAGCCGCTGCAGGATGGGCGGTGCATCCGACGGCGTCGAACCCCGTTTGCCCGGCATCAACTGGCGAGCGGCCCAGTGCAGCAACTCCAAGTAAGCCGCCACCGAGATGCGCAACAAGCCTTGAGATTATCCAGGGAATGTTGACGCTCGATCTGGAACGCGAGATACTGAGCCAACTTCTGCCCCTCGCTTGGAAAGTTGGCCGCCGGCAGGCCAGCATGAGCAGGCTGGGGGTGGGGTGGGAATCGATCGTCAATTCTATCCGTAGGGAGGCACCGCGATGATCTGTCGTGCATTTTCAAGGGGATACAAATCGAGTCGCAGTTCACTTCATCCGTTGCCACAACAAATAACTTCCCTCATTCTTGCCGTTGTCGCCCTAACACCCCAGATTGGCTCGGCGAGAAACGGCATATGTGCAGCGTTGAGGCGCGGCCCCAACGTCGTCCTGGTCATCACCGACGATCAGGGCTACGGCGAGTTGTCCTGCCACGGCAACCCGGTGTTGCGCACGCCGAACCTCGACCAGCTGTACCGCGAGAGCGTGCGGTTCACCGATTTCCACGCCGCGCCGATGTGTACGCCAACCCGCGGCCAGCTGATGACCGGCATCGTTGCGCTGCGCAATGGCGCGATCAACGTCAGCAGCGGCCGCACTCTGCTCCGCCGCGGGTTTCCCACGCTCGCCGAGCTGTTCGCGGCCTCCGGGTACCGCACGGGGCTGTTCGGCAAGTGGCACTTGGGGGACACGTATCCCTTCCGCCCGCAGGATCCGGGATGTCTGACGATGATTGCCAATATCGACGAGAACACAGGCCGGTGGGACGACTGGCCGAGCCAAGCCGGACTGCGCGACAATACGCTGCAGACGGAGTTTCGCGATGCGTCCGGGGCGGAAATCGGTGGAGCGTATTACGTGACGGCCGAACGTCTGCCTGCCGATCGCGCCGAGCCGGTCAAGCTGATTCTGGACACCGACATGTCCGGCGATGCGGACGACGCGGGCACGCTGGCCCTGCTGCACGCGTTGGCGGATCTGGGCGAGTGCGAACTGCTGGCCACGGTGGTCAATCGCAAGGATCTTAGCAACGCCTCGGCGGCCGCGGTTGACGCGATCAATACGTGGCATGGGCGGCCCGACTTGCCCATCGGCACCGACAAGGCGGGGCCGACCGCCTTGCAGCGAACGAGCCTTTACACAGCGGGACTGCGCGATGGCTTTCCGCACGATATCGGACCCGATGACCGAGCCCCAGACGCGTTCGACGTGTACCGCCAGGTGCTAGCGGCACAGCCGGACGGCAGCGTCGCGATCTGCAGCGTGGGCGCGCTGTCGAATCTGGCCGAGCTGGTGCGCCGCGAGCCGGATCTGGTGCGGGCCAAGGTGCGACGTTTGGTGGTGATGGGCGGCCAGTTTCCGCCGCAGGAGAAGAAACCTGAAACGAACATCGCCACGCACGTCGAGGCAGCCCGCGTCGTGGCTGCTCAATGGCCCACGGAGATTGTCTGGCAGGGGTTTGAAGTCGGCCACGGCGTGATCACGGGCGCGGCGTTGAAGCAAACGCCGGCGGGCAATCCGGTGCGGCGAGCCTATGAATTGCGGCTTTTCGCCGGTCGGCCTTCGATCCAAGGCGGCCAACCCAGTTACGATCAAGCCGCCGCGCTGTTCGCGGTGCGCGGTCCCGATCCCGAACTGTGGCACCGCTCCAGCGGCGGGCGTGTCGCGATCGACGAACAAGGCCTGACGCGATGGATTCCCGACGCGTCGGGTCGGCACGTGCTGGTGAGTCGAGCTTGTTCGCCCGCACGACTTGCCGAGGTGATCGAATCGCTGATGATCAGACCGCCCGAGAAAACGCCGGTCCCCTGCCGCCAGTAGCTGCCAGCGGATCTGCTATACTGAGCTGTTGCGAACATCGCCTCGGCGCGCTTCCCACACCTTGAAGGAGACCCTGAACGATGACTCGGCATCCCCTTTGGTCAGCGATTCTCTGGGCAGGCTTGGTGATCGCGTTTTCGACCGCCGAGGGTTCGGACTCGCTTTCGCAAACGCTGGCACATGGTCCGGCCGAACCGTGTCTGGGCGGTGTCGGGGGCGTGTATCTGCTCGCCGAGCCGGGAGAATTGACGATTGAGGTGTACAAGCGGGACCGCAATCGGCGAGGCACTCCGACGGAGTTACGGGCCATTCTCGCGGGGCCCGATCGGCGGGTGATCGAACAGATGGCGATTCCCGACGACGGCCAGGCCCGCGGCAGCGGCTGGGGGCCCATCCAGCAGACGCGGCTGGCGACGCGCGTCCAACGAAAGGGCGTGTACGTCCTGAACATCACCGTGTCGCAAGACCGCTACGGCGAAGAGATGGTGTGGGGCTTTGCGACAAATTGCCCGCGGTATGTGATCGAGACGTCGCGCGGGCACAAGGACGAGCGGCACCAGGAGCCGATCGTGCTGGCAGGCTCGGACCAACCCGGCAGCGTGTGCTTCCTGCCGCGGCGAGGTCCGCTGACCATCGACGTTTCTGGCCTCTCCCCCGCAGCGACGAAGCTTGAATTGTTCGATGCCGCCGGGACATCCCTTCGCGAAATGGCCGTCAACGGCGGCGCCGCCACATGTTCCGTGCCCGCCGATGTGCCTCGCGACCGGTTGCCTTGGCGGCTTGCCCTGCCGACCCGCCAAGCGACCATCGAGATCGACGGCGTGACGCGATGGAGCAGCGGCGACCTGTTCCCGGACCTTTCCTGCTGGACGATCGAGCCCGCGGCGCATTTCCCGCTGCTTGAATACCGCTGGCTGTTGACGCCCTATTCGCGGATCGTCTGCGGACGTCCAAACGAACGCGCGGAAACGGCGTTTCAAGTCCACAACAACTCCGACCGCAGGCGGACGATCCAGTTGTCCGTCGAGTTTCCCGAGGCTGCCTGGCCCGTCGAGTTGTCGGCCGAGCAGATCACGTTGGGCGGCAAGCAGAGTGCCCGATTGATCGTATGTCACACGTCGGCAGACAACGGGGAAACGCGGATTTGCCATCTGCGGGCCACACCGGTCGACGCGCCGGACTTCACGACGTATTCGACGCTGGAGGTCCGTTCCGGCGAAGCGGAGGCGAACCAACCGCTCGCCCTGCCGCTGACGCTCGAACCGTACCAGCACGAGAACGAACAGTTTGGGTATCTACCCAAGTATCCGCTCGACAACCAGGTGTACTTCGATCCCGAGAATCGCCCGTTTGTTTGCACCGCGGACGGGATCGCAACCGTTGGCGAGGGCGATTGGCCGACAGCCGACTTGCGGCAGGCGGTGCGAGCGGCGGAAGACGATAGCGAGCAGCCCGCTTATCGGCTGGCCGGCACGAAGCTCGCGTTCGATCGGGACGGTGGCGTCTATGCGCTGGCTGCGGCGGGACGCCAGACGGCCTTGTTGCACTCGACCGACGGCGGCCGGACGTTTACCGCGTGCACACTGGCCGGCCGCGAAGGCCAGTCGCGCTCGCACGACCTGGAGCCGTTTTCTGGGCACAACGCGTTGCAGGGTCCACCGCCGGTGCTCCGCTATGCCTTGACGGCCAGCGACCCCAAGCTGTTTTGGCGGCGGCTGCACGACTTGGAACTGTTCGTGCCTCGCTTTGTAGATGGTCGCTTGGTTCCGGGCGAACCCGTGATGATTTCCCGCAAGTGCATCGGACTGTCCGTACATTCCGGAATTCCCTCCAGCGTGGTTTCCCGCGGCGACAAGGTCCATGTGGTCTGGGCCGAAGCGACGGAGCCGACGGAGCAGGTGCCTGGCGTGCCGACCTATGTCGTCACGTATGATCGTGCGACGCAGACGCTGGGCGAGCCGGCGCTGGTTGGTTACGGCGCGCCGCCCAACGACATCCACAACACGCCCAGCATCACGATGGACAGCCAGGGTTACTTGCACGTCATGGCGGGCACGCACGGCCGGCCGTTTCAGTATGCCCGCTCGCTCCAGGCGAATGACGCCTCGGGCCCTTGGACCGCGGCGGAACCGGTGGGGCAAGACCTGTCCCAAACCTATATCGGCCTGGTGTGCGGAGCCGACGACACGCTGCACCTGACGTACCGGCTGTGGCATCGCGGCGAGCCGCCACACCCGCACAGCCACCATGCGACGCTGGCGTACCAGCGCAAGCGGCCCGGCCAGCCGTGGGAGTCGCCGCGAATCCTTGTCGTCCCACCGTTCTCGGAATACAGCGTCTATTACCATCGGCTGACGATCGATCGTCAGGGCCGGTTGTTCTTGTCCTACGAGTACTGGTCCACATTTTGGTTTTACCGCAACGACCATTTCGGACGCCGTCGCAGCTTGATGACGAGTGCCGACGGTGGCGAGACGTGGCAGCTGGTGGCAGATTTGGGGGGATGACCGCGGCGACGTCGCAAGGAGGCGTTGACCGTACTTGATGCACCGCTTGACGGAAGGAGAGCCCCAAGGCCCCTTGCTGCTGATGAGCCTGCTGAAACTGGGGCAGGCACCACAACTGAGCTTGTCGAGGTTCTTCCGGGCCCCGTGAAACTGGCCGCCGCAGCCCTGGAATGCGAAGCCGAGGAATTCGATCCCGTGGGTGCTGCAAACGCGGCTCTTTTGCTTGTTGACCACGAGCTTGAGTTTGCGCGTCAGGTATCGCCGGAATCAAGGAACTGGACGTGCCCCTTCTTGCACCGCCCACAGGTAATGCTGCGAAGCGACGTACAGCACGCCGTTGGCCGCCACGGGCGTGGTGTACATCGGGTTGCCCAACTTAATCTCGCTCAGCAGGCGTGGCTCGCGGCCCGCGGCCATCACGAAGAACATCTTCTGGTTACCGAAATACAGTTTGCCGTCCGCCACCAGCGGACCGCCCCACGTCTCGGCCTTGGTCTCGTAGACCCACTGGCAATGGCCGGTCACGGCGTCCAAGCAGTGCAGACGGCCGGCGATGTCCACGATGTACACCAGGCCGTCTGCGACGGCGGCTGTGGCCATCGTGCGGTCCAGCCCATCGTACGTCCAGATTCTACCGCCGGTTGTGATGTCACCTTCCTGCGAGGCGTCGATACAGTGCAACATGCCGCGGCCGCGACCGTGCGCCGGGTCTTGGCCAATCGCGATGTACACGCGGCCGTCGAGGCAGACAGGAGAGCCGATCAGTTGGCTGGGGCCGATATACGAGCCGTCGTTTGTGTTGGGACTGTTCTTCTTGCGTTTGTCCCCGTCGTAGTAGGGAATCGGCTTGCCGTCGCGGAATTTGTACTCCGGCGGATTGCAGTCGTAGGCCCAAAGGTTCTTCAACGCGACCGGTTGGTCCGGGACGCTGTCGAGTGGCTCGAACGCATAGCACGCGCCGTCTCCGCCGCCGACAATGATCTGCGGCTTGCCGCCGACATGCCCCAGAGTGGGCGAGCACCAAGCCGCGTGGTACAGGCGGGCGCTCAGGCCCACGCCCTCGTACGCCGCCAAACGGCCGGTCCTCTTGTCCAGCGCGACAAAGGCAGGGGCCTCTGGGGCCAGGACGCGATCGTGCGCCGGGTTCACGCCATTAGACGTCGAGAGGTAGGCGAGCGGGCCTTGGATCAGCACCGAACAGCTGGTCGTATCATGCGGCCGGATACCCAAATCGTCGATCAGGTCACTGCGCCAGATGATGTCGGCGTCCGCGTCTTCTAGCGGCACGGCCGGTGCGTCGGAACCGGCGATATATTGGGCTTCGTCGACGAACGGCCCGTCGTTTCCGTCCGCCAGGCCGTTCACATCCAGACAAAGGACTTCGGCCGCACACGTCACGACGTACACCCGATCGCCCTCGACCGTGGGCGACGAACAGACGCCCAAGTGCTGATGGGTGTACAACAAACCCGGCGGCAACTTCGTCCGCTGCGGCACGGCCAGTCGCCAGAGCAGCTTGCCCGTGCTCTCGTCAAAGCACTGGACCAGCCCGCCGCGAGTCCGTTTCAGCCGTTCGTCGCCAGACAAGTTCATATCGTCGGTGCCGACGTACACGCGACCGTTGGCGATGGTGGGGTTTCCGTAGGTAGCCGAACCGAGCTTGACCACCCACTTGACATTCCGCGCGCCCTCGGGGTCGATCCCGCCTTCGCGTTCTCGCACGCCGCGGGAAAACGTTTCCGGCAAGCCGGTCTCGTCCGACACCATGTTCCGCTCGTCCCGTCCGCCCCACTGCGGCCAATCCGCAGCCCGGCTCGAAAGCAGGCCGACGGCCAGCACCAAAGGAACGGAACGAAGCCATCGTATCTGGGGTCGGCAAACGAGCAAAGACGCCATGTGAGAAAACCTTCCAAAGTGGCCCGATCGTAACATTCAACGCACGTCGCTGCTGACGAAGGGGACAGGCACCACAACGAATAGCGATTTGGCGTGCGGGCAGATACAACCTGTTGTGGAGCCAGTCCCCTTTTTCAGCTGGCTCTCCTTGCCCCTTGGGCTGGTGAAGAAGCCGGAAACTGAGGGATTTGAGGGAAATGGTATTGCAGGACTGTTGCGCAACTTCGCAATTCTTGGAGTTCCAAACAACCCAAGAGCGAAGGAACGCAGCAGTCGTTACATGATGGTACGAAAGGGGCCAGGAATTCAAGTCCCCTATCCGCGTTATCGCAAGTGGGGTCAAGCACGGTCAAGGCGAAATGGACTTGCTTGCCGTGCGTCCCGCGTCCGATGGTGTGGTGGGTTGGCATGTCGAGGTGACGGTGAGCTTTCGGCCCATCGGTTATATCGCGCGTGAGCCACTCAAAGATTCCGGACGCAGAGGCAGCCACGTGCGAAAGCGTACTCCCGAGCAGATCACGATTTTCGCTCACAGTTGGGTCGAAGCCAAGTTTCGCGCCCCTGATAAAGTTCAATTGCGCTCGCAGTTTTGGCCCGGTGCCAAGTGGTCCTTCCATCTCGTTCATGGAGTCGTCCGCTATCCGTGTGAGTTGCAGGTGTTCGCAAGCGAAGGTGTGATTTGCCATCCGTTTCACCAGTTACTTTCGGACTTGTCGCCGCGCGACGGTCGTTCATTCTCCTGTTCGGCAGGCGGAGATCTAGCAGAGATTGTCAGCTACTACAAGTCACATGAGTCCGGAAACCGACGGAGTTGATGGCGCTCACGCGTGGTGAGGAATGAATGGATTTCTGCTCGTACTTTCCACGCGTCGCGATCATCGTTCCCTCAGTGGGAAAGAAAAGACCTAGCTGGCAGACGAACCCGGAAACGCGAAATGGGGTCAGACCTGGCGTGTTCAGTTTGTGCTGGTCAAGGCCAATGTGTTCGATCCCGTTTTCATTCCCGTTTCGCAGCGAACGATGTCCCGCCAATCCTGGCCGCTTGCCGGCGAGATTGTTAGGCTATCCGGCCACGAACGGCAGGGACTCCGAACCGTTCTCGCTCTTGGCCACTTAGCCTGAAATTCTCGCCCGGCAAGCGGGGAGGATCTTGCCGGGGACGCGTGCCGCGTAGCTCTTGGCCACTTACCCTGAAACTCTCGCCCGGCAAGCGGGGAGGATCTTGCCGGGGACGCGTGCCAAACGGAAGGTCACTTGGCGGCGGTCGGGTGACGAATTACGGCTTCGCGCAAGATCGCCGCGTACGAGATGATGGAGGTGGCCACCAAACCTCCCGGAGGATTTACCATGCCTACCACCGAACGTACCCTCGATGAACTCGCCGGTATCGGGGGAGATATCTTCGACCGGCAAGTGCGGCCGGCGCTCCGGCCGGGGATGAGGGCAAATTCGTCGCCATTGATGTCGGGAGCGGCGACTACGAAATCGACGAGGACGACTATGCGGCCGTCGCGCGACTGCGTTCGCCTCCGCCGGCGGCCGATGTCTGGCTGATGCGGCCGGCTACCCGACAACGTATCGGATGGGAGTTGTCCGATGATCCAAGGGGTTGTGAACGCCCGTCACGAGGCCGCGGTCGGCCTGCGGGTGCGGGGAGCCGGGCGGGGTCGAGTTGGGCGTGGACGTGATCGTCGATTCCGGTTTCACGGCGTCCCTGACTTCAAATCGTTGACCGTTGCGGTCAGCAGATGCCGCGTCTCCAGCGGCTCGAACGGCAGACTGCGAAGGAAGGCGAGTCCGATGTCGCTTCTTGTTCTTCTTTGCTTCGGCGGGGCAGATCAAAGGAGTCAGACCTGTGGGTATTGACCTATCCTGAACCATCTACGGCAGCAGCCAATCAGCCTCGTCAGCAAAGATCTGGTCGGCGGCGGCAGCAAAGGCGGACGGACCGCTGGATTCGCCTTCGTCCCGCGGCCCGATTTGCACCGAGGCGTCGAGAAGGTGAACCTGATCGAGCGGAACGCTGTTGTCCAGACCGTACAAGAGCGTGTCGTCGCCGGTCGAATGGTTCGTCGTGTCGGCGACGAAATCGGCGACACCGCTGGCCAGGGCCACGAAGGGCACGCTGACCAACCGGAGCTCGCCGCCGCCGAGTTCCGTGAAACCGGCAAAGGCACCGACGTCGACGATGGTCCCGATCGTGGTTGCATCGGCCCGATGACCGTTCGGGAAGTCCGTGCCGTAGTCGATCGCGCCGCTGACAGCCACCAGCGTCGAACCGTACCGCAGGTCGAAGTACGAGGCAAACACGCCCTTGGGCAGGGCACGCAGGTCCTGCACATAGACATGGACCACGAACGACTCGCCGGCCGCCACGGTGTCCAGAATCGCCCCCGCCGTCGAGGCGACCGCCAAGCGTACCCACCGTCAGCATGCCGTCGGCCGCCACCCGGTACCGATCGTCGACTGCCAGCGGTGCGTCGTTGGCGGGGTTGACGGTAATCGTCACCGTGGCGTCCAGGGAATCCAGGAACGTGTCGTTGACCCAGTAGGCAAACGTGTTCGAGGCGATGACATGGGGCGAGTCGAACGTCGTCCGCAATTCGTGGCAGCCCCGTTCTGCCATGATCACCGCGGGGCTGAGGGCGGGATTCCGCTTTTAGGCAAGTGAATGCGGCTGAGCTAATTCGGCGGCCACGACAATCCCCGCGATCGCTACAGTTTAACAAAGCCACTGCCGTCTGCATGCAATCGTCAGCGTTTCTTGGAGGATGCAAGGCAGAACTTTAGCGGATGTGCCGATGATTCCGAATATCGCGAATAGTCCCTATTGGCTTTGTTCGCCGGAGGATCTGAAGAGATTCCGACGTGGACTGGTCATGCATCCTGAGGAAGTGGGCGGCATATGTTTGTTGGCAGGCTGGGACTGGGTTTCTGGTGTGCGATCTCGGCGATCGGGTGTTGGAACGTGGCCGCAGCCACCGAGCCGCTGACCCCCAGCGTTTCGCTGGAACAATGCGACCAGGCGGCGGACGAAGAGGCGGAAGATCTGACCGACGGGGAGCCGGGCGTGGTCGTCGTTGTCTCGTCCGCGGAGGACGATTTCCGTTTCCAGTTGAGCAACTATCTCCAAGAGCCCGTGGTTCCGGCGCGGCCGTTGCTGCGCGAGCAGGGCACTTCGTTGCCGGCGGCGGCACAGGCCTTGACACAGGATGTCTTTGTGACCGAGGAATTGCGGCAGCGATTGGTCGGCCAGCAGCGACGAGTGCGTTATCCATGGGGGACCAACGAGTTCGTTTTGGGGTCGGAAAGCGGTTTTCGCGTCAGCAGCGACGCGGGCAATTTGCTGGACAAATCCCTTTCCGCTCCCGCGACTCGGACACAACCCCGCTCGCCCAACTCCAGCGATCCGCGGGTCCGCGGCGCCCGAACCGGCCGGCTGGTCGTTTCCGGCTCGTACTGGACACCGGCCCGCGACGACCTGGATACGCCGCTGGACAAGATCGATTCCCGGCTCCTGCAGGACATGGTGGTGATCAAAGGCCCGTACACCTCGCGACTGGGGCCTGCGTTGCGATTCATCGACTTTGAGCTGGTCGAATCGCCGCGGTACGAGGAAGGATTCCGGGCCTTTGCCGGCACGGCGTTGGAGTACAAGACAAATGGCCAACAGTGGTACGGGCGGCAGAATATCTGGGGTGGCGGCCAGGATTGGGGGTTCCGCGTCGGTTACGGGCATCGCACGGGGAACGACTACGAGACGGGCTCGTCGCTCTTCGATTCGCAGGGCCTGATTCCGGCTAGCTACAACTCGCGCAACCTGCACGTCGCCGGAGGTTACGATCCGACGCCGACCAGCCGCTTGGAATTCTACTATCTGCGAATGGACGAGACCAATGTGGAATATCCTTCGCTGATCTTCGATGTCAACGCGCTGATGACCGACGGGTACCAAGTGCGGTACACGGATTGGGGCGGCGCGGCGTACGACCTGTTGGAAGTCGAGGGCTGGTACAACCGGACCGCGTTCACGGGAGACACCCGCCGCGAAGGCAAGAACCGCCAGATTCCGACGTTACGGGATCTGTTCGCCTTGGCGCCGGACCAGTACCTGACGACCGATGTGGATGGCATGTCCGCGGGCTATCGCGCCGCGGTCACGTGGGGCGAAGCCGACTGTTTGCAGTGGACCATCGGCACGGACCTGATCCGCCTCGGTCAGCAGCTGAACGACATCGAGCCGGACACGGAACGGGTGGTTCCTTTCCCCCCTTTTCCCTCGTTTACGGTTCCCGGGATGAACCATCCCATCCCCCGCTCGCAATCGCTGGACATCGGCTTGTTTACCGAACAGATTTGGCCCTACGAAAGCGGCCTGACGTTCCGTACCGGGGCTCGGGTCGATCTGATCCAGACCAACGCTCGCGAATTCGTGTCCGGCATGGGAGTGTATGAAGGGTTCCCGCCGGAGAATATTCCCACGGGGCTGAGCGAACTGAAGGACGCCGAGTTGGAACAGAACTTCTTTCCGTGGTCGTTATATGCGACGGCGGAATATCCGCTGACCTCCGGCTGGTCGGTGATGGGTGGCACGGGGTACGGGATGCGTCCGCCAACGCTGACGGAACTGTACGCCGCCGGTCCTTTTATTGGCAGTCTGCAGCCAGGACTGACCTATGTCGAAGGTGATCCCGAATTGAACCCTGAACGGATGGTTCAGCTCGACCTTGGCGTCCGCGGCGACCTGGGCGACACCCGCGTCAGCTTGACCGGATTCTACGCCTGGGTCTTCGACTACATTACCTACGACGATGTGGGCTTGTACTACCAGCCGCCGTTTGCGCCGTTCGAGCCGGGGCAGGAGTTGCAGCAAGCCGCTTATGTCAACACGGATCTGGCCACGCTGACGGGCTTCGAGTTGTTGGCGGACCACGACCTGTGCAGCTGGCTCACGGGCTTTGCCTGGATGAGCTACGTGCAAGGTGAAGACCGCAGCCGCAACGCGCCCTCGCGAATGGGGGCCTTGCTGCGCGAACAGGCGGATTATGACCCCGACACGCCTCGGAGCTTTGTGGACGGCGTCGAGGTAGAGCCGCTGCCAGGCATTTCGCCACTGGAGGCACGCGTCGGACTCCGCATCCACGAGCCGCTGCCCAACCCCTCCTGGGGCGCGGAATTCGAGGTTCGGATGGTCGATCGCCAGGACCGCATCGCCGCCACTCTGTTCGAACAGGTGACGCCGGGCTTTACGATCCTCAATGCTCGCGCGTTTTGGCGGCCCTGGGACGACTTCAGCATCTTCGGCGGCGCCGAAAACATTACCGACAAGTTCTACCGTGAGCATCTCGACTTCCGCAGTGGCCGCGGCACGTTTCGTCCGGGGGTGAATTTCTACCTACTGACCGAAGTCGTGTATTAAACCTGGTTAACGTTGTTAACCTCCTTGCTAACCAAGCTGTCGCCACGGAATGGTAACACGGCACGCATTCGGTTTACAAAACAAGACAATCCCCGCTCGTCGCCGCGTGATCTTGAATCGAACGATCCGAAGATTCCCGTCGCAAGACATCTTCCACCAGCATGAATTGTGGGGGTTTTCGGGGTTCTGCCGGAAATTTCCATATCCCAGCTTCACAATCTACCTCCTCGGCACACATGCTGCACTAGGACTGCATGGCGAAGTTTGCAGTCCGCCGAATCTCAAGCTGTCTTGCAGTGACGATGGTAGGACAGATTTGCCGTTGTTCCGTTGTTTAGTGGGAGGATCGTGTAATGCGTCGACTTTGGAAAGACGAAGCGGGATTCATCGTATCGGCAGACTTGGTACTGGTTTCCAGTATCTTGGTTCTGGGCATGGTGGTTGGCTTGACTTCCGTACGCGATCAAATCGTGCAGGAATTGGGCGACGTGGGCGCCGCCTTTGCCGTCATGAACCAGAGCTACGAGTGGGACGCGATCACAGGGCACACGGCATCGGTTGCCGGTTCGGTGATGGTCGATGTCACGGACTTCTGCGATGAAGATGCCGATCCGGCTCCAGGATGGGAACCGCTCGGCATTTGGGTTACCGCGGACGCCGAGCCCGAGATGCCCTTCTAGGATTCGCCGTGGGAACAGACAATCGAGTTCCTCGATGGCGTCTTGGGAACAAGCCCTGGGCGAGACCTGCGGCCGGTCTCGTTTGGTTGGCCGTCGGCGTGCTTTCCGCCCTGTGGATCTTGTCGCTCGTCTCGGCGGCTTTCCATTCGGCGCGGACATTCGACTTTGCCCAGGAGTGGACGTCGGTCCGAAATTACTTGGCCGGCTACCCGGTGTACCTCGATTTCGGCCGGTCCCTGGAGATCCACATTGGCGGGCCTGCGTCCCCGCTCTTCTCCTATAACGCTCATCCTCCCGCGGCGGTCCTTCTCGCGTTGCCGTTCGGGATGCTCGAATACCCCACCGCCTATTTGGCCTGGACCATTTTCTCGCTGATCTGCTTTGTCATCAGTTTTTGGGCGATCGTGCGTTTCGGTGGCCGGGGGCGTTTCGGAATGGATGCCCTGGCGCTGTTGGCGTTGGTGGTTTCAGGGAATGCGTTCGCGCACCAGATGGTTCAAGGGCAGTTGAATCTTGTGGTTTTGCTGCTGATCACCGGTGCCTGGGTGGCGGATCGAAAACATGCGGCGGCATCCAGTGGAGCGTTGATCGGCTTGGCTGCCGCGTTCAAGCTCTTTCCAGCTTTCTTGATCCTGTACCCTCTCGCCCGGCGGAACTGGCGCGCCGTGTGGGGCGCCGCCTTGGCATTCCTGGCCGTCAACGGGGTAGCTTGGTTCTTGTTCCGAACCCAGGCGTACCTGGACTACTTCCTGCGAGTCGCCCCCGACGTCACCAAGTTTCGCGACGCCCTGCCCAACGCTTCGCTGCTGGGCTTCTGGAGCAAGCTGTTCGACGGCAGCTTTGGAGAAGTGCTTCCCTTGTGGCATGCTCCGCTTCTCGCCAAGACGCTGGCGGTCCTCTCCAGTCTCCTTCTGGCCGCCGCGACGTTTTGGATGATGGACAGAATCTCGCGGCGTTCCGTCGCCGCGGAGTCGCGTGATACGGACCGAGGTCTGAGCTTTGCCCTGTGTTGTGCGGGCATGCTATTGGCTTCGCCCATCACGTGGGATCATTACTTTCTGCTGCTGATTCCTGGAGTATGGTTGGCTTGGCGAGCGACTTCGGGACGCGCGGGCTTTCGGACCCTGATCGTGGTCCTCGCGGTTGCCTTGCTTTGGCTCAATCCCTATTCTCTCTGGCAGACGTTCCTCCCAGAACGTTATGCCTCGAACGGCCAAGTTCAAGCGGTGCGTCCGGCGGGTGTGCTAACATTGGTTTCGTTCCAGTTCTATGCCTTGCTGGGCTTCTATCTGCTGATCTGCGTGGAACTTTGCCGGCAGCTGACGGGCTCGAACTCGGCAGCGCCCGCAGACGAACCGTGAGAGCATCGCCACGCCCAGTCGCGGCCCGCAGAGTGCTCTGTTGTGGTCTCGTACCCTATGGACGGTCCGCAAAGCCGTCCGTGACATCTTCTGGCCCCGCCAGCTTCATGGGGCGAGGCGGGACGCGGTACGGTACCAGTTGCGGCGGTTCCTCGTCGGCTGACAGCAGCCAAATGCGGCGATCGGCAAAGTGCGCCGCCAGCTGTCGGTCCGCACGAGAGTGCATGCTTCGAGCCCAAACGATTTTCGCCGCCTCGATGTCCGCCTCGTTGTAGACCCATTCCTGATGGATATTGTGCTCGGGCCAATACCGCACGATGATCAAATGACGTCCTGGACTCGTCTGCAGGTGACGCACCATCTCCGCCCGTCGGGCTGCAAACGCGTTGGGGCCTTGCAGAACGTGGCCGCAAACGGCCGGAACAAAGCCGAACAGTTGTGTCAGGACCAGAGCGCGGATCAGCAGCGAGCGTCGCGTGGTACGCCGCCGCGTGCGAATTCGCAGATGGCGAATCCCTTGAACGGCCAGTAACAGCAGCGCTGGACCGGCCGGCGCGGCATAATGTGGATTGGCCCAGGTCGTCATCAGCAATACGGACCCGACGGCCACCACGACCGCGGTCGGCAGCCAGTAGCGGCTCTGGCGAAGGATCCACGGCAAGGCCAGAAACGGTATCGATAACGCGATGCCTAGGTAGAACTGCCAGAGATGGACAAAGGCGGTCGTCTTCTCCGTGAAAAACCCCGCCCGTGACTGTTGCGCCAAATAGGTTGCGCGCAGCCAGCCATGTAGCTCGCGGATCTCCGCGTGCCGATATTCGGGCATCGCCCCTGCCGGCTGCCAGAGGAACACCGGTGTCGCTCCATAGGTCTGTTCGTGAACGGCGTAGGGCATCCGCCATGGATCGCCGGTGACTCGCCAGTTGTAGTAACCCATGAACAGGGCGGTGACGCCCAATCCGCCCGCCAACGGTACGGCCATGCTAGTCAGCCACTGCCTCGGCATGGCCAGGCGGTCGCTCGAACCCCGGCCCTTCGCCACCCATTCCCGGATGGGCCAAGCGAACATGGCCAAGGCGACGGGGAGACTCGCCACGGCACCTTCAAGCGGGCGACTGTTCGCCAGGATGGCCAGCCCGGCGGACATCCACACCGCATCGCGACAGCACGGCATCCGCCGCAGTCGCGCGTAGGCCCCCAAGACCAAGGCGCCGCCGATGAATGCTACGTTTCCTCCCCAGTAACTCTGTGTCCAAATCAACTGGATACCGGGATGCAACGCGGTGAAGAGGCCGCCAAGAAGTGCCCAACGCCGGGGCATCCAGCCCCGCAGCATCCAAACGGCCGCTGCCGCCGCCAAACCGCTGCTGAGCCACAGTCCGACATCAGGGTTGTCGGCCAGGATCTTGCCGAGGGCCAAGATCATCCCCTGCCCAGGCGGATACTTCGAGGCGTAAGTGGGCTGCTGGATGACGTGCATCGTCTCGAAATGCCGCCACATGGGATGCGTCGGATTGGCGAATCGCCCATCAGAAAAGGTGTCCGCCGCGAGCAGGTAGCTGAATTCGTCGTGAATCGCCGGCAACGGGGGCCGAAGCCACGAGATTCCGCTGGCTAAAACCACAGCCAGCAGACCAATTGCCGCCACATCCACCCCGCGAGACTTGGGCCACCAGCGATTTCCCGCTCCAGCTTTGGCTCGACATATCAAAGATAGGGAATAGACAACAATTAAGGAGACAGTAAAGTCCTGAATAAAGTGCAGGATTTGAATCTGGAAGACACGAACTTCCATGATTAGGCTCCAACCGATCAATCGCACAGCCAATTCACAGTACTTTCATTGGCGTTATAATGCGTGTACTGGAAAGTTAAAGTCATTTAACTAGACTAGGATAATTGAGAATTATGGGTATTATAGTTGCAACTGGAACAGTTTGCGACACCAAGTAATCAATCGGCGGACCTGGCATGGCGTCAGATTTTGCCTTGGAAAAAACGGAGAAGTCGCTGTCAAAGGGCAAGGCGGGAGAGGGGACGATCCATGCACATTTTGGGATTCGACTGCTACGGCCACGACTCGGCAGCTGCCATCGTGCGAGACGGCCAGCTGCTGGGACTGGTCGAAGAGGAGCGGTTTGTCCAGAAAAAGCATGTCGCGGATTTCCCGGTTCACGCGATCCGCTGGTGTTGTGAAGTGGCGGGGATCGAGCCGCGCGACTTGGATCACATCGTCTACTACTGGGATCCCAAGCTGGCCCGCCTGCAGCGTCTGGGGCACTTGCTCCGCTACTTTCCCCGGTCCCTGGGCCTGCTGCACAGTCGCGGCGACAAGGAAGTGGCCATGATGCGGATCGCTCAGACGTTGCGCGACACCTTTGCGCTGGGCGACCGGACGAACCTTCATTTCGCTCCGCACCACCTCTGCCATGCGGCCAGTTCATACCTGACCAGCCCTTTTGACGAAGCCGCAATCCTGACGATCGACGCCGCGGGCGAGTGGGATTGCACTTGGATGGGCGTAGGGCGAGGAGTGGATCTGCAATGCCTGAAGACCCAGCAGTTTCCCAATTCCTTGGGCCTGGTTTACGGAGCCGTGACCGAGTTCCTGGGGTTCAAGTTTGCCTCGGGCGAAGGCAAAGTCATGGGCCTGGCCGCCTACGGCGATTCCCAGCGATACATCGAGGCATTCCGCGACGTGATCAAGACGAAGCCCGATGGCGGCTACGCAGTCGACCTCTCGTATTTCGCTTATCATTACCGCGGCCGCCCTCATTGGTTCAGCGACAATTTCTATCGGGTATTCGGCGAGCCGCGACCGCGTGAAGACGGGGAGATCAGCGATCGCCACCGCGATATTGCGGCGGCGTTACAGTTGCGGACCGAAGAAATCGGCTTGCATCTGGCTCGCTGGCTGCACCAGACCACCGGCCTGAAAAAGATCTGCCTGGCGGGTGGCGTTTGCCTGAACTCGGTGATGAACGGTCGGATCCTGCTGGAAACGGACTTTGACGACGTCGTCGTCCAGCCGGCGGCCAACGACGCGGGCACGGCGCTGGGCGCCTGCTATTGGCTGTGGAACGTCGTGTTGCGTCAACCGCGCAGCTACGTCTTCGAGCATGCGTATGTCGGCCCCTGGATGACTCGCGCTCGCTGCCAAGCCGCCATCGCCCGGATGGTTGGGGAGGATGACGAGGTGGATCTGTTGCCGGATGTGGACGTGCCTCGGTTGGCCGCCGAAATGCTGGCCGAAGGCAAGATCATCGGCTGGTTTCAAGATCGCATGGAGATGGGACCGCGAGCGTTGGGGAATCGTTCGATTCTGGCGGATCCACGTTCGGAGGACATGAAGGACTTGCTGAATTCGCGAGTGAAATTTCGCGAGAGCTTCAGGCCGTTTGCGCCCAGCGTCTTGGAAGAGAAATCGGGGGAATGGTTCGAGACGGACCATCCCTCGCCCTACATGATTTTGGTGTACGGCGTGCGGCCGGACAAACGGCCTTTGGTCCCGGCTATCACCCACGTCGACGGCTCGGGGCGCGTCCAGACCGTCCGCCGCGCGCACAATCCCAAGTTCTATCGCTTGATCGAGCATTTTGAGCGTCTGACAGGAGTGCCGATGGTGTTGAACACCAGCTTTAACATCCGCGGCCAGCCGATCGTCCATCTGCCGGAGCAAGCCATCGAATGTTTCTTGACCACCGGCATGGACGCCCTGTTCTTGGAGGATTTCGTGCTGGTCAAACGTACCGAATCGGCGGCGGTTGGATTGACCGACGACGAACTGCGTCACCGCCACGCAGTAGCCGCCGCCGCGGATAATGCCTGGACGTAAGAAAGCCCCCTGACCTGGGGTGTTCAGTTTGTAGATGTCAATACCAACGGATGCGATCCCGTTTTTGTTCGACGAATGTGCGCAAGCGAAGGAGGCAGCGAAGAACATGCATCGAGCGGCCCACACTTGGTCGATACACTTACTCCTCACCCTTACTCGGATACCCTTAACCGACTTACTTACTCGTTAAGGCGTCAACCGATGAAGGCGGTTCGGTTAAGTGTATCCGAGTAAGTGTGGCGATGAAGTGTACGGTTAAGTGTTGGCGACCAAGTGTGAAGTCCCCGGCGCAGCCGGTCAAGTTCACAATCTTCTTCACCCACGAGGCAAGCTCGTGGGGGTCGTATGAGAACAAAAACCGGTTGGTGTCAACATGCCATTTCGCGACCTTTTTGACGTAAACTGAACACGCCACCCCTGACTCCTGACCCCTGACTCCTGACCCCTGACTCCTGACCACCATGTCCGACATTTTAATCGTCAATCCCCCGTCCCCGGATGGTCACGTGTACATCCGAGACGTCTGCCGTTGGGGCCGCAAGAGCCGCGAGAAGATGCTCTGGCCGCAGACTTCGTTGGCCTATCTGGCGGCGATGGTCCCTGACCCGCAGACCGTTCGGATCATCGACGCCATTGCCGAAGGGATGACGATGGACCAGTTTTTGGCCGAGTTGCGTCGGGAACGTCCGCGCGTGTACGTGACGTATTTGATCGGTTCGACATTCGACAGCGATGCGGTGACGGTGCGTGAGGCGAAACGTCTGGGAGCGACCACGGTGGCCATCGGCACCCATGTCTCGGCCGTCCCCCAGAACACGCTCGAGTTGGTCCCGGAACTGGATCTCGTCATTCGCCACGAGCCCGAACAGACGTTTGCGGAGATCTTGGAGCGTCTGCAGCGGGGACAGCCTCTGGCCGGTATCCTGGGCACCGCCTATCGGGACGAACAGGGCCTAGTCCACGTGGCGCCGGATCGACCGCTGCTGCGGAAACTGGACGACTTGCCGATCCCCAAGCAGCATCTGCTGCCGTTGGACAAGTATCGGATGCCGTTCCTCGGCAAGCGTTACACCTGGGTCTTGACCAATCGCGGGTGCCCGTACTCGTGTACCTACTGTTTCGAGGGCGTGGTGTGGGGGAAATCGGTCCGTTATCGTTCGGCCGAATCGATCTACCGCGAACTGGAGTACCTGGCGGAACACAACGTGCGGAACGTGTTGTTCTTGGCCGACCTGTTCACCTACGATCGTTCGGGCGTGCTGCAGCTGTGCGATTTGATCGTGGGTCACGGTCTGCGAATCCGCTGGACGTGCAACAGCCGCGTCGACACGATCGACGAGGAGATGATGGTGCGGATGAAGCAAGCCGGTTGCTGGCTGATCGCGCTGGGCATCGAATCCGGCTCGCAGACCGTCTTGGACAACGTCAAGAAAGACGCTCGCGTCGAAGACGCTCGGCGGACCATTCAGCTGTGCCATCGGCACGGGATCAAGACCTGGGGATATTTCATCATCGGTCTCCCTGGCGAAACGCATCAGACCGTTCGCAAGACAATCGACTTTGCCAAGAGCATCCCGCTGGACATCGCCTTGTTTCACGTGGCCATGCCGTATGCCGGCACGGAGTTCTATTTCCAAGCGGTGGCGAACGGCTGGTTGAACACCAGCCAATGGAAGCATTTTGACATGAACGATTCTGCCGTGGTCCAGTATCAGGACTTTTCGGCCGAAGACGTTCTGCGAGCCACGAAGCAAGCGTTCCGCGAGTTCTATTTCCGGCCGGTTCAGATTTGGCGGTTGGCAAAGATGATGCTCGGCGCGGGCGATTTCGGCATGATTTGGTCCGTGGCGAAAAACTTTCTGGGCTGGATCTTCACCAGCAAGGAAGACCGCGTGGCATCTCGAGACGCTGCCGACAGCCAGGCGTTGCGCGACGCCGTGACCACCGATGACGCGCGAAGCGCCGTGTATTCGTTGCCGGTGCTGGAAGCCCCGCGGACCAATCCGCAAACGGCCAAGCCCCGGCATGTCGGCGTCAAACAGGCCGCTACGGTCGCCCGCGATACGGAATCCGCCCCGCGTTAGGGCGTGTCCAGACGAGGCGTGCGGAACTGCAGCCCGCTGGGATCATCATGCACCGGCTCTTCGTTGGACACGCGCTGGATGTCGCTGTCGGTCTTTTTCCCTGCCAAGACGGATCTGCCCGCCGGTTCCGTCTCGATCAGCATTCCGGCGATCCGCTCGCCCGTGACCGCCGGCAGGGACAGGGACAGCGCATAGCTCGCGATGTGGCTGTTGTATTGTTCGACAGCCGCCAGAAAAGCACGCCGATGACGTCGCAAACGCTGGTGTGCGTCCAGCACGTGGACGATCGTGGCTCGGCCCTGTTGATGCGCTTGCAGCACGGACGGCAAGGCCGCCGACGCGGCTGTCACGGCTTCGGCTTGCGTCTCGATCACCTCTCGGATCACCGGCAGGCTTTGCTCGATCGGCCGCAGGTCGTCCGCAGCCGCTCCCCGCTCGTTCAATTCCTTGAAATGCGTGCGGTAGGCGCCCACAAACGGCATGTCGGCCGGCACGGGCAATTCGCCGCGGTGCGCCTGCGGCGCCAGTTCGGCCAGCGCTTGCTGCGCGCGGACGGCCGCCAGACGCGACTCGGCTCGCTCCGCTTTGGCCGAGGCCCGCGCGGCGCCCAGCCATACCGCATCGTCCCCGGTATCCGCAGCAGGCACGATGCTCAGGAATCGCTGCTCATCGATCGCCCAATGGTAAGCGGCGATTGCGTGTGTCAATCGCCAGTAAGTCTGGATATTCGCCAGTTGGCCAGCCCCCCCGGTCTGCCAACGAAGCAACGTCTTCAAGTCGACGGGCTGCCCCTGGAGCGCCAGCTCGCCGGGAGCCGTCAACGCCTCACGCAGCAACGTCTGGGCTGTCCCGCCCAGCGAAAGCATGGCGGGGGCCGCCTCGTTCGTGAACGGTCGCGACTGGTTTAACGCAGGCGGTGAATCCGCCGTCGCCTCGACGACATTGCCGAATACCGAACGGTACTCGGACGACGACGAGGGCTGCTGCTGGACCGGCATCGGCTCGTTTTGCATCTCTGGAGCGTGCAGCCCAACTCCTTGTGGCAGCTGAGGATCGGACGACGAGGAAGCATGCGAGGGATTGAATTGCAGCTGGGAACCGGCAGGTTCGTCGCCCATCGGGCCCACTTGGCCAACAAGGGTCAACCAAACACACATTGTAGATATAGACATTCAACATTCTCCAGGCGTGAGTTGTGGGGGTGGCTGCGGATTCCTGCCCTCGCAGCGGAATATGCTGCAATAAGCGTGTCCGTTTTGGCCTCTTGCGTCAAGATGAAACCTTCGTTCCGACTCGAAAAAGCCCCTCCAGTGGTGGAAGCTACCCACTTATCTGGATAGAAGAAATGCCCGAAACGCTGTACTCGACAGGGGGAAGAGGATAAACTAAATTAGCGCAACTTGCGGTGACCGGCTGGCCTAGGATACAGAGTCGAGGAGGAGGGTGCAGGCCGTGGCGACACCAAACAAAGACGAAGGCGTTGAAACAGGGCGATTGGCCAAGCAGCGGCCGGCGCTCCCCAGGCAGCTTCAAGGCTCGACGGAGGCTTTTCGTCCGCTTGTCGAGCACATGCCGATTCCGCTGGCGGTGATTCGCCGCGTGGACAACGTGATTCTCTACACCAATCCGGCGTTGGACGAGTTGCTCGGGATCGTTGCAGCAAAACTGTGGAACCGGAACAGCGACTTCCTCTTTCCCAAATTGGAAGATCGCCGACACTTGAAAAGCTTATTGAATCGCGACGGGCACGTTCGAGGCGAAGAGGTCACGAGCTGCCGACGGGACGGGACGGCGTTGAGGTTGCTGGTCTGGCAGACCTTGATGACTTGCGCAGATATCGAGTGCCTGTTGATGGTGCTGGTCGACGTGACGAAGCGTCAGGCGGCGGAGGACGCCAAGCAGGAGCAGTTGGAGGCGGTCGAACAGGTGCTGAAGTGGAACGACCGCGAACACCAGTTGATCGCTTACGAGATCCACGATGGATTCGTCCAGCAGATGCTGACCGCCTTGATGCAGCTGGATGCCTATCGCTGGGGCCTCCAGGAGGGAAGGCCGAACGTTGAGGAGAAACTCGATGCCGTCTCGGATGCATTGCGACAAGGGACGGCAGAAGCGCGGCGGCTGATCGATCGGGTACGGCCACCGGACTTGGCGACCGCCGGGCTGGTCGGAGCGCTGCGAACGTTAACGCAGAGGGTTTCCCAATCGGGCGAGGTTTCTGTCGAGCTGTCGATGGACCGGAGTTTTCCTCAGTTTGCTCCCGAATCCGAAACGGCGATCTACCGCATTGTCCAGGAATGCTTGACGAACGTGTGTCGGCACAGCCAGTCGAACCGTGCCCGCGTAGAACTGCGGGACGGCGAGCAGGAACTGAAGATCCTGGTACAGGACTGGGGCATCGGCTTCGCTACAGACTCGGCCGTCGCCGGACACTATGGTCTGCTCGGCATTCGCGATCGCGCTCGCTTGTTGGGCGGCCGGACAGAGATCGACAGTGCGCCTGGCGCGGGCACGCGGGTGACGCTGTTCCTGCCGCGCAAGGCCACCGTCCTCGCGCCGCTGCCCAAGGGACAGAAGGCGCGGTAGAGGTGTCGAGGCCGCGTAACGCAGAACTGTCGGCGTGATCAGACGGTGGGGCAAGGCAAGCATGGGCAAGGGATTGCGAGATTGCGCATTCCCTTGCCCTTTGGTGCTTTGCCTTGATTCACGGCCAACACAGGACGTGCCGCTTTACAACACCTTGGTGATACCCGGCATCGCGATGGGGTACTGGCCCTGTTCGTCGGCCTTGACAGGCGGCTCGGATTCCATGGTCAACTGATCGAGTCCGGGCGCCAGTTCCACGTCGGACGCCAGCGCCTGGTCCCACGTGATCAACTGGCCGGACTCGGAGGCCATGCGTCCCAGGATTCCGGTCATGGCCGCATAGGCACACCGTTCGGTTTCATTGTAGGGCTGGTCCTCGCGAATCGCAGCGAACAGCAGGTCGTGCTCCCTTTGATACTGGTTGCTGCCCGGCCCTTGGTATTCCCAGACCTGATTTTCCGGGGTCTGGTTATGGCCTTGGTAGATCAGCGGCTTGGAAATGCCTTCGCCCAGGACCGCGGACCCTTTGGCGCCATGAATGATATCGCCGAAGAAACCCCACGTATTGGCTTGGTGCCGGCCTTGGGCGAACAGTCGCGTGCCGTCGGCAAAGCTGTACTCGACGGCATAATGATCAAACAGCTGATCGGCCTCCGTACGGACTTGACGGCCACCTTGACCCTGGGCCGAGACCGGCCAGGCGTTCTTGACCCAGCAGCAAACGTCCAAGTTGTGAATCAGCCAATCCAGCAGGAAGCTGCCGTTGACCCACGTATAGCACGAATAGTTGCGAATCTGGTGTGCCAGTTCGCTGATGTTGGGCGTCTTGGCGGCGAATCCCACGGGTCCGTGAACGCGATACGCCCAGCAGGTGATGACATCGCCAATCAACCCATCGTGAATACGGGCCACGGCCTCTTCCAGCGGCTGGTAATGCCGACTCATCAGACCGCCAGCGATCTTGAGGTTCTTCGTGGCAGCCTCTTCGCCGGCCTTCAGCACGCGGCGAATTCCCGGAGCATCGACGGCGAAGGATTTTTCCATGAACACATGGCAACCTTTGGCGACGGCATACTCCAGGTGCTGCGGCCGAAATGCGGGCGGCGTGGCCAAGACTGCGACGCCGCCGGGAGCGATCAGGTCGATGGCTTTTCGAAAACCATCCAGCCCCAGGAACTGTCGATCCGGCGGCACATCGACTTTGGCGGCAAAGTTCGTGGACAGATTCTTGAGGCTTCCGGCCAAACGATTGTCGAAAACATCCGCCATCGCGACCAACTGTGTGGGGCCGGCGGTCGACAAGGCGTTGGCCGCGGCACCGGTTCCCCGGCCGCCGCAACCAATCAAGGCGATTTTGATGGTGTTTTCCTCCGCCGCATAACTGCGGGCAGCCAATCCGCCAGACAGGGACAAACCAGCCAGCGCAGCCGAAGTCTGCTTGAGAAAGTCACGGCGTCCAGGCGAAACCCGGGCCGGAGAGGTGGGAGCGTTCATGAATCGTTCCTTTCGTCAGGGGGGGGGACCAAAAACAGCAGGCAGGAAAACGAGCGGATGTTGCATCACTCGACGGCGCCGCGCATTTCTCGGTACTCGATCATGGATGTCTTCTGCTCCTCATCGATTTCATACTTCGCGGCTTCTTGTGCGGTGGGCTTGCGCAATGGACGTACGACGCGGAATCCAACCCACTCGGCGTCCGTCAGGTACCATACACTCTGCGGAATCTGCGGATCCTGGGCTTTCCAGTTCGGGGTCGAGCCGGCCCGCGCGGCGCTCCGCGCTCGCTCGGCGTCATCGAACCACGAGCCGCCTCGGACGACGCGCGGGTCGATTTTCGTCGGCAGGATGATCGGGTTCTTGAGGGACTTGCCGGCAAACTGAGCATATCCGTCCGGCGTGTATTGATCGAGCACCCACTCGGCGACGTTTCCATGCATGTCATACAAGCCCCACGGGTTCGGCTTCTTCTGCCCGACTTTCTGGTACTTGTCGTCGCTGTTGCCGTAATGCCAACCGTAATCGTCCAGGTCGCCGGGGTCATCGCCAAAGCTGAACGCGGTCTTGGTGCCGGCACGGCAGGCGTACTCCCACTCGGCTTCGGTTGGCAGGCGATAGTAGTATCCGGTCTTTGCCGACAACCACTTGCAGTACATCTTGGCGCCCAGTTGCGTCATGCAGATCGCGGGGGTCTTGTCCTTGCCCATGCCGAACGACATGTCCGCATACGGCTTGGTGGGCACGGTGATCGCATCGGCCAGGGTGTCCCATTCGGTGGTCTTGCCGCCGGTGACCCTGCGGAACTGTTTGTCCAGTCCCATGCCCCACAGCTCGTACTCTTCCCACGTGACTTCGCACTTGCCCATCCAGAACGGCTCGACGCTGGCCTCGAACTGCGGCCCCTCGTCTTCCTTCCGGTCCGCTTCGTCTTCCGGACTGCCCATGGTGAAAGTGCCGCCGGGGATGGGCACCATATCGAACGACACATCGGTGCCGATAATTTTCTGCGTATAGGACTTCATTTCGGCTTCGGTAGCCGCGTCGGCATCGGGCGTCTCGACCGGTTTCAGCATCCAAGTGACCGGCGAGAGCACGCTGAGGTCACCTGCCGGTTGACCTTCGGCGGCCCGTACTTGGGCCAATTGTCCGACGTCGCCCCCGCTCCACCACAGGGCGAGAACGGCCGCCGAAATCACGGCGAACAAACGACGTAAAGCAAAGCTTTGACAAGGCATGCGTCATCTCCTAGCAAAAAATCATGGTGAAAATCGGTTTTCATGGTCCACATGTTATGCCCATCATAATCCGGCGCGGGCCAAAGGGAAACACCACCCCGGCGAGCGGCAGGTTGATTTCGTCGTAGAGGCGGGCTACCAGCCTGTTTTCCCTGGTTGATCTCGCCGCTCTCCGACTCGAATGACCTGCCAACTGCCTGCCACGATACTGGAATCAACCATCCGCACGGATCGCTCCATACGGGGCGTAAGATTTCTCTTCCACCAGTTTCGAGCCTAGCAGTTCGTTGATCTCCCGTTTTAGCGCAGCCCGCCGGTCGTTGCTATGGTAAACCGAACGGGCCAATTCGATGAACTGCGGTCCGAAATCTCCCTCACGTTCACAATCCCGAATCGCATCCTCGATATCCCACAACGCTTCGTTGACTTGCTTTAACTGCGCCGTCAGTTCGTCCAACGCGTCCGTCGCAGGCATCGCGGCATCGCGGGCGGCGGTCAGTACTTGGTGCTCGACGAGGACGTTCTGCAACTTGCCGGCGTCGGTAATCCGTTTGGACTTGATCTGCAAGATGGTGATCTTGTCGATCAATTCCCCGGGAGCGATTTCCGCCAAAATGGGCTTGGCTTGCATGTTCGTTTCTTTAACCTTTCTTCAACCAATGATCCTCCGGCCGCTCGATCGGCGTCAAACCGGTGATCGAAGAGTGGATGGAGGAATGAATACCCAGCATGTTCGACGAGACGATATTGCCGAACACGTTGACCGGGTTCCCGAAAAAGTTGGCCGAATGGTACAGCGGCGGCAAATGCCAATACAGCTTGTACCCCCGCGCCAGGAGATACTCGATCAAAGCCGCCGACGAATCGACCCGATCGTTTTCGACATACAGAATCGGATGGAACCTGTCGATCGTACCCGCGGCGCCGCGCAAGACGGACAACTCCATGCCTTCCACATCGGCCTTCAGCAAGTCGCAACGCGGCAGTTCCAGGCTGTCGATCGTCACCACCGGGACGGCTTCCCCGGACTGGTACGTCCCCAATCCCAAGCCGCCAAAGTTGGCTTCGGCATCGTAATTGACCGGCGGCACGATGATCTCGCCCGCGGCGTCCCCCAGCGCTTCGCAGCGACAACGGACGTTCTTGCGCCCGTTCAAGGCCATGTTGGCGCAGAGGATTTCATAGATCGTCCGCTGCGGCTCGAAGGCGTATACCCGTCCCTGGTCCCCGACCTGTCGGGACATCAAGAGCGTATGCACGCCGACATTCGCGCCGGCGTCCACGACCACGTTGCCCGGCCGGACGACTTGCGCAAACAGGTCGCTTTCGCCTTCCGAGTACTCGCCGTATTGATCCAGCGAGCGCCCGATGTAGATGTCGTGCCGGTTGAACAGCATCAGCCCGTGCCGTGTGCGGACCAGGCGATTCGAACCGGCGCTGGCCATGCGATAGTCCTCACGCTGGCGGGGCTGGACGCGCGGCGCCAGTCGCAGCAGTTCTTCGGACATCTGCCGGACAACACTCGCCCAGTCGCCCACCGCCGTTTGGCGAAACAGGCGAATCGTGGGATACCAAACCGAGTCCTCGCGTTCCCGCAGCCACCGCCAATCGGGCACATGAGGCAGCGCCAGCCACGTGGGCACGCCCAGCGCGCCGGCGATGTGGGCGATGGCGGTGTCCGCCGTGATCAGCAGATCCAGGTTTCGCAGCACGGCCGCCGTATCCATGAAAGCGCCGCTGGTCTCGTCCAATTGGTCGGCTAGCGGAACGATGTCCAAAACGCCGGCTAAATTGTCGAGCTGCTCGGCGCCAAAGCCTTTCTGCAGGCTGAACAGATGGATGCCCTTGAGCTTGCCCAGCGGCGCGAATTCGGCCAGCGGCACGCTCCGCATGCGGTCCGCCTGGTACTTGGGACTGCCCTGCCACGCCAAGCCGATCTTGCAACCGCCGTAAGCTTGCAAATAGGCCTGCCACTGGCCAACCAGTTGCGGGTCGGCCGTTAGGTAGGGAATCTCGCGGGGAAACGTGTCCAGGTTGTCGCCCAGGATTCCGGGGACGTCCAACAGCGGCGCAAAGCAATCAAACTCGGGAAGCGGTTCGTCCTGCGGAGCAAGCAGGTCGATTCCCGGACAGGTGGCCAGCAGCCGTAATAAGGGCTTGGGGCACAGCACGATAACCCGGCAATCATATCGTTGTTTCAGCACCGCGGCGTAACGCACGAAATGCACGGTGTCGCCCAACCCTTGCTCCGGAGTCAACAGGATCGCCTTGCCCTCCAGCGGCGAGCCGTCCCAGAGCGGCTGCGGATACGCTGGCCGGGACAGATCCTCCGTTTTCCAACGCCAAGCGTACTCCGGCCAGCCTTCGTCGAAATGTCCCAACAACAGCAGGATGACGCCTCGGTTCTTATGCGTTTCCGCATCCTGGGGAGCGAGTTCCAAAGCTCGGTCGTAACAGGCCATGGCGTCTTCGAGCCGCCCCTCCCAGACGAACGCCGTCCCCTTGTTCTTTATCGCATTGACGTAATCCGGTTTCAGCCGCAGGGCCTGGTCAAAGCAAACCACGGCCTCGTCCAATTTCCGCTGCATCCGCAACGTATTGCCCAGGTTATTGAATGCGATCGGAAAATTCGGCTGCAATTGGATCGCCCGGCGATACGCGGCGACGGCCTCGTCCAAACGGTCCTGGTCGTGGCAGGCGATCCCCAAATAGCACCAGGCGTTGGCATCCGCCGAGTTGGCCCGCAGCACCTGGCGGTAGATCTCCTCGGCCGCCGCCCATTTGCCCGCCTGATGCAGTCGCCATCCGTGTGCCAACGCTTCGGCTGTAGTCGTCATCGATGCATTCCATGCCAAGTAAGGACAGGTTGTCGGCAACACGGCCCTGTGCGTGCTCTTCTGGCCACCGACGAAACACGGATCAAACACGGAAGAAAGAAGGACTCGGTGCTGTCCCGAGTGCGGTCCTTTTCCTGGTCCGTGTCTCATCCGTGGCCTGTTGCTTGCACAGCGAGCCCGTATCCATGCCGCCTTTCTCGCCCGCAAATTCTATCCGACAGCGGCGGCAAAGGGAACCGCGGTTTGGCATCCGGTTTGGCATGGACCGCAAAGCGAGCGGGGCGGCGGAAAGGCTCCGGCCTGGTTCCGGTGGTTGAGTCGCACTCTGTGCCTTGGTACAACAATCGAGGCGAGCAGATGTTCGTGTCGTCTTCCACTTGGGCTTTTTGGGGCAACTTGGAGAAGTATTCGATGAACGTCAGACCTTGGACGATTACCTTCATGACGGCGATCGCCGCGGTGGCGTTGCACGTGTCGGCGGGAACCGGCTGGGATGGCATGGCGTCGGCGGACGACAAGCCGAACTTTGTGATCGTTTTTTGCGACGATTTGGGCTACGGGGATCTGGGATGCTTTGGTCATCCCACGATCCGCACGCCGAACCTGGACCGCATGGCGGTCGAAGGCCAGAAGTGGACGAACTTTTATGTGGGCGCCAGCGTCTGTACGCCCAGCCGCGCAGCCCTGTTGACCGGCCGGCTGCCGATCCGCAACGGGATGATGTCGGCCCAGCACCGCGTGCTGTTTCCGAACTCCAAGGGCGGCCTTCCCGCGGGGGAACTCACCATCGCCGAATGCTTGAAAACGGCCGGCTACGCCACGGCGGCCGTTGGCAAGTGGCACCTGGGCCACCTGCCGGAATACCTGCCCACCAGGCAAGGCTTCGATACGTACTGGGGCATTCCCTATTCCAACGACATGGACGCCCAGCCAGGTTTTCCCAATTATCGGCAGAGGGCCCACCAGGACCCCAACTATCGCGCGCCCATCGAGCAGTACAACGTCCCGATCCTGCAGGACATGACCGAGGTCGAACGGCCCGCCGACCAGCATACGCTCACACGGCGTTACACCGACAAGGCGGTCGAGTTTATTCGGCAACATCGGGCAGAGCCGTTTTTTGTCTACCTGGCGCACAGCCTGCCGCATATCCCGCTGTACACCGGTGACGAGCATCTTGGCACCAGTCGCCGCGGCTTGTACGGCGACGTCGTCGAGGAGATCGATGCCGGCGTGGGCCGGATTCTGGCGACGCTCCGGGAACTGGACCTGGCCCGCAAGACCCTCGTCGTGTTCACCTCGGACAACGGCCCCTGGCTGCCGTTCGAAACCCACGGCGGCTCTGCCGGTCTGCTGCGCGGCGGCAAAGGTACGACGTGGGAAGGCGGGATGCGCGAGCCGACCTTGTTCTGGTGGCCTGGGAAGATCCCGCCTGGCGTGCAGATGGAACTGGGCGCCACGATGGATCTGCTGCCCACGTTCTGCAGCTTGGCCGGAGCCGCGATCCCGAGCGACCGCGTGCTGGATGGATACGACCTGGCCGCGGTGCTGCTGGGCAAGACGGACAAGAGCCCCCGGGACGGCGTGTTCTTTTGGCGCGAAGAGCAGCTGTACGCCGTGCGCGTCGGGCCTTGGAAGGCGCACTTCATCACGCAAGGCTGCTACGGGCTCGGAGAAGAACGCGAGGAGCACCAGACGCCGCGACTGTACCACCTGGAGTACGATCCCGCGGAGCAGTACAACGTGGCAGAGGGGTATCCCGAGCCGATCGAACGGCTGAAGGCCATCGCCGAAGAACATCGACGCAGTATCGAACCCGTGGAGAACGAGTTGATCAAACGCTAACCGTATTCCAAGTCCCCCAGTTGCAAGGACAAAGTGACGGTCATGGACGCCCAAGCGGGCCAGCGGCTGCGGGAACTGGCGGACGCAGCCCTGGCCGACGACACGATCGTCGGCCCCCGCGTGGTTCCGCCGGCCGAGAAACCCAAGCGAGCCAAAGCCAAGCCGGCGGACTCGTCGTTCGGTGGCAACCGGTGATGCTGCACGAAGCCCGTCGCCAGGGTTCGGGCCCGCCCCGTCCCCCCACCGTCGCGGTTCAGGGTTCGCCGTTGGGCGTGTCGAACGCCGGTTCGATCACGACCTGGCACTGCGGCAACGAGTCCAGCAGGATCTGGCCATAGCGTTTGGTCCGCACGCGGGGATCGAGCAGGACGACGATGCCCCGGTCTTGCTGGCTGCGAATCAGGCGGCCGAAGCCTTGTTTGAGCCGGATTGCCGCTTCGGGGACCTGGTACTCCATGAACGGATTGCCGCCCCGTTTGCGGATCGCCTCCAGCCTCGCTTGTAGCAGCGGCTGGTCCGGCACGCTGAACGGCAGCTTGGTGATGATCACGTTCTGCAAGGCGTCGCCCGGCACATCGACGCCTTGCCAAAAACTGTCGGCGCCGAACAGCACGGACCGCGGATTGGTCTTGAACCGCTGCAGCATCTCGTGCCGCGGCATGCCGTCCGCTTGACTGTACAAAGCCAAGTTCTGTTGGGCGAGCCAAGGGGTCAGTTCGCCGGCGGCCCGGCGCATCATTTCGTAACTGGTGAACAGCACGAAGGCACGGCCGTCGGTACGGGTCACATAGCGGCGAATCAGCGCCACGCAGCGGGCGTCGAACTGTTGACGTTCCGCCGTCGGATCGGGCATTCCATCGACCAGGATCAAGGTAGCTTGGCGGCGAAAATCAAACGGGCTGCCCAGCCGGATGCCACCGGCTTGGGTCAAGCCGATGCGGGACTTGAAGAACTCGAACGAACCCTGCCGCCCCACCGACAACGTGGCGCTGGTCAGGATCACGCTGTGCGTGGCCTCGAACAGCTCTTTGCGAAGCGTCGGCCCCACGTCGATCGGGGCCGCTTCCAGCTTGATGTGCGGTCGGCTGCGGCGGGACGGCGAAGCTTCGACCCAGTACACCGCTTCCGGAATTCCGTGCGTTCGCCAGACCTCGATCTCGCCGGCCAGTGCCAGCAGGCGTTCGTAGGCCGACACAAAGTCCTGCCGCTGGGCTTCGTCCTTGATATTGCTGCTGCGGTGCCGCAACATTTTCGCCAACTCGTCCAGGGCCGGGCTGAGCGAGTTGCCGACGATTTCCGGTATGTGAACGCGGCCGTTGCTCTGTTGCTGTGCGCTCAGCCAGTTGTGGATGTCGCGGAAAAAGTCATCCGCCAATTGGGAACAGCGCAGCGTCTGCCGCTGCTCTTCGCCGCAGCGATGGTGGACCAGCAAACCTTTGTTCGCGCGGTCGTTGTACAGCTTGTTCAGGATGTACTGGACTTGGCCCGACGAGACGCGGATGCCCAAATGGTCCCCGGCCACGGACTCCAACGTGTGCGCCTCGTCAAAAATCACCGCGTCGTACTTCGGCAGGATACTGGCCCCGGCCCGCCGCAAGGCCAGGTCGCTGAAGAACAACGCATGATTGACGACCAAGATCTGGGCGTTGAAAACCCGCCGTCGCGCCTGGTAGTAAAAGCAATCTTTGTACCTCGGGCATTTCTTTCCCAGGCAGTTGCCGCTGTCGCTGGCCGCCTCGTCCCATACCGAACCCGACGGCCGAAACGACAAATCGCTCAACGAACCGTCCTTGGTCGTCTTGGACCAATCCCGCACCGCGCGCAGCTGTTCCAGCTCTTCTTCCGTGCCGAACAGGCTGCTGGCTCGGGTCAGGGCCACGTCCAGCCGTCGCAAGCTGAGGTAGTTGTGGCGGCCTTTGACCAGTACGGCGGTACACTCCAAGGGGATCACCGCGTTCAGCAGTGGGATATCCTTGTGCAGCAGTTGTTCCTGCAGGCTGATCGTATGGGTCGAAATGACGATCTTCTTGAGCCGTTTAGGCCCCTTGTCCTGGTTGCTGTCTCGACCGCTCTCCTTGCCTTCCTCGCCGTGCTCCCCGGCCACCGCCAGAATCGCCGGAACGAGATAGGCGAAACTCTTGCCCACGCCCGTGCCGGCTTCGGCGACCAGATGTTTGCCGTCGCGCAGTGCCGCCGCCACCGCGTCGGCCATTTGCAACTGCTGGTCGCGATGTTCGTAGTTCGGCAGCCGCTGCGCGATCCGTCCGCCGGGCCCCAGGATGTCTACAGGAGTCAACGTCATGCCGCTAGGATAACAGATGACGGGCCGGGCTGGGTAGGGGAAGAGGATCATGCTTTTGGGCAGGTTGGGAAACCTAAGCCACGTCCAAGTCCATGCATGCGGCTGCAGGTCTGGGCAAGCTGCGCATGCTTTGCCGATTTTCCGGATTTTAACGAAAGTTCTGCTTGCGCAATCTCCGATACATTGGCCACGGAGAAATGGTTTTAGTGCGGGGGCACTCTCAAGCGAGCCAAGGATATCTCCCATGAGATTCGTACTGCGTGCGCTGCAAGCGATTGGCCTGGTTGGCCTGGTTGTTGTCATGGCCAGTGCGGCCGACGGCCAGACGAGGACAATGCAGAGTTCGTCCGGCAATTCGGTGACAGTCGCCGCGAGGCCGGGGACGACGGCGTCTCACTCGGTGCAATCTCCGGAGTTGTCTTCGCGGATGGCCCACCGGCTGGCCGGTCCAGGAGCAAAGCTGGTGACGGTGGACGATGTTGTCGACGGAGGGGTGTACTTTGAAGATCCGGTCAGCGGTAAGCTGATTCTGGGCGAAGCGCCTCCCAAGGCGGCTAGCAGTGCGCCTGCCAGGACACCCAGCGTCGCCAGCAGACCGCCGAGCAGCGTCACAAGCAGGCCGCCAGGCAGCGTCACGACTCGAGCGCCGAGCAGCGTCTCAAGCAGGCCGCCAGGCAGCGTCACGACTCGAGCGCCGAGCAACGTCACGAGCCGGGTTGCCACGCGGGCCGCGGAACCGTCTGTTACCCAGCACGTCGATTCGATCGAACACGTAATGATGGAAGAGTTCGATTACGGCGATGGTTGCTGCGGCGATGGGGACTGCGGGGAGTGCTCCAGTTGTCTGGTTCCCTGTGGGATCTTATTTCCGGCGGGAAATCTGGAAGTATTTGCTGGCGTCCAGGGGTTTACGGGCCCGGCCAACTGGCAAGCGGGCGGCGGGAGCTTTGGCTTTCACGAGGGCTTGAATTGGGGCATGCCGATTCCGCTGTTTGGCTGCCTGGGCGGACAGGTCGGCTTTCGCGCCACGCAGAGCAATCTCTCCGGTTCCGACGCATCGGACGACACCCGACGGCAAGCGTTCGTCACCGCGGGCTTGTTCCGCCGCGTCGATGTGGGCTTGCAGGGTGGCGTGGTGGTCGACTGGCTGTCGGACGGCTGGCATCGCGATGTCGATCTGGTCAACCTCCGCATGGAATTGAGTTGGATGATCGACAGCACGCACGAACTCGGCTTCTGGGGCACCGGAGGCACGAAGAATGCAAGCGACTTGGAGCCGAACGAGCAGATCGGCGAGTGGGAGACGACGGACCTGTACGCGTTCTTTTATCGTTACAACTTTGGGGATTGCGAACCCGGCAACGCGCGTGTGTTTGCGGGCTGGTCGGACCAAGGTGATGGCTTGATCGGCGCGGATGCTCGGCTGCCCCTGAGCGCAACGTGGGCCTTGGAAACCAACTTTACCTACCTGATTCCGAACGAGGGCCAGGGCATCGGCTTTGCCGCCGATCACGCGCAAGAGTCCTGGAACGTCGCGATGAGTCTGGTTTGGTATCCCGGACGTCGTTGGGGCCAAGGCGATCCGTACTACCGTCCGCTGTTCCGCGTTGCTGACAACGGCGTATTCATGATGGACCGTGTGTTGCCGTAATGGATCTCAACAGGATCTGAATCCGTGACGCTCTGGGCGAGAGGGCGGGTCGTCACCGGTCGAATGGTGTGATACCATTGGACGGGTGCCGGCCCGCTCTTGCTTTCTTGAGAAAGACGGGGGCTCTCAGACGTACCGCTGGACCCGAGCCTGGAAGGAGAACCGCGTGGGGCCTGTACAGCCGACCGTGTTGGAAGTCACGCCGCAGATTTGCATACCGTTGGCCGAAGTCGGCTTTACGTTTGCGCGCAGCAGCGGCCCCGGCGGCCAGAACGTGAACAAAGTCAACTCGAAAGCCACCTTGCACTGGCCGGTCGTGGCAACAGCCAGCCTGCCCGACGACGTGCGGTCACGCTTCGTCGCCGCTTTTGGCGGCCAAATCAACAGACAAGGCGAACTGGTGATGCACAGTCAGCGGTTTCGCGATCAGGAGCGAAACGTCGAGGACTGTTTGGAAAAGCTGCGGGCCATGCTGCAACGCGTCGCCCAGCCGCCGAAACCGCGCAAGAAAAGCCGCCCCAGCCGGGCTGCAAAACAGCGCCGGCTGAACGAGAAGAAGGCCCGCTCCGAAGTCAAATCCCGCCGCCGCGGGCCAGCCCACGAGTGATCGCATACGGCCGATGATGGGGGCCATCAGCCCAACATGCCGGCAAGCCGATATCAAGTGCTATTCGGCAATCCTGGGGCCATCGAGTACAATCGGCGGCCATCGACCGTTCGACGAGCGTTCGTCGCAACGAGGTTCCGATCGCTGTTTGCCGCTGGCCCCCGTTTGCCGCCGTGAATCATCGCCGCCGTAATCCGATCTCCTTCCGCACCGCGGCACGCGTTCCGCAGGAGCCGGCAAGGCGGTCTGCTTGCCCATCGGAAGTCCAGTCCAGTCCGGGGCATGGCCTGCTGTTTCTCGGGCCGTGGTCGGCATTCCGTTGGTCATTGTTCAGCGGTCTGCTGCTGTGGGCTTCCTTTCCGCCCCTGAGTTGCTGGCCGCTGGCCTGGATCGCGCCCATCGGCTGGCTGGTTCTCGTCCGCTGCAACCGCTTGCCCGGCCGCCGGCCTTACGCCGCGGTGGCGCTGGCCTGTTTCCTGCACTGGCTGGCCGTTTTCGAAGGCGTTCGGCTCGCTCATCCGGCGTTGTATCTCGGTTGGTTTGCCCTGGCCGCGTACCTGGCGGTATATCCTGTTTTGTTCGTGGTTCTGACACGGATTGCGGTCCACCGCTGGCGAATCTCGATCCTGTTGGCTGCGCCGACTGTTTGGACAGGACTGGAATGGGTGCGCGGGCACGCCATCACCGGATTCTCGATGGCCTTGCTGGGGCATACCCAAATGTCCTGTACCACGCTGCTGCAAATCGCGGACGTCTTTGGAGCCTACGGCATCAGTTTTGTGGTGATGCTGGTGGCGGCGTCCCTGGCGCGCATGCTGCCGATGCCGCCCCCTGGCGAGGCCTCGCGGGACTTGCGGTGGGCATGGTGGCCCGCCGTACCTGCGTCCCTGGTGTTGGCGCTCGTGCTGGCCTACGGCATCTGGCACAAGCTTCCCGCCGCTCGCTTGCCAACGCCACTCCAGCCGCTACGAGTCGCTCTGATTCAAGGCTCGTTCGACACGATTTTCGAGTTCAACCCGGAACGCGATCGAAGGGTTTTCTTGCGTTATCGCGAGTTGAGCGAGCAGGCTGTCGCCCGGCATCCGACCGTGCAACTGGTCGTGTGGCCGGAATCCATGTTCAGCGGAGACTTGGCCGAGATCCTCATCGACGGACCGATCGGATTGCCACCGGATACGTCGCTGCCGACGGACGAATATCGCCGGAGGGTCCAGTCGCGCGCAGAAGCGTTTGGTTACAAGGTCGAAGACACGGCGCGGCGGCTGAATTTCGGGCGCAGTTCCGCGGACAGAGCCGGCGATTCGGGGATTCACTTGATCGTCGGCACCGATACGCTGCAACTGGGAGCCGACGTGACGCAGCGATTTAACTCGGCGCTATGCATCAGTCCATCCGGTCAAGTGACAGGCCGCTATTACAAGATGCATCGCGTCATGTTCGGCGAGTACATCCCGTGGGGTGACCGTTTTCCGTGGTTGTATCGCCTGACGCCCATGACGCAAGGGTTGAATTCGGGTCCAAGTCCCGAGTGTTTCCAGGTCGCCGGCTGGAATCTGGCGCCGAGCATCTGTTTCGAGAGCACCGTCCCGCACCTGATTCGGGAACACGTAGACCAATTGCGGCGATCGGGAAAGCCCCCGGACGCGTTAGTGAATGTCACCAATGACGGCTGGTTTTGGGGATCGGGGATACTGGATCTGCAATTGGCCTGTGCCGTATTCCGAGCGATCGAGAACCGATTGCCTGTCTTGGTTGCCGCCAATACGGGGGTTTCTGCGGTCATTGACAGCAGCGGGCGGATTCAGGATCGGGGACCGCGGCGTGGTGAAGCCGTGTTATATGCAGAAATTAGTGGCGACAATCGCCGGAGTTGGTATCATTGGATCGGCGATATACCTGCTGGACTGTGCGCTTTGTGCTGCTTGGCGACCGCGATATTCGGCGTCTTCACCCGCAGACGTTGGAATAAAGCGGGCGAAACAGGTCGATAATAGCAGTAAGAAGGCTAGTCAAGAGTTTGTCGATTGGACTCTATGCCGCGCATTTATTCCGCCAAGACGGATCAGATTATCCTTTTTGCCTATGTTTTCCAGTTTTTGCTGGTTTCGTTGACACTGCGTTTTGCGTAGAGCTATACTAGTCTTGATTATTCAGTTACGGGAGCCGTTCTAGGGAGAACGTCATGACACTGCTCGGCAAAGTTTTCACGGTGCTTATTTTTATCATGAGCATCTTGTTCATGGGCTTTTCCGTCGTGGTGTTTGCCACTCATCGGAACTGGAAGATGCTGGTCGACAATCCCAGTGCGACCGAGATGTACCCGTTGGGGCTGAAGCAACAGCTTCAGGCGCAAGTCGAGACGAACAAAGGTTTACGGGCAGAGTTGGATGGCCTGCGAAACCAATTGGCCGTCGAAATGGCGGCTCGGCGCAGTGCGTTAGGCGCTCTGGAGACGAAACTGGCTGACGCTCAACAGCGTTTGGCGCAGAAGGAATCCGAGTTATCGGGGTTACAGTCGGCGCAAACAGAAGCGACGGCGGCGATCAACCTGGCGGAAACCCGGCTCAAGGACTTGGTGGTCGATATCCAGAAACTCCGCGAGGAGATTCGCGTGGTACAGGCTCAACGAGACGAGTTTTACCAGCGCGTTGTGGATTTGACGGACAAATTGTACTCGGCGGCTGGCGTGGAACGGAATCTGAAAGAACGCGAGGCTCAGTTAATCGCCGAGATTAGCAAGTACAAGCGGGTGACGGACGTGTTGGGAGTCAATCCCAGTATGCCTGTCGAATCGATTGCTCCGCCGTTGGACGGGATTGTTACGGCGGTGAGCGACAAGAACCTGATCGAGGTGTCCCTGGGTTCGGACGATGGTCTGCGAGTGGGGCATCGCGTCGAGGTCTTCCGGGACAATAATTACTTGGGATCGGCGATGGTCCTCAAGACCGACCCGGACCGGGCTGTCGCGCAAGTGGACGAGAAATCGCAACGAGGCCTGATTAAGGTACGTGATCGTGTCGCTACAAAACTCACCCGGACCTGAAGTCGTTAGTGCGCCCGTCGAACATAAGCCGCGCGCCAATGTGTACACGATGATGCTGGTGGTTTCGCTGTGCGCGATCATCGTGGCGTGCTTGCTGCTGTGGAGGGAGCTGAAGTCGTACGGGGATTTTCCCTGGTGGGATGCCAAGGGGGTCGCTCCCGCTACGTCGTGGCTGTCTCCCGCGGGGCTTGGCGGCGACGCGGTTGCCGAACTGACGGCGGCGCGACTGGCTTAGCGGCACGTTGAAGGGACGCATGGTGGCGGACCAACCAAGCACGGCGTTCCGAATCAACTGTCCGGCGTGCGGTGGACGCATGAAGGTTCCACCGGGGCAAGCCGGACAGAAATGCCGTTGTCCGCGATGTAACGCCGAGGTGCTGGCGCCGGCCTTTCCTGGCGATCAGAATGCTCCATCCGCCGCTGCGCCGTCGTCGGCCCGTGTCGCAGCAAAGCCCGCTTCCGCTGCCCCAGCGGCATCCCAGACGCCATCTGCTCCCGTTGCCGCTCCCGCTCCCGCTGCGGCGTCTCCGGTCGCCCCCATGACTCCCGGCAGAGGATCATCGCCTGGTCCCGCCGCCAAAACGGTCAAAACGGCGCCGCCGTCGCCGCACACCGAGTTTGGTTTTGAATGCTGGCTGTGCCGAACGCGTCTGTACGCCCGGCCCGAGCAGATTGGCCAGGAGGTGATCTGCCCCGATTGTCACTCGAAAACGCTCGTCAAGCCGCCGAAGCCGCCGCCGAAACCGGCCGATCCGATTGACGTGGACGACGAAGGGTTCCGGTTGAGCGAGTTGGTCGATCGGTTACCCGCGGTCTATGGATCGGCGACGAACGTCCGCGGCGACGGAAAATCCGCTCCGTCATCCGCCGCGTCATCCGGGACGGCCGAACCTGCGGTGGCCTGGAAGACGGGCGGCCGAATGGACCTTGTTGGCGAACAAGCTCGTCAGGCGATGGCCAAGGCGCAAGCCGAGGCGGATGAAGTAGAGCGGGTCAAGCCGCGGTTGCCCGAGCGGCCGTTCTTTACGGGCCTGACCTCGTTCATGTTCGACAGCGATGCCGTGCTCCGCTGGCTGATGCTGACGCTGTTACTACACGCGACGACCACGTTGCTGGCTTGGATCGTCGAACTCAGCGGCGGCCCGAGCATTGCTCAGGTGGGCGCCCTGGGAATGACAGTGGCGGCCTCGTTCTTCGCCCTGGTATTCACCGTCACGGCAGCTGCCTGTTGTCTGGCCATTCTCCAGGACACATCCAATGGCGGCGACAAGATCGAGAACTGGCCGGGCATGCAGTTCACCGACTGGATGATGGACGTGTTCTACGTCGTCAATGCGTTGTTGGCGGCTGCGCTGCCCGGTCTGTTCCTGGGCGGGGCTTGGATGTGCCTGGGCGGCAAGGTCTGGTCTGCGTTCTGTGGCGGGGCGATCAGCGCCATCGCCTTGTTTCCCGTGTTCCTGACTTCGATGGTCGCCGAGGGCTCGACCTTTTCCGTCGCTTCTCCCGCCGTCTGGGGAACGTTGCGGACGGAGTCGCGTTTATGGGGCAAATTCTACTTGTTATCAGCCGGGCTGGGCATCGGATTGCTGTTGTTGGCGGGCATCATCGCTGATTGTGGATTCCTGCTCCGATGTCTATGTTCCGCCTTGGCCGTGATCGCGATCATGATCTATTTCCGGCTGCTCGGCAGGCTCGCTTGGACGATAGCCGCCAGGCCTTCGCGATAGGACGGGTGCTGCAACTCGACTCCCAATTCCGCGAGCATCCGCCGATTGCTGATTCGTTTGCTTGCGCTGGCCCGTTCCGTGGCGGGTGAGCCGGCGGGCGGTGGCCGAAACGTCGGTTCCGGAGCGCCCAGCAACGTGGCCAGTTCGCGGAAATACTCGCGCCGGACCACGGGATGCCCGTCGGAGACACAGTACAGGGACGGCAGCGGAGCGTGCTTTTCGGCCGCGATCACCACGCTGGCGGCATCGTCGACGTGGATCAAATTCAGGTAGCCCTCACTCGGCGCTTCGATCGGCAAGCCCGCCAGCAATTCTTTCCGCCGTGGAATGCGGCCCGGGCCGTAGATGCCCGCCGTTCGAAGGATGACCGTGCGCGGTCCTAGCGGGTGGTCTCGAAGCGACAATTCCGCCTGGCCACAGGCTCGACCGCCTTCTCGCGTCGGCTCGCACGGCGACTGTTCATCGACCCAGGCGTCGTCGGACTGTCCGTAAACTCCCGTCGAACTGACGTAGATCAGACGCTTGATGCCTGACGGCAGACGCTCCAGCACGTTTTGCAGTCCGTCAACGTACACCTGCCTGATGGAACGACCACTGTGTCGATCATGCCCCACCGCAAACAGCACGGTATCGGTTTCGGGAAGATTCTTCAGTGTGTCCAGCGCCATGATGTCCGCGACGAGCGGAGTAATACCGCTGTCTCGCAGCTGGTAAGCTTTCTCGTAATCACGTGTTACGGCGAATACTGCAGCACCGTCCTCCACCCAGCGGGTGGCGACACGCATGCCGAGATAGCCGCATCCGAAGATCAACTTGCGCACTCGATTCACCATGGGAAAAACGATCCTATGCCCCATCGGGAGTCTGCTGAAAACGACTGGCTCCACAACACGTTGTATCTGCCCGCACGCAAAACCGCTATTCGTTGTGGTTCATGTCCCCTCTTTTTAAGCAGGTGAGTCTCCCAGAATGTCTAAAACTGTTTACAAAACCGTGGCCATCGTGTATCCATTTGGATATAGTAGGTTATCTCATCCTGACGGGACCGGAAACGCCATGAGTCAGCATCGAAGGCAGCCAGTGCAAAGCATCAACCGCGATTCAGGGGCAACAGGCCACTTGGCCATTGTATTGGAAGGTCCATGCCCGCAAGAACTGCATTTTGCATCGCGAAGGGGACGGCGGAGCTTGGTCGGCGTGCTCCTGGTCTGCCTGTTCTGCTGTCCGCCGGCTTGGGCCGAAGTCGTTACCACGGCGATTGCTTCCGCCGATTTGAAAAGGATCTTCGATGGCGAGGCGCCGGCCAGCTTGGACGATCTGCGGACGATGCAGCAGCACCAGCGGCAACTGTGCGCCAAAGTGGTCGACTGTACCGTGGGCATCGTCATCGGATCGTCGCACGGCAGCGGCGTCATCATCAGTGCGGATGGCTACGTGTTGACTGCCGCCCACGTTGTCGGGGCGCCCCATCGCAGGGCAACCTTGATCTTGCCAAATGGAACATCCGTTTCGGGGCGATCTTTGGGCGTGTATCGCACGTTGGATGCGGGCCTGATGAAGATCGATCGCGGCGGACCGTGGCCTTACGCCGAGTTAGCCAAGGCCGACGAGGTCAAGGTGGGGCAGTGGTGTTTGGCGACTGGCCATCCGGGCGGGTTCGAAGAAGGCCGTTCGCCCGTGGTACGGATCGGGCGGGTCTTGTTGAAAGACAAGTTGGCAATCACGACGGATTGTACACTGGTCGGCGGCGATTCCGGCGGTCCCTTGTTCGACATGGAAGGCCGGGTCATTGGGGTCAACAGCCGCATTGGCCGTTTTCTGACGACGAACATGCACGTCCCGATTGGGGCCTATCTCGAAGTCTGGGACCGGTTGGTCGCGGGCGAGGCCTGGGGGAATCTGCCCGGGCGAGGTTCGTATTTGGGCGTGCAGGGCGAGCCGAACTCGAAGGACGCCAAAATCTCCCACGTGTTTCCGGGCGGTCCGGCAGAAAAAGCGGGCATTCAGGTGGGGGATGTCATTGTCAAGTTCAACAGCAAGAGCGTCAGCGATTTCGCTTCGTTGCAGACGTGCGTGAGCGACAGCCAACCTGGCGAGAAGGTGACGATCGAATTGCTGCGAGGCGCCCAGCGCGTGCAGGTGAATCTGGAGATTGGCGAGCGTGATCGGTAGGGTCAGGCATCCCATTGCGAGCGTCGCGGGACGTTTCAAGAGCATCTTTTTCGACGGGGCTGCGGCCATGAAATTGCGGTTGATTGGTTGGATCGGGATTGCGGTGCTGGCGATCGCCGCGCAAGCAGCGGACGTTACCGAACGCGGGGCGTACGCCGTCAAACGCGCCTTTCGAGAGGCGGTCGACGGCCCCGCGCAGAGCACCGTCCGCGTGCTCTGCGACGGTCGCCGCGTGGCGCTGGGGACGATTGTCGCAGCGGACGGCCTGGTCCTGACCAAGTCGAGCGAATTGACGGGCACGATCGTGTGTCATCTGTATGACGGGCGCCGCCTGGAGGCCAAAATCTTGGGCGTCAGCGAGGACGACGATCTGGCGCTGTTGAAGATCGACGCCGAGCAGCTGCCCGTAATCCGCTGGAGCGAAACGGACACGCCGTCGGTGGGCAGTTGGCTGGCCACGCCGGGCCTGGAAAATGTGCCGCTGTCCATCGGCGTCGTCAGTGTGCTGCCACGAATCGTCCCCCGGCGGTCGCCGGCGCTGGGAGTCATCATCGAGGAGAGCGACAAGGGACCGGTGGTGCGGGAAGTGTTGCCGCGGAGCGGCGCCGCCCAAGCGGGGGTCCAAGTAAGTGATGTGATCACACAACTGGATGGCAATGATATTGTGACGCGGCAAAGTCTGGTGCAGACGATTCGCGGTTACCGCCCCGGCGACCGCGTGCGATTGGGTTTGCTGCGGGCCGGTCAAGCGACGACCCTCGATGTCGAACTGCTGGACATGACGGAAATTGCCAACGGCGAGACCTTTCAAGAGGATATCGGCGGGCGGCTCAGCAAGCGGCGAACAGGGTTTCCTCTAGCCCTGCAACACGATACGGTGCTGCAACCAAATCAATGCGGCGGACCGATCGTCGACTTGGAGGGCAACGTCGTGGGCATCAATATCGCTCGCGCCAGCCGCGTGGCCAGCTATGCCCTGCCCGCTGCTGCCGTGAAGCCGGTTCTGGATCGACTCAAGTCTGGCGAACTGGTCAGCGCCAAGACGGCGAACTGAACGCTCGGCGTCTTCGTTTTCTCGATGGTTCTCCGTTCAAGACGGATTCGCCAGCGCCTTGAGCAGCTCCGCCGGTATCTCCCATCCCGCGCGGTGAACCGTCGCAGCGTAGTCCGCGGGAGTATTCAGGTTGGCCAGCGTCAGCAAGTCGGGATCGACCGTGCGGAGTTCCTCGACGGGAACGCGGCAGGTGCGGACGCGTTCGAACAGGCACCGCGGACGGAGCTGGTCGGCCGCCAACAGGGCCTGGATTTCGGCCAGCACGTCGATGCGATAGACGGCGGCCAAGGGATGATAGAATTCGCCGTCTACAGGCACGACGACCTGGTAATCGCCGCGTCGTCGGAGCAGCAGTTGCACGAATTGGGGGACCAACAGCGGCACGTCGCAGCTGGTCGCGTAAGCCGCCTCGGCATCGCCTTGCAGGGCCGCCAGTCCGGCGCCCAGTCCCTCCAGCGGCCCGCGTCCTTGGCGCCGGTCGCGAACCACGCGAACCTGCGGCGGCAGCGGCGGCAGTTCCTGTTGCGCCGCGGCGACGACGATCAGCGGTTCCACGATTTGTCCCAGCAAGCGGACCACGCGCTGCAGCATCAACTCGGGTCCGAATGGCAATTCGGCTTTCGGCCAGCCCATCCTGCTGCTCTTGCCGCCACTCAAGA
>Ga0351942_1011_pt1 | contig 105083 bp, 71 predicted proteins | sample TotcelT113001N10_FD_206838 | JGI IMG/M metagenome (GOLD analysis project Ga0351942, IMG submission 206838) | Enriched cells from coal bed in the Powder River Basin, Montana, United States - Total cells T11 rep2 HSBNCT.T11.300.1.N10 ... | reverse complement strand
GCACCGCCGTTCCTCAAAGTAGGAAAGACTTCCCGTCCGACGCGGCCGGAACGGAAGCCCATCGCAATCTGCCGCAGACCGATCCGTCGGAGCCAACCTGATGAACGCTGTACGCACGCCCGTGACGGGAATCCCGGAATCCCTCGTCTCGGAACTGGTCCCGGGCCGACAGCCTGATCCTGGCCCCGATCCAGTGCCCTGGTCAAAGTCTGGCCGCCCAGCGGTTGTTGGACCTGGAAGGCGAGCGGCTGCGGGAGGCGATTGGCCAACGGGCCGAGTATTCCGAATGGCGGAGCACGCTGTCGTTCGCGTTCAGCTCGCTACTGGCCAAGAACGCCTCGCCCGATCGGGCGGGGGACGAACACAAGAGCATCACGTGGTTGGAGTGCGAACGGGCGGTCGCCGAGGGCCGCGAGGTGCTGGCGTTTCTGGTCGACGAACGCCAGCCGTGACTGGACGACCAGCGTGAAGGGCAGACCATCTTGGCCGCGGTCCGGCAGGGCACGGCGACGCCGGAACTGCTGGGCTCGGTGCAACGCAACGTGGCCCGGTTGCGGGATTTCAAAGCCTGGCTCAGCAGCCGGGCGATCCGCACCACGTTCACGACGCCCGACGATCTCCGCACCCGTGTGACCGAAGCCCTGCACGGTTGGCGCCGGCGGCATCTGCCGGGACGGTCGGCGACCGCGGCTCCGCGCGCCGAACTCGCAACACGATGCCTCGCTCATTTTCGCGAATAGATGCATACCAATTCGTGTCGATTAGCGGAGATTCGTGTTCCCTTGTCTGTGGTGCGAGGCGATGTCCAGTGCTTTGGCGAGTCGTTCCGTGTGAATCCGTGCGGACGTCGGGGCTTCGAAGCGTTGAAACACAGAGGCACAGAGGGCACCGAGAAGGACGTTCACGGACTTGGGGTGCTTGCCCTTCAGATAAGCCCACTCTGGCGAACGATCCGTGTCCTCGCCATCAGATATCATGGTAAATCAAGACCGATTTTGCCAGGAACGTTTGCTTGCTTGGCCAGATGGTCTCGTCCAAGACAGCGAAACGCGACGAAACCTTCACCCGCAAGAGGGTGGCCTTGTCGGCCGCTCCTGAGCCCGGCAGAGTTCCGCTGGTGGACTTATCCCTCGCCGCTGCCTAATCCCGCATTTCAGGGGAAATCCGTGTGGAGAAAAACCCCGGCCGGAGACGAAAAGACTAAGTGGACCAGGAATCAGGAATGGAGACTGGTTTCCCCGCCGCAGCTCGAAACCCGCCGCAGACCCCGACAACCCCGCTGAGGACATCCAGCCTCGGTATGTTGTCCGAACCCGCGAAGTGCTAGCGTCCAGATCTGAGAAGGTGGTTTTCAGCCGCAACGGTTTTTTCGAATGGGCCTTCATGTTGCGTGACACCTTCCTTGTGCCGATCTTGGCCATGCACCTGTTTGCGGCGTCGGCTGCATCGCTGTTCCTGGCCGGCGCGGCCGGCGCCCAGTCAGACGCTGCCCGGACCATGGAATCCGCTGGTGACACGCCGTCCAATCCATCCGCAACCGAGCCATCGCATGCGCATGTGCCCTCATCGGCAACCTTGGCGAGACAATTCGAGAGCGCGGCGGAATCGCTACCGGGACTGCTGCCCGATCAGCTGCACGGGGGCCACGGTATTTCGTTCGAATGTTTGTATACGGGCGAAGTCTTCTCCAACACGCGTGGCGGAATCCGTACTCGCCGCGCCACCCAATACCAGGGGCTTCTGGACTTGATTGTCTCTGCCGATTTCCAAGAAGCGGGAATTCCTCTGCCGGGCCGTCTCTTTATCCACGGACAGAACTCGCACGGCCGGGGACTGACCGAAGACTTCGTCGGCGACAGGCAAACGCTCAGCAACATCGACTCGTTCGACAATATCATGCAAGTCGGTGAGTACTGGTGGGAGATGGCCCTGTGGGATGGCAACCTGACGTTCATCCTCGGCAAGCAGGATATCAACAACGACTTTGTCGTCACGGATATGGCCACCGATTTTATTCAATCATCCTTCGGCATTTCGCCTGATGTGGCCGTTCCGACTTATCCTGCCCAGAGTTTTGCCGCGGTGGTCAAGGCTCAACTAACGAAGTCCACGGAGTGTAAGCTGGGCATCTGGGACGGCCGTCCCGACGGCGGAAACTGGGGCTTTTCAGGCAGTGGCGTGACGCTGACCGTGTGCGAGGTCAAGTCGCGGTACGAAATCGGGTACGACGACCGGCCGGGCAACTGGTATCTGGGAGCCGCTTACCACAACGATGACTTCCTGCATCCGAACCGGCCGGTGGAAAACCGTGGAAACTATGTTGTCTACTTCGGCGCGGAACAGATTCTCTGGCGCGAGCGTTACACGGATGAACACGGAGACCAGGGTCTGGGCGTGTTCGGCCAATACAGCTGGTCACCACCTCATATTGATACGCAGCACCAATACATCGGCGGTGGCCTTGTGTATCACGGCTGGCTGCCCAGTCGAGACAATGACACCGTTGGTTTCGGAGTGGCTCACGCCGTTTTTAGCGACGCGCCGGGCCAGTCCTCGGAAACGGCGATCGAAGGGTTCTACAAAGCAGAAGTGACGCCTTCGATCGTCCTGCAGCCGGACATCCAGTACATCGTCGCGCCCAGCGGCAGGGAGCGGGATGCGCTGGTGGTTGGGCTGCGCTTTGAAGTTGTGCTCTGACAGGCCCAGAAAGACCGACACGCAGAGCACCCTTACCACGGACTCGATCCAGGAGAACTTCTTGTGCTTCGGGGTTGGCTCTTCGCTCATGATCCTATCTTTCGAGAATGGAGGCAGATTCTTGCATCAGTATTTGTCTTGGGTAGCGATACCGCCAATTAGACTGAAGCACTCGCCGACAAGCGGCGAGGATCAACGGGGGATTTCTGGGAGTTGCTTTCGTGGCCAGTTTGCCTCAAGAACTCGACGGCAAGCGTCGCGGGATGCGTGCCGGCACTTGGGTCGGCCTACCAGGCTCGCGTCACGCCCGGCACGGCGGCGGGGTACGCGCCGTCGGCATCGGCCTTGACCGGCGGTTCGGCGTCCCAGGCATAATGGGCCGGGCCCAAACGCAATTCCGACTTGATGGCGTCTTCCCAGGCGAGCATCTGGCCCGAGTAGGTTGCCATGCGGCCCATCACGGCGGTCATGCTGCTGTCGGCCCCGTATTCGGCGTCCAGTCGATACGGGCCGCTGCCGCGGATACTGGCGAACAGGTTGTCGTGCTCGACGCGGTAGGGATTTTCGCGAACGCGAGTCCGGTCGCGCAAATCGCGCGGCGTCACATCTTGGCCAAAGCCCCAGGGGCCGGTGCCCAGGACCAGCGAACCTTTCGTGCCATGCACGGTTTCCGACACGTGGCTCCAGCTGCCGGCTTGCTGGCGAGCCTGACAGTAATAGCGGACGCCGCCCTCGTATTCGAACTCGATCGAGTGATGATCCCAGATATCGCCGTTGCCGGGTCCGCGGCGGACCTGGCGGCCGCCCAGCCCGTTGGCGCTGTGGGGATGCCCGTTCATGACCCAGTTGGCCACATCGACCTGGTGGGTGGCCTGCTCGACCAGATGGTCTCCGCACAGCCAGAGGAACACGCCCCAGTGCCGGATTTGGTACTCGAGTTCGCTCATGCCTTCGGGTCGCAACAGTCCGGCTCGGCCGCCAGCCGGGACGTTGAAATAGCTGCGGATGTGCGTTACGTCGCCGATCGCGCCGTCGCGGATGCGGCGGATGCCCTCCAAGTAGTTCTGCTGGTGGCGGCGCTGCAAGCCGACCACCACGGTGAGCTTTCTGCGTTTCGCTTCGGCGTTGGCCGCCAGCAGCTGGCGATAGCCGGGTGCGTCGACGCACAGCGGTTTTTCCAGGAACGTGTGCTTGCCGGCCGCCACAGCCGCCGCGTAATGGATCGGCCGAAAATGGGGCGGCGTGGCCAGCAGCACCAGGTCGACTCCGGCGTCGATCACCCGCCGGTACGCATCGAAACCGGCAAATCGGCGGCTCTCGGGAACGTCGATACTGGTATTGATGTCGTCGTACTTCAGCAGGTTCTTCAAACTGAACTCGATCCGCTCGGGAAACAGATCGCCGACGGCCACCAGCCGTTTCGGCCCCGCGGTCAGCAAGGTTTCCCGACACGCCCCGGTGCCCCGATTGCCACAACCGACCATGCCGACGCGGATCACGTCGCTGCCGGCCGCGTGTACCGTTGGCACGAGCTGCAAGCCGGCGACCAGGGTTCCGGCCGCGACGGCAGCTGCTGGGGCGCTGGGGCGTTGGCGGGGGGAGGACGGAGGGACGCAGTGGTCGGTGGGGCGAGTTTGCATTTGGGTGGGCTCCTTCGAAACGCCAAGGTTGCCATCCGGCGCGGCGGGCGGCTTGCCTTATGGTAAGGGGCGAACGAGGCCCGCGTCAACAACCGCAATCCGCCGCGGTGCCGAATTGACAATCGGCGTTGCAGTGGATAGCTTGCTGGAATGCGTAGAAGAAGAGAGCGGCCCCCTTTTTTCGACGTCGTTTTTCACCTGTGATCACTTGCGAGGACCATCGAATGCAACGAACCATCTTCCCTTCGGCAATTACCCTGATCGGCTGCCTGTTGACGCTGTTGGCCGCCGGTTTTCAGAACAAGGCAGCGTGTGCTTCGGAGAGCAAATCCGCGATGAGTATCGAGAAGAGCCCCTTTGGAAAAACGGCTGATGGCGTTCCGATCGACTTGTACACCTTGACGAACGCCAAAGGCCTGGTCCTGAAGATGATGAATTTCGGCGCCACCGTGGTAGCCCTCGAGGCCCCGGATCGCGACGGCCGGATGGCCAACGTCAACATGGGCTTCTCGACCTTGGACGGTTTCTTCGGACCGCATCCGTACTTTGGCGCCACGGTCGGCCGCTTTTGCAACCGCATCGCCGGCGGCAAGTTCACGCTGGACGGCAAGCAGTACACGCTGGCCACCAACGACGGCGACCGGCATCACCTGCACGGCGGCAAGGTGGGTTTTAACAAGGTCGTCTGGAACGCGGAACCGTTCCAGCAGGAAACCGGCGTGGGGATCAAATTCACGTACCTCAGCCGCGACGGCGAGGAAGGCTATCCGGGCAATGTCCGCGTGATGGCCGTGTACACGCTGACCAACGACAACGAGATGGTGGTCGAGTTCACCGCCCGGACGGACGCCCCGACGCCCATCAACCTGACGAACCACTGCTACTGGAATCTGGCCGGCGCCGGCTCGGGAACGATTCGCAACCACGAGCTGATGATCGCCGCCGACAAGTACCTGCCGGTCGACGCCGTGTTGATCCCGACAGGCAAGGTGGCGGACGTCGTCGGCACGCCGCTGGACTTTACCAAGCCCGAACGGATCGGCGCGCGGCTGGACCAGATCGAGGCGGACCCGGTCGGTTACGACCACTGCTTTGTGCTCCGCGGCCCGGCTGGCAAGATGCAGCTGGCGGCGAAAGCCAAAGACCCGACCAGCGGCCGCGTGATGGAGATCCACACCACCCAGCCGGCGCTGCAGTTCTACAGCGGCAATTTCCTGGACGGCAAGCCGGAGAATAACAACTATAACCAATACGACGGCTTCTGCCTGGAAACCCAGCACTATCCCGACTCGCCAAACCACGCCCATTTTCCCAACACGATTCTCCGTCCGGGAGAAACCTTCTCCCAGAAAACGGTGCATCGGTTCTATGCCGAGTAGCCGGGCGAGCAGCAGTGGCAGTTCACGCGGGAGCGTCGCTCGATGAGCTTTACCGCCTCGGTGTGAACCGCTGGTCCCATTCGGCAAAGACCGCGTCCAACTCGCTCAGGGCCTGGGCGTCCCAAAACGGCGGAGCCACGGCCCGGCGCGGTTTGACGCAGTCGCGAGACAGTTCGAGACGAGGCGTTGCGAACGGAGGCCACGTCGGTTCTGCCGAGCGGCTGCGAGCCGGCGCAGAGAACCATGCGTCCCGCGCTTTGCCAACGACCAACTCGCTGGCCTCCGCAGCAGGCGGCGGAAGAAGGTTGAAGGTGGTTGGCTCCGGTTCGAACTCGACCGTCAAACTCGACGCCGCCGGCATTTCGCCTGCCGACGCTCCGAAGATGTGGCTGTTGATATAGTTGATGACCAACAGCACGTCCAGAGGCGTGACTTCCTCATCGTTGCTGACGTCGTAATACGGCGGTGGCAGCGGCGGTGGCTGTGGCAAGGAGGAATCGTTGGGATGGGCGTTGATGTAATTGATGATGATCAGCACATCCAACGGAGTCACTCCATTTTGACCGTTGACGTCCCAACGGCTGGCGTGATTGTGCCAAACGTTGCCCATCCGCCACCAAGCCGTCCCCCCGCTGGGCAGCGAATTGCCGGACAGATCGTAGATGGCAGCAGCCAGTGACCGCAACTCCAGACCGTACTGGCCGGCCGCATACGTCAGATCTGCCAGGTCGTCCAGCGTCCAGGTCGTTTGATCGGTGCTCGACAGGCTGGCCGTTCCGACGAGCGTGATCGGCTGACTGTTGCGGAACAGCCAGAAATTGGCCAGGTCCAAGCCGGTGACCGGCTCGGAAAAAACGACCTCGATCGCCGTGACCTGCTGGGACAGCGGATTGACGATGGTCTCCCACCGCGCGACGCGCGGCGGCAACAGATCCTGGTGCCAGGTTTCGAGCTGGTCGGCAGCCAGCGGATTGCCGGCACGGTCGGCGATCCCCGAACCGGCGGCTGTCAGACGCAAGACGTAGTCGCCGCTGACGGACGTCAACGGCTGCAAGTTGTCCAGGGTCCAAGTGATCCCGTCAGAGCTGGTCAGGATTTGGTCAGCGGTGAGCAGATTTTCGCCGCCATCGCGGGTCAGCGTCAGATCGGACAGGTCGAAGCCGACGACGGGTTCACTGAATCCCAGCGTCAGGCGACCGACGCCCAGCGTGCGCGGATCGGGAACGACCGGCACGATGGCCGCCGTCGGCTGCGTCTGGTCAACGGTCCACGTCTGCCAGACCTCAAGCGCGAAGAGGTTCCCGACCTGATCCTGGATTCCCGTCTCGGTCGCGACGAGCGTCAAGCGGTAGACGCCTTCTTCCTCCGTCAGGCCGGTCAGGCCGCCGAGCAGCCACGACATGCTGTTCAGCGTGGTCAGCGGCTCGGCTCCCGTCAACCGATTGGGACCGTCATCCAAGGTCAGTTGCAGGTCCGCGACGTCCAGCCCGGTGATCGGCTCGCTGAACTCGATGCGGATGGCCTGGACCGCGCTGTTGCGCGGGTCGGGAAGCACGGGCACGATCTGGGCCTGGGGAGGCGAAGCGTCCAGCTGCCAGACCTCGAGCGCATCGCCGGACAAGGCGTTGCCTGCCAAATCGGTGATGTCGGAATCCGCGGCGGCCAGCGTCAGCGCATAGCGGCCCTCGGCAGCGGTCAGCGCGGCAAGTCCCGTCAAGGTCCAGCGGATGCCGTCCGGCGAGTCGAGCCCATTCGCAGCGGTCAACAGATTCGCTCCGCCGTCCCTCCGCAGCACGAGGTCTGTCCAGTGCACGCAGGCAACCGGTTCGCTGAAGACCAGCGCGATCTCGGCGACCGCAACGCCGCGCGGGTCCGGCGTTACGGGCTCGATCTGGACCGTCGGCGGTGTTGTGTCGGTGGCCCAACCGTCCGCCGCGCCGGCCGCCAACGGATTGCCGGCCAGATCGACAATGCCGGCGTCGGCTGGCACCAGTTCCAAGGCATACGTGCCTTCGGCCGCTGTGATCTCGTCCAAGCCGGCCAGCGTCCACGTGATCAGGTCCTCGCTGGCGAGCGACTGGCGGCCGGTCAGCAGATTGCTACCGCCGTTGCGAGTCAGGCGCAAATCGGCCAGTCCGAACCCTTGAACCGCTTCGCTGAACACCATCGTCACCGAGCCGACGCCACCGTTCTGCAAGTCCGACGACAAGCCGCTGATCTGAACGGTGGGGACAGTCCTGTCGACCGTGAACGGGCGGAGGTAATCTCCGCCGCTCGCCCCGTCGTCGTCGCCGTCGAGCGGCAGGCCGGCCAGGTCGCAGATGGCGGCGGCGTGGATCGTCAAGCGGTAGCTTCCGGGCGACAGCGATCCGCCGAGATCGAGATCGACGTGCGAGGGATCGCCGTCCGTCGCGCCCGCCGCATACGTCGGAGTCAACGCGTGCGCCACGTCGTCGGCCGTGTCAAAGATGCCGTCCGAGCCCGCTTCGACCAAGGCGTAGCTGGCCGAGTCTCCGGCCGCCGCCGCGTCGAGGTTCTCGCTGAACTCGAGGCTCAAACGGCTGATCGCAGCGTCGTTGGTCGTTCGCCCGTGATGGACCACGCGGGGCGTTGCCTCGCGGACCACGGGCGGCCTGGTATCATCCGGGTCGACGCCATCCGCAGCGACGGTCAGCTGCCGGCGAGGTTCACCGACAAGATCGTCGTTGGGGTCCGTCGGATCGCCCGGCCAGCGGATGACGATCACATAATCGTCGGCCTGCGGGATGCCCGCACCGGGCACCGTCCACAGATACGAGCCGTTGTCAGGAACATTGCCGTCGATGGTCAACTGTAACGTTCCGTCCTTGTCGCCGTGCCGCAATTCGATCACCAGGTTGACGGCCGGTTGCGCCGGCAGCCGGCTCCGCCATTGAATCCGATAGGTTCGGCCGCCCACCAGTTCCTCGCGGCCCAACGGATCGACCAGGTGAATGTAATCCGGCTCGCTCCGCGACGCTTGATCGGTATTGCCGTACGCGCCCAAATTGATGATTTGGCCGTTCTCGTCTTGTTCTTGACCGTAAGCATCGCTGGGATCCCCCCCATCCACGGCGGGCGACAGGTCTTTCGGATCGGCTCCCCAGAAAACCGTTTGCATCACGGGCAAGCCTGGCGAAACGGCAGCCGTTTGCTCCGCGGGCGCCAGCGCGCCGGTAAGCACCTGTTTGTAGCGACTCTTCAAGTGCAAATTGTCGTCACGCCCGTCGGACAAGCCGGCGCTGACAAAGCCCAGCCGGTTGTCGTCGCCGTCGGGATCGACCCAAACCTCGTCCGGGTCAGTGTCGATACTGCGCAAATCATCCCGCGAGGCGTGTTGCCAATCGGTCAGCGTCCCGTACGACGTATCGGCCCAGCTGCCGATGGCGCCGTAGCGCGTGCTGAGCAGATTGAAATCGCTATCCCAGCCGGCGGTGCTGTCCGCCGCGACGATCACCACGTGCGCGACATCGTGCAGGGCCAGATCCTGGCCGCCTTCGACGAACACGGCGTTGTTCCGCATCCGCACGTATTCGCTGTGGTTCAGCACGTGGATGCCGGCACTGGCGCAGTACTGGCCGCGGTCCTGGGGCGACGGGCCTTGGCTTCCTTCCTCCAGGAACCAGCGGCCCCAGGGATCTTCGGGCAGCAACGGCGACATCAGGCCGACGGGGATGGCGCCGGGTTCACTCACCAGGGGAACCGCCATTTGCAGCACATCATACGAGCCCAGCCCTGCCGAAACGCCGAACTCCATTCCCGTCATCATGGCTTGGATCGAAAACAGCAGTTGCTCGTCCTGCGGCAGGAAGAAGTCGAGGTTCAAGTTCAGCGACGAGCGGCCGACCAGGATCGGTTCCTCGAAGCCCATGTCGATCGCTTCGATCATCAAGCTGCCGACCGACGGATGCAGCGGCTGCCGCATCGCCCAGACCTCGCCCAGGCCGGGAACGAACGCCGACCGCAAGTCCAACGCCACCAGCTCCGTGGGAATCAGCCACTGCTGGCCCGGCGGCACCGGCTCGGCGGTGGGAGTGTGAGAATCGCCACCGGAACCCAAGTCGAACGTCTCTCCGGTCATCTCGCCAACCGGTTCGCCGAACCGTATCTGGGCGATGCCGCTGAGCGTGACGGGGAACAGTCCGCCGGGCTGGCCGCCGAGCGGATCGGGAAACCGCTCGATCAGGATCTGCCACTCCCAGGGAATCTCGATGACGGTTTGATTCGGCGGAGGTTCGAACCGGTTGTCCGCGCACGGCTCGTAGACGGTATTGTTGACCAGCGCCGCGCCCGCCCCGGGACCTTGGACCACGATCGAATGCAGGCCGGTATCGTAGACCACGTTGTGCTCGATCACTCCCGTGAACCCGTCGACGTGGATGCCGTGTACGCCGTTGCTGTAGGTGACGTTTCGTTCGACGCGGCTGGCAAACGAAGCCGCGATCCCCGTGTCGCGGTTGGCATAGCTGCGGTTCTCGAGAATATCGGACTCGGAGCCCAGCCCCCAGATGCCGCTGGTGTGCTGGCGGACGACATTCCGCAGGGCATCGGCGCCGTCGTTCAGCTGGATGCCGAAACGGCCGTTTTCCGCCACCGTATTCCCGGCGACCAGCACGCGGCCCGAAGCGTAGATGCCGTCTTCATCGTTCTGGTACACCAGGTTTCCCCGCTGCTGGTCCAGGTCCGCCTGGCCGATGACGGCTTGCTGCGAACCGGGATTGAGAATGTCAATCCCCGTCCGATTGCCGTAGACGCGGCTGGTCTCGACGATTGCCGCACCGACGTTGCGCAGAGCGATGCCGATCTGGCCGTTGTCGTACACCTCGCTGTGGGTGATCCAATCCAGCAAGCTCTCGACAAAGATGCCGTGGCCGCCGTTGTCGTGGACGACCAACTCGTCCAGCGTGGCGCCATTCGAGTGCCCTTCGAGATCCAAGCCGTCGGCCGTGTGGGTGGCGATCGTCAGTCGCTCGCCGACGAAGCGGTCGCTGGCATCCCGCACGTGCAAGCCGGTATAGGCGCCGACCAGCGTCACGTTCTTCAAGGCCATCTCCGGCGAGGCGCTGATGTCGATCGTTTTCGCACCGGGATGGGGATTGGCCCGATCGACCAGCGCCAAGCGATTCGGGTCCGTCGGCCCGACGATCCGCGTCCGCTCGACCGCGTTCATCCGCGGATCGGCCGCTTGAAACGAGCCGCTCAAGTTCAAGTTGACGGCATGGATATAGGTGCCCGTATCGACCTGGACGAGGTCCCCTGCGCCCAGCGCATACGACAGCACCAGCGGGCGGATGACTTCCTTGGGGTCGCCGGCCGTGGTGCCCGTGTTGCGGTTGTTGCCGACCGCCGTGGTGTATTCGTCGTCGCTCGAATTGCGATCGTTGACGAAGAACGTCTGGGCCTGGTCCGGAACCACAGCCGGCACGGAAAACGGTTCGCGCGAGCGGGCGGTCAGCGCCGTCGTGCCCGCGGTCCGCAACTCGATCCGGTAACGCAGATCCGGATCGCCGCTGACGAACTGGCCCGGCGACCAGGTGACGGAACCCGCGGAGACGACGGTCGAGGTTACACCCGCCAGTTCCGTCCCGTCGCTGCGCAGCAACACGACGGCGAGCGAATCCGTGTTGGGCACGTTGTACGTCTCCCAGCGGATCTCGTAAGTGAGACTGGGCACGAGGTCGGCGTAGAAGTTCGGCGCACTGATCCGCAGCCAGGACGGGGCCGAGGCCGAGGCCAGGGGCGTATTGCCGTACGCGCCCAGATTGATCCGGCCGCCCGCCGGCGCAGGCTCCAGGTGAAACTCGGCCGCGGGATGCCCGGCGTCGATGCTGGTCGAGCCGGGACGCAGGCGATAGTCGTCGGCGTCCAAGTCGATGAATTGGGGATCATCCAGCGTCGGAGCCAGCACGGTGCGGCCGAGCGAATGCAAATCGCTCTCGGCCTCGACCTGCCAGTCGTACACGTCGGCAAAGTCCTTGCCCTGAAACGCCACGCGCCCGCCGCCGGTGGCGTACAGGTTGTTGTAATCGCTGGTGTAGCCAAACTGGCTGTCCGCAGCCACGTACAGCGCATAGCCGGATTCGGCGTAGAGGATATTGTTCCGGATCGTGACGTCGTCCGCAAAGTCGGTCAGATGGACGCCGTCTCCCTGCGGCGCATAGATTGTGTTGTTGATCAACCGTACCTGCCGCGCCGCCTCGACCAGGATGCCGTGGCCCGTATTGCGGTAGATCAGATTGTGATGCACGAACGTATCGTCCTCGACCTGCACCCCGGACACGTTCTCGAACACGCGGTTGTAACGCACCTCGGTACCGGCTTCGGCCAGGATGCCCACGCCGTTGTGATGTACCAGGTTGTGCAAGTCCGAACCCCATTGGTCCGGCCCGATCCGCTGGACACCGCGAATGCCGATCGGGTTGTGATGCACGTCGTTGGCGACGATTACGGAAGTATCGCCCCACTGTTCGATCCCCGCGTCGCGGTTGTTGTAGACGTGGTTGAACCGCACCCAGACGCCCGAGGCGTCCGGCGGCACGAGGATGCCGATCCCGTTGTCGTAGAGGTCGTTCATGGCCAGTCCGCCCGTGCCGCCCACGGGCGGCGGGTTGTCCGGCCCCAGAATGCCGCTGCGGCTGGACATGCCGACCGCATTGCCGTGGATCGCGTTGCCGTAGACCAACGCCACGCGGCTGTCCGAATAGATGCCTGTGACGCGGCCGGCGATGTTGTTGTCCCGCACCGTGGCCGTCGCGCCGGAGGCCAGGGAAACCCCGATCTCGCTGGCCACGTCGTCGTCCGGAATCTGCGGCAGGAAGCGGTTGTGTTCGACCAGGTTGGGCAGCGGGCTGTCAATCTGCACGCCCACTTCGACTCCGGCAAACGTGCCGCGGCGGACGACGTTGTCTGCCGATCCCGCCATGACGTGCAAACCGATGCCCGCGCCCGCAAAACGCAGCGAATCGAACAGGTTGCCGTCCGAGTCGTCCAGCCGAATCCCTGTGATCGAGCTGCCGGCGAGCGTGCCGACGTAGGTCGCTCCCTGGTCGGCGGCCGTGATCACCGCGCCCGCCGCGTGGGAACCGGTGTCGAGCACGATCAGGTCGTTGGGCCCCAATTCGTAGCTGTCCAGCACGCTCTGCAACGTCGCCTTGGGCCGCCGATGCAGCAGGCCACTCCACTGGTCGTTGCCCGGCATGGTCGTGTAGTAGCTGTCGCTGCGGTCTTCCTTGCCGGCCGGGTTGACGTAGATCACCCGCGTCAAACTGGTGGCGCCCGGTTCGACAGCCAGCAGATAGTTGTTCCGCTGGCCGAATACCTTGGCGTAGTACTTGCCCGCCGGAACGTCGACCAACGAGACGATCTCGCGGTCGTGGTCCGTGCGGGCGGCGCCGAGCAGGTTGCCCACGGCGTCGTACACTTCCAGGTCGATGTCGCCCCGTGCCTGGCTGTGCCGCACGTCGACATCCACGCTGTCCGTCCGCAACAACTCGAACTCGAAGCAATCGACATCGCCGTGCGTCTCCAGACTCAACCCATCCACGTGCAGGCCGGGAGCGATTCCCAGCGGCCGGATCGGGCCGCTCAACCGGCTGCTTGGGCTCGCGGGAACAGCCGCCGCACCGCCGCCACCGCCGCCGGTAAACCGATCGACGTAGATCTCCGCATCGGTCAACTCGAAATCCACGAGCGTAAACTCCGCCAGCGTGTACTCGTAACGCACGAACAGGATCTCGACATAGACGTCCAGCTTGGCAGTCACCGCGCCGCTGACGTCGAACGTGCTGAGCAGCCCCAATTGCAGATTGCCGAGGAACTCGTCGAGGTGAATCTTGCCGTCGCCGTTGGGATCGCTCAAATCGGCATCCAGGTTGATCGCGACACCGCCCGAAACGCCCGCCGAAGCGACGACCACGCTCAGTTCAACACCCGCGTTCAACACGCCTGTTAGCGTCCCCTCGGGCACGTCCTTGCCGGTCCCGTCGGCGTTCTCGCGATCGCTGATGAAGAAGCCGGAGAAAACGTCCAGCGGATCGCGGGTGTCCAGGAACTTGCGCAGCCCGTGGGTGTCGTAGCCGAATTTCAAGTCGATACCGGCCCCGATATAACCGCTCATCGCCACAAAGATCGGGATCGGAGGAATGATGGGGCCGATCTTGAAGAGGGGAAATGGCAGGCCGACTTCCAGCCGCGGAAGATCCAACAGGAACAGGTCCACGTCCTGACCCAGCAGCAGCTTGAAAGCGTTCAACGGATTCTCGATGATCGGAAACGACACGGCCAGGCCGTCGTCCTCGGTCATGTCGGTGTAGAACGTCCCGACCTCGGGCAACATCTTCATGGCCTCAGACGCATTGACCTGCTCGGTGACGTTTGGTTCGGCCTGGCTCAGATCTTCTTCCGCCCGCGGATCGGTGCCGCTCAAGTCGAAGCTGCCCAGCGGAATGAGCAAATCGCCGCTGACGATCGGGACGCGGTTGACCAACGTGATCACCTCACCCACCGCGGCGACAAACGACGCCACGTCGCCGTAACCTAATCCCTCGACGATGTCCAACACGGTGATCTCGATTCCAAACTCGGACGCAATGGGCAGCGGCCGGGTCACGAAATCGACGATCGGCTGCAGCGGATCGGTGATCTTCTTGACGTCCCGCAACAGCGAATCGGCAAAGTCGCTGATGAACTGTCCGGCGTTCAGCGTCACGTTCTGAAAGGCCACGCTGGGCACATCCCCCGACAGCCCCTCGAGGCCGGCCGAGAACGTCCAAACCACCGCCAGTTCCGCGCCGAGGGACGGGAATCGGGCATCTCCAGCGAAACTGACGACCAGGTCCAGGTTCAACGCCGCCGCGCCGTCGATCGTTGGCTGGATCAGATCTTCCAGATCGAAACCGCCGGCAGCGAGGTCGGAGAAACGCAGTTTGTCATCCTCGGGCGTGCGGGGATTTCGGAGATCGACGGCGAGCATGGCCGCAAACACGCTGGGAGACTTGCCGTCCTGATCCAGGTCCTGGTCGACGGTCAACGGATTGTCATCCGCGTCTTCGTCCGCGACGTCCAACTGGAAACACAGCAGATTGCCCCGAGCCCGCAGGTCGGGGATTCGTGCCTCCAGGACCAAAGCCAACTCGGCCGGCGCTGCGACGTTCAGATAGAAACCATCGTCGCGACTGACGCCGAAGGCCAGGTTCCAGACAAATCCCAACGACAGCTGGACCTGGCCGTCGACGCTCAAGCCCAACGCGGGCAGGCCCAGGTCAAAGTCGATGGGCACGTCCACCAACGTCGCCTGCTGGCCCAGCACCATCGCAACGTCGATCTGATCGTCGTTCGAGCCGTCGCCGTCCGTGTCCGAGAACTCGACCAGGATGTCGTCCTGGGTGATGACGCCGTCCTCGTCGGCGTCCCGGAGAAAATCGAGACCGCCGGGACCAACCACTTCGAACAACGCCTGCCGGATCACGCTCGCCGTGCTGTTCAACGATTCGCCGAAGCGATCCCGCAGTTTCTGGATCACGTCCGTGCGAATATCTTCGACAAACGTGACCGCGCTGGTCAACTGCGCACCGATCATGGGAAAGGCCTGGTTCAGCACCCGGCTGGACAACACGTCCTGGACTCCTACCAGGACAAAGTCGATCCCGTCGATCACCCCGCCCAGATTGTTGATCAGGTCGAAATCGCCAAAGCGGCTCGCCAGATCCGGTGCGTTCAGCGTCGTGGTGCCTTGCAGGTCGCCCAGATCCGTCACGGCCAGCGTGATGTCGCCCAGGTAGCTGTGCTCGGTCGGCGCGTACAGCGGCAGCGTGACATGAACCTGGCCCGACAGACCCAGGTCGAGGTGATCCAGGCGGAGGTCGTCCAGGTAGATCCTGTCGCTCGCCGCGTGGCCGTCGTCCAGGCTCAAGCCCAGCAGCACGCAATCGTCCGGCGTGGCGGCGTTCCCGTCCCCGTCGATCAGCAGGCTGCCCCCGTTGATCCACGCGCCCATCGGCCCCAGCGTGGTCGAGAAGGCGATGTCCTGGCCGGCAACGCGAGCGGTCAAGCCCAGGTTGGTGGTCTCGTAGAGGAAAGGACGCGGATGGTCGCGATCCGCCAGGTCGATGCCCAGCTCCAGCCGGAACAGCGTACCCACCTCGACCGCCAGCGGAGCCGAGCCGCGGAAGTCGATCAGGTTGCTCAGGCCGGCCACGCCCAGATCCTCCAGATCCAGGTCGATCGCCAGATTCCGCTGCCACGTTTCCTCCTGCGTCATCGCCAGCCGTACAACCGTGTTGTTCTCTGCCAGCGAAAGCTCCAGCGCGTCGGGGGCCAGGCCAAACGCGTCTTCCAGCCTGGCTTCCAACTCCTGCAGCACGGCCGCCGGGTTGTCCTGAAAGGCCGCGACAAACGCCAGAAACGTTTCGGCATAGCCGGCGACTTCGCCCAGCGATCGGTTGAGCCCGGGGATCTTCTGGGCCAGCAGCGAATCGCCCTCGGCATCGGCCAGATAGGAGGCGACGCCGGCCAGCGCCGCAATCACCGCCGAGCTGTCCCAAGTTGTGAAATCCAACAGCAGATCCGCATCGTGCAGCGTGATGCTCAGCGTGTTGGCGTCCGCCACGTCGGGCCAGTCGAGGACCAGTTCGGGATTGGCCGGGTGACTGGCGCCCAGGATATTCGGCGTGACGTGCAGCGGCAGCGTCGCACCGACCGAGCCGCGGATGACCGGGGCGGCGGCAATGTCCCCGATCCGCTGGCCGAGGCCGGCGAACAGTTCCGACAAGGACACGCGACCGCCCGCCGCGCCGGAACCGGGCGATTTCAGCGCCAGTTCGACCGACACGTCCGCCGCGCCTTGGCCATCCGTGACGGCGACCCCCAGAAAGCCGAACGAGGCCGTGGCGTCGAGATCCGCGACCGTCACGCCGGCCGAGGCGACGACGGTGGCCTGCTCGATGAACGTATGCTGCGTCACGCTGTCGGTCGCCAGTTGGCCGTCGCGGAAATGAACTTCGCTCAACATCGGGTCGCCCTCGGCAGCCCGCAGCCGGATCACCGACTCGACGGCCAGCCCGTTGGTCGTCAGCGTCAGGCGATCGCCGTCAACGCCCGCGGCAACGTCCTGAGCCAGTCCCGCGACGGCCAGGGCCTGGTTCACATCGGCGGCCAGATCCGCCAGCGAAGCGTTGTCGCCGGTGGCCGCACGCGGCACGCTCACGGCGACCGGTTCCCGGCTGCCGACCTGCAAGGTAAAGTCGGCGTCGGCCGACAGCCGCCCGTCGCTGGGACCGGCCGCCCGGGCTTTCAGCACCGCTTGCGGCACCGTCAAGTCGATCCCGAACACCAGATCCAGCGAAGCTTGGGCGGATAGATTGGCGGTGGCCGTACTGCTCAAGGAACCCAGCGGCTCCAGGCTCAGGCCCATGCCGAACGGCAGCGTCTGGTCGACAAACGCGTGTTCGATCGACAGATGAAACGTCAACTCGTTGGCATCCGCATCATACGCCGCCGCCAGCTGCGACTCGCTCAACCCGAGCACCGCCATCAAGTCCCGGGCCAAGGTCTGAAAACTCTGAAACGTCGGTTGATCGTTGGCATCCAACAGTTGCCCGACCAGACCCGTGTCCAGATCGGAGATCGCATCGCCCAGCCGCACGGCATTCCCCATCCGCAACCCGTCGACCAGCGGCAGGGGCGTATCGAAGACGGATGTCCGCCGAGCCTGATCGAACCAGCTGCCCAGCTGGTTGAGCACGCCCAGCAGCGAGTACGAACTGACATGCGTAAAGTTCAGCAATTCGTCAAAGCCGGCGCTGAACGTCAACTCCGGCGGCTGGAACGGATTGCTGGTGGTAAAGCTGACGCTCAGCGAAGACGGTGGCGTAAAGCCGGCGAACGGGGCTGCGGCCAGCGTCAAGTTGCCGCTCGACGTGCCCGAGGGCGTGAGCGTTACCAGGTCCGCCAGCTCCGTATCGCGCAGCGTTTGCCAACGGACCCGGTCGCCCGGCACGCCGCCAGGCGGGGACAAACGGAGATCCAGCGCTGCGTCCAAGACCAGCGAGCCGGCGGTGATCTGCGCATCGTAGAAGCCGATCACGATCCCGCCCAGCGGCGACGTGGCAGCCACCTCCGCCGACATGTCCCAGGCATTCACCTCGATGAAGAAAGCGTCCTCCGACTCGAGATCCGGCGCAAGGTCCAAGCCGAAACGCAAGTCCATCGCCGCGCTGACGTCCAAATCGACCGTCGTGCCGGCGGCGAATGCCAATCCCATCGCATCGCCGCGGGGCCCCAGGCTGACGTGGCTGGAAACCGTGCGCGCGGCCTGAAAGACCAGATCGAACACCAGCGCATCCCCGGCGGCGCCCGCGTCGAATCCGCCTTGCACGCTGGCCGCGTCCACCGTGATCTGCAGATCGCCGAAGGTGGCGCTCAATCCCTTGATGACATCGACCAGTTCCGCGGACGTGGGTGTATCGTCGCCGGCAAAATAAGTCTCGATCGGCTCGAACAACCCCCAGCGAAGCGCGGCGCCGAAGTCGAGTGCCGCCCCGAGCGATTGGCCGGCCACCGGCAGACGCTGCGCCACCAGCCCATGCTCGCCCAGGGCGTCGCTCCAATCCGCCAGGTACTCCAGCCCGTTTTGCAGGACGTCGCCTTGGGCCTCCGTCAGATCCACGGGCGTCAAGCTCAAAAGTCGTCGGTCTTCGAGCAACTCGATCAACAGCCGACGACGATGCAGCGCCCCGCTCGCCTGGACCTCGCGCCGCCCTCGCGGTCCCTTCCGTTTCCTCGCCCCCGCCGCCGACAACACGCGTGATGCCCGGGACATGATGGAATCCCCCACAAAACGCCGGCCTTTGGAACTGCCCTGGTTCGCAACATCCAGCAGAGGCGCCGAGAGGGTGGTCTTGTACGTCAGGCTTTCCAGCCTGACCGGTCAGGCTGGAAAGCCTGACGTACCACTTGGTTGCGTCCCCGGACCGCGGGGAATTCCAGCCGAAAAGCTGGCCTTGCGGCATTGACAAGGCAAAATGACGGAAGGGAAGTCTCGGCTGTTCGCGTCGCCGACCGTGCCCGACCACGTCGCTCGGGCCTATGCGCCATTTTATCCCGCATTCGAAAAACGAGCAACAAGCCCGAAGGAGGAATCGGTGTGATGCCCTCCGTGTCCTGGGCGGCGACGGCAACAAGCACACTCGTTCTCGCGCCTCGCTCAATCGCGGTACAGCGTCGAGTAGGGATTGCGCGGCTGGCCCATGTAGATCAAGTCGCCCCGTTGCCGTAGCGTGGGAACCGGCGGCAGGGCCGTGGCCAACGGGAGGGCGTTGCCGGGCGCCGTGTGGCGGGGTTCGTGGCAACCGATGCAGCCCTTCATCTCGCCCGGCCGTACATAATTGAACTCGGTCTCGTGGACCAGGACCCGGCCGTCCTCGTCGAGCAACTCGAAACGCAACGGAACATCGGCGGGCACCTCGACATAAAAGGATCCGTCCGGGTGCAGCGGGGTTGTCCCCAGAGCCCGGGTCCGCCAGGCAGCGTTGGCGTTGATGGACAAGCCCATCTGAATCCCTTCGATCACGCGGACATATTTGACTTGCGCATGGTCGAACGGCAGATCCGAGTTGAACACCGAATTGCAGTAGATCCGCCCCGTCTCCGGACGCTTCTTCGGCAGCGTCGAGGGAATGACGCGAGGCACCAATCGCGGGGCGATCGCCACCGGATGGACCGAGCTGAACGCGGGGTCGCTGTAGACCAAACGCATTTCGCGGGTCGGCAGATGGAACAGGTAGATGCCATAGGCCGATCCCCGCAGATCGTGCCAAGGAGCGTGCGACACCAGGATCCAGTCGTTGTCCACGGGATGCGGGCTGGTAAAGCGGCCGACCGGGTTCTGGGCGTCGTAGTTGTGGATGTACACCTCTTCGCCCCCAGCCAAGTTGACCACCTCGGGGAACAGCGGCAACTCGGCATCCAGCGGGCCGCTCGCCAGATCCACGAGCGTTAGCCCCGCGGGCGTGGTGCAGATGATCCGGCCGTCGGGCATTTCGGCGGCCTGGCTGACGGAAACGCCCACATGGTACCCGCGGCGGTGCCAGCCCGAACGCTGGTCGCTGAACGGCATCGGCCGCAACGGACTGAAAAACGAGCCGCGCATGGCGCCGTAGAACAGCTGATCCCCCGAGCCGTCGGGAAGAATGAAACGCAACACGGTCTCGATCCGACTAAGGCCGTAATTCTCGCCGCGGACGGGTCCGGGACTGCCGTCCTGGGCATAAAAACGATAACTCGAATACAGCACGCGACCGTCGCGCAACACGTACGGCTCGTAGTCCTGGTTGGGGTTGAACGTCACCTGCTCGATATGGCCGCCGTCGGCATCCAGGACGTACAGGGCCCGCGAGCGTTCCTGATGGTAGAACTCCTGGTAGCCCGTACGGTCGGACGAGAACAGGATCCGCCCGTCCGGCAGATAGGTCGGGTCCACGTCGTTGCAATTGCCCGAGGTCAGCTGGCGCAGCCCCGAACCGTCGATGTTGATCTCGTGAAGGTGAAAGCCGCCGGAATCGGCTTGCGGCCGCATCGAGAACAGAATCCGCCTGCCGTCGTACGAAACCTGCGGACCCTGGACCAGCCCGTTTTCCAAGTTGGTTAGGTTCTTCAGCACGCCGTCCGGTTGGGGTGGCGTCAGCGTGTACAGGTTCTCGCCCCACGCATACCAGGGGGTCTTGGGGAAAAAGTACGAATCACGAAATCCCAGATTCGATTCGGTGCGATCGGCGGTCTTGATAAAAGCGATGGCAGTCGGCAAAGCGGGCGCCGCCGGCGCGGCAGGCTCGTGGCCCAACAGGCGGTTGACGGCGCGACGAGCGGCCACGCGCACTAGCAGCACCGGGTCGCTCGCGGAAACCGCCGTCAGCACAGCCAAGGCGTCCGCATGACGAATCTGCTCCAGCCCGCGGACCGCTCCATAGCGGATCAGGTACTGGTCGTTCTCCAAAGCGCCCAGCAGGGTGGCCGCCGCGTGGTCGCCGCCTAGCTGGCCCAACGATTCCATGGCGGCGTAAGCCACGCGCAGGTTGGGCATCCAGTCCGGAGCGGGCGCCGCCATCCGCTGGCCGCGGACGGTCAAGTCGGTCAGTCGCGGGATGCCGTCGGCGGCCAACTCCCAGAAACCGAGCCGTTCCTCGGGCAGCAGTCTGGCCAGCGCCGCGATATTGTCCGGATCGGGAATCCGTCCCAGCGCCCGCGCCGCCCAGTAACCGGCGACCTGGTCCGACTGCCACAGCAGGGCTCGCAAGCTGGCAGATGCCGCTGGCTGGGGATGCTGTTCCAGCGCCCAGGCGCACAGCGCCGCGACTCGACCGCCGCTGTCCAAGCCCTGCAGCAGAAACGGCAGTCCTGCCTCGCCTTGCTCGGCCAAACGCACCGCCGCCGCGGCATCTTGAGCCGTCACCAGATCGCCATACAGAGCTGCCGCTTCGCTCTCCGCCGCCGAAACCGCGGCGGTCAACGCCAGCCATCCCAGAGCTGCCAGGATCATTCGACAACAAGCCACGTCAGTCCTCCTGCAAGTGTACGATCACGTCGTCGTAGCGGACGATCGTCGTTCCTCCGGAACGCGGCGACTTGCCCGGCGCCAGCATGATGCCGCCACGGCGCCGCGAGGGAAGATCCAGGTGCGCATCGTCTTTGATCTGGAACAGGGGCTCCCCGTCCAGCGTCCCCTGGATCCGGTTCCCACGCATGTCCAGCCGCAACACGTGCCAGACGTTGTCAACGGCCCACGGCCCCTGGGCCAGGCAGTTCTCGGCGCGGGTCGCGACACCAAAGGCGATCTTGTGCAGATACCAAGCGCCGGCGCCGAACTGCAGTACATAGCCGTCTCCGTCCAGGCTGCACCGCACGCCGAACCAAGGCCCGTCGCGCTCGTTCGAGCTGCGGCTCTCGACGCGAAACCGCACGGAAAACGAGTAATCCCGCCACTCGTCGTCTCCGCGGAACGCGCCCCGCAACTGGCTCCAATCCGCACAGCTGTCCTGCCCCACCAACGTTCCCTCCTCGACGCGCCACGTGCCGCCGAGCAACATCCAGTGGCCGCTGCCGTCCGAGCCCGGCGGGTACGAGTCGAAGTCATCGGACTCGGGATGCGAGGTCAAGACCAGAGCGCCGAAGCGGTCGATGCGCGCCGGGTCGTCGGTCGCCGACCACACGCTGTCCCCCGCCTTGTTCGCGTCCGCCGCCAACGAGGATTCCTCCCCGACGCGGCGGGCGAACTGTACCGCTTGGACATGGCCGAATCGAGGCGGCGTTGTGGAAGCCGAGATCGCCGCAAAGGGAACGGCGATTTCGGCGGTCCAGCCCGCGGCGTGCCGCTGCACTGCGCTGCGGATGGCACGCGCGCCCGCCGCGGGATCACTCGCCGTGTCGATGGCCGGACCCTGGATGTCGAGCTGGTTGTCTGCGGTCAGCGTCAGCCGTAGGCACGGCGCGCCGTCAGCGTTCCCTGCAAACCACACCTGGACAGCATCCGCGGCAGGCTCCGGCACGACCCCGGCGCAAGCGAACGCCAGGTAACAGCTGGCGTCATCCCAGCAGGCTCTCACGACCGTCGGTCGCATTGCTTCGCGTAGCGGTCCGCCGCGGACGACGAAGGGGCTGGCGGCAGGGGCCAGCCGCCAGATGGATTCGTCGAGCGCGCCGTCCACGGCGGGCGCGTCGAGCGTGCGGAGGCAATACAAACTGGCCGGTGGAGGGGCGAGGCCCGCCAACGCGTACCGCAACGTCGCCATCAGGAGCGCTCGCCGCGCGTCCTCGCGAGCCATCAGCGAGCACCAGACATAGACCACGCGGGCCCCCGAATCGAACTCGATGGCCGCCGCGCCGTCGCCACAGTTCCGCCCGGTCTCGTCCTGCAGCGTCAGCCAGGGCACATAGCGCGCGCCCGCCTCGGTCGTCCCGCTGATCGGTCGCCAACGCTGGTCGGCTTCGTGCGGCGGTGGAAACGGGAACTGGGCCGGCAGCGCGGCCAAAGCGTCCTGGTCGGCAGTTCGGTGGAACGTGAGCGTTCGCCCCTGGGGGGCGTCGGAAAAGCCGCCAACCCCCATCCGCATCCCGAACTTGGCGGCCGACCCGACCGATTGGTACGCCTGGTTATAGAAAAACGGCAACGGGCCGGAGGGCAGCACCAGCAACCGGCCGCCGGCGCCAAGGTATCTTCGCAGCGCCGCATCCGCGTCCTCCGGCTCGCGCACCGTCTGCCAATACGGCTCGCCACCAAAGTACAACGCCACCGGGAATCGTGTTGCGTTGAACGCCGCCGGATCGACCAGCTGGTCCGGGGTCAGGTAGACCACGTGATGATCGAGGCCCAGAGCCGCCAGGCTCCGGCCCATCCGCGAACGGCGCACGTCGCGCACCAACGGATCGGGCAGCACCGCCAGCCGTCCGGAGAACAGGGGCACCGGAAAGACGCCGTCCAAGACTTCTGCAGGCCCCGCATCTTGGGCGACGGCACCCGATGCAAACGAAAAGAGGCTCGCCCCAAAGATGGTCGCGACCAGAATGCGCAACCCGCGGACGCCAACCCGGCGCGTCTTGGCCGAGACAAGCGGTACGTCGCTCTCAGGGAAATCCTGTCTCATCACCCACCTCCCTGCGTTCGCAATTCGATGTCGGCGATCGCTCGTCGCGCCGCGTCCCGCACCATCCACACCGGATCCTGTTCGGCCACACGGTTCAATACGGGCAACGATTGCGGCGAGGCGATGAAGCTCAATCCCACCACGGCGCCGTACCGGATATCGCGAAACTCGTCGTCGCCGCCGCTGGCAAACGTTTCCAACGCCTGCCGTGCGTCCTCGCCTCCCAAACGCCCGATGGCCATGCAGACGAAGCCGCGCCAACGGATGCTCTGGCTGCGATCGAAATGCTTGCCGGAGACCTGCGTGGCCGCGTCCGAGAACGCATAGCCCGTGCGGACGAGCTCCCGCATGACGGGCAGCGCCTCGACGGCCTCCAGTTTGGCCAACGTCATGGCCACATAGATCCGGGGGACGAACGCCGGATGGTGCAACAGGGGAACGAGTCGCGGAATCAACGCCCGGTCGTTGGCGACGTGGTACAACGCGGTCAGCGGCTGGGACGTGGTCACGCCGTCGTTGCGCACAAATCCGGGCTGGAGTTCCTCTCGGAACTGCTGCATCAGCGCTCGCAACGACTCCGGCGGCTCGGGGACTCGCTTGGCGGCTCCAGCCGGAGCGGCAGTCGCTTCGAGTTCGGCAAGTATCGCTTCGATCAGTTCGGGCGCGGCGCCGCTGCGCAAGATCAAGTTCGCCGCCACGCGCTGGATAGGTGTAGGCGGCTCGTGCAAGTCGTCAGGCTGCGAGCGATAGGTGACCAGGCCCATGTGTTGTACCAGCTGGGGGACCAGCGGCCCGCAACGGGTCGAGTGCAGACGATCCAGGTTCATCAGGACGGCGAGCGTGCGCGGGAATTCGAACAGCGCCGCCTCGGCTTGCGGCCCACCGATGCGGCCCAGGGCCCAGGCCGCCGCGTCGCGCCGCTGCCGCGCTAGAATCGGCACGGCGCGCTCGGTGCCGACCCGCTCCAGCGCCTCGAGCGCCCAGCGGCGCTCGTCTTCGTCCAGCGGAGGCTGCGGCGCCGTATCGAGCAACCGCAGCAGCGGCTCCTCGGCCGTCGCGTCGGCCAGATGGACCAGCGCACGCAACGCCACCTTCCGCCCGGGACGCTCGCTCCCGGCCGCCGCATCCTCTGTTGCCCACGCGGCCAGCAAAGCCTGCAGGTGGGATTCCGGCGTCCCCGCGTCCCACCAGGCTTGCCACGGAGCCCGCTCGTCCGGAAATTCCTGAGCCGTCATGCGGCGCAAGGCAAGTTGCACCTGCCGCCGTGTGTGCCACAGTCGATCGTCCAGCAGGGGGATCAGATGAGGCACCGAACGCGAGGTTCCCAGCCGGCACAGCGCGGAGACGACCTCGCAACGGACCGTCGCGGCGGGATCGCTCAACCGCTCGATCAACGCCGCTTCGGCGGGCCAATGCTTCAGATGCGACAGGCCCTGCACGCCTTCGATCCGCTCGTCGGCAACGCCGCTGGCCAACAGCCGCTCGAACCGAGCAACGTCTTGGCTGTAAACATCGGACAGGCCCGCATCGGCAACCCCATCCGTGCTTTCCGCCGCCGCGGCGATCATGCTGAACCACAATCCGCAACCCACCCAGCACCAGACGCGATACCTCCACGGCCGCGCGGCCCGCGCGGAATCCGCCCGGAGATCGCGAAACCGATCTCTGACCTTCGAGGAATATCCGAACATTGCTTCCTTTCCGCCCTCCGCTCCCATGGGCCCATCCGCATCCCGTTCCGCGACACGAGCAGTTGGTCGGGAATTGACCCTCAACGCGACGGGATCGTCGTGGCGTCGGAATTCCGGAAACTGATCCACCAGGACAAGGGCATCATGCCGACGAGCATGACCGCCAATTGGCTGGCAACAAAGGCACTCAACGTCAGCAAAACACCTTCGGTAAAGCCGTAGGAATGCAGGCCGACGCCCAGTTCGTTCACACCGAACCATGACCAGGCAGTCACGATATTACCGGCGACGGCCAGCACCGCCAAGCCGCGGTCAAGGATCATCCGGTCCCAGAAGGCGTGCAGGATCAGCGCGTTCCAGAGGACGATGATCAAGGCTCCGTTCTCTTTGGGGTCCCAACCCCAGAAGCGGCCCCACGAATCGTCGGCCCACAGCCCGCCGAGCACGGTGCCGACAAAGCTGAACAAGGCGGCGAAGCAGATCACGCCGTATATCATCCTCGTCAGCGACTTGCCGGCCTCGCCCTCGGCCAGGGCTCGAGTCGCCACGCCCATCACGATGTAGATTATCCCCAACAGACCGGCCATGAACGTCGCGGCGTATCCCAAGGCGATGATCACCACGTGGGTGGCCAGCCAGAATTGCGTGTCCAGCACGGCCTGCATCACGGTATACGTGTCCGCCCCCTTGCCCAACGCTTGGGCAATCATCAGCGACAAGGCCCCGCCGACCGCCGCCACCACGTTGCAGACCCCCAAGCGGAAGATGGCTTCCAAGCCTAGTCCAGCCACTGCAAAGCACCAGCCGATGAACACCGCCGACGAGTACAGATTGGTCACCGGCGGCCGGCCCGAAATGTACATCCGCCCGACCAGTGCGGCCGAGTGAAGGCAAAAGGCGAGGAACAACAGCCAAAAAGCGGCTCGATTCAGGGGTCGGCTCCAGCCCAGCCAAGCGCAGGCGGCCAGTACGAACGCCGTCCAATACAGGCCGATGCAGAACGTGAAGGGAGCGACGGAATTCATATAGGCTTCCAGGCCCGCTTTGCGCGGCACGTATTCCACGGGGGGCGTCGCGGCCAGCCGTTCACCATAATTGGCCACGTGGCGATTAAACGCCGTGGCGTCGCCCTTGCGGTACGCCTCGAAGATGTCTTTCCACGCCGTGGCAGCCGGATCGGCCGTCTGTCCCAGCATGTCTTGCAGATAGGCCCGGTTCACGGCTGTGGCATACGGTTGCCACGGCCGCGACGCCCGGTCGCCGCTTTCCAGCACGTCCGCCTTCTCATCGCGTTCGGCCAACCGCGGAACCGCCAGGGGCGCCTGGACCGATTCCATCTCCCGCTCGGCCCGCTCGCCGCCGGAGATGACGCGAGAGATCCAGCCGTTGAGTGCGGTGCTGCGGTCCTCGGCCAATTCCTTCTCGGAAGGAAAAGGCGGCAGATCCCACGGCTGAAAGGCACTCAGCAGCCGCAGGTAGGTTTGGAAACGGTTGTTCAATTCGATCAGCTTCCGCTGAAAGACAGCCAGTTTTTCCACGTCCACTTGCCGCGTCGCGCGCAGTTCCTTGTCGAACTCCGCCAGTTTTTCCGGCTGGCTGCGGATTTCCTCCAGCGAGTAGCGGAATCCCTTGCGACGTTCCAGATCCAACATCTGCAGAACCTCGAGATTCTGAATGCGAAACACCGCGTGCTGTTCGGCCGCCTCGGGGCGGGCGACGCTGTCCAAGAACCACCGTACGGCGGGTTGCTGCTTGCCGGACGCATCGACGTAGCTTTCGCGATCGGAGATTTTGGCCAGCGTGGTGCGAGCCAAGGTATCGATGGGTTTCACGCGGCCTTGATCGACCACGGGCAGTGCGGCAAAGGCGGCGAAGTCGAAATCGTTGTCGGCAGCCCGCGGCGGCCGCGCTTGACTGGCCAGCCAGCCGCCGAAAACCAAGACCACCGCCGCCGGGAAAATCACCCCGCCCAAACGCGACCGCACCGGATCTTGTCCGGCGTTCTGCTCGCGGCGACGCTTGCCCCGCCGCCCCGCCGGCTGTTTGCCCAGCGTCACCAACTGGATCGGACCGAGTTCCGCCGCCTGGCCGGCCAGCAGCTCCTCGTCGCGGCGGGTCAAGAACCGCAGCAGCATGCCGGAAAAATGGGACTGCATCCCGAACCATACGAACATGCAGGCTACGTAGGGAATCATCCAGCCCGTGTTCGTCACGACCTGGAGCGTCGTCGTCTCGACACCGGTCCGCGGATCCGCGCTATAACCGCTCTGGTAAAACGTCTCCCCCGCATATCGCAACGGATTGTTCATCCAGATCCGCACGTGGCGGTCGACATTCCGCGAAGGGTCGATCAGCTGGACATCCGAGGAATAGTTCCTGGGAGTCGACGTGCCGATATAATCGTCCTTGCGGACGTCGATCAAGTGCATCGTGTATGGTTTGTAAGTATGCTTGAAGCGGAGCGTGATGTCGTACGTTCCTCCCCCCGCCGAGACGCTTTCGGAGAACTGCGGCGGCGTCAGCAACTGGGACACCAGGTACGTGCCGATCGGCTGGCCGCTCTCTTTTTCGGTCAACGTGACGTAAGCCGATGCCATGTCCACCTGGCCGCTGCTGTCCGCCCCGCTGCCGGAACGCATCTCCTCGACCCGCCACGTCAAGCCGTGACCGGCCGTTGCCGGATTCTCTTCGTTCGGCCCGGCACGACGCAAATCCGAGTTTTTGGCGTACGCCGTCACCTGGACATCAAACGGCAGGTTGGGATGTCGGATCGGCGTTCCGTGGTCCAAGCTGTGCAGCAGGTTCGAACGCGGGATGGCCAGCACCTCTTCCTCCGTGGCGGACGAATCGCGACGGATGACGGCCAACTCGGTCTCGCGAATATCGATCGCAAAATTCGTGGACTCGCCCTCGCGAATGACCAACCGCTCTTCCTTGGCAAAATAACTGACAAACCACTCGCCCAGCATCAGCAGGGCCAAGCCGACGTGAATCAGAACGAGGCCGCCGCGGCGTTTGAACAGGAAGATGCAACCGGCCAATACGATGCCCGCGGCCAGTCCGCCTTGAATCAATTGCCACAAGATCCGCATGCCTGCGTCGCCCAGATAGGCCCCGTCCCCCGCCAGCCAGAGCCAGACGCTCAAGACGATCAGCAGGACGGCCGACATGCCCATCAGCACCAATTCAATCATCCGCCGTGATCCCGACAGAATCATCCCCGCAAACATGCCGATGCTCAGCAGGGCAAGGCCGGTCAAGGCCAGCTTGCACCATAGCCAGAGCGCCGTCCAGGAAAAGATCGGTACGGCCTGGACGCCCTCGGGGTTATGCCCGCTGGCGATCACGACCCAAGTCGTCACCGCGCCAGCCGCCAGAACCGCCAGTCCGGCCACCAAACGCAGACCGCTCGCTTGCAGCTTGAATCGCACGAAATGCGCCGCCAACAGGTTCACCGCCAACAGCGTTCCGATCGTGGCGCCGCCCGGAAACCAAAACCCGCCTCCCTTGAGCGTCAGCACCGCTTGCACCAACGCCACGGCCGCAAGAATCACCAGCCCGACTCGCCATCCCCACGCCGTGGTACGCCACGCCACGCCGAGGACGGCGGCCCCCACGCCACAGCCGATGAACCCCATGGCGGTGATCGCTCGCATGGCCTGGTCGGACATGTTCGGAAACCACGAAGGCGGGAACAGCACCGAAACGGCGATCCACGAATACCAGGCGCGGAAGTACAGCGAGATGACTTCCCACATGTCCATCGTCGCTTGAGCCAGAGTACCGATGAAGACCAAGACGACGGCCAAGGCAAACAGGGCCACCGTCAGCTTCAGCGACGCCCACGGCCGGAACGTCATGGTGAACACATCGAGAATCGTGCGATCCTCCGAGGCATTCCAAGGATCCAACGGAGACTCGTTTTGGCGAGCAAGGGAATCGGTTGCCATCAGTCTTGATCTACTCCTGCGGACCAGCCGCCATCGCTCAGTTCCCGTGGAAATCTACCACCACCGCCGTCGCTCCGGCCAGCTCGAGCTGCTCCGACTGCTGGTCCAGTTCCGCTGCGGCCAACGGATTCAGATTCATCTGCTGTCGCCAACGGTTGACGTTCGACAGAATATACGCCGCACGGTCTCCCGGCGGAATCGGCAACGGAATCACCGTCAATTCGACGGTTTCCTCGGCGGGGCCAAACTCGAGCGTCGCAAATCGCATCCCCGCTCCGCCTTTCTGACGCCAGCCCTCGGGCAGGTCCCACTGTGGTTTTCCCTCTGCAAAACGAACCGATTTGAGCAGCCCTCGAAACGCGGCGACTTGCGGCTCCAGTTGCAACTTGGCACCGACCGCTTTGAAAAACCAAGCCTGATCCGCTTGCAGCACAATGGCCGCCAACATCCGCTGATCCCCAACGTTGACAGCGCTTTGGGGAGCCTTCGGGCGTGGAACGTCGGCCGTTGCCGGCTTGGCGCCCTGCTCTGCCGGCTCGACGCCCTGCTCTGGCGACTTGGCGCCCTGCTCTGGCGACTCGACGGCCAACTCTGCCGGCTTGGCGGCCTGGTAGTGTCGGATCTCTTCCGATTGATCGCAGCCCACACATGCGGAGACGCACACGAAGCCAATGACGACGAATTTGCGCATAAACTGTCCGTATCTGCCCGACGCTAGATGCCCCGAGCACAAAAGGAGGAAACGGTACGCTGGCGTCCGATGCGTTTAGCGGGAGGACGCACAGCCAAAATGCGGCCTGGCGGGTCGCGAAATGGTAGGCGGAATCGTCTGTGCAAGACATCCAACGGGATCTCGAACCGAGTCCTGCCCCCTGTTTCACGTTAAAGCCTCAGTGTTCAACGCCAGACGATTATAGGCGAAACTGGCTGAGAGGCTACGGGTTGCAGCGGAAGATGGACACCCAAAGCAGCTGCGACGTCACTTGTTTCTGCGCCGACGCATCGAGGACGTCAGCAACCGGAAACCGTTTGGCTCGCAAGGAGGGGGCGTGGAATTTTCTGCTTGCGGAAACCGCCAGGGCACGGCGGACCCCACGAAGTCTCGCCGCGGCACGAAGCGATCATGGCTGCAAACCAAACATGCGGACCATAATATCCATGACAGGCGTGGATGCGGTGAACGTCTCGTTCCAGGTCCACATATTACGCACCAAGTCGGTCATTAGCATTCCCGTGATGGACAAGATGACCACGATAGCCAGAAGACTCAGGACATTCCAGATCGAATACGGCAGGTCTTGAGCGGCGGCAAGTTGCACCGTTGGTAGGGTCACCGGCGCTGCGTCGCCATCTTCCAACGCGCCGGTCAATTCCTCGGCTTGCGCTTCCTCGCCCAGAACATCCTCGGCGCCTTCCAAGTCGCCTTCCAGCGGCACACCGAAGGCGGCAGAATCCTCCAGCGCAATGACTTGCGAACCGCTGTCCTCTTCGTCGTCCTGCAGTGCGGAGGACGGCGCGAGTTGAAAATCTTCGTCCGCTTCCGCGGTTGCAGCGGCTTCCGATTCCGGCTCCAGATCCTCCAGATCCAACAGATCCTCGTCTTCCGGCAATTCCAAGGAGGAGACGGACGAGCCTGCCAGGTCCAGCGGCTCTTCCTCGAGATTGAGACCGCTGTCGCTGGGACTGGCCAAATTGATCCCCGTATCGCCCGCTGCGTGGCCGATGCCGCTGCCGCCTTCGAGCACCAGCTCGTCATCTTCATCCAGCGAGATCTCCTCGGATTCGCCGATGGTCACATCGCTGTCGGGCGTCTTGCTTTCCGGCTTGGACTTGGCAGCTGGCGGCCTGTCTTCGTTTTCCAACGAGATGTCCGATCCCAGATTGAGATCGCTGCCTTCAAAGTCCAGATCCCCGGTACCGGCACCGCCGGTTTCCAGGTTCATGTCCGAGCCACCGAGCACGTCACCCGAGTCGCTGGCCACCAAGTTCACTTCGCTGCCCAAATCGTCGGCCACCAGGCGAATATCCGACTCGGAATCCATGTCGAATCCAAGATCACTTGCTGAGGCCGATTTCTTCGGGGGTTTTGCGGCAGCCTTGGGAGCGGCACCGACCAATTCCAGATCGCTGTCCATGTCGCTGCCGCGCACCTCGACATCTGCTGCCTTGCCAATCGTGGTGGGCGAGTCGTCCATATCCTCCACTTCAAGATCCAGATGAAGATCGGAGGACCCCTGGGAGTCTGCCGTTGTCAAGTCCAGATCGAGGTCCGATGCGGACTCGCCACCCGGCGAAACCCCACGCTCTTCGGCAACCCGATCCAACTCGTCCGACTTGAATTTCCAGGAAGAACCGTCGCGGACCCCGTGGATCTCGCCGCTGAGTCGCATGTTGTTCAAATCGTCGGTCGAGACCCCAAGCATCTTGGCAGCTTGTTCGAGTTCAATGTATTTGGCAGCCATAGCCATTCATCTATCATCAAGAGGATGGAGAAACGGGCAATTTTACCCAAAACCTAAACAGCCCACGGCAGATCCCTTGCCGACGATTTTCCGGGAATTACCTAACTGCTAGAGATAGTATCGCTTGCCGTTGGCGTGCGGACAAGCGAATAAACCACGTTAAACGGGGCTTTTTGCACCGTTTCAAACGTTCGTAATATCAGCTTTCGCCAGGGTCATTCATCGAAGAATGGAATTTATTCCGTTTTTAGGGCCTGTTTGTTGGGCAAACTTGCCGCGAAACGGAATAAGTCCCATTCTACGAATCGCAACAGTCCCGTGTTTTTCTTCCCGCCCAAGGGATTGACAGGCGGAAACGGAATTTTCGGCGAAATCGGCGCAAGAGAAAAGCCCGGCTGACCGCACGTCGCGGGGCCGGGCCTTCAGATCCCCCCCTGGGAACGTCATCGCAAAGGCACGAATTCGAAGACTGGGCTAGGTGTCGGATGCGCCCGAAATACCCCCCAGATTTCGAATTCGGCCTTGCCGTTCCGCGGTGAACGCGGGGCAGAACCATGCGGGTCGCCGCAATGGGTTCCCATCCATCGGCAGAACACTCGGATACCCATCCAAGCGGCGACAGACTTGTTTATCGGCTGCGTACCCTGCGCGACTTTGGAAAACTTTTGCGGGTCGTAGCGACAATGCCGATTCTGAGGGTTTTGCCGAAAGAGACTCATCAACAGGCAACCTGGGTACCGATTTTCTAGGACGTTCCTCGTGGTACAAAATCAAAAGGAATTTTCTGTGACGAAGCCGAAGCACGACGAACGAAATGCCTTTGTGGCCATCCTGGCTCATCTCGGGTGGCCGCTCCTGTTGGGGGCCGCGTCCTGCAGTGTGTTTTATGTACTGGTTTTCCGCGGACCCCTCAATCTGCCGGCGATCCATCGCTATTTTGCCGGGCATCCCGTGCTGTTCATCACCACGGGCATGTTCTTCGTGGGGCTGTCCGCCCTGGGGTTGAAAGCCTTGGAAGTCCTGGGCCAGTATTGGGCCCTAACGGCCGTGACCTTGGAAGATCCTCCCGCGGCGGGGCATAAGCCCGAAGATGCAAGTCGACTGCTGCAACATCTTCAACAGCTGTCCACCGTGGCGCGTCAATCGTACCTGGGGCGGCGTTTGCGAGACATCCTGCTGGCCGTTCAACGCAAGGGGTCTGCCGAGGGGCTGGACGATGACCTGAAGTACTTGGCCGACCTGGATTCGGCTCGGCAACAGGACAGCTTTGGACTGGTCCGTATCGTGATTTGGGCGACGCCCATGCTGGGCTTCCTAGGCACGGTCATCGGCATCACGCAAGCGCTGGGCGACTTGGACCCGCGCCAGTTGGCGACCGACATCCAGACCGCCATGGAAGGACTGTTGTCGGGATTGTACGTGGCCTTTGATACGACCGCGCTGGCCCTGTCTTTGTCGATGATCCTGATGTTCCTCCAGTTCTTGCTGGACCGCGTCGAAAACCAAGCCTTGTCGCTGGCTGACATCCGCGCCAACGAAATGCTGGTGGGCCGTTTTCAGGAAGTTGGCGCCGGCCGCGATCCGTACCTGGTTTCCGTCGAACGAATGAGCAACCGCATGGTACAGGCCGCCGAGGACTTGGTGCGGCGCCAGGCGGAGATCTGGGAGCAGACGATCCAGGCAGCCAACGAACGCTGGTCCCAAGTCGTCCAGTCGGCCGGCGGCCAAGTCCAGTCGGCCGTGCAAGGCGCCTTGCAGAATTCCTTGCAGCACCACACGGCCGAACTGGCCAAGGTGGAACGCGAGGCGGGAGATCGAGCCGCCCGGCGATGGGAACAGCTGCAGACGGCGCTGTCCGACAACGCGCGGATCATGCGCGGCCAACAGGAAGAGATGGTCAAGCAAGCCGATTTGATGTCGCAGGTCGTCAAGGCCACGGGCGAAGTCGTGGGACTGGAAAAGGCCCTGAACGACAACCTGCGGGAACTGTCCGGCGCCAAGAACTTTGAAGATACCGTAATGAGCTTGTCGGCGGCGATCCATCTGCTCAATGCGCGGTTGGGCAAGTCGCCGGAGGAGACGCCGCACATCGAATTGAAAAAGAACACGACCAAGGGCCGCGCCGCATGAGACGCTTCGCGTCACGCAAACCCCTGACGGGCATGTCGCTGTTCCCGTTTCTCGCCGTGCTGATCTGCACGATGGGGGCGCTGATCGTCTTGCTGATCCTCGTCGTCCAGCAGGCCCGCGTCCAAGCCGAGACGCTGGCGGACCAGCGGACGCAGGCGCCGGACGAGCAGGCTCAGGCCCGCCAGCAGCAACTGGTCCAGGAGGTCGAGGACTGGCAGTGGCAGCGCGAGATCCTGCAACAGCAGCGCGGCCATTTGACGCAAAAACTGGCCGATAGCCGCCTCGAACTCAGCCACCTCGAAGAGCACATCCGCCGCTTGGAGGAGAACTGGCGACGCCTGCAGGCCGAAGCCGCGGAAATGAAACGGCTGCAACAAGGCCACCAGCAGCAGGAGTCGGCGGCTCAACAGCAACTCGCCCGCTGGCAGGCAGAGATCGCCGCGCAACGAAAACAACTGGAACAACTCCGAGAACAACACGCCCGCCGGAGCCGTTCGTTCTCGATCGTGCCCTATCAAGGCCCCCACGGCACGCGCCGTCGGCCGATCTACATCGAATGCCGCCAGTCTGGTATCATCATCCAACCCGAAGGTATCGTGTTCGGACCGCAGGATTTCACGGGTCCGTTAGGGCCCGGCAATCCGTTGGATGCCGCCTTGCGGACGATTCGCGAGCACTGGACGCGGCTCGAAGGCGACGCGGCCCAGGGGGATCCCTACCCGCTGTTGATCGTGCGTCCGGACGGTGCCGTGGCATACGCGATGGCCCGCAACGCCATGTCGGGGTGGGAAGACGAGTTCGGGTACGAACTGGTCGACGCCGAAATGGAGTTGCTGTATCCGCCCAGCGATCCCGGGCTGAAGCAACTGTTACAAAGCAGTATTCAAACCGCACGGGAACGGCAGGCGATCCTGGCAGCGGCCATGCCCAGCCGCTTTGACGCGCCCTCGCCCACCAGCTTCTCGGTGCCGCCGGGCGAAGCCTGGGGCGGGATGGACGAACGCTCGCCGTCCGGCCGCGCGGCGGGCGGGGCGGCGTTCGGCTCGGCAGAAACCAGAAACGCAGCGACCGGTTCCGGCGGTTCCGGCGGTTCCGGCGCGTCGGGCGAATCAGCCGGCGATCCCACATCCAGCGTGGCAGCATCCCGCAGCCCGCCCACGGCACCGGGCGCAGCGGCGGGATCAACGCAACCCGCTCGGCCGGGCAGCCCGCCCACACCGGCCGGCGCTACATCCGGCCGCGGTGGCGACTCGACCGCCGAGGGCGGCTCGCCCGGCCAAGGCGGCGGCGCCGCGGCAAAATCGCTGGCCCTCACCAAGGGCGCGGATTGGGCCCTGCCCGCCAACACCGGCTCCTCCACCGGGATCACGCGGCCGATTACCGTCCATTGCTATCCGGACCGGCTGGTGGTGTTGCCCGATCGCCGCGATTCCCGCGATCCTCAGACCGTTCCCCTCGACGGCACCACGCACGACGCGATGGAATCCTTTGTTTCGGCAATTTGGACGCACATGGAACGCTGGGGAATGGCCGTCGCCGGCGGCTACTGGAAGCCGACGCTCAAAGTGACCGTGTTCCCCGGCGCGGAAACCCGTTTCTGGGAGCTGCAAGCCCTTCTGGCCGGCAGCGGAATCGACGTGGAACGACGGTAGCATGCGCACCAAAAACAAACAATTCGACAACGCGCCGGGCCAGGACACGTTTCTGGACGTCGTGGCCAATCTGGTCGGCATCCTGATCATCCTGATCATGGTGATCGGAGCGCAGGCGACCGATGCGATGATCGACGCCGAACCGGACGAGGACGAGCCCCCGGCGGCGGCGGCGATCGACCCGGAGGCCGTGCGCCGCGCCGCCTCCGCCGTGGAAAGCGACATTCACGCCATCGATGCCAAGATCAAACGCCAGGAATTGGAAATCGCCTATCGCCGCACCGAACGGGACAAGATGCTGCAAGTCATGATGGGGGTGGAACAGCAGTTCGAGCAACAGCGAGCCGGCTTGGACGCGGAACAGCAGCAGCACCTGCAGGCGACGCGCGAACTGTTGGCGGCCCAGGCGGAGCTCGAGGACTTGAAAGCCCAACGCTCGGCGTTGGAAAACGACCGCCCCGCGAAGAACGTGATCGAGCATCTGCCCACGCCGCTGGCCAAGACGGTGTTCGGAACGGAGCTGCATTTTCGCCTGCTCCAAGGCCGGGTGACGTATATCCCGTGGGACGACCTGGTCGCCAAGCTGAAAGAAGACGCGCCGAAGAATGTGGCCAAGTTGAAAGACGCCACACAAGTCACCGAAACGCTCGGGCCGATCGGCGGCTTTCGCATGAAGTACACGCTCCGCCGCGTCCAGCAACTTACCCCCGCAGGCGGTGGCATGGCCGTCCAGCAGCGGGTCGAACTGGATCGGTTCACCCTGGTGCCCATTCGCGACGATCTGGGAGAACCGCTACAGCAAGCCATGTCAGAAGGTTCGGAATTCCGCGATCTGCTCAAACGCCTCGATCCGGACCGCACGACCGTTACCGTCTGGGTCTACCCGGACAGCTTCGATCAATTCCGTACGCTCAAAGCCGAGTTGTTCCGCCGCGGTTTTCTAACGGCCGGCCGCCCTTTGCCCGAAGGCCATCCCATCGGCGGCTCGCCCGATGGCTCGCGCAGCGTGTCGCAGTAGACGCAGATGCCTGTTGATGGCTCAACCGCTCCGCACGGCGCTCCGCTGGTAACGCTCTCGACGCCGACGCGGATTCTGCCGATTCGCGCGAATTCAAGCCACGTAGGGCGGCGACCAGTTTCCGTGCGACTCGCGGTGCCAAGATGACGATAACACACCGCCGAGCAGTCGCGGTGTTGGGGGGTGCGAGGGCCGGGAGTCGGGTTCGCGCATGCTCGCCTGGGGCGGAATGGTGACATCGAGTATCGCGGAACAAGACTCCCGGCCTCAGCCAACCGCACGCTTTTGGCTAAGCAAGGAGATGGTATGTCGAAAAACACGTATCGGATCGTGACACGCGGCAGCGATGGGTCGCTGCGCATCCGCGATTTCGATTCCGAGGAACCGTTGCTGCGGATGCACGTCAAGGTCGGTGTCGACGACTGCAGCACCGATCTGACGCTCCGCGGCAAGCCTGTCTTCCGCGGGCTGATCGGCCCGATCCCGGACGGCAAAGGCGTCGCCCGCTATGAGTCGCCCGAGGTTTTCGAGACGCTGACAAAAGAGTGGAGTCGGGCTCAGTCCAAGCGCCGGCGCCGCCGCACAGCCGCTCAGATCGCCGCCGATGCCGCCGCGGCCGAACTGAGCTTGCAATCGCAGTAAGCCAACGGCGCCGGGAAGCATTCTCACGCGGGCACGAATGGCTCGTTTCACCCGCAGCTACCGGTCACGGTGCGCGCCTCCGGTGCGCTGTGGCCGCCCCATCAAAACGCCTCATCAAAACGCCTCGCCCGCTTGCCCTCCGCCTGCGGAGCGTCTACCTTCGAGGCTTGTCGTGCCGGCTTTCGCCGGTTTTCTGCAGCTGGCCGCCCGCGGTCGGCGGCGAAACAAGCCCAAACCGCACCAGACGCCAACCCACACACTCCCGGAGAGCGATCATGTCTTGTCGCGGCACGCGTACCCTCTCGTTCGTCCTCGTTGTCGGATTCGTTTTTTCTCCCCTCCTAACCTCGCTGGCCGCCGACGGCGGTCTGAGTGATCAGCAGTTGTGGGCCCAGGCGGACGCCCGCATCGAACAGCATCGCAAGGCCGACGCGACCATCGTCGTGACCGACCCGGACGGCAACCCCGTGGAGGGCGCGGAAGTTCACGCGGAACAGACGCGTCATGCGTTTCTGTTCGGCGCCAATATCTTTGCCTGGGGCCGGGTAGAGGACGAGGCGGGCGAAGCGGCCTACCGCGAGCGGTTCGCCGAGCTGTTTAACTTTGCCACGCTGGCGTTCTACTGGTGGAGTTACGAAGCGGTGCGCGGCGAGCCGATCCACGATCGCACGGAGCAGGTCGCCCGCTGGTGCCGGGACCAGGGCCTGGTTTGCAAAGGCCATCCGTTGGCGTGGAACTACGCCGAACCGAAATGGTTGCCGGACGACCCAGACCAGGTGATGGAACTGCAGCGACAGCGGATCGCGGACTGTGTAACCCGCTTTGCCGGCCTGATCGACATCTGGGACGTCGTCAACGAGGCGACTCATTTCGATCGGGAGGACTGCGTCCGCCGGGCGCCCAAGCTGACCGCGGCTTGGACTCGGATCGGTCGAGACGAATTCGTCCGCCAGTGCTTTCACGAAGCCCGCACGGCAACCCCCCGCGCGACGCTGTTGATCAATGATTATCGCACGGATTCGGAGTTCGCCGAACGGGTGGAAAGCCTGGTCGGCGCCGACGGCCAGCCGCTGTACGACGTGATCGGGATTCAAAGCCACCAGCACGGCGGCGTGTGGAGCAACCGCAAAACCTGGGAGATCTGCGAGCGTTTCGCGCGCTTTGGCGTCCCCCTGCACTTTACGGAAACGACGATCCTGTCCGGCAAGCCCGGCTGGGAACTGGCTCAACGTGGCGAGGATTGGACGACGACGCCCGACGGCGAAGCGACTCAGGCGCGCGACGTCGAACGCTTTTACACGATGCTGTACTCGCATCCGGCCGTCGAAGCGATCACCTGGTGGGACTTCAGCGACCGGCACGCCTGGCAGCGAGCCCCCGCGGGCTTCCTCCGCCGGGACATGTCGCCCAAGCCTGCCTACGAAGCCCTGCACCGCTTGATCAAAGACAAGTGGTGGACCCGTGTGACGGTCCGCACCGACGCCCAAGGAAAAGCCTCGTTCCGCGGAACCTTGGGCCAGTACCGCATCACCGTCAAGGCTGCCGGCCAGACGGCGGAGCCGCAAGCGGTGGACCTCGGTCGCGATTCCGTCAATCAGATCACGGTTCGCATGTCCCGTTGAGTGTATTCACGCCGTCAGCTATCCGCCCTTACGGATCGAACCCCATGTACGCGAGACTTGTCCTTGTTGCCACCTTGATCATCGCCATCGCCCCGTCATTTCTCGCCGCGGAGACGTTCCCGCTCGATCCACAGCAGGTGTACGTCAAGCAGTCTACCTGGTCCGAGACGATGCTCGCCACGCGAGCCCATTGTGCCGAGTGGGCCAAAACGGCTGAGGAGTTCAAACTGCGGGGCAGCTCGGTTACAGCAAGATGCAGCGGCACTGGCACAATTGCCGGCGTTGTACGGCGAAGTGCGATCCTTCCGGCGTGCGCTGCTGTTGGCGGTGCGCGGGATGCCGGAATTCCTGGCCCAATGGTCCGGCGTGGATTTGGAGACGGAGTGGGAACAGCAGTTCGCCGCGCTGCGATACGATCTGGCCAACCGCGCGCGGTTTGACAAGATCGCCAACGAAACCTTGCGGTCGGAATCCCTGGTGGCGCCGACCGACCGGGATCCGGCGGATCTCGTGCTGCGTCGCACCGCGGCTTTGCTGGCAGATCTGCAGCGCAGCCAGGCGGATTCGGCCACGTTTCCGCTGGAACAAGAACTCGTCCACTTGCAGGCTGTCGGCGAGGCCCTGGGGGCGGAAAACGCGGAAGCCCGCTACGTCCTGTTCGCAGAGGCCTGCCGATTGCGGCGGCAAGTCGCCTTCAGCAACCGACTGCTGGGTTTTGACAAGCTGTTGTTCATCAAACGCCACCTGGCCATCTACGATCACATGTGCGACCAGTTCTACGGCGTGTACGAAAAGGAGGGCGGCGAGGCACAATTGCGCGGGGAGATCGCCCGGCCGACTCTGGAGTAAGGATCGGCAACACAATTACTGTCGCATTCCAAGTGGCGTAAGCTTCCAGCTTGCGGTTCGCACGACTCGCAAGCTGGAAGCTTACGCCACTTGTTTCTTGGCCGATCCTAAAGCACCGTCCGTTGTGCAGCGACGGGGTCAGCCGAGGGGGCTCGTGCCGTTTCCCGTCGGTCGCCTCCGCGATCGGTCGGCGCGGGTCTCCCGACTGCCGCGAAACGCCGCTGGTTCAGCTGCCGCTCGCCCAGGATTCCTGCGCTTGAATCACGGCCGAGACGTAGGGATCGCAGGTGTGCCGACTGGTCACCAGCCAAACCGCCTCGCCCAGTTCCTGCCGCTCGACCCAATGCAGATAGGCGATGATCGTCGTGGGCGAGCGGTTGATGCCGGCGTTGCAGTGGACGTAGACCGTGTGGCCGGCTTGAACCAGGGCCTGCAGCTGATTCACGCAATGGGGCAGGTTCTCGCGGAGCGACGCCGGATCGAAATCGCGGACCGGGGTGCGCCGCACGACGATGCCTGTGTGGCCATAGTGGGCTTCCAGGTCCGGCCAGTCGATGCTCCAGTGGCGGAGATCTTCCTCCGTCTGCAAATTCAGGACGGCGGTGACACCGAAACCGGCTTGCAGTTGGTCGATATCCGCCCTCGACCTGGGACACGCGCCGACCAGGATTTGCGGCGTAATGTTGTCGACATGCATGGTCAAGGTCTCCTGCGTGCTGTTCGCCCGGCCGCCTCAAATACGATTGGCCTTCAGTTCGTCCAGCGAATAATGGGTATCGCGCCAGCGTATCCCACGGTTTTTCAGCGTCAAGTACATGGCTCGCCATTGAATCGCCAGAAACAGGACGACGCACAGCGGAAAGGCCAACGCGCTCCGCCAGGGCAGCCGCAGCCAGGCGGCGACGCGCCAGCACAATGCCCATAGCAGCAGCGACGTGGCGGCGTACAGCCACTGGGCAGGTCCGCGCACGACAAACATGGCGACAAAGGGCCAGACGTTCAGCAGCAGCATGACCGTTGCGCCGGCCAGCACGGTCGGGATGCTGTAGTTGACGCCGGAAAAGGCATTCTTTTCCAAGCCGATGAAGACTTCGCCCAGCGAGCCGTACCAGGGAACGCAGATCAACCCAACGCCGCTGGCCGAGTCCTGCCGAAATCCGTGCCCCTTGATCCGCTTGCCCAGCATCATGTCATCGTCCGGACGCATGCGGATCGCTTCGTGCCCGCCTGCCTGCTCATACACCGTGCGGCGGACCAGATTGAACGCGCCGATCCCGATGTAACGCTTGCTGCGCGGATCGCGAGCTTTCCACGGCTGGAAGTAGATGCAGAAGAACGTGACGAAGGTGACCACGAACGACTGCAGGAGCAGATTGGGCATGTCGATGCCGGGCGTTAGGGCCAGATGATCGAGTTGATTCGTCTGGGCATAACAGACCGCCAGCCGGAGCGTTGGCGGCGTCATCGAAACGTCGGCGTCGGTGAACAGCAGCCACTGGCCCGTGGCGCGTTCGGCCCCCGCGGCCAGCGCGTGGTTCTTGCCCAACCAGCCGGGCGGCAGATCGTCGACATGCACGACCTGCAACTGCGGTGACTCGGCGGCCAGTCGGTCCAGGATCTCGCCCGTGCGGTCGGTCGAGCGGTCGTCGACGGCGATGACTTCCAGGTCCGGATAGTCCATCCGCAGCAGCGATTGCAGGGCCGCTTCGACGTGTCGCGCTTCGTTCCGCGCCGGCACGATGATGGAAACCCGGGGCAAGGACGCCGTGTCCGCCGTCCAATGTTCCAGCTGCGGCACGCGGCGCAATCCGAGCGTCAACTGGATGGCAATCGCCAAACACAGCAGGAAGATCGCCGCCGCGAGATACGTCAAGCAAAGGGCCACTGTTTTCCCATCGTCTGACGTTGGATCTCCGTCAGTTGAACGATGCCACCGCGGGCGAGGTGCAGCAGGGCCTGAAGCTCTTCTTCGCTGAACGTCGCCTCTTCGCCGGTGCCTTGAACTTCGATAAAACGCCCGCCGCCGGTCATGACGACATTCATATCGACGGCGGCGGCCACGTCCTGCTCGTAATTCAGATCCAACGTGGGTTGCCCGCCGACGATCCCGACGCTGACCGCCGCCACGCTGTCGCCCAGCGGAAACCGGTACCGATCGGGCAACTGGTCGGCGATGCTGCGGAGTGCATCGACCAAGGCCAGAAACCCGCCGGTGATCGCGGCGGTTCGCGTGCCGCCATCGGCTTCCAGGACGTCACAATCCACGGTGATCAGCCGCGGGCCCAGGGCCTGCAGGTCCGCCACGGCCCGCAGACTGCGACCGATCAGCCGCTGGATTTCGTTGGTGCGGCCATCCAGCGTGCCGCCCCGCTCGCGCCGCTTGCGCGGGCTGGTGCTGCCCGGCAACATGCTGTACTCGGCAGTGATCCAGCCTTGGTTGCGGCCTTCGAGCCACGCCGGAACCGTGGACTCGACGCTGGCCGTGCAGAGAACGGTCGTGCCGCCGGCTTGGTACAAAACGCTGCCGGGACTGGTGCGCGTAAAACGCCGTTTGATCTTGACCGGCCGCAGTGCAGATGTTTCTCGGAATGTGGATTTCATGGTCAACTCCGCGGGAGGATCCGTTGCTCGCCGATCGCGGCGGCTTCGGTCAGCAACCAGACCAACAGGCCTTTTTGCACATGCATCCGGTTCGCGGCCTGCTGGATGACGGCGCTCTGGGTTCCGTCGATCACCCCGTCGGTGACTTCCTCGCCGCGATGCGCCGGCAGGCAGTGCAGGAAACGGGCGTGCTGGGGCGCGTGGCTCATCAGGGCCTCGTTGACCTGATAGGGGGCGAAGGCCTTACGGCGAATGGCCTGCTCCGCCTCCTGCCCCATGCTCGCCCAGACATCCGTATACACCGCGTCGGCTTGCCGAACCGCCTCGACCGGATCGTGGGTCTGCAAGAGTTGCACTTGCGGATGAACATGATAAACGTGGGCCACAAAGACCGCGTCGAATTCATATCCGGGAGGGCTGGCGATGGCAAAGCGGACGCCCAACTTGGCACAGGCCGCCAGCAGACTGCGCGCCACGTTGTTGGCGTCCCCGACGTAGGCCAGCGTCTTGCCCTGAACATCGCCCAGGACTTCGCGCAGCGTGAACAGATCGGCCAGTGCCTGACAGGGGTGCGCCAAGTCGGTCAAGCCGTTGATCACCGGGCAGGCCGAGTGCTCGCCCATGTCTTGCACCTGGCGATGCGTCTTGGTCCGGCACACGATCACGTCGACGTATTGGCTGAGGACCTGGGCGAAATCGGCGATCGATTCGCGCTTTCCCCAGCCCACGTCGGCGCCCAGGAACAGACTCGAACCGCCCAAGTGGGCCATTCCCGTTTCAAAGCTGACTCGCGTCCGCAACGAAGGTTTCTCGAACAGCAGCGCCGCCACGCGGCCACTCAGCAGCGGTTCGCGGATCCCTTGCTGCAACTTGGCTTTCAGCTCCTGCGAAATGGCGAAAACGCGTTCGATTTCCGCCGTCGTCATTTCCAATAGTGTGATCACATGTCGCATCGTCACTCGTACCCTTTCTGCCGCGTCCGGATCGACGCGGATGACTCGTAACCCAAAGCCTGAGCGAGAAACTCCCGTGTGCTCTTCCTCGCTTACGCTTCGCGTTTTCGTTTCTCGACAGCCCTCAATCGCCGGCAGCCGGAGTCTCCATCCCAACATCCACAGAGCCTTCTAGCCTGCCGCCAGGATCACCTCGCTCAACAATTCGCATCCTTCCTCGGCCTCGGCGGCCGTCAAGTTCATGGCCGGCAGCAACCGCAGCACGTTTCCTTGCGTACAGTTGATCAGCAGCCGACGCTCCAAACAGGCTTCGACCAGCGGCGCTCCGGGCACCTGCAACTCGACCCCGATCATCACGCCCAGCACGCGAACATCCTGGACCAGCTCGGTCTGGTCCCGCAGGGCCGTCAGCCGCTGGCGAAAAATCTCTCCCAACCGCTGGGTATGCTCCAACAACTTGTTCTGCTCGATCATTTCCACGGCCGCGATTCCGGCGCGAGCTGCCAGGGGGTTCCCGCCGAAGGTCGCCGCATGCATCCCGGGCCGCAGGCTGGGCGCGATTTCCGGCTTGGTCAGCATCGCTCCCCCCGCCACGCCGCCGCACAAGGCTTTGGACAGCGTCATCACGTCCGGAGTCACACCGAAATGCTGATAAGCAAACCAGTGCCCCGTGCGCCCGCAACCCGTCTGGACTTCGTCGAACATCAGCAACAGGCCGTGCTCGTCCGCCAACTGCCGCAGGCCCTGCAGGAAACCGTCGGGGGCGATGCGGACACCGCCCTCGCCCTGGATCGGCTCGACCAGGATGGCACAGGTCTCGGCGTCGATCAGCTTACGGGTGGCCTCCAGATCGCCGAACGGCGCGTACACGAATCCGGCCACCAACGGGCCCAGTCCCTGATGGTACTTGGGCTGGGCCGTGGCGGAGGTCGAGCCCAGCGTGCGGCCGTGAAAGCCGCCGGTAAAGGTGATGATCTTGTAACGTTCCGGCGGCGTGTGCAGGCGAGCCAGCTTGATGGCCGCTTCGTTGGCTTCCGTGCCCGAGTTGCAGAAGAAGGCCATCCCGCCGAAACTGCGCTCGGACAGCAGCTTGGCCCACATGCCCTGCAATTCCATGTGCCACGTGTTCGGCACGTGGATCAGCGTGCCCAATTGCTCCCGTACCGCCTCGACCACCAACGGCGGACAGTGCCCCAGCAGGTTGCAGCCCCAACCCGGAAACAGGTCCAAGTACCGATGGCCTTCGCTGTCCCAGACGTGCGAACCCTCGCCGCGAACGATATTCAACGGATAACGCGTATAATTCGGAATCACATAGCGTTGAAACAGTTCGACCGTCTGTTGCGAACTAAGATGTTGCGACTTGCTCACCGTGCGATCCTCCTTCCAAGTTGGTTCGTGCGACGGAGCGGATTCGTGTTCGGGCTTCGAAAATCATGACGCCTTCCAGACACCAAAACTGCCCCAGGGTTCTCGACGCGGGCCTAAACACTCGGGCCCGCAGCATCCGCCGGCGCGGCACGGACGATCTCCGTCCCGACGCCGCTGGTGGTGTAGATCTCCAACAACAGCGAATGCCGCACTCGGCCATCGACGATGTGAATCTTCTTGACACCGCGGTCCAGCGTCTCCAGGCAGGCTTCGACCTTGGGAATCATGCCCCCGCCCACGACGCCTTGCTGAATCAGCCGCCGGGCTTCGCCGGCACCGAGCGTGTGGACCAGCGAACCGGAGTCGTTCTTGTCTCGCAACACGCCGGGAACGTCGCTCAAGAAAACCAGCTTCTCCGCGCCCAAGGCTTCGGCCACCGCCATGGCCGCCGTGTCGGCGTTCACGTTCAGCTTCTGCCCGTTCTCGTCCCAGCACATGGAAGGGATCACCGGAATCAGACCAGCTTGGCACAGTTTCTCCAGCAGGCCCTGGTCGACCCGTGTGACTTCGCCGACGTGCCCCAGGTCGATCGGCTGACCGACGTCGTCCGTCAATTGGGCCCGACGGCCGTACAGCACGCACGTCGAGCGAAAATTCAAACTCATCGCCCGGCCGCCCAGCTCTTCGATCCGCCGCGAAAGGGCCTCGTTGATATCGTGAGCCAAGACACGTTCCACGATTTCCAGCGAGCGCTGGTCGGTGTACCGCCGGCCTTGAATGAAGTGCGGCTGGATGCCGGCGGCGTCCATGGCCCGGCTGATCGCCGCGCCCCCGCCATGCACGACCACGGGCCGCATGCCGACCGTCTCCATGAACACGATGTCCAGCAGGACATGGAGCAACGAATCGGGACTCTCCATCAAGCTCCCGCCCAGCTTGATGACGGTCACCTTGTCGCGAAAGCGACGGATCCAACCCAACGCTTCGATCAGCGTGTCCGCTTTGGCAATCGCCTCTTGCAAGGGTATACTCCAGTCAGTTTGCGAGAACGCTCGGTGAAAACAGGTTATTTTGCGCATCCCGGCGCACGGTGTCAACGCGAAGCAAACCCATTCGGCGGGTTTCTGCGTTGCTGGGTCCAAAGAACGTAAAACTTTTCAAATTATATACTTACGCGGAATGGAATGGGAAAAACGTGATTTCAGATCGCGCCGATGGCGACATAGCACAGGCTGCCAGCCTGTGAAAACCGGCAATTTGAACAAGATAGACATGTCGCAGCGGGCCTTTGCGGATCCTGATCGCGACCTTGCGATCGAGGTCGCCTCGTGAATGATCCGTCCGACTTTTTTGCGGCCGGTGGGCCGCGTTAGAAACGAGAGGTGCAGGTTGAACGATCCACAACACGCCCCGAATCAGCTGTTGTTGACGGCGCGGCGTTTCCGCGTCGAATCGGTCCCGGAGACCACGTCGGACGGAGTCGTTCGGAAACGCGAGGTCGTCCGCCACAACGGCTCGGTGGCGATCGTCCCGGTTGTGGACGACGGCCACGTCTGCCTGATTCGCAATTTCCGGATCGCGGTCGGCAGGCCGCTGGTCGAGATACCCGCCGGGACGCTCGAACCGGGCGAAGATCCCCAAGCCGCGGCCGTTCGCGAATTGGCCGAGGAGACGGGCTATCGCGCCGAAACGATGACGCCCCTGGTCGCCTGCTACCTGTCGCCCGGCATCTTGGACGAGCGGATGCAGTTGTTCGTCGCCACGGGCCTGACGTTGGGCCCAGCGGCCCGCGAACCGGGCGAACAGATCGAAAACCTTGTCACGACCTGGGAAGCAGCCCTGCAACAAATCCGTCAAGGCACGATTGAGGACGCCAAAACGATCGTCGGCTTGTTGACCTATCTGCTGACGCGAAGCTAGAACGATAGCAATACCTGCCAGATGAACATGTTGCCCAGGCCCTCGATGTTGTCCCAGATCTTTTTGGCCAGTTCCGCGTCGCCGGTCAGGGGCGGCAGTTCCTTGAGTTTCACGTCCCAAGGCGTACAGACGCCCGGTTGGATGGCGGGCTGCGGCCGGCCCTCGAGGCCGATGCCGGGGCCGCCGAAATCGGAACCCGGGGCGGGCGGTACGACGGGACCGCTGGTGGCGTGGCCTCGCGAGTACACGCCGTATTCCCGCGTGGTCTCGGTCATGGCTCGCAGGTTCTCGATATTGGTGTCGTTCTGCATGATCGCTCCGGCGTCCATGATGTAGCCTCCGTCGCGGGCTACGCCTTCGATCACCTTGCGGCAACAGTCCCGCACCTCCTGCGGCGTGCCGTAGCTGAGCAGAAAGTTCGGAATGCCGCCGCTCAGACAGAACTTGTGGCCGATCTTGCGATGCACGTCGAAAATGTCGTCCTGGTCCACGTGGTAGACGATGCTCTGGTCCGGCAACTCGGCAAATGTCTCCAGATGGGCGTTCCATTTGCCTTCGGCATAAAACAGCGTCTGGTGCCCATGCTTCCACAACTCCTCGACGATCGGCCGCAAGGTGGGCCAGTAGTGCGAGTGGAATTGCTTCATGTTCACGAACGGCACGCAGCCTCGATGCATCCAGTAGCCGACGGGAACGTGCTTGCTAGCGTCCGCCGTCGTCAGGGCCACATGCGTCAGGTGCGGCAACAGGGCCTCGCAGGCGGCCAGCACTTTGTCTGGTTGGGTATGCATGTCCATGGTCAGGCCCATGTACCCGCGGAGCTTGTCCGCGATGATATCGAACGGGGCTTTGAGGATTCCGGCGATGGCCGACACGGTGCCGGATTCCTGCCGCAGCAACTGGCCTTGACTGCCCAGGGCGTAGAAATACTGCAGCATGGCCATGGCGCCTTTGGCCAGGGCCACATTTCCCCGATAGGTCGTCGGCTGGCCGGGCGCCGGAACCTCGGTCGACACGCGTGGAAACCACACGTTCCACAGGTAGCCCGTCGGGTCCTCGATCAATTGATCGTATTCGTCGGGTTTCATCCAGGCATGCTCTTCGTCCGGCTCGCTGTACTGGAACCCGACGTTGGGCGGGACATGGATGCCGGGGATAGCGTAGTACTTCAGTCCCAAGGCCTGGGCCAGCCCCGTCCAGACGTAGACCATGTTGCCGACCACGGCATCCCAGTCGAAGTCGGCCGCGCACTTGCGAGCCGCCAGCAGCGCCTTGTCGTAATCGTGCGTAACTTCCTGGCACGTGTATCCGGCGTAGACGCCGGTGACTTCGGCCACGAACGGCCGGATCGGGACCATATCCGGCATCTCGTTGCGCATCGCAGTGACGTACCGGTTCAGGCGTTGAGCGTACAGTTGCTCGAGGTCTTGGGGCGTCTGGCTGGTCACGGTTGGGATCCCTTTCTGACGATGGTGCGGAAGCGGACCCGTCGCTGGCTTGGCACAGCGATCACGACGTGGCCCGGCTGGGTGGACAACGGGCATATCATACACGCTGGAGAGCCCAGAATCCAAGTACACCTATTCCACCGATCCAACGCGGGCTGACGGCGGGAAGCAACTCCGAAACTTGAAATGCCAAACAAATTCGTAACTCAAAACCCCAAGGTGGCAGATCCTGACCGCGACGCCCCGCCGAACCGGTGGGGTTCCCGCGTTTGTTTCGAGGCTTTGGCATGCGGTTTTTGGGTTTGTTTCGGGTTTCGTGCTTCGGATTTCAAGTTTCTAACATGCCTGTCCGTCGCGTTTTAAGCAATCGCTACACTTTACTATCTGCAAAATCCGCCCTTTTCTTTTTTCGGCCGGTATTCGATACTGCGGGGTATGTTTGTTCTCCTCGGAAAACTGGTGACCCGGCATTGGCTGGCGGTGATCGTCGGCTGGGTGCTGGTCGTAGCCCTGTTGCACTGGGCGGCGCCGAACTGGGATGACGTGACCCGCGACGGCGATCTGGCCTATCTACCGCCGCAGATGCCCAGCGTTCGCGGCGAGCAACTGCTGGCCAACGCGTTCCCTCGCGACCGCGCCAAGAGCGAAATCGCCGTGTACGTCGGCAGCGACCAAGGGCCGTTGCAGGGCGACGAACTGGCGGTGGCCTACGACCTCGCACGGCAATTCAAGAACCTGCAAGGCTTGGCGGCACTGACGCGCGCCGGACGATATGCAGCCGAGGCCCAGCAGCTGCAGAAGACAACGGGCGGGGACGCCGTGGCAGTGGCCTCCGAGCGTGCCGGAGTGGCCTTGCGGGAAGCCGAGGCGGCCTTGGACGAAGCGGTCCGACTGGACGAACTGCTCGCGGGATATTGGCAGAAAAAAGACCAGGCGGCCAAGAAGAAGGCACTCCCGCCCGACACGGTGCGTCGGCACGAGCGGTTCGCGGCGGCATTTCACAATCGCTCCCTGGTCTACCGACAGCAGGGCAAGGCGGACGAAGCCGACGCGGACGCGCGAACCGCCCGCGAACTGGATCCGGTTTTCCAAAACGCCGGTGAACGGCCGTTTCCCGAACAGGCGGAATTCTTGCCGCTGCTGGACGTGTGGACTTGGCAAGATGAAGTGTTTGGCGAGAAGCTGAGCAAGCCCGAGGTTCGGGTGATGCTGCTGCACTTGTCCAACGAGTTCATGGCCGTGGACAACATCGAGGTGCTGGACTACTTGGAAACACTCCTCGACGCCGCGCGGGCCACGCTGGTGGGCGAGGCGGAACAGCGTTTGCAGATCGGCTATTCCGGATCCGCCGCCGTGGGCGGCGATCTGCTCCGCGCGGCCCGGGACAGTATCGCGAACACGGAATTGTTCACGGTGGTGCTGGTCGTGCTAATCCTGAGCGTTGTCTATCGCTCGCCGCTGTTGGTTGTGATGCCCCTGGTGACCATCACCGCATCGGTGATGGCTGCCACCAGCCTGGTGGCGATGCTGACGCAGGTCGATCGGTTGCCGGGGTTCGAGTGGTGGAATTTCAAGATCTTTACCACGACCAAGGTGTTCATCATCGTCATCCTGTACGGCGCGGGGACCGATTTTTTCCTGTTCCTGGTGGCTCGCTATCGCGAGGACTTGGAGGAAGGCCACGAGCCGAGCGAGGCGATCGCCCGCTCGCTGGGTGCGGTGGGCACCGCTTTGGCAGCCAGCGCCGTGACGACGATACTGGGGCTGGGGACGATGTTCTTCGCCGATTTCGGCAAGTTCCGCAACAGCGGACCGTCGATCGGTTTGTGTTTGGCGGTCACGCTGGTGGCCTGCCTGACGCTCGCTCCCGCATTGTTGAGGGCCTTTGGCCGAGGAGTCTTCTGGCCCTTTGGAATGCCGCGGGCGAAGAAACCGTCGTCCCCTTGGGATGACGACGGCCGCGACTTGCAGCACTCCGGGGAATCCAGGTTCTGGAACGTCCTCGCGTCCGCCATCATTGCGCGACCTGGCCTGATCCTGACGGTCAGCCTCCTGATTCTGTTGATCCCCGCGCAGCATGGCGTGCGAAAAGGCGGGCAGATCACCTACGACTTCCTCAGCCAATTGCCGCACGAACGCCCCAGCCGCCAGGGGGCCGAATTCATGAAACGGCATTTCGACGTCGGCGAAGCGGGACCGTTGACCGTGATCGTCTTTCAACCCCAGGGCGGCTTTGACACCAAGCCCGGCCGCGAACGGATCGCCGAACTGACTCGCGAATTGTATGTCGAGGGCGTGTCCGCCGTCCGGAGCGTTTCCGACCCGCTCGGCAAGTTTCCGCCTGGCCGCCGTTTCGGACTGTTCGGCAGGGACTCGTGGACCAAGCTGATCGCCAGTCCGCATACGCAAACCCAAAAGTACTACGTGGCCACCGAAGGAGATTACGCCGGCGACGTCACGCGACTGGACCTGGTCCTGCAGTACGATCCGTTTTCGGCCGAAGCGGAAGATGTGCTAAAACGCGTCGAGCAGAAGCTGCAAGCCGTGCAGGACGAGGCCGATTCGGCGTGGCAGCATTCGACGTTTGTGTACTCCGGCATGAGCGCCGACCTCCGCGATTTGAAGCGCGTCGTACAGTCCGACAATCGCCGCATCCAGATCCTGGTCGTATTGGCGGTCTGGGCGGTATTGCTGGTCATGTTGCGCCGGCCGGCGGTATGCATGTACATGATCGCCACGGTGCTGTTCAGCTACTATATCACGATGGGTGTCACCGTGTGGCTCTTTTCCTGGGTGTACGGGCCAGAGTTTCTGGGCCTGGACTGGAAAGTGCCCTTGTTCCTGTTCGTGATCCTGGTCGCCGTCGGGCAGGACTACAACATCTACCTGGTGACGCGGGTGTACGAGGAACAGGCGCGTTGGGGTCCGCTGCCAGGGCTGCGGCGGGCGGTTGTCCGCACGGGCGGCATCATCACCAGTTGCGGCGTGATCATGGCTGGCACCTTCGTCTCGATGACCGGCGGGACCTGGGGACCCATGGTATCGGCTTGGTTCCCGGCCGCCGGAGCACTATTGGGTACCGGCGCCAACGCGCTGGCCGCCATCGTCCAGCTGGGGTTCTCGCTGTCCTTTGGGATCCTGCTGGACACCTTCATCGTGCGAACCGTGTTGCTGCCCGCGTTCCTGGCCTTGCTGCACCGCCGAACCCAAAGCGTCGTCCTGCCGCCTGCCGCTCCGCCTGCCTCGCATCGCAAGCCGACCGACCCCAGCGTGGTACGCCGGGCCTCGGCGGTGTGACAAACGGTTCGCGCAAGCTATCCTTGGCCGCGCAACGCGGCCAGTTCCTGCCGCAGACGCTCGACCTCGACCTCCGCCTGTCGGCGAGCCGCTTCGGCTTGCTCCAGCGCGGCGTGCTTCTGTTCCAGGGCAGCGTCCTTCTGCTCCAGCGCGGCGAGGGCTTCCAGACGAGCTTCCTGCGGCGTCGGCAGCCAGCGTTGGCGGGCCGGATCGAAGAACCGCAAGCGACCGGCGTCGGACTGTAACTGCAACTTGAGTTCCGCACTGGCCAGGCGGCCATCGACCGACTTGATGGGCACGAAGCGACCGCGGCTCAGGCGATAACCTTGCAGGGCTGGGTCCAGGTACTCCGAGCGGGGATCGAACAAAAAATACTCGGCCACGCCGATTTCGTCCCGGTAGATCTCCAGCTTGTCCTCCAGATCCTCGTCCCGCGTGGACCGGCTGGTCACCTCGATCACCACGTTTGGCGCGCGGCCCTCTTCCCACAGCAAGTAGCTGTCCCGGTCGTGCGGTTCCAGGCCCCGCGCCACCAGCACGTCCGGCGACACGTGGCGACGCTTGTTGCCGGGACGATAGTACAGCAGGATATTGCCGGAAACGTACACCTGCTGTCCGGCATAATGCATCTTCAGCGCCTCGATCGTCTCGACCATGACGCTCCGGTGCAGATCGGTCTCGCCCATGGGTTTCCCGTCCGAGGTGGGATATTCGACTTCGGGTGGCGGCATCTTGGTCTTGAAAGCAGTGGCAATCGCAGCCATAAGCAGTTCTCCCATGGATCGCAGCAGCGCTCGCCGGTTTTCCGCCAAGCGGCCGGCGCAGCGCCGTGTGGTAATTGGCCTCGCTAGCGATAGATTATAGTCTTATCGCAACGCGCCGGGTAGGTCGCGCAGCTGCGGCGCGTACCCGTACTTGTGCATGTATGGTAGCCAGCGCCGAGTGACCTCGGCGTGGTGTTCGGGGGCGAGTTGGTAGCGGCTGGGGCGATAATCGGCCCGCCGGGCGAAATAGGCCTCGACCGCAGGGGCGGCTGTTTCAAAATCGCCCAGATCCAGACGCTGGTAGATCTGCCGCATCTGCCCCAGCGGATCGCGCACCAGGTCTTCGTAACGGACATCGCAAATCCGTTGCGGATCGATCTTCGGGCGAGCCGACTCGAAGCTGTCGTACATCCGGCAAAAGGTCGTCAGCGCGCGTTCTTCCAGTCCCGCAAAGGTCGGCCGCTGGTAGCTTTGCGCAGCAAACAACGACTTCCACAGCTTGACGGTCGACGCAAACACGGCGTAGGGGTCTCGGACGATGTGCAGATAGCGGGCTCGCGGAAACAGCGTTTCGAGAACCGGCAGACGAAAGGTGTGGGGGGGGGATTTCAGCACGAGCCGGCCGGGGCGGTTGCGGATCAAACTGCGGAGGAATCTCAACAGGGCCTGTTCCCAGCGGGTCCGTTCGCTCGGACGCAAGCCGGCCAGCGTGTAAGACGCGTCGAACTGCGGCGGCTCGTTGGGAAAGGCGAGGCTCAGGTAGGGACTGGGCGCGCCCAACGCCAGCAAGCCAAATTCGTCTTCTTGCGGCAGGTCCCATTCGACCGGCATGTCGTCGGCGATGCGGTTTTTTGGCAAGACGAAGCGAATCCAGGGCTTGAGCCAGCGCTGGCTGATCAGGAAATGATGCGGCACAAAGCACTCGTAGTTCGTCGGACAGCGGTGCTGTGCGTCCAAGGCCAGCAATTCGTGCAGCAGCGTCGTCCCGGTCCGCCAATGGCCGACCACAAACAGCGGATCGTCGGCCAAGGCGATGCGATTCAGCGAACGGGTCAGCAGCAGATCCTGCAGGCAGCCCAGCGCCGAGTTGAACAAGGCACAGCCCACGTCGCAGGCGCACTCCGGCAGGGCTCGCAACGGCAGGCGGAACCGATGACCGACCAGCAGACGCCACAGGGCAGGAAACCCGCACCCCATCCAAATCACGCCCGTCTTCCAAGAAACGGGAGGCGTTCTGTCGGAAGGAGCTTCAAGACGGTTCGTCATGACATGCTTTCGTTGAACGTCAGACTGACGGCGCCGGCATTTTCGTCGAACCTGGAGCCAACGGCGACCGCTCGATACAAATCCCGCTTCCCCAAGTTCCGGCAATCCTGCCCCGCTCGGAAAATGCCGTCGCGTTTTCCCCAACGGTCCTAACGTTATCGAGAGTTCCGGCCCGTGCCGCAACCCCCGGGTAGGACCCTTGTATCCTGCCCCCAAGGCCGCGATAATCACGATCGGGCCTACCGGTGAACCAGGCCGTGGTAGAGAGTCAGGTGAGAGGACACGAGATGCACAGCGAGATGAACGTGGTTTCGCAACCGCCGGCAGACAGTACTTCGCACAAGCCGCGAAACAGGGAACGCGCGAATATGACTGATTCGGCCCAACGGAACGCCGTCCAGCAGTTGACGGCTCACTTGAGCCGCGATCGGATCGTGCGGTTGGCAATGCTGTTCTTGGACAACATGCCCGACATCCATCTCAAGGATCTGCGGGTCGACGCCATGGACGAACAGCGGCGGATGCGGGTCGGCGATCACGTCTTGACCAATTTCGGGTCGGACAGCTTCCTGGGCCTCGATCGTCACCCGGCCGTGCAACGGGCTTTGATCGAGACCGCTGCCCGCTGGGGCACGCACAACGGCGCTTCGCGGGCCTTTTGCAGCGTCAGCCTGTGCGAGGAAGCCGAGTACCGTTTGGCCCGTTGGTTGGGCGTCGAGGACACGCTGATCTTCCCCACGGTCACGCTGGCGAATATCGGCCTGATCCCGGGCATCGCCGCCAAGGGGGACCTGCTGGTGGTCGACCGCCAGTCGCACGACACGATCCATCAAGCGGCGAAGATCGCGGCGGCCGACGGCGCGATCTTGGAGGAGGTTCATCCGCTGTCCGCGGAATCGCTGGAGCGGATCCTGGAAAAGTCGTCCGCCAAGAATCGCGTGGTCGCCGTCGACGGTGTGTACAGCATGACCGGCAAGATCCCGCCGCTGAAGCAGATCGACGAAGTGACACGGCGGTACGGCGGGATTCTGTACGTGGACGACGCGCATGGCACCGCGGTGGTCGGCCCCCGCGGCCGCGGCGCGGCCTGCCTGAGCCTGGGCAGCCTGGACCAGGTGTTGATGGTCGGTTCGCTGTCCAAAGCGTTTTCCTGCATGGGCGCGTTTGTGACCTGCAATTCCAAGCTGAAACGCCTGCTGAAATTCCGTTCCAGCACCTTCATTTTCGGCGGTCCCGTCCCGCCCCCGTATCTGGCGGCCGTGTGCGCCGTGTGCGACATCCTGGAATCGTCCGAATACGACCTGTTGCTGGAACGGTTGCAGGGCCTGATGCAGCGGTTGATCGCTGGCGTGCGGGCGCTGGGGCTGCAGGTCCTGGGCGGCGAAGCGCCGATCGTCTCGGTGGTGATCGGCGACATCGAACAGACGCTGCACGCCGGCAAATGGCTCTTCGACCGAGGCTACTACGTTCAATCGGCGACGTATCCCGCGGTACCCCTCAACGGTGGCCTGTTGCGAATTCTGGTGAACGCCAACCATTCGGACCAAGCCCTGGACGGCTTGCTGGCTGCCCTGGCCGAGATGAAGGAACACTTCCAACTGGGACGCCAAGCGGCGTCACCCCGGAGTTGACGACAAGCGAATAATGCTCGTAGATGCCAGGCACCGCTGCGTTTCGATGGCTTTTGGTGCGGGAGGATCGTGATGGGGTGGATTTATTTACTTGGCTCAGCTTTGTTCGAGATCGCTTGGGCCGTTGGCATTAAACAGACCGATGGATTCACGCGACTCTGGCCCACCGTATACACGTTCGTCGCTGGCTTTGTCAGCTTCGTCCTCCTGGCTCAAGCCACGAGGACCTTGCCCATAGGCACGAGTTACGCGGTCTGCGCCGGCATCGCGACGGCTGGGACCGCCGCATTCGGAATTCTGTGGTGGAACGAGTCGGGAAGCGGGATCCGGCTGGCCTGCATCGTGTTGATCATCGTGGGCGTTGTTGGCCTGAGGCTTTACGATCAAGGGGGGTAGCTGGAACTGACGGCGAACGCTCGGGGGATCCTGGGTCTCGCGATGATCCCGCGTCTGCCTCGCCCCATGCCAGTTCCATGCTGCCTGCCGCGTCACCCGCAACGACGATTCGGAAACCGACGTTGAAGACTCGCTGGTAGGGTTCGTAGCCCAGGCGATAGCTGGCCGTGGAACGCATCGGGCGATCGCGCCAGCTGCCGCCTCGCACGACGCGGCGATCCGTGCCGGTGAGCGCCTCGCGGCCGTCCGCCGAGTCGTAGGGATAGGGGCGGTAGGCTGACAAGGTCCATTCCGCGACGTTCCCGTGCATGTCGCACAGGCCCCAAGGATTGGGCTTGTACCGGCCGCCTTCGCCGGTCAGCAACATGCCGTCGTCAAATCGCGGGTCGCGCGGCATATAGTCGTCGTACTTGGTTGCGTTTTCGTAGGCTTGATCAACCGTGTAAGGATTGCTGGCAAATTTGCGGATATTGACGTCGGCCAGATTCGCATAGGGGCCAAAGTCCTCGTCGAGTCCCCCGAACCAGAAGGGCCGATCGCTGCCGGCGCGAGCGGCGTATTCCCATTGGGACTCGGTCGGCAAGGTGACGTGACAGCCGGTCTTCTCCGAGAGCCAACGGCAAAACGCCATCGCCCGCTCCCACGACACCCGGACAACCGGTTGTTCGGGACGGTCCATCGGGTAACCATGTACCCCGAATTGATACGCTTGTTTCGATTCCACGTGACTGTCGTGCGAAGGGTCGAACTGCGCGTATTGGGCGTTGGAGATCTCGTGGACGCCGATCCAGAACGGCTGCTCGATTCGCACCACCGCCGGCGGCCATTCGTCGGGCGGTCCGTCCGTCGAGCCCATGATGAATTCACCGGGCGGAACCAGGGCCAGTCGAAGGCTCTGCTCGCCACCCAAATCGATCGTCTTGTAGATCTCGTTGGCGGCAGCCTGCCTCTTGACCGCCTCGTCGGCCGACCAGGGCCAGCCCGGGATGGCGAGGTCCTTGCGGGAAGGCCGGACCACGGGCTGGGGATGGACGAACTCGATGGGCTCGGGGGAGGCGGGCGGAAGGTATTCCGCATCGTCCTCGATCCCGGCATACCGCTTCGCCAGTTCCATGCGCCGGCAATTCTGTTGCTTCGCCGCCTCGTTCAACTGCTCGCCCCACGTGCCGTGGTAGGGACAGTTCATGTCGATCCACGTCAGGATCCGATCCCACGCCTGGTCGTCCAAGACGACACCTTGATGGCCCTTTTCGAGCATCTGCACCAGCTCGGTCGTGCTCGCATGGAACTCCATCGGCGTGAGCAGGTGGATGTCGCTCTCGATGCCTGAACGGCGAACGTAGCGATGCAACTCGGCATATCCCACCGAGAACCGGCCGCCGTGGTTTCCACCGTTGCCGGCGGTGACCATGGCGAAATCGTCTATCATCAGGTCGCCGCGCAGATTGACCGTCGTCCTACCGTCTGCGAGAGGTTTCCCGTTGTGACAGCCCACGCAGTATCGGTCGATGACCGGCTGGACTTCGCGGGAATAGTCGAAACCTCGCGTGGGCCCGTACCAGGGAGCGATCGGCGCAGGGCGACGCCCGATGGCCAGGGTGGTCTTCGGCAGGGCGGCGTTGTTCTGCGATTCGTGACAGCCGTTGCACTGCAGCACCTCGCCCGGCATGGCGGTCATCCAGCTGCGCATCAACTGCAACGCACGCCCCTGTTCATCGAGCGGCTGCACGGCGATCGGCAGGTTGGCCGGGACCGTGAACTGTGCCGAGCCGTCTTCCTCGACCGGCACCGTACCCATCACGCGCCGCATGTCCCAGGGCCCGTCCAAGCCGATAATTCCCAGCAGGCCGCCCATGTTCTGGTACGAGAAGCCATAGGTGTAGACCCGCAATTGCTTGACCGCCCCGCGGGGGATTCCGCCCAAACCGGGACCGTTGTACACATCCGTCAGGTAGACCGTCGCCTCCTTGGCGCCGGGCACAATGCGGTCTTGCACGATCGGCGGGCGTGTGGTCTTGCGCCACGGCACGGGCTCCATCAACTGGTGCGACGCGCTCTCGCGAAGCAGCAGCATATTATCGAACACATCGACCAGATAGATGCCGATCCGCGAGGAAGGCGTCGGCTGGACCGCGGCCAGGTAGTATTTGTCGCTCAGCGGGTACGGATGCAGGAACCTGGGCCAGCTGCCGCCGACCAGATTGTCGGCGACCACGGGCTCCACGCGCTTGCCATAATCGCCGATGCGTTGTACCACGCCTTCGGCTTCACGCCGCCCGATGGCTGCGTCGAAAATAATCATTTCGCCCTGCCTGGCAACCCCGTGATGCCCCGAGATAATCCCGACCACCTTGCTCGGACTGTCCGGAATCGGGCGGGCGTAAAAGATGCTATTGGGCCACAAGGAATTGGTGCCGTAAAAGGCAAACTGGCTGGTGCCGTCCGGATTCATCGAGAACAACATGCGGCTGTTCGAGTGCGGCAGATCGGCGTACTCCCAGCGTTGGTACAGGATGCGGCCGCTGTTCATCACGCACGGCGACCAGTTGTGCTCCTGGTCAAACGTCAGTTGGCGGATGTTCGCGCCGTCGGCATCGCAAATATACGTGTTGGTCACATGCGAGTTCCCATACACGCACGGAACACCGATCATGCAGGCCGTCGACGTAAAGATGATCCGGCCGTCCGGCAGGTAGCACGAATCGTAATGATCCACGTCGTCCGGATCGCTGGGCGTGATCTGGCGGAGCCCCGTTCCATCCGCGTTGATCTCCCAAACCTGCCAGCGCGAATTCGCGTCCATCATCGAGAACATCAGCCGGTCCGCGTCGAAGTGCAGATCGACATCGCTGACCATCAGGCCCCCGGACGGCTTGAACAGCGTGTCCGTTTCCCCGTCCAGATTGTCCAACGAGAGGATTTCGATCGAGTCGTCAAACGTCTTTTGGCGGAGCTGCGAATTGCTCTGCCAGTTGGCCGGCAGACCGTTGCCCGGCCCGCTCCGCTGGACCAACAGGATCTGCCCGAAATCCAGCAAGGGGTTGGACAGCAACACCTCGCGCCGGAAAGCTTCGAACTGTGTGGTGAGCAACTCCAGTCGTTGGACCGCCTCCGGAGTGTCCAACTCCTCGGGTTTCACTGCGTCCAACTGACGGACAAATTCGTCCAGCCGGGCCCGATATCGCTCGGCGGGAAACCGCTCGGGACAGGTCGTCGCCAGATCATCGATCGCCCGTTCCAAAGGCACCAGGTTCTGGACGGCAGCGGATGCCAGCTGGGACAAACCGGCCAGCCGAGCCATCTTCCGTTTGCGCTCCATTTCGGCCAACCAGGCACGGCGTTGTTCCGGCGATTCGAACAGTTCCGAATCGTCCGGATCCGCCAGTACCTGCAGTTCCACCAACGAGGTCCAACCTCGTTTGGCCATGTCGCTGCGAGCAGGGGAGCCGGCCTTGGCCTGGTGAGCTGGATAGATCCGAAACTCGATGACGTCGCACCGTTCGTCCGTCAAGTTGCCGCCGGCGGGATTGACGATCGAACTGATGCACGGCCCGGCGTTCGGGCCGATGACCTTGTCGCCCGAGGTGAACGTCGCTTCGTCGGGCAGCCGCGGGAGGCCGGTCAAGCCGGACGACTTGCGGGCCAGCCGGATCTCGTAATCCTGGTTCGTGCGAGTATCGCTGTTCGATGTCAGCACGCGAATCTCGCGGATCAGGCGCGGTCGGCCCAAATCGAAAACGATCCGAGACGGACTGGCATTGCCCGCCCCGATGCGCCCAGCGCCGACCCAAACGCCTGCCGTTCCATCGGTAAGCATCCCCGCCTGTCCGTAGCTGATTCCATCCGAAACGACCAGCTTAGCTCCGGGAAACTTCAACAGATTGGCCTCGTCCCGTAACATCAGCTCGGCGTTGAAATCCGCGAACCCTGCCGCATCGGAACTCCAGGCCTGCATCGTGACAGCGGATTCAGCTGCCACGGCGGCATGCACCGCGGCCAAGCCCATAACCCACAAGACGAGACCGTGCATTAGACGTGGCGATCGATTCGCAGGCATGCTGGTATTCCTCATGCTGGAGGCGGGGGGGATATGGCACGGGTCTATTGTATGCTCGGGCGCCTTACATTTCCTAGACCCCGTCCATGGAGACCCGTCCATGGAGATGCATTGTTCTCGGCCCAGCTTGTCTCGGTGGGAACACGCCTGACAGCTACGCACGGAGCCACCGCAGAACCCCTTGTTCCCCCCCCGCCTTGCTCAGCGGCGCGGACTCGGCAGGGGCTGCTCGCCGGTCAGACCAGATTGACGTGCGGTCCCGCAGCCCTGAGCGACGCGGCGACAAGCAAGCAGCGGGTCAGCTTGACGAAAAATAATGAGATCCAGCGGGCGTCTTGAGGACGGCGCATTTCACGGGCGAACCGCAAGTTGCCGTCACCGGGGAACTTAACACAAAATTAATAATCCGGCCGAGGATTCACGCAATTCGTTTCCCGGTAGGTGGAAGCGTCGAACTGCCCGGCGCTGCCGTACCGGAAAAGACGTGCGGTCGGGGCGTCGGGGGGCTTGAGTGCTGTCTCGGAGTCGCTTAGGTTGACCGTCATGCAGAGGTGACTGGGTGGGCTGGGATGCAGCCACTCAAGCCGTGAATGGAGAACTCGGAAACCAATGTACAAGGGCCGGTGAAAAATGATGTCCGCGACAACAGCTTGCGCTGCGGCGACGGCCGGTACGGAAACCCGATTTGTGGAAGCGGATGCCTACTGTCGCTTACTGACCTCGCGGCGGTGCCTGGAGCGGATCGATGATCCCGTTCAGGGCCTGCGCGGTGTTCTCGATCCCGTAAAAGGGGTCTACTATGTCGTCGAAGAGCGGAAGCTGTTTCGCTCGATGGTGACCGCGAGGTTGGCAACCAGGTAGCACCTTCCTCCGGATCTGCTAGACAATCAGACGCTGGCAGACGCTGCCAGACTCAGTCGGTGGCCGCATGCAGACGTCCCCGGTGCCGCACAATCTCGCCCTCGACCAGGTAGATCACGTCTTCGGCAATGTTTGTGGCGTGATCTGCGATCCGTTCGATGTGACGGGTCGCGGAGAAACAATGCATGGCGGGCTCGACCATGTCGGGGCGCAGCTTCATCAAGGCGATCAGTTCGCCGATGATCTGGCGGTTGATTGCGTCCACTTCGTCATCCCGCCGACAGATCTCGCGGGCCGCGTTGGGATCGGAATCGACGAACGCGTTCAACGCCCCGCGGACCATGCTGGTCGCCAACCGGGCCATATGTTCGAGCTTGGCGGGCATGGGAAAGTCCGGCCGTTGATGCAGGCAATCGGCACGCTGGACGATGTTCACCGCCAAGTCGCCGATCCGTTCTAAATCGTGATTGATTTTCAACACGGCTGCGATCCGCCGCAGGTCGATCGCCACCGGCTGGTGCAGGGCCAGCATCTTGAGGCACTCTTCCTCGATCGTCACCTCGCGCTGGTCAACCTGCTGATCCGCCTCGATGACCTGTCGCGCCAGCTCCAGCTGGGATTCGAGCAGGCAGCGGCCGGCGCCGTCGATCATGTCTTCAACCAGAGACGACAGCGACAGGATCGCCTTCTGCAGATTCTCCAGATCGCGATGAAAATGTTTGGTCATGTTCGTTCCATTCTCGCAAGCGATAACCGACTCGTTGTACCGTCTCCAACAGATACGCCCGGTCGCCCAGTTTATCTCGGATGCTCTTGACGTGCACATCAACGGTGCGTTCTCGAGCGTGGCCTGCCGAGTTGCAGGCCGCCGCCAATTCTTGCCGCCGAAAGACCCGGCCCGGCTCGGCAGCCAAGACCCACAGCAGGCGAAACTCGGTCGTCGTCAGCGGCAGATGGCGGCCGTCAATACTGGCCGTAAACCGCCGCCGGTCCAGAACCAGACCCTGGCAAGAGACCCGATCATTGGCCCCGCTGGCCGTCTCGATCCAGGCCAGCAGGGCGCCGAACCCGTATTCAAAGTAATTCCATTGTCGCTCCCGCAGCGCCGCGCCACCCGAGTCCGAGAGATGCCCTGCGTACGGCTCGTGCTCCGGCGTCAGCAGAAACACGGGCCGGCACTGCGGCAGCAAGCGGCGACGGATCTCGCGGCAGACGTCCAAGGCGTCGGCATCCGGCAGATCCGCATCCAGCAGCACAACGTCCGGCTGGGCGTCAACCGCCCGCGCCACGCCGCAGCGACCATCGGGCGCCGTGACCACGGCGCAGCCTGCGGTCCGCAAGCGGGCCTCCAGTCCCGCCTGAAGACGCCCGGTTCGTCCGATCATCAATACCGTGGGCTGTTGCAGCATGTTAACCAAACCGTCCGGTCACATAGTCGTTGGTTTCCGCCAGCAGCGGATTGGTGAAAATGTCCGTCGTCGGTCCGTACTCGACCAAGTGGCCAAGGTACATGAACGCGGTAAAGTCGCTGATCCGCGAGGCCTGTTGCATGTTGTGGGTGACGATCAGAATCGAATACTCGCCCGACAATTCGTCAATCAGATCCTCGATCTTGTTGGTGGCGATCGGGTCCAGCGCCGAACAGGGCTCGTCCAGCAGCAGCACCTCCGGATCGCTGGCGATGGCCCGGGCGATGCACAACCGCTGCTGCTGTCCGCCGGACAAACTCAAGCCGCTCTCGTGCAGGCGATCCTTGACTTCGTCCCACAAGGCCGCCCCGCGCAGACTCCGCTCGCAGACCTCCTGCAGGACGCTCCGCCGCCGTTCGCCGTCGATCCGCAGCGAATAGACCACGTTCTCGAAGATGCTCATCGGAAACGGATTGGGCTTCTGAAACACCATGCCCATGCGTTTGCGGAGTTCGATCACATCGACGCCGGAACTGAAGATCGAGTCGCCGTTGAGCCGCATGTCGCCGCCAATCCGCACGCCGTCGATCAAATCGTTCATCCGATTGACGCACCGCAGCAACGTCGTCTTGCCGCAGCCCGAAGGGCCGATCAAAGCGGTCACTCGTCCTTTGGCTACGGGCATCGTGATCTCGTGCAGGGCCTGCTTCCGTCCATACCACAAGTTGAAATTCAGCACTTCCAGGACGGGGGCTTCCCGCCGCACGCTGTCGTGGATCAACGCCTGGATCGAGGCGCCGGCCGCGATCGCCGCCAGACGGTTCGCCTCCGCCGGCGGGACGGCATCGACCTTCGGCGCGTCGGTGGCGCGAACGACCGAATCGAAAGCCCCGCCGGGCAACGTGACTGTGGGAGAAGCAAAAACCATGAGGCACCTCATGAACTAGAAGGCATTGCTGACAAACCTCCGCCGCAACCGTCCGCGCAGCCAAATCGCGAACACGTTCAGCAGCGCGATCAGCGTGATCAGCAACAGGGTCGTGGTAAACACCATCGGCTTGGCAGCTTCACTGTTCTGACTCTGAAAACCGAGGTCATAAATGTGGAAGCCCAGATGCATGAAACTCCGTTCCAAATGGACGTAGGGAAAGACGCCATCCACCGGCAGTTCCGGCGCCAGCTTGACGGCCCCGACGAGCATCAGCGGGGCCACTTCTCCAGCCCCGCGGGCCATGGCCAGAATCATCCCCGTCATGATGCCCGGCATGGCCCGCGGCAACACGATCCGGCGGATGGTCTGCCACTTGCTCGCCCCGCAGGCCAGCGACCCCTCGCGCATCGAGCGAGGGACGGCCGCCAATGCCTCTTCGGTCGCGACGATCACGACCGGCAGGGTCAGCAAGGCCAGCGTCAGGGCCGCCCAAAACAGCCCGCCCGTGCCGAACGTCGGATTGGGCAACTTGGCCGAATAGAACACCTGATCGACAGAGGCGCCGATGATGTAGCAGAAGAACCCCAGCCCGAACACGCCGAACACAATGCTGGGTACCCCCGCCAGGTTGTTGATCGCGATCCGCACGATGCTCACCAGCCAACCGGCCTTGGCATACTCCCGCAGATACAGGGCCGCCAGCACGCCGAACGGGACCACCGCACAGGACATCAGCAGGGTCATCGCCACCGTGCCCCAAATCGCCGGCAACACGCCCCCCTCGGTGTTCGCTTCGCGCGGGTCGTCCCGCAAGAACTCGATCCACCGCGACAGGTAGATGCCCAGCCGGCCCAGGCCGCCGAGCTGGTTCGCCGGATAGGCCCGGACGATCTCCGCCAGCGGCAAGGATTTTTCTTGACCGTCCGCCGTCTGTACCAACAACTGGTACTTGTCGTTGGTTTGGTCCAGTTCGACAATCTGGGCACGCACGCGCGCAAATTCCTGCTCCAGTTCGGCGTTTTGCTTCTGAAAACCCTGTTCCGCCGCCTGCCAGGCTGCCGACTCCTGGCCGTGCTGCAACTCCACCTGCCGCAGGGCCAACCGCTCGTGCTCCAAGCGGCGATTGATCTCGCCGACCTCCTGGATCTCCAGCCGCCGCCGCTGGTGCCATCGCGCCCGCACTTCCGGATGATATCGCTCGAACTGCTGCCAAATCCCGGCCGGTTCGGTCGCCATGGGCTGACCGTCCACCAACAGTGTTTTGGGGAGCCCATAAAAACGGCCCCAGGACAGCCGCTCGAACACCACCGCCCAGGCAGGCTGCTCCTCGGCGGCCACCTCGAACTGGCTGATCCAGGTGAAATGCTCGTTGGTCAGTTCAAAGTTCCCGGTTCGAAACAGGCGGCGATGCATCGGCACGGCCACTTCGTTGGCAAGCAGTGACAAGGCATAATCGGCCCATACTTGGTAAGCCAATTCAGCGTCATCCCGCAGTCGGGCGGCCAGACGGTCCAACTCCGGCAACGTCAACCAGGCTTCCTGCTGTGTGCGGTAACCGGTCCACAGCTGGTCCAGCGCCTTGCCGCTGGTGTCTTGCTCCAACGCTTGCCGCACCTGCGTTTCCAGCCGCTGCGGCCCGTCGGCCAGCGATGTTCGCAAGGCCCTATCCAGTAGCGTCAACAGCTCGGATCGCTCGCGGCCGGCCGCGTCGCGCACCGGCGGCGTCAATTCCACAGCCCGTTCGGCGGCCCGCAGCGCCGGCTCGGACAACTCCGCCAGCCGTCGGCCAAGCAAGCCGTCCTCTACCCAAGCCGCCATGGCCGCATGAAACTGCTGGTTCAGCAGACGCCGAGCCGTTGCCTGAGACGTCGGGGATAAATTGGGCAGGCCGCCGTAATTCAACTCAAACGTGCTGTCGCGGCTCACCTCGCCCATGATCCAGTGGTCATCGGTGGTCTGGACCTGGACCACTGCCAGCGGCCAGAATGTGCTGATCCCCTGATACAGCACCAGCAGCAGCAAACCGACGATCATCACGACGCAACACAACAACCCTCCGCCGGTCAGCCACACCAACGGCTCGCCAAAGGCCAGCACCGAATTCCCGCCGCGCCACTGCCGCTTGCGCCGTGGCGAGGCGTCCGCGGTCGCGAGTGCCGACTGCGGCGGCGCGGCGACAGGAGGTTCGTACACGATCGTCATAATTGAAAAGCCCTCTTGCGGAAGCGCAACCGCACCAGTTCGGCAACCGTGTTGACGACAAACGTGATCGCAAACAGCGTCAAGGCTGCCAGAAACAGCATGCGGTAGTGCGTGCTGTTGATGACCGCTTCCGGTAATTCCACAGCGATATTGGCCGACAAGGTGCGGAATCCATTGAAGATGTTCCACTCCATCACCGCCGTATTGCCCGCGGCCATCAGCACGATCATCGTCTCGCCGACCGCCCGCCCCAAACCGATCATCAGGGCCGAGAACAGGCCGCTCATGGCGGTCGGCACGACCACCCGAATCGCCGTTTGCCAAGGCGTGGCCCCCGCCCCCAACGAACCGGCCCGCAACGACTCGGGGACCGCACTCAACGCGTCGTCTGAAATCGTGTAGATGATCGGAATTACGGCAAAGCCCATCAGGAACCCGACCACCAAGGCGTTCCGTTGGACGTACGTATCGATGAACGAACCGCGAGGGTCCCACCCCGCAGCGGCCAGAGCGGCGGAAGCGGCATACGCCAAGCCCAGCGTCAGCGCACAGCCCAGCAGGAACTTGGCCAAGTCCAGCAGGGCGAACCGGGGCCGGCTCCAATGCCCGCCCCAGGCGCGCAGCCGAGGCGTCACCAGGAGACTGACAAGCGCGGCCGTCGCGATGCTCGAGACCGGCAACAGCATCAACATCCAGCCGCCGAGTCCCGAGCCGATTTGCCCGTCCAACCAGGCTTTGATGTCGCCAGCGAACAGCCATCGCTCTACCGGCCGGCCTAGCCAGGCGGCCAAGAGCAGGCCGACGGGCAACGTCAGCAGGATTCCGCCCAACCGCAGAATTTGGGCCTGTACCGCAACCTTGGCGGGCAACAGTTGCCAGAGGTGGCCTCCCAAGAGGATCGCAAACGGAATCGTGAACAAGGCGGTCAACGTCTGCGGCACGATCTCTTCGACCAGCGGGGCCACCACCAGCGCGGCCAGGAATCCCAGCACCACGCTGGGCAAACTGGCCATCATCTCGATCGTCGGCTTGATCTTGGCCTTGGTTCCCGGCCGCAGAAACTCGCTGCTGTAAATGGCCGCCAGCAACGCAATCGGGGCGCCGAACAGCATTGAGTACAGCGTCGCTTTGAGCGTCCCGAATACCAGCGGGACCAAGCCGTACTTCTCTTCAAAGTCATCCGTGCCGCTGGAGGATTGCCAGGCATGTTCCGGTTCGTTGTAACCTTCGTACCAAACCCGCGCGAACACGGAGGCCCAGGTCGTCTCCGGGTGCGGTGCATCCACTCGCCAAAACGCCAGCCGCGGGCCGGCCAAGCCCAACAGTCCGTCGTCCTGAGGCGCAATGGATACCGCAGACAGTTCCGCCGTTCCGCCGGCAAACGAAACCTCACATAACTGCCGGTCGCTGGTCACATGAAACAACCGCAACCGGCCGTCGGCCTGGCCAACCGCCAGCAGACGCGAGCGGGCACTGGCGGCCAAGCCGGTGACGGCGGCCCCGCCGCGAGATAACTCATGGGCCGCGACCAGCGTCCCACCGTCGGGCGTGTTCGCACCGTCCGGCTTGGTGCGGAACCAGACGCGCACCCGCCCCAAGGAATCTCCGCAAACCAGCGACGTCTTGCCGACCAGCATCGTCAAGGCCGTGACCCGCTCGGAGAGTTCTTCCACCAAATCCAATTCTTCCGCCCATACCGGTCGCTCGATGTTCCGCGTGTCGAACCGCACCAGCCGGCCGTCCTCCCAAACCAAATACACCGCGTCTCCCAGGCCCGCCAGCCGTAGGTATTGGGGCAGCCGACCCTGCGGCAGATCGACGTTCAGCCAGCCCTCGCGGAGCCGCGTCGTTTCTTTGCCGGTCAGCAGGTTCTTCTTCTTGGTAACCTGCGCCACATGCAGTTCGCCCGAGGCGGTCAGTACCGCGAAGATGGCACCTCGCGACGAGATCGATTGATCGACCAGCACCAACGGCTCGCTTTCGACGACCTGTACCGGATCCTCAAAGCGGACCAGCAGCTGCTGGCGGCGATACTGGCCTTCCGGGGTCAACTCGAACACGGCGTCGCCAAACGGACGAATCTCGCCCGCCGCCAACGAATGAACCTCCTCCGGCACGTCCTGCGCGTCCAAAAACGAGGTCAAAAAAACAATCCGTCCCAGCTGGACGGTCCCGTCCGCAAAGGCGGTCGCGACTTCGATGCCGTCTCCGTCGGAAAACGACCACGCTGTCGGACGTCTCCCGGAAAACAACTCCACCTCCTGCAGCACCTGCCCCGTGCCAATCTGGCAGGTGATCAGCCGGCCGTCTTCGCGCACCATCCAGCCGATGCTCCGGTACTCGTCGACGCCCGCCCGCACGACTCGCAACAAGTCGCTTGCGGGAACCTCCACCTCGCTGGCCACCCGGCTCGCTGCCGGCCGAAATAGGGGCAGGACGACCCAAACCAGGAACACGCACACCAGCGAAACCGCCAGGATCGTGCCGATACCGCCCAGCGTGATCAAGGACCTCGCCACTCCGTCGGCCAGCCAAACAGAGCGTTTGGTGATCCGCGATCTGCGCGGCCGCGGGGTGGATGTTGGGAGCTTCTCAGGCATGGCTGTCGCACTTCGTAGAACGGAGTTCATTCCGTCGCGAACGGATTGCAATCCGTTCTGCTTGAGTTCTGTCAGCGAGGAAGAATCGATGTCCCGGACGCCCTCGCTTACGCGTCGGGTTACGATACCGAGCCGCTGCTACTGAATCCCCACGCTCTTCAGCTGTTCGCTGGCAATCGCCGCCGGAACGGGGTAGTATCCGTCCTTCACCACGTCCTCCTGGCCCTGTTTGGAAAAGACGTACTTGACGAACTCGCGGCGCAGCGGATCCAGCTGCGAACCCGGCTTGTAGTTCGTGTACATGAACAGGAACCGAGCCAGCGGGTACTCGCCGGTGTAGGCATTTTCCGGAGTCGCCTCGACAAACTCATCGCCCTCTTCCAACGTCAAGGGCACGGCCCGCACGTCGGCCGTCTTGTATCCGATCCCGCTGTAGCCGATCGCATAGCGGTCCGTGGCACAGGCTTGCACCACCGACGAACTGCCCGGCTGTTCCTTGACCGAGTCCTTGAAATCGCCCTTGAACAGGGAGTGCTCCTTGAAGAAACCGTAGGTGCCCGAAGCCGAATTCCGGCCGTACAAACTGATCGGCTGGTTCGCCCACGCACCGGTCAAGCCCACCGCGCCCCAGCTCTTGATGTCTCGCGGAAACCCGCCCTTCCGCGTCTTGGAGAAAATGGCGTCGACCTGAGGAAACGTCAGGCCCTGGATCGGATTGTCTTTGTTCACATACACCGCCAGCATGTCGATGCTGGTCCCCAACCCGACCGGCTTGTAGCCGTACTTGCCCTCGAACGCGCTGATCTCCTCGTCCTTCATGGGACGGCTCATCGGACCAAATTGGGCCGTGCCGCTGATCAACGCCGGAGGCGCTGTCGAGGACCCCTTGCCCTCGATCTCGATCTTCACATTGGGGTAGAACCGCAAGAACCCTTCGGCCCACAGCGTCATTTCGTTGTTCATCGTGTCCGAGCCGATGCTCTTCAGCGTTCCCGAGATCCCCCGCACCGGTTTGTACACCGGAAGGTCGGGGTCCACTTGCACGCCTTGCGCCAGAACGGCCGCAGGAACCAGCGCCAGCGCTGCGACGGCACACCAATACCGAACCACGTTCCGTTTCATGTTCTGCAAACTCCTTGAAAACCACAGTCAACGTTTCCACACAGAATACAGCCGTGCTGAGACGCTCGTATTGAACCACCGCCATGTGAAGATTGAATGAAGAAAGGGTTAGTTTCTTGTTAAACCCCTCATCAATCGGGAGCGGTTCAGAGGGTCGTCAAGGAGGCCGGAGCGGCCGGTGGTTAACCCCGGCCGACGGGAAGGCGAAAACCTAGCGGTTCAGATGGTCACCAAGGAGGCCGGAGCGGCACCGTCGGGGAGATCGAACAAGGGCGTGCTGAGATAGCCAACTCTGCACCGCGAGCCAAGTCTGCGGCTCCGCTCGGCATAGCGTTCCGCTTCGTCAAGGATTGGCGACTCATCCGGCAAGGCGACGAAACGAATGCCAGCCGTCGCGGATCGATAGCAGCATACCAGCGCTCGCAGCGCATACCCAGCAGGGGTGGCATTCCTTGGCTAGGCATGTTGCATAGCTGGCCGCTTAGGTTAAAGTAAGGTCGTAAGTTTGGGCTGACGCGATTCACGTTGACAGAATCAACGCTTTCGGTAAAGTCCGCACCACGCTACCCGGCGCGAACCGACGGTTGGCGTCCTGCGTACAATTGGGTAGCGTCGTGGGCTGATTTAGTCGGGGGGGACGGACGGTAAACCGTGGCTTTCCATTTGAAGAACGCTAGCTGTGTGGTGCTGGGTACATTCAACATGTACATCATCCATCCCAGGTGGCTGGCAAAACACGAAATCATCGACAAGGGTGTCGAGGTCGGCATTCAGACCAACCTCACCGAGCCCGGCTTCCGGTTTCTTTTTCCGCAGCACAAGACGACGTGGACCGTTGCGCCCGACAGGATTGTGATCGAATCGGATGATCCGACCATCGATTGCGGGGCCTTGGTTGCCGCGGTACTCCGGAAACTTCCTGAGACGCCATTTCGGGCGATCGGAAACAACACGGTGTACGAAGCTGATCGAGCGGAAACGACGGCCCTGACCCAGTCCCTCCGCGACTTTCTGCAAACCGGCAGCCCTCCGAGCGGCGAGACTGTACTCCAACACTCTTTCTCCGTCGCTGCAAGACTTGGGGAACAGCGAGAAGCCAACCTTCAGATGTCTGTGGAACAAGATCGCCTGGAGTTGGGCTGCAACGTTCAAACGGAATTGCGAGGGCTCGAAGACACCGCCGTAGCGTGCCAAGCGGCGGAGCGTTTCTTCCAGGATCGGTCGGCGATAGAACCGTTAGTGCTGCATTTTTTTGGGGCGAGGATCGGCCATGGCGCCAGCAACGCTTAACGTTATCGAACGCAGAACCGTGCGTGCGCGGCCGCGCGGCGATCAGTGGATTTCCGCTGGCCACTACGCGCCAGGCTTTGGGACTCGGTTGAACCAGGAGTTGGACCGTCTCGCTGCGCTGCCCCCGAATTGGGACGCCGAAGGTGCTCCCCGCATTCAACCTGCGATTATCGCCGCCGCCCGGCACTTCATTTCACGTTGGCCGAACGATATTGCCACGGTCCCGACCGTGGTCCCGTCGGCAGCCGGCACTTTGCAGTTCGAGTGGAATGCCGGCCGCCGTTCGCTGGAACTGGAGATCGAAACACCGTCGACGGTTCATTACCTGAAATGGGACCCAGACGAAAACGTCGAAGAAGAGGAGATCTTCGGGATCGACGACATCGACCAGGCCGAGTTTTTGATTCGCTGGTTCATGAGGGGCGTGACCAATGTCTGATGCGGACTCGCGTGGCCCGCAAGTCGCCCCAGCGGAAGACCTGTACCGCGCCATTCACGTACCGGACTGGTGGGACCATCGCGTCGATCCGCCCCGTGTGCGGTCATTCGCCTTCAAGGTGGACAGTCCCTTCTCGGTCAATGTTGCCTCGATGATCGGCCTGGACGGCGCGATTCACCATCTCCAGCAAGTGCTCCATTGCCCGGAGGGCGGGATCGTCTGTTTCAACACCGGAGTGGCCAGATCGTTTGGGTTCGACGCTCGTCACGAGCGCGACCCTGACTACCCGGATAACGAGGCCCACGCCCACGTCTATTACGACGGATCTCCCAGCAGCCGAAAACGGGCCGCGAAGAGTCTCGCGGAAAAGTGCCGCACCGCGCATCCGCCAAGTCGGTAGTCAGCTAGACCGGACGCCCTAACTCCTTTCTGTTGGCGCCGACGTATGCCGTCTCCGGTCTGCTTCGGCATCGATCGCCGGCTTGACTGCCTCAGGACAGCGATTGAAGGATTTCGCGTAACCCCTGATAGCTGCGGAGTCGCTGATGGAGCGTGTTGTTGTCCAGCTTGTGCCAGTAGAGATCAATCAGGCGTCCCATGACATTGGTGCTGAGGCTTTTCTCATGTGCGTCGAGGCGATACACGCCGAGCAAGTTGTCGATCTCGATCTCGTCCTCCTTGACCGACCGGAAATCTATGGGTGGATCTTCAAGCGTATTCACCTCGGATGGAAATGGTGGACCGTAGCTGGTGTGGCTGAACGTCGAGAGGACGTGGGCGTACTGGTCGCGGCTCAGGCCGTAGGCGACCACATACGGCTGCGAAGAATAGCCGTTGTTGCTCGTGCAGTCACCGTCCGTGCATTCGCTCCGTACGATTTCGGTACTCTCGACGCGTGGCGAATCGTCCGTTCGTTCGGTGTTGTCCCCGTCCGCGCGGCTCGCCCATTCGATTTTGGCCGCTTCGATCACGGCGAGCACCTTGCGCAGCTCCTCGTCGGGCCGATGGAACCAGTCCGTGCTCCAAATCCGGCGGAGAATCCAACCACGATCCTCCAAGACGGCAGAACGCAGCCGGTCACGATCGCGTGCGGATCGCGAGCGGTGGTAGTTGGCCCCGTCGCACTCGATCCCCAACAGATATCGTCCCGGATTACCTGGATCGACTACCGCCAAGTCGATGAAAAAGCCTGCGACGCCGAATTGGGGGCATGTTTGGTATCCGTGAGCTGCCAGAGCGCTGCTGACCTGCCGCTCGAACTCCGAGTCGTGGTCACGTCCCGATGGAGTGCCGGTGTCCATTGCCCGCCGGGAATGATGCGGTTCAGGCGAACCAGGGGCGTGTTGAAGACGGTCTGGACGATGTCGGTGTAGGATTTGTTGCGATTCATTTCCAGACCACTCGGTTCGGAGTTCATTCGGCGGCGGGACGAATCCGGTCGGGCTGCACCACCGGGCTGTTCGAGTCGAGAGCGAAGTTGATGGCGTTCTCGCCGCAGTCCACGGTTGCAGTCAGCTCACTCCGCAAGACCGGACTGAAAACACCAAGAACCATCAAGCGGAACCGGGCGCGAAAAATTCGCCGTAGCATTCGCATTGCTCCTTCCGAAAATCTGCGTCAGCCTTTCAAGGCTGACGGGTGACTCGGGAAAGCCTGACGCACTAGTACGCGTCATTGGTCAGACCATCGTTGCGGGACAGCAGGCGTTGATAGACTCCGTTCTGCGGATCCTGATGCTCGGCGAGCGTTCCCTGCACCGTGGTCCCGTACCAGAAGTGGTTGATCGAGTCCGACACGAACCGTACGCTGCCGTCCGCTAGTAAGAACAGGGCTCCGCCCGGATGCAGGCTGCTGAAGCCTTCGCCACAACCGAAGTTGGCCGTGTTCCAAGCGATCGCGGTGGTGTCTTGATTGAGCTTCGGACGGCTGTGGCCCACGACCACTTGCGTGCCCCGCGTGCCGCTGCCGTTAGGATTGCGTACGCCAACCCACGTCCCGGAACGGCAGTTCTTCGTATCTCGTTCCCCGACGGCAAACGTGTGGCTGGTCCCGTCCGTGATGTCGGCCATCGAGATCGTACTGTTGCCGAAGAAGACGCCCGTATTGTGCGCCCTCTGGACCACGTCGCGATGCCCGGAGACGCCGATGTAGTTGCTCAGACCGGGCCGGACCGGGGCTGCAATTCCTCCCGCGACCACTCCCGCGCCGTCTTCAAAGTGCCGGTTTTGATGTACGTTCCCTGGTTTGTTGTACTCGGTGTCCGAGGGGCAGATGAACCCGGGGATCGCCGTGGAGACCAGATCTTGGAAGGCCGCGCCGCCTGTCGCGAAGCCTCGATACAGCGGTTGACTGGTTACGCCCAGTTGGTCGTGCAGGGCTTGTTGCTCGAGGAACGGCAACGTCAGTGCCAGCCAACCCCAGCTCTCGTGGTTGGCGGCAGCGGCGTTGGTGGCGAACCCGCTGGGGTAGACGTATCCCGAGGGAAACGATTTGTAGGTGTCGTGGTAGTTATGCAGGGCCAGACCGATCTGTTTCAGGTTGTTGTTGCACTGGACACGCCGCGCTGCTTCGCGCGCCGACTGGACGGCCGGCAGCAACAGCGCGACCAAGATGCCGATGATGGCGACCACAACCAACAATTCAATCAACGTGAAAGCGGGATACTTCGATTTCCTCGACGACATGTTCTGCTCCTTGACAATAGATGATTCTTGCTCGTTACGAGGTTCTATAGCAAGCACAACCCGTACCAATCGAGGCGGTGAGTCGCCGAAAACTCGAATTTTCAACTCTCCACTTTCTCGCAGTTCGGTTTCCGGCGTGTTGCCAGACAAAACGCTCACCGTGCTAGCTACACGTCATGCCGAGGGCCCCTCGCTCGCCTCCGATTCTGTGATGGATGCCCGTGTCATGTGCGGGCCAATTGGCAAATGTCGCGGATCTAGAGACACGAGGACCGTCTTCGGAAACCCGAGGAGATGCACAATCTCGCAACCGCGAGCCGTAGTATTTCCTGACCGCTCCACGAGAACCATCCGGCGCCCATGAAATATGCTTGGCGGCCGTGTGCCTGCGCCGGGAGGCCAACGAGCTTGCCGACGAGGATCTCGCCGCGCGTAAGTTCAGCCACTGGAATGCGGACCATAGATGTAGAAGTGGGCGTTCAGGTCATGGACGTTCTGGCGGCCGACCAGGTCGATCCAGCCCAAGGTGTAGTCGTTGTGCGCTTCCGTCAGCCGGCTGTTGTTCTCGTTCATGTACCGCAGCCAGAACTGGCCGACAATGTGGCCGTGAACACGACCGGTGCGGTCCAAGGCCGGGCGAAACCGGTCGAATTCAACGGCTTCGCCAATCGTGCGGGCACCGCGGACAAGCTGATCGACCTCGGCTTGTCCTACTCTTGCTGCTTGAGGAAATCGCGATCCGCGGCGCTGAGGCGGGCCAGAGATACGACGATTTCCTTGCCGTCCTCTTTGCGGAGCGTGACCTTGCCGTCCGCGACCTGCACGAGCGTGGCGCGGACCTGGAACTTGCCCGTGTCGTCCGTCCACTCACGCACCGGGGCCGCGGCATTTGGCTTCTGTGTCGCCTCCGTCAGCTTGAGGCTGACGCGCGTACCAGCCCGCGACTGTGTGCGTTGGACGATGAGCCCAATCGCATCGTACGACGCCACGTAGACGAGGATGCCCGCCTTCTGGTACTTCTGGTCCGTCTTGCGGCTGCTGACCGGCCCCAGGAAGTTTTCGACAAACGCCGTGGGCCGTTCGGAGTTAGACTCCTTCAATAGACGCTGTAGGTTCGGCGGCAGCCATTCCGTAGAGTAGTCGGTCACGGTGATCCGGGGCGACTGGGGTCCCAGATCCCAATTCAAAGTGAATATCGGATTCTTCCCCCGAACTCCCCCGGGCTCCTTCGTGAACACTTGAATGAACGAAGTCTGTGTATTCCTTTCCGCGATCAGGCTGTCCTGGGTCCGCAGCACCTGCATCACTTGTTCCTGAGTCATGCCCAATCGCACCCCGTAAACAGTGAACCGATCCGATGTCGTGCCGATCAGCGTATCAGGGTTGTCCGTTGCGAGTTCGATCGTTTTTTGTTCGTCTGCTCCTTCTTGAGCATGCACCAGTGTCCAAGGCATTAATGCCGCGAAGATCACGAAGGAATGGAAACGTTTCATGACGAATTCCCTGATTCAAGAGGCGACGTAATCCGACCGGCGCGACGCCTGGCCATTTGGACAGTGACTGATAACTGAACGGACGGATAGGAACTTGCTTTGCTACCACAGGACTGAGGCTAAGCAGGGAAATGTGGAGAGTCAAGGGGGTCGGCGGGGACAGGGTGGCTGCAGCCGCCCTGCCTCCGCCAACCCCCTCCGCCGTTTGTGGGAGCTTTTGGGAACTGCTTGGGGCAGCTAGAGAACGGTTTCGGCGGTGAATCAGGAGTGAATTCCCAAGTCCGCACGGATCGTCCACGGGCCGAGGGGCGCCGGGAAAGAAACCAAATTCTTTTGGTTGCGTGATTGCCGGCGATTTCACAGTTGGGGCTTGACGCATGGTGGATTGCATGGATACCACCAGCTGAAGCTGGTGGCAAACGACCTGTCGGCTGAAGCCGACAAACCGCTCCATGATGTCGCACCTCATTTCGGGCTCCTTGCATGACTTTACGTACTTTTTCGAGTTCGGTCGGTTGCAGCAGGTAGGCGGACAAGCTGGAGGACCTGGACGGGGCCGAAGATCCGCACGCGGCGGCGGAGGAAGTTTGGCAGCAGGCGTTCGAGGCGTCTTTGCTGAACGTCCTGTTGGTGTTAGCCGCCCGCGATTGTGGGTACGGGGTACGACTCAGCGTGGGGACGCAACGGGGACGCGGGTGTGCCTTCGCACGCAACACATTGGCCTCCACGTAGCGGCAGAGCGTGAGAAAGGACTCGTCTTCGGCGACGGGAAAACTCTTGAACCGGGCCTGGTAGAGATGGCCGCCGCGCCCAAGATGGTACTGTTCGTGGTGTCGCCGGAGATGCGTCACTCCGACCCAGCCAGCATGATACCCAGGCCCAATCCGTCTCGGAAGGCAGCCGGCACAGATTTGCGGGGAGAGTACCAGGAACTTCTGAACAGCCAGGCCCCGAAAGCGACAACGCCGCGCTGCACCGACCGCTTGCTCTATCTCGCCGTCGGTCGGCCGTCGCCAGGGGGCGCCTGGCACGGGAATGTCGCCCAAGAGATGAAAGGGGATCGTGCGGTCCACCCCGGCGACGAAGGCCGCGACCATTTCGACTTGCTTTACGCCCCCCAGGTCCGGGTGGAATCCGTCTCGGCATTCCTGCCCGAATGCGACGGTCTGCGTTACTCGCCGTTCTGCCGGAACGCGTTCCAGTCGATGCCTAGTTTTCGCATTCGGGCTCGCAGCGTGTGGGGGTTGATCTTCAGCGCTGCGGCCGCGCCACGCCGGCCTTCGATTCGCCCTTGGGTGACGGTCAACGCGGCTTCGATGTGCTGCTTCATGGCTTCGTCCAGCGGCAGAATCTGAGCGAAGGAATCAAGCCTGCGAGGCCGCGCCGGCGGATCGGCCGCCGGAGATGTCGGCGTCTGCTGCGCGGACAATCCCAGCGCCGGGCCGACTTCGAGACGTTCGCCATTGCCCAAGATCGCCGCGCGGTCGATCACGGCGCCCAGTTCACGGATGTTTCCGGGCCAAGAATACTCGCTGAGCAGTGCGATATCGTCGTCGCTGGGGAGCACCAGCGGTAACGAGAACCGGACGGCCGCGCGATGGGCAAAGTGGACGGCCAAGGCGGGGATATCTTCGCGCCGCTGTCGCAGCGGCGGCAGGAAGATCGGAAACACGGCCAGGCGATACCAGAGGTCTTCGCGGAATCGGCCTTCGGTCACCATCGCCCCCAGATCCCGATGCGTGGCGGCTACGATCCGCACATCGACGTGAATCGGCTGCCGGCCGCCCACCCGCTCGAGCCAGCCGTCTTGCAGAACCCGCAACAGCCGGACCTGCGCTGCCGGCGGCAACTCGCCGACTTCGTCCAGCAACAGGGTGCCGCCGTCCGCTCGTTCAAACCACCCCGGTCGCGTCTCGCTGGCCCCGGTAAAGGCGCCCCGCTCGTGCCCGAACAACTCCGAGTCGATCAGCTCCGGGGGGATCGCCCCGCAATTCACGCGCAGGAACGCGTGGGGGGCGCGTGACGAATGGGTGTGGATGACCCGCGCAATCACCTCCTTGCCTGTCCCCGTCTGCCCGAGCAGCAAGACCGTCACATCCGACCGTGTGACGAGGTCCACCCGCTCCATCACCTCGCGTAACCCCGCCTCGGCACCGACCACGGACTCGACGAATTCCTTGCGGCCCAAGCGATGCAGCAGCGATTCCTTGTCGGCTTCCGCCGCCGCGCGCAGGGCAGCCATTTCCCGCAGACGCTGATCGTTTTCCAGGGCGGCGGCGAAAGGTTCCAGCAGCGTCTCCGCCAAGGCCGCATGCTCCGGCGTAAACCGCTCTCCGGACGCTGCGGTCAGGATCATCGCGCCCAGGAAGCCGCCGGGCGCGGTCAAGAGCCCGACGAGCGACGACGCCGATTCCGCATCCGCTGGCAGCAGACATCCGGCCGCGTCCTCGCGCGCTGCGCCGGGCGTCAAGCAACGAACGGGTTGCTTGCGCCAGGCGTCCTCCAGACGCTGGACCTGGTCGGAACTCACCGCGGTCCGCAGAGCGGCCGCTCCGCCCGGCTCCGCCAGCGCGGTGTCGGCCCAAGTCTCGACAACACCCCGCTGGCGGTCGATCTGCCTGACGATCGCCCGCTGCAGCGGCATGACGGTGCGGAGAAGTCGTGCGATGGCCGCAGTGGATTCCGCGATTTCCACATGACCACAGATCTCCTGCCAGATGCGCAGGAGCAAGTCGTGCGTTGGTCCCAACGGCGAGGTTTCCGCCTCCGACGTGTCTGCCTTGACCAATTTCCTTCTTCCTTCCGACATGGCTTACAAGTCCCTAGGTTTGTCGTCCCACGCCTGAGCCTCCGGATCTCGTATGCCACCTGCCTGTGTCTCCGCCCAAGGCCCCGCCTGGCTTCCGTCATGGAACATAATCATCCACAAACAGCCGCGATTCGCGAGGGGTGACGAAGACTTCGTCTCCGATCGTATACGGCTCCTGGCGGAACCGCTCGTGCGACATCTCGACAAACATCGGCTGCTCGGCCTCGCTCAGGAGTTCAATCTTGACCAGGGCCCCGGCCGACTGGACGCGGACCACGCGGGCCCGCAGGCTTTGCCGGTCCGGGGACGCTCGCCAAATCTCCAAGTCGTGCGGACGCACCGCCAGGCTTGCGTTGTCCCCCTGGATCTGCAATCCCGCAGGCGCGTCGACCACCAGCGAACCGAACACCGCCTTGCCCGCTTCGACCCGCCCATGAAACAGGTTGACGTTGCCCAAGAATTCCATCACAAACGCACTGGCCGGCTGGTGGAAGACTTCGTCAGGAGTGCCGACCTGCTCGATTCTGCCTTCATTCATCACCACGATGCGATCCGCAACCTCCAACGCCTCCTCTTGATCGTGCGTGACGAAGACGCTGGTGATGTGAATCTCGTCATGCAGCCGCCGCAGCCAGCGGCGAAGCCCTTGCCGCACTTTGGCATCGAGCGCTCCGAAGGGCTCGTCCAGCAGCAGCACTTTGGGTTGAATGGCCAACGCTCGGGCCAGCGCCACCCGCTGCCGTTGACCGCCGGAAAGCTGGGAGGGATAGCGGTTCTCCATGGCCTCCAACTGAATCAAACGCAGTAACTCCCGGACGCGGTCTTGGATCTCGGCCTTCGGCAAACGCTGGTGCTTCGGACGGACTTTCAATCCGAAAGCGATATTGTCGAACACCGTCATGTGCCGGAAAAGGGCATAGTGCTGAAAAACGAATCCCACTTGCCGGCGCCCGACGGCCTGGCGGGCGACATCCTGGCCGTCGAACAGGATCGCACTTGGGGGTTGGAAAAAGGGGTCAGGACTCATTTGTGCGGAGCACCCTCCGGGCCGTTCCGGCAAATGAGTCCTGACCCCTTTTTCCGGATCAAATGCCTCCAATCCGGCAATGATCCTCAACAGCGTGGTCTTGCCCGACCCGGATGGCCCCAGGAGCGCCACTAATTCGCCGTCCGGCACGGTGAGCGAAACCTGATCCAGGGCGACGAAGCTGCCGAAAGTCTTGGTGATGTTGCGGACCTCAATACCCATCGAGCATTCCTTCAACGAGATGTGCAGACGTTTTGTGACGGCGTCGGCATGGTTCAGTCCCCCGGAGACTCCAGATTGTCGGGGACTGCACCCGCCGCATGCACTGCTCGTCGCGTGCGCCACTCGACCAAGGCTTTCAGCACGAGCGTGACGAGGGCCAGCAAGGCCAGCAGCGACGCGACGGCGAACGCGGCGACGAAGTTGTATTCGTTGTAAAGGATCTCGACGTGCAGCGGCATGGTGTTCGTCTTTCCGCGAAGATGGCCGGAGACCACCGAGACCGCGCCGAACTCCCCCATCGCGCGGGCGTTGCACAGGATTACGCCGTACAGCAGAGCCCACTTGACGTTGGGCAAGGTGACTCGCCAGAACGTCTGCCAACCGCTGGCCCCCAGCACCAGCGCCGCATCTTCCTCCTCGGTCCCTTGCTCCTGCATCAGGGGGATCATTTCGCGGGCGACGAACGGAAACGTGACAAAGATCGTGGCCAGCACGATGCCCGGCACGGCGAAAATGATCTGGATGTTATGGGCCGCCAACCAAGGCCCCAACCACCCCTGCAACCCGAACACCAGCACGTAGATCAGCCCCGAGATCACGGGCGACACCGCAAACGGCAAATCGATCAGCGTGATCAGCAGGCTCTTGCCGCGGAACTCGAACTTGGCAATGGCCCAAGACGCAGCCAGACCGAACACGACGTTTAACGGCACGGCGATCCCCGCAACCAGCAGAGTCAACCGGATCGCCGCCAAGGCGTCCGGCTCGCGAAAGCTGGCGAGGTACGCCCCCAGGCCTTTCCGCAGCGCCTCCGCAAACATGGCCACCAGCGGAACGACCAGAAACAGGACGAGAAACGCGAAGGCCGCGGCGCACACCAGCCACTTGACCCAGACGGGGTCGCCCACCGCGGCGATCGTCTTCGCCGGGCCGCGGGAAACAAGCCGGGATGTTGCGGTTCCTGCCATAGGTCAACTTTCCGCCCGCTGATAACGTCCGCTCCACCACTGCAGGCCGTTGATCGCCAACAACAGCACAAACGACAAGACCAACATCACCGCGGCGATCGCCGTGGCGCCGGCAAGGTCGTACTGTTCCAGCTTGACCAGGATCAGCAGCGGTACGATCTCTGTCTTCATCGGCATGTTTCCTGCAATGAAGACCACCGATCCGTACTCGCCCAACGCCCGGGCAAACGCCAGCGCGAAGCCGGTCAACAGCGCCGGAAAAACGGCGGGCAGGATCACGCGGCGGAAGCTCTGCCAGCGACTGGCGCCCAGGCTGGCCGCCGCCTCCTCCAGTTCCGGGTCCAGATCCTCCAACGCCGGCTGCAGCGTGCGGACGACAAAGGGCAATCCGATAAACGTCAACGCAATCGCCACGCCCAGCGGCGAAAAGGCTGCCTTGATGCCCCACGGCTCAAGCCACTGCCCGATCCAGCCGTTGGGAGCGTAGATGGTCGTCAATGCGATCCCCGACACGGCCGTGGGCAGCGCAAACGGCAAGTCGACGATCGCGTCCACGATCCGTCGTCCCGGAAACGCATAACGCACCAACATCCACGCCACGGCAAAACCGAACACCGTGTTGATCACTGCCGCGACCAGCGAGGCGCCGAGGCTCAGCCGGAACGAAGCCAGGACGCGCGGACTGGAGACGGTTTCCCAAACGTGCTGCCAGGGCGCCGCGGCCGTCTTGATGAACAAGGCCGAGAGCGGGATCAGCACGATCAAGCTCAGGTACAGCACCGTATAGCCCAGCGTCAATCCAAAGCCGGGAATCACACTGCGGCGTCTGCGCAACAGGCCTGAAAGAACGTTCAATGCAAGTCTCCCGGCACAAACCGGCGTTTGTCGTCTGGATGGAAAGCTATTTCACGCTGTAGATCTGGTCGAACACGCCGCCGTCGGCGAAATGGGTCTGATGAGCCTTTTGCCAGCCGCCGAACACCGTGTCGACCGTCGGCAACTCGACTTCGGGAAACCGCTTCAGGTCCTCGGCCGGCACGTGCTCCGGAAGAACCGGACGGTAGTAGTGCTTGGCCGCCAACCGCTGGCCGACGGGCGAATACAGGTACTCGAGGTACGCCTCGGCCACCTTGCGCGTACCGTGTTGCTCGACCCACTTGTCAACGATGGTCACCGGCGGCTCGGCCAAGACGCTGACCGAGGGAACGACGATGTCGAACTTGTCCGGCCCGAGTTCGTTGATGGCCAGGAACGCCTCGTTTTCCCAAGCCAGCAAGACGTCGCCTAGGTTCCGCTGCACGAACGTGTTCGTCGCGCCGCGCGCCGCCGGATCGAGAACTGGGCACCGCCGGTACACTTCGCTGACGAACTGCCGCGCCTTGCCCTCTGCGGCGGCCACTTCCGCCGCCTTCGCCGGGTCGTTTAGCTTGCCCAGGTCGCCAAGCTCCGTTTTGAGCGCATACGTCCAAGCGGCTAGATAGTTCCAGCGGGCTCCGCCAGAGGTCTTGGGGTTCGGCGTAATCACTTCGATTCCGGGTTTCACCAGATCGCCCCAGTCGTGGATTCCTTTTGGATTGCCTTTTCGAACCAGCAGTACGATGGTCGACGTGTAGGGGCAGCTCCGGTGCGGCAGCCGCTGCTGCCAATCGGCCGGCAACAACCCGGCCCGTTCCGCGATTGCGTCGATGTCGTATGCCAAGGCCAAGGTCACGACATCGGCCTGCAACCCGTCGATCACGGATCGTGCCTGCTTTCCCGCGCCGCCGTGCGACTGCGTGACCTTGACCGTCTGCCCCGTCGTCTCTCTCCAATGGTCGGCAAACGCTCGGTTGAACTCCTGGTACAGTTCGCGGGTCGGATCATAGGACACGTTCAGGATGGAGATCTCCTTCCCGCCGCCCGAAGTGTCCGGCGAGCATCCGGAACCGCCGGCAATCAGCAATCCGGCTGCGATCAGCCAACGGCCGCAAACGAAAAACGGGCGATTCATCGAGTCATTCCTTTCAAGCCCTCCGGCGGTACCAAAGCCCACGGTTGCCGGAGTCCTCGGCGGAACCGGACGCCGGCGCCTTTCGGCTGATTTGGGCAGTCTTTTGGGCAAGCCGCAACTCGTCTTGCACATGCAAGTTTGGCTCGACGGTGAGACGCGTACTCGGTGCTACGCAACGCGAGCCGTCGTCCGGGCGCGCCGATGGCTCTCGTCCCAGCGGATGCCAAAAAGTCCTCGGGCTGCAGCCTGCGAGAGCGCCGCAACCGGTTCCGAGACGGCCGCGGTCCGGCGCGGAGTCGACGATTCTGACTCCGTCCGCGCAGTCGCAGAAACGCGACGGGGCCCAGCCCGCGCAATGGTCACCAGGGGGAATCCGAGACGCTGGGCGACTTTCGCCAAGTCGTCGGCGGTTCCCAACAGCAGAGGATGTGCCGCATCCAGAAGGGCCGCAGCCGACGAGGGATCGATTTCGGCCGCCACCAAGCGGTGCTCTTCGACACGAACTGCAAAAAAGTGAAGGGACACTTGAACCATTCTCCGGTTGGAATTCCTGATTTGGTTTCGTAGCCGCGAAATCTCACGACCACACTCTGAATCGTCAGGATTGCAATACACGTGCCAGTTTCCGAACCAACCGCGCTACCCAGCTCGTTCCGTCGATCGGCGACGGGCAAGGTAACCGCTTGCAACATGGCCGCAACAGCAAAGGCAGTAATCGTTTGCGACGTATTGTCGACGTCGGAATCGACTCTGGACCATAGGCTGGCGAAGACGGAAATTGCTAAGAATCATCCGAGGACGAGATGGGCATTGCCATCTGTTTCGAGCACATTTCCTGGAATTGACCAGCAAATATGATGGGGGATAAGGATATATCGCAGATTGTCGAATCGCTGGACGCAGCGGCGGGGTGTAGATCTCGTCCTCTTCCTGCGCAAAGTCCACACCTTCGTCCGCGAATGCCTGTTGGATCTGGTCTTCCGAGAGGACCTCTGCCGTTGGCAATCGTTCGGATTGCAGGAAGGAAGCCTGAATCAAACCAAAACGACGTGACAAGGAACGGTCAGGACGGTAAAATGAAATGAGGCCCTCCTTGGTCTCAACGCGACTCGAGTTCCAAGGAAGGCCTCACGGATCGGAGGCAATGATACCCCAAGGAAGGCCCCGGTCCAACAGCAATTCCATCGGGCGTGCGGGCATCAACTGTTCGCCCACGTGCAGCACGGATGCGTGGCCGCGTTCAAAACGTAGCCCCTCCATGAGCGCTCTTTGTAGGCGCCGATCCGCCGGACCAAAGGCAACCGGATTCGAATCGTCCTGCGGGCACGCTACAACCGCTCGCCAACGCTCCGCCCCCGTCGTCCCATGTCTTGACGTAAGTCCTTGTGGGACAACCGGCAGTGCCATTCGTTCCTGGAACCTTTTCCCCTTGTCTTGTCCACCCTGCGATTACGGCCGGCTGCGGTTCACAATCTTCCGTTTTCCAGAAAGCTGAAATAGTCGGTGCGGTTGAAGATAATGTGGTCGAGCAGGTCGATGCCGAGGATGGTGGCGGCGGATTTCAGTTGATGCGTGATCTCGATGTCGGCCGGTGAAGGTTCCAAGGTACCGCTGGGGTGGTTGTGGGCGACGATGACGGCCGAGGCGCGATCGGCGAGGGCGTCGGCGTAGACTTCGCGCGGATGGACCGGGCTGCGGTCGATCAGGCCGATCGAGACCACCCGGATGTTCAGGATCTCGTTGGCGCCGTTGATCGTGGCGCACAGGAAGTGCTCCTGCTTGCGGTCGGCATAGTGGCGCACGTGTGGCAGCAAGTCGGCGGGCGTTTCGATCCGCGCTCCCTCTGGCTTGATGCGCCGTCGAGCGAATTCGATCGCCGCCAGGATCAACGTGGCCTTGGCGTCGCCCACGCCGTCGACCTGCACCAGATCATCCGCCGTCACGTCCAGCCCCTTCTGGTCGATCAGCCGGGCCAGCCGGGCGGCCAGCGTCATGACGTCGACGGCCACCGTGCCCTTGCCCAGCAGGACGGCCAGCAGCTCCTGGTCGCTCAACGCCCGGGCCCCTTTGCGGAGCAGTTTCTCCCGCGGGCGATCGGCTTCCGGGATGTCGTGGATGGCCTTGTTCATGGGATCAGGCGGCTACGGTCAGGTGCGTGTGAATGACCGTCACGGCCATGATATCGAAAATGCCGCCCGCGTCGGTGTACTTCGGGTCGGCCAGTTCTTCATATCGGCCACGCTGGTCGTAGGTCGTTTGGATCTCGCCGTTGACCTGCCCGCGATACGGGCCTTCCAGGTACACGCGGTCATGGCGGTGCGCTTGGACGGTGTTGCGAATCGTCGGATCGGCGATCTTCTCTTCGGTCACTTGGCGGATGTACAGAGCCTGCTCGTCGCTGATGTCGAACTGGGCGCGGATCTGCGCGATCATGTCCTGGACAGTCACCTTGGCCGACACCGGTCCGGTGCCCGCCTTGCCTTTCCCTGGACGCAGTTTCACCCGCCCGCCGCTGGTCATCACCCCCTGATACTGGACGGCCGCTTTGGTGACTTCCGTGGCCCGGACCTGCCGCATCAACTCCGAAACCGTTCCCGCTTTGATCAATTGCGGCCCGACGTATTCCGCAAACGCGGCGAACTCGGCGATCTCCAGCGGAAAGCTGAAGAAACAGGTCAGGAAATGATACGTCTTGACGAACAGGGCCAGCCGGTAGACAAACGTCTTCCGCTCGTCCCAGTCCGCGATCCTGGCCAGAAACCGCTGCCGCAGGGCGTTGACCAGGAATTGCAGCTGTGCGTCATTATCGCCCCGCAGCAGCCGAACCAACTCGGCTGCGTCCTGCTGGGTGAACACCCCGGCCTCGAGGATCTCCGCGTGCTGTTTCAAGCAGAGTTCCCGATCAGGCTCTTCCGGCTGGAACGGCGTGCCTTGCCGGTACTTGGCGAACGCCTTCAAGATCTTCTGCGCGTTGTTCGTAAAGTCGACAACCACCACATCCCGTTTTCCGGAGTGGCAGCGGTTCAGCCGGGACACGGTCTGTACCGCGTTGCGGCCCGAGACGGGCTTGTCCAGAAACATCCCGGCCAGCAGCGGTTGGTCGAAACCGGTCTGGAACTTGTTCGCGACGACCATGATCCGGTAATCGTCGCCCTCGAAGCGGTCCTCGATCAATTCGCCAGGCTTCAGTTCGTTGAGCGAGTGTTCGCGGATGGCTTCGTTACTCTCCGGATGGACGAAATCCGAGAAGGCAAACAGCACTTTGTAGTCTGCGGCACGCTCCTTCAGCTTTTCCTTGAGAATCTGGAAATAGCGCAGTCCGGCCACGCGGGACGAGGCGACGATCATCGCCTTGGCTCGGCCCCCGATCAACGGCTTGACGTCCTTGTCGAAGATCCGCAGCATGACCTCGGCCTTGTACTGGATCAGGCCATCGTCCTGAAAAGCGACGTTCTGCAAAGCCTTGGACACGACGCCTTTGGGATACAGTCGCTCCGCCTCGTCCGCCGCCGGGACGACGGGGCAGTGCAGGTGGTAGAGCGTCTTGTACGAGATGATGCTGGACGCGACATCGACGATATAGCCCTCGGCGATGGCCTCGGCCTCGGTGTACCGGTCGAACGATTGGCCGAACAGCGACACCGTCCCCGGCGACGGCGTCGCCGTGAACGCGACGAACAACTGGTTCCGGTCGTATTGGCGGATGACCCGCGCGACATGGTCTTCCAGATCCTCGTCAGGTGCTTCTTCGTCCGGCTCGTCCGCCTTGCGGAACGGCAGCCGGATCGCCGCGCCCATCTGGCCTTCCTGCGAGCGGTGCGCCTCGTCGATCAGGAACGCCACCCGCAAATCCTTCAACTCCGGGTTCGCTTGCAGTTCCTTCAGCACCCAGGCGAACTTCTGCTGCGTCGTGACGATGATCGGTCTGCGTTCCTTCAGGAACCGCGGCAGGTAGTCGGCTTTCCGGGCGATGCCGACTACGTCCTTCAGGTGCGTGAATTTCCCGAGATCCTCGCGAACGTTCGTATCGAGCGATTTGCGGTCGGTCAAGATGAACACAAAGTCGACCAGTTTCTCGTTCGTGCCCGGTTTGTACAAGCTGTGGAGGCAATCGGCCAGCCAGCAGATCGAAAGCGTCTTGCCGCTGCCCGCCGAGTGGTCGGCCAGATACTTTTTGCCGATATGGCCCGTGTCGGCAAAGTGGTCGGTAATATCCTGCCCGATCCGCCGGACCAGGCGGCTCTGGTGGTAGCGGGGGAAGATCGTAAACGCCGGGCACGCCGCGCGGTCGTCCTCGGCCTCGCGTTCCGGCACGCGGATCAGGAAGAATGACAGCGCTTCCAGTAACTGGTCCGGCGCCAGCACCTCGCGGTACAGGAACTCCACCGGATACTCGGCCGGGTTCGTTGGCGAGTTGGTCAGTCCCATGTTGTGCCAGCGGAAATTCTCTTCGCGGCGGGGATCGGTCGCGGCCATCACGTCGCTGGTATCGGCGGCCAGGTAGACGAACGGATGCTGGAAAATCTTGATTGCATGGTCGCGTTGGGCGAACTGCGCCACGGCGTGATGCACGTTCTGGTTCCGCTCGTGCTTCAGTTCCAGCGCCACGATCGGCAAGCCGTTCAGGAACAGGACGAAATCGATCTCCTGATTGGTTTCGCCAAAGTAGAAGTGCGGAAAGTGATGCGATTATGAACGCATTTCTCAGCCGACGCGCTGGCCGCGGAACGGGGCCGGGGATAGTACAGCGCCAGTTCGATCCCTCGCACGGTCAGCCGATCGCGGAAGATCATCCACAGCGGCTTCGATTCCAACTCGTTGCGCAGCGCCTTGAACACCTCGTCCCGCGCATCGGTCCCGTAGTCGTCCGCCAGCTTCTGCAGTTTGTCCGGCTGGCTGGCCGTGAGAAAAGCCCACAGATGGTCTTCGGCGATGAAGTGCTCCAGGTCGGTGATCTCCGCCTGTTCCAGCTTGCAGTACCGATGCTCGCGGACCAAGAAATCCGCGACATGCTGCTGAAAGGTCAGTTCGGGTTGTCGTCTGCGTTTGGCCATCGTTCACACCTGCAGAATCACACCAGATTCTCCAACTTGGTCACCCAGGAATGGAAAAACGGACACTCGCGCCGGATTCCATCCAATCCGATTTCCAAGGCGGCGAACGTCCCCATCAGCGGCTTCTGATAATTGGGCACAAGGTCGATCACTCGTTTCGACGGCGCGGTGATCGGCGAATCGTTGATTTCTTCGGGACATTGGAACTGATCGCGGACCTTTTGAAAATCGGGCGCCAGATCCGGACGTCCGATCGCGGCTGCGAATTTTGTGCAATCGCTGAACAACAACCCCTCGAATTCATGCATCATCACGAAGGGAATGAAGCGGTTGGGATCAAAGCCCGGCCCCATCTGCTTCGAGATGTCCTCCGCCAGTGCATCTTCCACGGTAATCGCCTTGCGGGCAAACGGCAAGCTTTGAGCTTCCATTCTGCCCGGCCAAGCACGCTCGCCATGCTGCGGCAGGGCGTAGTAGAACCTCGTTGACAAACGTCTCTTCCGTCTCGCCTTCGACGTGAACCAGCAATCGCACCATCAGGTCCTCCCTGCCGGCCGGCCGCCGATCTCGTTCTTCTCCCAGAGTTGACCGAGGCTGTATTCTTCCAGCCAGCCCTCGAGGCTCTCGCTTTCCAGCCGCGTGAACTGAGTCGCCCCGTCCACGCGATCGGCCACCAACACGTCTTCGGGATCAAAGTGATCCAGCAACAGGGGCGACTGCGTCGACACGATGACTTGCGTTTCAGCAGACACCTGTTTGACCAGGGAAGCAAACATCGTAATCGCATACGGATGCAGCCCCAGTTCGGGTTCATCGACCAGGATCACGGATGGTCGGTACTCACGCGGCTGAAGAAACAGGGTGGCCAGCGCGATGAACCGCAGGCTGCCATCCGAAAGGGACGAAGCATCGAAGTAGGCGTCCGAGCCGGCATGTTTCCATTCCAAGCGGATCTTGTCTTCGTTCAACTTGGACGGCTTCAAGCGGAAATCGTCGAAGAACGGCGCGACTCGCCGCACGGTCTTCCGAATCAACGCGTATTCGGTCGGATGTCTTTCCTGCAGGAAAAACAGGAACGCTGCCAGATTCGAGCCGTCCGGCCGCAGGAATTCGTTATCAAACACATCGCACAACTTCTTCATCGGCGACGAACGGCTTGTGTCATGGACGTGATACAGGCGCCATCGCGCCAAACGGGAGCGGACATAGCGCATCATGGGATCTGCGGGCGCCGCGTTGCTGATCCCCGCCTCGCGGCCGTTTCTTGAGACCTGCCTGTCATACGACCGGGAGTGCTCGGCTTGCGTTACATCAATGAACGTCTCCTGCGTGGGAATCAGTGTGTCGTCATTCGTCGGTTCGAGCTTGATGTTGTATTGGTGGGTTCCTTCCTGGAATGAAATATGGAGGAACAACCGCGGCGTGCGCTTCGAGCCAAAGTGCAGCAGCTTGTCGCCTCCGCCGGCCTTGCCCACATACTCTTGGAGCATGCCATCGCGGATCGCGCTGAGGAAGGAAAACGCCTCGATAAAGTTCGATTTACCCGCCCCGTTCGGGCCGATGACGATATTGACGGGTGCGAGCTTCAACTGCTCGCAGTTGGCAATGCTCTTGAAACCACGAATGGTGATGAAATCAACGTCCGGCATGGGTCTTCACCTTCTGCAGATCCGCCTCGCTGATCCGCCGCTGGCCCGTCACGCATTCGTGAATCAGCGACTTGCGGTCAGCGGTCAGCGTGGTGATTTGAGATTCGATGCTGTTTGCTACGCGGGTGAGTTCTCCGATTTTGATACCGAGGTATTCACAGATCGCGCGCTGCTCGTGCAGAGGCGGAAGCGGAATCAGCATTCTACAGTAGCGAGTCGAATTGAGATTCGACTGCTGCACCGAGGGAATTGCCAGCTTGCGAGCGAAAGCGAGAAATCCGCTGCAGTTTACCGCATAGTTCAGAAAATCAGGAGCAATTCGATGGTTGGTCCTTAGACGCACTAGGTAAGATGCAAAAGTGACTCCCTCCGCTTTGCAACCTCGGAAAATTGCGGCTTTCCCGACTTGGTCCGGGCTGTTCGTCCGATTGTAGAGCAAATCGTCCTTCTTTAAGATCAGTTCGTCGACGACGTCGTCCACAAACTCGATCTTCGAAAACACGATTTCCCCGCCCTGAATGTTGCCCATTTTAAGCACCGGATACTTACCCTCCGGTTCGGTCCTGACTGAGATTCCATAATCCACCCGTGAAACCAGCCGTTTGATGCGCATGGCACTCCAGTGCGTGGGCAGTGTCCCCAGCCAATCTTGATCGATCCGGATGTGCTTCGCGTGCCTGTTCAGACCCCGCGTTACGGCCCCTTCGACGATGCTGCTTCTGACAACTTCGAGGATTTCCAGTTGCTGCCGTTTGGCCGCCACCGCCGCGTCGATCGCCGCGCAACTCGCATCGAGATACGCGGCAATGCGATGCTGCTCGGGAAGCGGAGGAAGGGGCAAGTTGAAATGCGCGAGTTGCGTAGGCCAACTGACTCTCGGCCTTTTTGCTCCGTAAGCGAGAGCGTTGCATCGCTCGATAAACCACCGAGACGCAAGGCAGTACAACAAGGAGCGACCCGCAATCCGCTTCGGATGGAATGCTAGTATCTCGCCCGTGCATTTTCCGTCAAACTCCGCTTCCCAATACTTCTCCAGGTACGGACGGAGTTTTCCAAATAGGACATCGCCTTTCTTGAAGTGGGTGACGGCGCTGCCAACGTCCAGAGTGTTTCGACGGCTGAGGATGCGCCCGGATCCAGATTCCAAGTCCTCGAGTTCGAGATAGTCTTCCTCTGCACTGCGCTCGTCGGTCTTCTCATTTCGCAACAGAACCACATCCTTGAACCGATCGAATGACCAATCGAGCGGGAGCGCCGCAAGAAGATTGTCGCCATGGGTTGTCATTCGGCCACCTCAATTCCCGCCCGCACGAATGCGGCCAGTTCTTTCCGGGTGGGCAGTTTCCCGTTCCATTCGCCCGTCAGTTTCGCCGGTGAATCGTCGGCAGCCCTGTGCGCCGGCCGGAACGAACATCGGGTGCGGAGTGCCAAGTGCAGAAAAATGGATGGCAGAAAAATTGGGCCAGCGCACTTGTCTGTTCGGCCTATCTTTCTGCCATCAATCTTTCTGCCCAGTTCCTGGGCCTGGGGCGGTGCGTCGCTCATTCGGCCAGCCCCTCCAGCAGTTTTTCGGCTTCTTTTTCCAGCCGCCAGAATTGGGCCAGCAGTTCTTTGGCCGGCGTTGGGGTCTGGTAGCGGTAGAAGTACTTGTTGGGCAGGATTTCGTAACCGAGCACCCCGCGGCCGTTTCTCGGTCTCTTTCCAGCGGATGATGGGCTTGCCGATCTCCCGCTTCAGAAATTCTTCGATGTCTTCGCCGTACGGGATGTACTCGTCGTCCTGGACGTAGTGCCGGTGTGTCCACTCGACCGCCCACGTCTGCTCGACGCCGTCCATGGCTTCTTTGAACTTTTTGGCGGCATTGTCCTTGGGCTTGAGTGTCAGTTCAATCGTCCGCTCGCCGTCGTCGGCACGGACCTGCGCGCGGAACGTCAACTCGCTGGCGTAGAATTCCTGTTCCTTTTTCAGATTGGCGGCGGTCCAGGCTTTCTCGTAGGGCTCGGTGACGACAGCGGGCTGGTCATGCTCGTCGGTCTGCCAGAACACGACGCTGACCTTGTGATAGGCGAAATCCTCGCGGCGAAAGACCTTGACGTGCTCGTCGGCGTAGCCCTTCGACCAGCCTCGGCGGTAGCGCTGCTCGATCCAGGCCCGGTGCGCGTCGGTGATGCGGTTGCGCTTGTTGCCGAACGATTTCGGCTCTTTCTCGAACTGCTGCCGGGCGTCGATCAGCATGACTCGGCCCCGGTGACTGGCGGGCTTGTCGTTCCGCAGCAGCCAGACGTAGGTGAAGATGCCCGTGTTGTAGAACAACTGGTCGGGCAGCATGACGATGGCGTCCAGCCAGTCGTTTTCCAGAATCCAGCGGCGGATCTCGCTCTCGCCCGACCCGCAATCGCCGTTGGACAGCGGCGAACCGTTGAAGATGATGGCAATGCGGCTGCCGCCCTCTTCGACCGGGCACATCTTGGCCAGCATCGTTTGCAGAAAGAGCAGGGCGCCGTCGTTCACCCGCGGCATCCCGGCGCGGTAGCGGGTCTTTTCCAGCTTGCGGGCTTCCTTCTCGTAGCCGTCCTTGCCGCCCCAGGTGACGCCGAACGGCGGATTGCTGAGCATCCGGTGAAAACGCCACTTGGTCTCCGGCCACTGGTCGCCCGGCTCCTTGCCGTGCGGGTCGTGCGGGATCAGCGAGTTGCCCAGATGGACCGTGGCTTGCCGGTCGTTCTTGATCAGCAGATCGGCCTGGCAGACGGCATAATTGGTCGGGGACAGTTCCTGGCCGTGGACGGTGACCAGTTGCTCGACCCGCGCTCTTTCGTCCGGCGTGTCCGCGCGTTCCAGCAAGTGTTCCTTGGCCACGGACAACATGCCGCCCGTACCGCTGGCCGGATCGTAGATCGACAGGTGCCGGTCGGGGATGGGGATCTCCAGCAGCTCGACCATCAGCCGGATGACTTCGCGCGGCGTAAAGTGTTCCCCGGCCTCTTCGCCGCTCTGTTCCGAAAACCGCCGGAGCAGTTCCTCGTAGATGTAGCCCATCTCCAATCCGGACAGCTGATCGGGGCCGAGCGGCAGTTCCTTGTACTGGTTCAGGATCGGGGCCAGCCGGTTGTTCTTGACCATCTGGCCGATGGTCGCGCGATAATTGAAGTGCTCGATGACGTCGTCGACGTTCTTCGAGAACCCGCTGATGTACTCGCGGAAGTGTTCTTCGAGCAGCGCGTGGTCTTCCTGGTAGATCTTGCGGAGCGTCCAATCGGTCCTGTTCGAGAACGGGCACTGCTTAGGATTCAGCTCCAGGTCCTTGACCAGTTTGGCGAGCTGCGGCTCGGTGATCTTGGGCCGGTTGGCGAGTACCTCCGCAGCCTTCCGCTCGCGCCAGTCGATCAGCACGCATTCCAGGCGGCGGATGACGATGATCGGCAGGATCACGCTCTGGTATTCGTAGGACTTGAACTTGCCCCGCAGCCGCTCGGCCGATTTCCAAATATCGCCGGCCAGGTTGTCCAGCTTGGGTTTGTTCAGGGAAAGGGCCATCAAACGAGATTCCTGGCTTGACCGTGTTGGGCGAAGATCCGATCCGGGACACCGTTCCGAACGGTTGCGTGGGGCCGCAGCAAGCACAAAAGATACCACCAGAACTTGGATCGGGTCAACCCGCCGTGTCTTCGCCGGGCCTTGGCACTCTGGCGGGAGAATCCATGACGACCCAGAGATGGTGGATTGCGATCGCAGGCGTCGAGCATCCCTGACGACGTTGATGCATCGAGACGGAAAACGCAGTCCTGTTGCCCTCGTCGACCTGGATCGGCTGCAGCTTGTCGGCGCTGCTCCAAACGCAGCCATCGGCGCTCGTGACGCCAATCAAGTCGTCGATCCAGCCGTTGATCACGCCGTGCCAATGATGCGGCAAGTGCTTTTCGATGTAGCCGACCATGGCTGCGGCGTCAACACGGCCGCCGTGTAAACCGAGCTTGAGGCGTTGGATTCCGCCGGTTGGACCGCCGCTGGATCGATCGGTGCCCGTGACGTATTCTCGCTCGCGGTCGTTGCGGGGCGCTGGCAGACGTTTTGCTTCGAGAACGAAAAACGGTTCGTAGATCGTGTACATACGGACGCCAATGGCCGTGGATTCCTCGGTGCCATGAATTCCAATGTCGACCGTGAGCGTTCCCGACTGCGGGGATTCGTGTTTGAAGCGAGCCATCGGCAGATCGGTTCGTGATCGGTGATCGAGGAAATCGCACAGCGATGAATTGAGGCTCTTCTCGGAGTTCGCCTGCGGTCGCGTTGGGTCATCGCGCCAGGCCGGGAGTTGGCGGCGGAGAAAGGCCAGTGTTCGAGGAACAAGCCCGTCCTCCGCCGATGGTCCGGATACCAAACGGCCGACTGCACCTGCGTATACCCTGCGCTGGCGAGCCATGATCACCATCCTTGGTCACGCAGATCGATCAGCGTGTCGTCGGCATCGCGGATCGCAGTCGAGCGAATCCAGTATCTCAACCGATCCGGCTTCACGATCAAAATGACGTTTCTGTCGTAGTAGCGGACCACACGCACCGTGCGCAGCGACTGAAGGCTTTGATCGTAAATCAGTCGGTGCAGGGCATTCTCGCAATCTTTGCCGAGCCACGAAACGTCCGGCCTGTCGCCGAAGTAGAACGGCTGCGCGATGAGCCCGTTTAGCCGGACGGCATCAGCCGCTTGAAGATTGCGATAGAGGCTGCCGAGCATCCGCACGTAAAACGACCCGTAGGCTCGGGCGTCGTCCTCGCTCGCAGCCTTTTTCAGAAGTTCCGAGTCCTGGCCGAGTCGAACGAAGTCGGCCATGAAGTTGAGGACGTCTTCCTTGAGTGCGTCTTCCCAGAAGGCGAGATCGAGTTCGGATGGATCGTCGGGCATGGGTAGCCGGTCGATGTCCTGCTTGAGGATGGCAGTCGCCTTTCCGATCAGAGCTTGAGTGCCATTGACGGCGCAGCAGAACTGGTAGAAGCGTTTGCGCGCTTGCAGCGTTTCAAAAACAGCGACAAGTTCGTTGCATTTTTCCGGGGGAGCATGAATGCCGACGATCTTGTGGCGATAGGCCAGCGAGCCACGATCCCAAAAAGCAACCGGAAGCGAGGCGTGCTCTTTGATGAGGACCAGCGGCAGGGCAAATCGCTCCGGATTGCGTGGACCTTCGAAATGCGTTTCCGTCACGCGCTCAAGCTGTCCTTCACGAATCCCGTCCAGGGTGAAAGCAGCGGTCGGCAACAGCGGCTTGCCCGTGAGGAACCTCGCCTCGATTGCTCGGTTTCCAACGATGAAGCCTTCGCCATACTCCCAGTTCCTGTCCGCGACGAAATCCGCGAGCGTCTTCAAGCTTCGAATACGTTCCGAAACCTCTTGCAGTCGCCCACCGCCAAGCAATCCAATTCGCCAAACAAATGAATTCTCCAGCGCCTGCTGTTGCGAGATCAGATGCCAGTCATAGTGGTCGATCTCAAAGACGATTCGTTCCGAGGCGGAATAGGTACGGCGAAACGTCAGGTGATTGACCGGTCGGTCCGCAAGCGGTTCCTGCACCGCGTGCCAGGCAATCGTCTTGGGATCGGCCCCCTCGTACATCCCGCGCATGGAGACGAAATCGAGCACGGAATCGAGGCGCGCAAGACTCATGACATGTCGGCGAAACGCGGCGGGCTTGCTATTGTAGAGCAGCCCGTGCGGCTGGATCAGGCATAGCGCCCCCCCGGGTGCAAGCGACAGCAACCCTTGTTCGAGAAACAGATACGCGGCCTGCCTGTCGGGCAATTTCGGCTGGCCCTTGGGGCGGGCCTTATCGACCGCTCTGGCAGCCGGCGTCAGTTTTGATTCGAACGGCGGATTGCCCACCACGACGTCGAACCTCTTCGGCCAAGCGTGACCGGCGTCGTCAGCCAGCGTCGCAGTGTCAAAGAAGTCGCCCTCTCTCAGATTCCGCCCACGAAGTTTGTCGAGCTTCAAGCTGCTCCAAATGACCGGCGGCTCCAACGCATCGCAAACCGCCAGCGCCAGACTGAACGCCGTCAGGTCCACCGCGCCCGCCTCCAGTTCCACTCCGTAAACCGACCGCGCGAGGATCTCTTTCAGCTCGTCCGCCGTCGGCTTCCGCCAGCGATGCCGGCTCCGCCAGTGGATGACGAGCCGCTTGAAAGCTCCCACCAGAAAGATGCCGGAACCGCACGCCGGATCGAGCACCTTCTCCTTGCCGGTCATGGTCTCGTAAGGCATGACCTGATCCAGCAGCAGCGAGGCGAGAAACGGCGGCGTGTAGACCGCACCATGCCCGGTGACGAAACGCTGATAAAGCCGGCTGATGACCTCCACCGGAATGTGCGCGAAGGAGAATAACTCCCAGAAGTGCGGCTGTCCCCCAAGCGTCTTGGCTTCGACCAGTTTTGCGAATCGCCTCAGTTCCGCCGGAGTGAGTTGCTCGCCATCGTCGCCCAGCGAGAACACGTCCCCGTTGAATTTCGTCTCGAAATAACGCAGCAAGCGGGTCACTTCCTCGACCGTTCCCTCGCGCAGGATGTCCCGGAATGACCTGGCTCCTGCGTGAAAGCGACCGAAGTGTCCCTTCGGAAAAACGCCGCGGTCCTCGAGGTACTTGATCAACACCGTCAGCACGAGCAGGCGGCGACGCAGCGGCTTTTTCGCGCCGTCGAGTTCCTTGTCCGCTTCGACAATCGCCTGGATGAGGCTGCGGTGCGCCGCGGCGTCATCCTTGGCCAGCCGCTGGTTGGCAGGGTCGTCCCAGAAAGTTCCTTCGGCCAATCGGTAGGCCGAGAAACGTCGTCGTTTCGCCAACTGGTCGGCGATCTCTGCCGCCGTGGCCAGTGTCTGTTTCGACGATTCGTCCGTAGCGTGAAGCGTTTCGGCCGGCTGATATCGCACCTTGGCCTGGACATCGTTGACGTCCCAGAAGTCTGCCTTCCGAGCACAGCTCAGGATGTCGACTCGGGTCGGCCACGCAACATAAACCAACGGCGCGACGCCATGCAGCCACAGCTGGTGATGCAAGTTGGCCAGTTCGTGTTCGGTCAGTCGCTGTCGGGTGTTGTCGATGACGTAGGCCGCGACTTGCGACGAACGAACGACGTTCCCGTCCGCATCTTGGAAGCGACGAAAGAAGACAAAGTCGATGTGCTGGAATGCCGCCGCCTGCAGCACGATCGCCCGCTCGTGAGGATCGTCTGCCGACGCCGGTTCGCGCACGGGGACAAGCCCGTCCAACGGCCGGTTTTCCGCATCCGCAAAATCCACGAGTTTCAGGGAATGCACACGAGCCTCCTTTTTCGCGCCGACAGCCGATCATCATACCCGGAAGCGTCAGCGATGCAATGGCGGCAAACGCCGTTGACGCCTCGGGGCTGTGAAACAATGGGACTGGCTTCGAGCGGATACCGCGAATACATGCGGAATCTGCTTCGTGGCTGTTCTCGCGGCGGTTCATCGCGGATCGGGATACGTCCGAAGGACCGGACCCGCGGTGGTGACTTCGGCCCAGGTTTGGCGGCGGAAGGATGGCAGCGTGCCGCCTGCGAGCATGTCGATCAAGTTGGTCAGCGAGGCGTCCTGGTCGTCGTAGGCGGACAGGTCGAGCAGGTCGGTCCAGGTGCCGGTGTTCAGGTACACGCGCTGGCTGTCCAATTGGATCTCTCGAGCCGCATGGGTGTGGCCCACGATCACCACTCGGCGGCGACAGCCCTCCGGTAGATAGTGCGCGATCACCTGCCCGTCCGCTGGTCCGGGCCGGTGAGGATCGAAGAACCGGCGCGACGTCTGGCTCTCGCGGCGGAGCCAGGCCCGCAGCAAGGCGCGGCGCAGTCCGCCGTCGGCGGCCAGGGTCCCAGGTTCCGGAACCGCCGACGCGCCTTGCAGGTGCGCTTCCAGGCGGACGAGCGTGGCATCCGGGGCTTGCCGATCCGCCTCGGACAGGGCTCCGACAAGATCGGCGGCCAACGCGCGGGCCAGCGTCTCGACAGCGGTCCCGCCGGGTGTGCCTGTTTCGCCCGAGTCTGCCGCCAACTCCGCTCCCAGGACCGAGCCGCCGCAAAGGGCCCGCCGCACGTGCCGCATCACCATCCCGGCCAGCGGCTGGAGTGCGGCCGGCAGGGTCCGGATCAGCAAGCCGGGATCCAGGTACAGCAACAGCAGCAAGACCGCCGGCACCTCGGGCTTGACGGCGTCCAGGAACGGAAACCGCCGGCGCCCGTCGGAATGCATCGCCCGCTTGAACCGCTGCAGGGGGCCCAGCACCAGTTGCGAACCCGGCGGCAGCGGCAACCGAGCCGAGCCATCGTGCAGCGCGCGGTGAACGTCGTCCGGATCGATGTCGTTGACCGCATCGCCGCGGTGGCCGTGCGCAATCAAGACGTGCCAGGGCCCCGCGCGGCATTTCCAGGGTTCCGGCTCGCGCCACACCATCAGGCCGGGCGCCGCCGCCGCGCCGCCGGTGATCCAGCGGGCCAGTTCCGCCGTGGTGTCCGGGTGAAACCACTCGGGATCGTGATTCCCCGGCACCAGGATCGTCCTCCCGCCGCGCTCGCCCCAACTCCGCAAGGCGTCGCGCCAGGCCGCGGCCCAGGCCTGTTCGCGCTCCAAACGGCGCAGCGTTTCGCCGATCGTGCGGGCCGCGGTCGCCAAGTTCAACGTCGCGGGGCGGTCTTCGACCAGCAGCAGGTCGAGAATATCCCCCGCCAGCACCAGCGCCGCATTCGACGCACCGCTCCGGGCCAAGCCGGCTGTCCAAGCGGCCAAATCGCCGCCGGCGGAGAAGTTCCCCAGGCGTTCTGCGGGCGGCAGGTGCAGGTCGGACACCACGGCCACGCGGCTCAGTTCCGGGACTTCCGCAGCCATCACGACGGCTCCTCGGCATCTGGCAGCGGGCTGAAAGGATCCACTCCCGCAGCCGTCAATTCGGCTTGGCAACGACTCGCAGCCGCGAGCACCGCGGTGCGGGCCTGCGCAATCGTCTCCGGATCGACATGCTCGGGATCGAAATTGGGCAACATCTGCTGCAGCATCCCCGCCAGTTGATCCGCGTTCGGATCCTCGATGCCCTTCCATTCACCCCAGGCCAGATACAACGCGGCCACGGCGCTCGGAGTGTCCTGCGACTGGGCCAACGCTCGCGCCAGGTTCTGCAGCGCGAGTGCTTGGCCGTAATGACTTTCCAGTTCCGCAAACAACTGCCACGCCATCGCCCCGACCACGACACTCCGCTGGAACTCGCCAGCGGCGCGGGCCGCTCGCGCGAGGTAGCCCAAGCTGCCAGCTTCCCCCAGCCGATCGCCGATCTGTCGTTGGGTCTCGAAGGCTTCCGTGTACCGGCGGAAAGCTTCGCGCGGCTGGTTGTGGCCCAACGCCAGACTTCCCAGCCCCTGCAGGGTGCTGGCCTCGCCCAGACGATGTTTGATCTGGCGGTAGATGGGCAGCGCGCCCCAGTAGCTCTCCTCGGCCTCCCGCAGCCGGTCGGTCCGCACCTGCAGATCGCCCAAGGCTTTCAGGGTGTTGGCCTCGCCCAGGCGCTCTTCGATCTGGCGGTAGATGGGCAGCGCGGCGCGGTAGCTCTCCTCGGCCTCCCGCAGCCGGTCGGTCCGCACCTGCAGATCGCCCAGGGCGCGAAGGGTGCTGGCCTCGCCCAGGCGAGCTTCGATCTGGCGGTAGATGGGCAGCGCGGCGAGGTAGCTCTCCTCGGCCTCCCGCACCCGGGAGGTCCGCACCTGCATAGCGCCCAGAGCTTTCAGGCTGTTGGCCTCGCCCAGGCGATCGTTGATCTGGCGGTAGATGGCCAGCGCGGCGCGGTAGTTCTCCTCGGCCTCCCGCAGCCGGTCGGTCCGCACCTGCAGATCACCCAGGGCTTGAAGGGTGTTGGCCTCGCCCTGGCGAGCTTCGATCTGGCGGTAGATGGGCAGCGCGGCGCGGTAGTTCTCCTCGGCCTCCCGCAGCTGATCGGTATGCACCTGCAGATCGCCCAGGGCTTTCAGGGTGTTGGCCTCGCCTGCCGTGCCGCCGCAGCCGCGATGTACCGCCTCGGACCACGCGGCGAGCCTGACCAACGCCGACGGTGAGCGTCCTGCAAATGCCTCGATCCAACTCCAATGGGCGATGGCCGCGGCCAGGGCTTCCATCGCGTCCCCGGCGGCGTCCGGGACGAACACGGCCTGTGCCAGCGAAACCAGATTTTCCGTTTCGTCGGCCGCGGTCTGCATGGCCCGCCGGCTGGCGGTCGTGCCCAGCTGTTTGCCGTATTGAAAGCCCAGCCAAGCCGACCAAGCCTGGCTCGTGCGGGCAAGCAACTCGCGCCGGCGATCCGTCGTCATCTCGTCGAGCCTCTTGCTCGCGTACCAGCGCAGCGGCGCCGGCAACACCAGTCGCCGATCGGGGCCGATGACCAGCACCAGACTGTGCCGCAGCAGCACAGCCAGCCGCTCCTCGGCCCGCGGGCCGAACAGGCTTTCCAGCAGCACGGTCGGAATGCCGGAAGGGAACAGACCCAACCAGCAGAACAGCTCGGCGGCGTCCGGTGACTCCTGCGTCAGGGCCGAGAAGGCCAGGTTGAGGCTGGAGACCAGACGCTTGGCCCGCCATTCGGCGTCCGAACCGGACGGGACCGGAACGCCGATCAATTCGTGGGCCGTGACGGCGTCCACGGTGTCGGCTTCCAATCGCTGGCGGATCGTCCGCAGCGACAGTCCGCGTCCCACCTGGCCCGCCACCAGCATCAGCGAACGCGGGTGACCGGCCAGCAACCCGATCAGCTGCTGCAATTCGTCCGAGTCCCGTTCCTCCGGCAGCAGCCGGGCGCCCGCGGCCGACAGGAATGCCTCGCGATCGAACGGCGGCGGCAGCAGGCCCACCGGCTCGTCGCGCTCCGGAATCGATGCCGTGGGATCGCCCAGCATCTGCCGGCTGGTGAGCAGAAACCGGACCTCGGGAGCCGCCAGCAGAATCTGCTGGACCAGGTGTCGGAAGCCCGCCCGGTCGGCCGCGATCAGATCCTCGGCGTTGTCCAGGATCAGCAGCACTCGCATGTCCCGCAGGGCGCGTGCCAAGGCGTCGTCGTCCTCGATGTCGCGGAACCCAAAGGCAGCCGCCAGACGCCCCCGCAGGTCGGCCGCGCGGGTGACACCGGCCAAGCCGGTCCAGACGGCGCTGTCGGCCGGCCGCTGGTCGTCTTGTCCCAGCCGATCCACGATCGCCCGAGCCAGCTCGCTCTTGCCCGCGCCAGGCAACCCGGTGAGCGTGACGCACCGGCTGGACCGTACCAAGTCCACTCCGCGATGAAGTTCCTGCTCGCGTCCGCGGAAGTGGGGCGTCAGGTCCGGCGCGTTTTCCAGCCGCCATTGGCCCGCGGCGGGTTCCGCCTCGGCCGCCCGTTCCACAAGCACCGATTGCCCCCGCAAGGGCCGGGCATAGTACAGGGGCGCGGCCCATTGCAGATCTCCCGCGTGAAGGCTCCGCCGTGCCTCGCCCACCGCCTGGTCGAGCCGCCCGTGGGCCGTGGTGGCCAAGGCTTGCAGCAGCTGCCTGGCGATGTCCGGCGTGGTGTCCGCGCGCAACGCCGCGTGCGACCCGACCACGGCGGCCAGGTTTCCGCTGGTCAACAACGCCCGCGCCAAGCTGCCCAGCACCGCGTGGCCGCGGGCGGCATGGCAACTCCACAAAAAGGCCACTTTGACCCGCGCCTGGGCAAGCATCGACGCCACGTCGGCGGCAGGGACCGGATCGCCCGGATCGTCGGGATATTGAGGATGCCCGTCCTTGTGCAACCACAACCGGCCGGGCGAACCGTGGGCCACGATGGACAGGACATCCAGTGGATCCTGTTCGTGGCTGCGGGCCAGATCGAGCAGCGTTTGCGGTGAGGCATGCCGGACTGGTGGCTCGGCTCGAAACCGGAGCGGTTCGGCCGCCGCCTGGACGACCGCCTCGTGTCGCGCGAACAACTCGGGGGGCAGACGCGGCGCACCGTCGCCCAGCGGATTGGCCCACAACATGCCGATACGGGCCTGTGGCGACAGCTGGCAAGCTTGGCCATCCGTGCCGCGAAAACAGCGCACGACGCACCAGCCGTGCCGGCGGAAATAGAACTCGCCCGCCCGGGCCAGCAGTTCGAACGGCAGGTCGCTCAGCAGGCCCGGGCTGTCTGCCGGGAAGGAAATCTGCAAACGCACGGGACGTCTTTCGGCCGCTGACGCCGCCCGATTCAGGACGCGATCCCAAGCGACGCGGACCGGACTCGGCTGGTCGCTCAGTTCCGAAATCCGGGTGGGAAACAGCCAACTCTCCAGCCACTCGCCAAACCGCAGACCGTCCTCATGGCCCACGCCGCCCGGCTTGGAAAATTCGTCCACAAATTGCCGGGGCGAAATCTCCAACGCCGGCAGCGGCGCGTCGGGCTGGACGCGAACCGAATGGACCTGCGTGTCGGGGCACGCACCAGTGTAGTCGAACAAGGTCAGGTCATAGACCTCCCATCGCTCGTCGCTCGCCGGCAGACGCTCGAATTGCAGTTCGAGATCAAGACTGGAAGACAGCATGGCGGAAGCCTCGGGTCTGCGCTTCACACGGTGGTTCTTTCGTGGCTTGGAGCTGGTATTTTCCAGGATCAAAGTAACAAAAGCGAACCCGCCAGGCAACTCGCGGGGGCGTTTCTCTGACGGTGCTTGTCGAGAATGTTGGCAAAGTCTGACATCAGAGAAGTCCGGTGGCTCGATGGGGCGGGAGACTACCCGAGGCTGTACAGACAGACGCGATATTCCAGGTGGAACACGTTTGAAGAGAAGGAAACCGCAGTCCTGCTGCCCTCGTCGACCTGGACCGGCTGAACAATGTCGACCGTGCGCGTTCCCGACTGCGGGGATTCGTGTTTGAAGCGAGCCATCGGCAGATCGGTTCTTGATCGGTGATCGAGGAAATCGCACCGCGATGAATTGAGGCTCTTCTCAGAGTTCCCCTGCGGTCGCGTAGGGTCATCACGCCAGGCCGGGAGCTGGCGGCGGAGAAAGGCCAGTGTTTGAGGAACAAGTCCGTCCTCCGCCGATGGGCCGGATGTTAGACGGCCGGCTGCACCTGCGTGTACACTGCGCTGGCGAGCCATGATCACCATGCTTGGTCACGCAGATCGATCAGCGTGTCGTCGGCATCGCGGATGGCAGTCGAGCGAATCCAGTATCTCAACCGATCCGGCTTCACGATCAGGATGACGTTGGCATCGTAGTACCGGACCACACGCACCGTACGCAGCGAATCACGGCTTTGGTCGTAAATCAGTCGGTGCAGGGCATCCGCGCAATCTTTGCCGAGCCACGAAACGTCTGGCTTGTCGCCGAAATAGAACGGCTGCGCGATGAGCCCGTTCAGCCCGACGGCATCAGCCGCTTGCAGATTGCGATAGAGGCTGCCGAGCATCCGCACGTAGAGCGTGGAGTATTCTCGGACGTTGTCCTCGTTCGCAGCCTTTTTCAGAAGTTCCGAGTCCTGGCCCAGTCGAACGAAGTCGGCCATGTAATGGAGAACGTCTTCCTTGAGGGCTTCTTCCCAGAAGGCGAGATCAAGCTCAGATGGATCGTCGGGCATGGGCAGCCCGTCGATGTCCTGCTTGAGGATGGCAGTCGCCTTTCCGATCAGGGCCTGAGTGCCATTGACGGTGCAGCAGAACTGGTAGAAGCGTTTGCGTGTTTGCAGCGTTTCAAAAACAGCGACAAGTTCGTTGCGATCTTCCGGGGGAGCATGAATGCCGGACGAATCAAAGGTGGACGAATCAAAGGTGTCAGGAACCGAAACGTATGAGCCGTTGTCGCGGGCGTTGCTCCAGGTAGAACGCATGGGCGCCACGACAGTGTCAGGAACCGAAAAGCATGAGCCGTTGTCGCGGTAGGGACCGCCCTTTCGGGCGGCCCCCCGCACAGATCCGTACGTGAGGAACTACCTCATACGGCTTCTACCTTGGGTGCGTGACCGTGAGGCGTTAGCTGCTTCCCGTACGCCACCCAGACCGAACGACACGGAGTTTCGGCGCTGCGTCCGGTCCGTGGCCTGCTGGACGACATTCCCCTTGGTCGATCCCCTTACCTCCACAGACTCCGCGGCCACCGTCGCTCCTGGCCTTGTTCGCCTGCTTCTCAGGTACTACGAGACCGTCCGACTCCCCGAAGACGTTCATGTCGGTTGTTCGACACTCGCCTTCTCCGACCGCTCCTTGCCGCCCCACGGTACAACCGTGCGGGCCGACTCCTAGGGGGGAGAGTCGTGCTTCGGCCGAGGAGATCTTCGCTCTTCTCCCGATTCCCGTGCTGAAAGGTTCCACGCATGCGCAGGGTCTCAGACTCCGCCGCGTCGCCCGCTGACTCGCCAAAAAGCGTGAACTGACGTGTGGCCTTCCCCATGTCAGGACAAGGTCGGCACGCGGGAGTGGTGATTTCGGAGGTCAATACCTGGCCTGCGTGTACCCCTATCCCAGCAACACCCGCGATGTTACCATCGCCAGCGCAGGACGCGGGGCCGAGACGGTTGGCTAGACCTTTCTCGTATGGCTCTTTCATCCACGCCTCTCAGCCGGTTCTGACCGGCGCTTTCCTGGCACCATTGGGAACCAGGGAGGTTGCGATGTCCACGGAAGGATTATCGTTCGAGATGTGGCTGGAGAGGGGTCGGCTGCGTCGTGAACGTCTGAGCACTCATCAGATCTCCGTTCTGGAAGCCGCATTTCGCTTCCTGGAGCACGGCGGTCGTGACTACGCGTTGCAGCCCGTCTTGGATCGGTTCAATGCTGCGAAGCATCGCCTCCCCTGGCTCGACAATCGTCTGCTCGTGCTTTCGCTTCCCGCGCCCACAGCCCGCGCTGGACCGTGGCTTTTTAACCGGCCCGAAAATCGGCCAAAACCCCATTTGGTGCTAGTTCACGTAGTGGGGAGATCAGACGATTGAGACCCCGCAGTTCGGCTTCTGTGGGCCGAGGCCGTGTCGCAACGTACTGGCCGGGTTCTAACGAATTCAGTTGCTTTTTGCCCATCCCGGCACCTTCGCATCATCGGCAGTATCGTAGCCCGGCAGAAACGGTTTGATATCCAACACCGGCGTGCCGTCGAAGGCGTCAGTTTTGTCAATTTCCACCGCGTTGTCCTTCACCGAAACTACCTTGCACAGCGTCAAGGCGATCAGGTTCGGACGGCGGGGTGAGCGGGTGGCGAAGACGCCGGTCAGTGGATTCTGCGGGTTGCCTTTGGGGTGAACTTGCAGGACAGACCGACCTTCGGGCGTGTCATTCTTGTCGAACCACCAGAAAACCAGGACGTGCGAAAAGCCTTCCAGGCCCAGCAGTCCGGGCTGGTACTGCTTGTCCAAAACGATCAACGTGCGGTTGTCGGCATTCTTGACGTAGCCGATGGGGTGGACCTTGAACTCGGTGGCGGCGGACTGCTGGGCGTCGTCTGCTGCCACGGCGTTGCCGAACGGGATTGCAGCGGCCAGGACGAAGGTGATTGCAAAGCGGATCATGGTTGGCTCCAGGTGGCTGACGGTGATTGGCACGGATCGGAAAGAGCATTGTACAACGCCCGCCCACTGAAAAGCCACATGTGCCCGCGAACCATCTCGCCGTCGATGGTGTCTACAAGCACATGGACGCCACCCACATCAAAACCAAATTCGAGAAGCTGGGAGCCAGGGCCAAAATCGGCCAGTTGCGTCGGTTGACTGCAAATCCCCTGGTCATCGACATCGGCCACGACCGGCATGGCGAGTTCTTCGACATCCAGGCCGCCGATGATGCCGATATCGAGGTGCTGGACGTGCAGCCCAAGGACCGCCACCTGCTCTTGATGGTACGCCGAACCCAGCGTCCCGGCCTGCCGGACATCAAGGACAAGCTGCTCTGCGGCCACGACGAGCGACACTGGTTCGTCGCCGGGATTCCCGAGAAGGCACCCGTCAGCAGCGTGGTGACCGCCAAGGAAGCATTGAAGCCCGATCTCGTTCGAAGCCGTGAACAGGGGAAGAAAGGCAAGCGGCAGAAGCGGCTGCGTCGGAAGACCGACGTGTTCATTCGCCAGGGCGAGTGGTTTTTCATCCCGGCCCCGGACATGCGAGTCAACGAAAAGCTGATCCTACCTCACGAGCCGATCCGCCGTGGCGGCGGCAAGCCGCACATGTGCGAGCAGTTGTATCGAGACGGCGGAACCACGGTCTACGTGTGCAGCCGCCATCCCAACGGGCTGACGGGGGACGAGTACCGGAAGTTGCTGAAGCAGAACCCGGCCGCCGCCAAGTGGGGCTGGCGGACGATGGCACGTAACCCGGTGGTCTACGTCCGAGGCAAGATCACCCACCCCGACCACGCCACGATCCGGCTGGACGGCTGGCATCGGGTCGAAATGAACACCGAGAACCGCTCCAGGGCGATGGCTTCGGTGGCCTTTCTCGACTGAAGCAATGGGGAGTCCGGTGGGACAGCACCCCACCGCCCTGCACGGGGCGGCTGGGGTGTTTTGCATTTTGGACCGGCGACGTAGGATGATGGTGACTCCATCGTCTCCCATTTCGCAAAACGACCGCCGACCTCTGCTTCGTTCGCCGACCGCTTCATGCAAACACATTTTCTCCAGCAGATTCGGGGAGGCCAACAGACTGAACTTATTGAGAATGAAATCACAATTCCAACTCGAATCTGCTGGAGAACCCGGCAACCACGTCGGTCAACCACGAGTTTCTTTCGCTGACCAACGCTCGCGGTTATTGAGCCCGGGAAGGCGGCCGGGAAAAGAAATGATCTGGACATGGACGGCGTTTTCGGCGACCACATGCTCGGGGGTAATCTATCCCAGATCGTCCCGTCCAGCCAGTATAGTCGCCAACGCGGGCCAGGTAGCAGCGGCCCAGGTGCCGATCAACACCGGGCGGGCCGTCAGCGTCCGAAGTTCTGCTCTTCAATTGGCACCGTGGTCATGGTACGCTGTTCGGATTGCCGTTCGAAGCCTGCATTTCGAGGTTACCGCCGATGGTGACGATTCTCTGGGACAACGATGGCGTGCTGGTGGACACGGAGGGGCTGCCGAGGCTACCGTCCAACCCGAAGCAACAGGGGCGTTCCAAGGTCTGCTGCCGGGTGGACAGCGAAGAGGAACTGATGCAGATCCACGACAAGGCGTTGGGGGCCGGGCTGGAAGTCCATCTGATCACGGACAGCGGCAGGACGGAATTCCACGGCCAGCCGACTCGGA
>Ga0351942_1003_pt1 | contig 174210 bp, 140 predicted proteins | sample TotcelT113001N10_FD_206838 | JGI IMG/M metagenome (GOLD analysis project Ga0351942, IMG submission 206838) | Enriched cells from coal bed in the Powder River Basin, Montana, United States - Total cells T11 rep2 HSBNCT.T11.300.1.N10 ... | reverse complement strand
CCAGGGGCGGGGCCGGCCGGCATGGGCGCCGCACCGGGAGTTGCCGGACGCTGGGCCGCCATGGCTTGCTGGATCATGGCGGGCATCATCATTCCGAAACCGGCGCCCATGCCCATGCCCATCGCGTTGCCCCCCACGCCTCCGCCGCCTTGTTCGGCCATTTTCGCCATGCTGTTGGCTGCCTGGTACATCGTGAACGCCTGCAAGTCGCCGATGGCCCCCATGCTGCTGCGGGCGTCGATGGCCTTCTGCACCTCCTCGGGCGGCGTGATCGCGTTAATGAAAAAGTCGGCCAGTTCCAAGCCGTATTTGCCGAAGTCGTCTCCCAGCTTGGCCCGCGTGCCGGCCGCGATCTCGTCGAACTTGGCAGGCAGATCCAACATGCTGACCTGAGCCGTGCCCAGCAGGTCGGTCAGCCGAGCCACGATCAAGTCCCGCAGGAAGGACGCGACGTCGTCGGTCGTGTACTTGCCTTGCGTCCCGACCAGGGTATTGATCAGCAGGGCCGCATCCACCACGCGAAACGAGTACTTGCCAAAGCTCCGCAGTCGTACGATGCCGAAATCCTTGTCCCGCAACGTAATCGGCTGCCGCGTGCCCCATTTCTGATCCAGAAAAGTCTGTTTGCCCACAAAGTAGACCTGGGCTTGGAACGGCGATTTCTCCCACGGGATCGTCAGGATCCGGGTAATGAACGGCACGTTCATGGTCGTCAGCGTGTGGCGGCCCGGCCCGAACGTGTCCATCGCCTTGCCTTCCTTGAAGAACACCGCCTCCTGGTTTTCCTGGACAATCAACTGCGCCCCCAGCTTGATGTCCGCCGAGCCTTCGGGCGGGACGCGATGCACCAGGGAGCGATTCGAGGCGTCGAAAAAGTCGATGACTTCCAAGCGAAGGGCCATGCTGTGGTTTCCTGCGTAAACGAGTAATGCGAGTACGAACAATCCGCAGCCCATTCTAAAGTTTTTTCGGGGGCAAGCCAACGCTGGCAACGGATTATTCGCCACGCCCTGGTACAGGCTGCCAGCCGGTAAAGATTCCCGTTATAATCTCTGCATGACCACCGACGATCGACAAGACGCCCGGCAACGCCTCGCGACGCCGATTCAGTTCGTCAAGGGCATCGGACCGCAGCTGGCCCCGCTGTTGGAACGTTTGGGGTTGCGCACGGCCAGTGACCTGTTGTTCTTCTTCCCGCGCGACTACCACGACGCCAGCCGCGTGTTGGCGATCCACGAATTGGAGGAGGACCAGCCGGCCAGCGTGTGCGGCGTGGTCGAGGAGATCGAACTGCGGAACACGGGCACCGGCCGGACGCTGCTGGGCGTACTCATTCGGCAGGACCACGAGTACCTGCGCGCCATGTGGTTCAATCAGCCTTACATGCGCGAGCGTTTCCGGCGAGGGACGCGCGTGCTGCTGTCCGGAACGCCGCGTTTCCATGGCCGCCGCTGGGAAATGGTCCATCCGCGGGTGGAACCGCTGGAGGGCGATCGCCAGGTCGAGTCCGGGAGCATTCTGCCGCTGTACTCGCTGACCGACGGCATCAAGCAGCCTCACCTGCGGCGGATCGTCCGCTCGGCGGTCGTTGCCTACGCCGGCCTGCTGGACGAGGTCTTTCCGACCGAGTACCTGGAAGCCCATCGCTTGATGCCCATCCAAACGGCGGTGGCCGAGATCCACAACCCGCAAGATCCAGCCAGTCTGGAACAAGCTCGCCGCCGCTTTATCTATCAGGAACTGCTCGTGCTGCAATTGGCGTTGGCGCTGCGGAAACAGCAGCGATCCGGGCTGACTCGAACACCGCCGCTGGTCGCCGATGCCAAAATCGACGCCCGCATCCGCCGCCTGTTCCCGTTCGGCCTGACCGCCGCCCAGAATCAAGCCGTCCAGGAGATTTCCGTCGATCTGGCCCGGCCCACGCCCATGAACCGGCTGCTGCAAGGCGACGTCGGCAGTGGCAAGACCGTGGTGGCCGAGTACGCGATGCTGGTGGCCGTGGCGCATGGGTACCAAGCCGCGTTGATGGCCCCGACCGAGATCCTGGCCCGCCAGCATGCAGCGACCTTGCAGCGAGATCTGCGCGAAAGCCGCGTGCGGATCTGCGTGCTGACCGGTTCGCTGACCGCCGCCCAGCGGCGCGAGGTACGGGACCAACTCGCGGCCGGCGAAGCGGACTTGATCGTCGGCACGCATGCGTTGCTGCAAGAGGATCTGGACTGGTCCAAGCTGGCGCTGGTGGTCATCGACGAGCAGCACAAGTTCGGCGTGAACCAGCGGGCAGCGCTGCGGCGGTCGGCCCCCGACCCGCACTACCTGGTGATGACGGCGACGCCGATTCCGCGAACCGTCTCCATGACGTTGTTCGGCGACTTGGACATTTCGGCGCTGCGCGAAACGCCGCCGGGCCGGGCGGCCGTCCACACGTATTTGGGGGTCGCCGCGGAACGAGCCCGCTGGTGGGACTTCTTTCGGAAGAAGCTGTGCGAAGGCCGCCAGGGCTACGTCATCGCACCGCACGTGGAATCGTCGGAGGACGAGGCGGTCGCCAGCGTCCAGCAGGCCTTCGAGGCGCTGGCCAACGGCGAACTGGCCGAGTTTCGTTTGGACTTGATGCACGGTCGGTTGAGCGCCGAGGAAAAAGAGTCCGTGATGCGGGATTTCCAGCGGGGCAAGACCCAGGTGCTGGTGGCCACTTCGGTGGTCGAAGTCGGCATCGATGTGCCCAACGCGACGCTGATGACGATCGAGGACGCAGACCGCTTTGGGTTGGCCCAGCTGCACCAGATGCGGGGCCGCGTCAGCCGCGGCGTGCATCCGGGATACGTGTGCGTGTTCGCCGAGTTGAAGACTGACCAGGCCCGCCAACGGCTGGATGCCTTTTGCAAGTCGAACGACGGTTTCGAGCTGGCGGAAATCGACTTTCAGCTGCGAGGTCCCGGCAGCCTGTTCAGCTTACAACAACACGGGTTGCCCGCGTTCCACATCGCCGACCTGTTGCGGGACGCCGACGTCTTGACCGAAGCCCGCCGGGACGCCCAGTCGCTGGTCGGCGAAGGCATCCTGCTGGCCCGTCCGGAATTCGCCCGCCTGCGGCAGATGGCCTCGCGGCGTTACGGCCAGGCACTTGAACTGGCCGATGTGGGCTAGCAAACGCGGCGCGAGCGTTTCGGAACGACCGGCTTTCCGGCTCGATGCCTTTTCGACCCGATGCCTGCTTGCCGAACCGCCGTAAAACACCTAGGCTACGAGGCACGGGGCGCAGCGTGAGAACTTGGAAACGGCCCATGCGGACCGCCCAACCGCGGCAACTCGAATTACCGCTTGAATTGACTGACCATATCGTTCTTCTTCAGCACAGGAGTCCCCCTCATGTCCGACAGAAACTCGCCGTTTACACGTCGTCATTTTCTCGCCGCCGGCGCTGCGACGGTCGCGGCCACCGCTGGCGTAGCGGCGCAGGCTGACGAAGCCTCGCCGGCAAAAATGCCCAAGATTGTGCGGCCTCCCGAAGGCAAACGCCTCCTGCTGTCGTGCAAGCTGGGCATGATCGCGCGCGAGGTGGACGGCAAGAAGTTGTCCCTGGCCGAACGGCTCAGCTTGGCGGGCGAAGCGGGCTTCGACGGCGTGGATCTGGACGAAGCGGCGTCGTGTACCCCGGAACAGGCGCGCCAAGCCGTCTGCCAGTCGGGCGTGTTCGTCCACAACGCCATCAACCACGCGCACTGGTCGCAGCGGCTGACCAGCGCCAAGGAGGAGGAGCGAGCGCAGGGCCGGGCCAATATCGAGCACTGCATGCGCGTTTCGCACGCGGCCGGCGGCAGTGGAGTGCTGATTGTCGTAGGCCGCGGGGATGACGGCCCGGCCGACGAGGTCGAAGAGCGCTGTCGGCAGGAAATCAAGAAACTGATCCCGCTGGCCGCCTCGCTGGGCCAGCCGATCCTGGTCGAAAACGTCTGGAACAAAATGCACTACGACCACGATGCTCCGCCGGAACAGACCGCCGAGCCGTTCGTCAAGTTCATCGACAGCTTCAACAGCCCTTGGGTGGGCATGTACTACGACATCGGCAACCACTGGAAGTACGGCCAGCCGGGCGAATGGATCCGCGCGTTCGGCTACCGCTGTGTCAAGCTGGATGTAAAAGGTTACAGCCGAGCGGCCAACAAATGGACGGAGATCACCGAGGGCGATTTGCCTTGGGACCAGGTCCGCCAGGCGCTGGACGAGATCGGCTTCGCCGGCTGGGCCACTGCCGAAGTCGGCGGCGGCGATCTGAAGCGTCTGACCTTGGTCCGCCAGCAGATGCAAGAAGCGTTCGGAGTATAGAAGCGTTCGGAGTGTAAATGATAACTATCTGTAAGAAGGATTCGCGCATGCGCTATGTACGTTACGTATTGCTGATCGCCGTTTGTTGTTTGATCGGTTCCGGTTGCGGTTCGGCGAAGATCCAGGAGCTGACCGCCGAAGTCGAACGTCTGAAAGCTGTCACGGCGGAGCTGGAAGCGAAGAATGCCGCCATGGAAGCGGAACTGGCACAAGCCCGGCAGACCGTGAGCCAGATCGACGAGATCAAGCGGGGCTATGAAGACGCTCGGGCCAAATTCGGGGCCAGTTTGAAGCAGTTGGCTCCGCTCTTGGGCTTCAGTGAATCGCCGCTGCCGCCGTTCGAGAGCTTGAAAGACAGCAGCTGGGTCGGCAAGTTCGCGCCGCCCGCCAACCTGGCCCCCGACATGAAAGCCCTGCAGGACGAATTGAAGGGTATGCTTGGCGAAGGGTTTAAGATCCCGACGCCGTAAGGCGGGATTCGAGGGAATGGCAGCCGCTTCGAACCGCTCTCGAGAGTCCGCGATCGATCTGGGTTGGAGACTTGAGAAATGCGCCGTTCTGCTTGCTTGCCGTCGCCGTTCAACCGCGAAACCCACGTTTGCCCGGATGCGACGGCGTTTCCCGCCTTCGTCCGACGCAGTGCGTTCCTGCTGGCCATCCTGCTGGTCGCCCCGCTAGCATGGTCCGCCGACTCGCCGTCCATCGGCGTGCTGGGCCTCGGCACGGCGTGGGAAACGAACTACTACGTCCGGACGAGCGACCGCGACGGGCCGACCGTGGTGATCACGGGGGGCGTTCATGGCGACGAGCCGGCGGGGGCTGCCGCGGCCGAGCAGATCCGACACTGGCCCATCGTCTGCGGCACGCTGGTCGTGCTGCCCCGCTCCAATCCGCCAGCCCTGGCCGCTCGCTCGCGAACCATCCCCGACACCGCTGCGGCGCAGAACAACTTGAACCGCAATTTTCCCAAGGCTCGCCAACCCGGACCGCCGCTGGGCGAACAGGCCCAAGCGATCTGGCAGTGGCTCCATGACTTGCAACCGGCTTGGGTCGTCGACCTGCACGAAGGATTGGGGATCCGGGCGGCGGGTTCCAAGTCGGTTGGTTCAAGTGTCATCGTAAGCCCCAACGCCGAGGCGGATCAGGCGGTCGAGCAGATGCTGGCGGCGGTAAATGCCACGATCGACCGCGACGACAAGCGATTTGTCCGGCTCGGACCGCCGGTCGACGGCAGTCTGGCGCGAGCCGCCGCCGAACATCTGGGCGCTCGAGCCATGATTCTGGAAACCTCGATTCAGGATCTGCTGCCGTCAGCGTCCGAGTCGGCAGCGCGGGCCAAGTCCACCGCAGCGAAGGTCCAGCCACCGCGCCAGCCGCTGTCGCGGCGGATGCGCCAGCACCGGTTGCTGGTCCACGCCCTGCTGACGCACTTGGGCATGGTCGATTCCACGTTGCATGTAGATCGCGTCCCCAGCCGCGCGGCGGCTCCGGACAAGATCTGGGTGGCCCAGCCGAAAGGCGGTCCTCCCACATCCTTACTCGTCGTCCTTCGTTTCACGGCGAAACACGGCCACGACATCCTCGGCCGGGACGACGAACAGCTGATTGTCGGGCTCGAAGTCGACCGGGATGGCGTTCTTGGGATGGAATAGGATCTTGTCGTATTGTCGCAGCGGAATGTCCGGATCGTTTTCGACTTGAGTCGAGATGGTCACGATCCGGCCCGTGATGGTGGGGATCTCCGCTTGGTCCGGCAACGCAATGCCGCCTTTGGTCTGCCGCTTGGGTTCGTCTTTGCGGACCAACACCCGCGCGCCGATGGGTTCAATATGTTCGAAAGCCTTGGAGGGCGTTTTTGCCATTGCCGCTTGCCTCTTGATTGCTAGAATCGGTGCTTCAAGGGTACAAGACTGCAGGCGGTTGGGCAAGCCGTCAAAACCACAGGACTTCGAGGCCATCATGAAGCGTTTTCGGTTTCTTGCGTTTTCAGTCGCCGCTCTGGCCATCATGCTTCCTGCCACGTTGCGCGGCGTCGAGGACAAGCTGACCTACCCCGAGTCGCGGCGGTCCGATCACGTGGACGAGTATCACGGCGTCAGCGTGCCGGATCCCTATCGCTGGCTGGAAGATCCGGACAGCGTGGAGACCAAAGCTTGGGTCGAGGCGCAGAACAAGGTCACGTTTTCCTACCTGGAGGGCATTCCGCAACGAACGGCCTTGAAAGAACGGCTGACCAAACTGTGGAACTTTGAACGCTATGGGACCCCCGAACAGCGCGGTGGACGCTACTTCTACACGCGCAACGACGGACTGCAAAATCAAAGCGTGCTGTACACCGCTGAAGCACTCGACGCCCCGCCCCGCGAACTGCTCGATCCCAACGGCTTGTCCTCGGACGGCACGGTTGCGCTGGTGGGCTGGGAAGTCAGCGAAGACGGGCGGTTCCTGGCCTACGGTCTGGCCGCCGCCGGATCGGACTGGAACGAATGGCGTGTCAGGGAAGTTGCCACGGGCCGCGACCTGTCCGACCATCTGCGGTGGGTCAAGTTCTCCGGCGTCTCGTGGACACCCGACAACCGGGGATTCTTCTACAGCCGTTACGACGAGCCTCAGGCGGGCGAAGTGCTGACCGGCGTCAACTACTACCAAAAGCTGTACTATCACCGCTTGGGCGAGCCCCAGGACCAAGACTTGCTGGTATACGAGCGGAAAGACCAGAAGGAATGGGGCTTCCGCGGCCACGTCACCGAGGACGGACGGTACTTGACCATCTCCGTATGGCGCGGCACCGAGCGCAAGAACCAGGTCTTTTACAAGCGTTTGGACACTCCCGATGCGCCGGTCGTAGAACTGCTGGCCGGGTTCGACGCCGAGTACCAGTTCCTTGGCAACGACGGCGGCGTGTTCTGGTTTCTGACCGACCTGGACGCGCCGCTGCGGCGCGTGATCGCCATCGACACCGAGCGTCCGGAGCGGGAGCGATGGCGAGAGCTTGTGCCCCAAGCCGAACACGTCATCCAGGGCGTTAGCGTCGTCGGCGACCGGTTCCTGATCGCCTATCTGAAAGACGCCGCGACGCAGGTTCGCGTGTTCGATCTGAGCGGCCGTTGGGAACGCGACTTGACCCTGCCCGCCATCGGCCAGGCGAGTGGATTCGGGGGCCGGCGAAAGGACCGGGAAACGTTCTACCAGTTCACCAACTTTACGACGCCGTCGACGGTTTATCGCTACGATCTGGGCGACGGTGCCAGTTCGGTGTTTCGCCAGCCCAAGGTGGATTTCGATCCCGCGGCGTACGAGACCAACCAGATCTTCTATCACAGCAAGGACGGCACGCGGGTGCCGATGTTCATTACCCATCGCCGCGGGTTGACGCTGGACGGAAGCAACCCCACGCTGCTGTACGCCTACGGCGGTTTCGATATCTCGATCACGCCGACGTTCTCCGTCATGAACCTCGTCTGGATGGAACAAGGTGGCGTCTACGCCGTGCCCAATCTGCGAGGCGGCGGCGAATACGGTCGGGCCTGGCACGAGGCGGGCATGAAGGACCAGAAGCAGAACGTGTTTGACGATTTTATCGCCGCCGGCCAATGGCTGGTGGCGAACCGCTACACGCGTCCGGAAAAACTGGCCATTCGCGGCGGCAGCAACGGCGGCTTGCTGGTCGGCGCTGTCATGACCCAACGTCCGGAGTTGTTTGGCGCCGCCTTGCCCGCCGTCGGCGTCATGGACATGCTGCGATTCCACAAATTCACCATTGGCTGGGCTTGGGTGTCCGAATTCGGTTCGTCGGAAGATCCGGCCGAGTTCCGGACGCTGATTCGATACTCGCCGTTGCACAATCTCCAGCCCGGCACGCGCTATCCGGCCACGATGGTCACGACCGCCGATCACGACGACCGCGTCGTGCCGGGGCATAGTTTCAAGTTTGCGGCGGCCTTACAGCACGCACATGCCGGAGATGGCCCGGTGTTGATCCGGATCGAGACCAGCGCCGGTCACGGCGCAGGAACGCCGACCAGCAAGTTGATCGACACCGCGGCGGATTTGCTGGCGTTTTTAATGTCGGTATTGCAGTGAGAGGACGGGGCGGGCGGCAGGATCTGAGATCTGAAATCTGAAATCTGAGATCTGAAATCTGAGATCTGAGATCTGAGATCTGAGATCTGAGATCTGAGATCTGAGATCTGAGATCTGAGATCTGAGATCTGAGATCTGAGATCTGAGATCTGAAATCTGAGATCTGAAATCTGAAATCTGAGATCTGAGATCTGAAATCTGAGATCTGAGATCTGAGATCTGAGATCTGAGATCTGAGATCTCGCCCCACACCGATCAGGAACAGTTCGATGACGAAATCGGTCGTTCTTCTTTCGATTCCCGGCTTGCGCGGTTGCGACCTCGACGCCATGCCGAGATTGTCCGCGCTGCTGGCTGGCGGCGAGCGGGCGTCGCTCACGCCCAGCTTTCCCTGTGTCACGTGGCCGGTGCAGGCCAACATGCTGACGGGCCAGTTGCCGGCGATCCACGGGGTGATCGGCAACGGGTTCTACTGGCGCGACCTGCAGCGGGTCGAGATGTGGACGGCCCGGAACGACAAGATCGACGCCCCGCAAATCTGGGACCGGCTTCATCAGCAATCGCCGGACCTGACGTCTGCCGTGTGGTTCCCGATGCTCAGCAAAGGCTGCGGTGCGGATTACGTCTGCATGCCCGCGCCGATCCATCATCCGGACGGCGCCGAGGAGTTGTGGTGCTACACCCAGCCGCGGGAATTGTACGGCGATTTACGGGACCGCTTCGGGCATTTTCCTTTGCAGCACTTCTGGGGCCCGCTGGCCAACATCAAAGCGACCGCCTGGATCGCCGATTCTGCCGTGTACGCCGCCGAGCGATTTCGCCCGAATTTCTTCTACGTGTACTTGCCGAATTTGGATTACGCCGCCCAGCGCAGCGGGCCGGACAGCCCGGCGGCGCAAGCGGCGGTCGCCGAGTTGGATGTGGTCGTCGGCGCGTTGGCCGAGGGGTTTGCCGCGGCGTATGGCCGGGCCGCGCCGCTGTGGATCGCCGCCAGCGAGTACGTCATTACGCCCGTGTCCCACGTCAGTTATCCGAATCGTGTGTTGCGTCAAGCGGGACTGTTGGCGGTGCGGGAGGAAGCGGACGGCGAGCATTTGGATCTCGACGCCAGCCGCGCCTGGGCGCTGGTGGACCACCAGTTTTCGCACGTCTTCGTCCGGGATGCCGATCCCCAGACGCAGCGGCGGGTGGTCGAGTTGTTCCGAGGCGTCGAGGGCATCGCCGAGATTCTGGCCGGCGACGATCGCGCCCGCTACCGGATGGACCATCCGCGATCCGGGGAGGTGATCTTGATCTCCGCGCCGCACAGCTGGCAGGCGTATTTCTGGTGGCTGGACGATCGGCGAGCGCCCGGTTTTGCCCGCACCGTAGATATCCATCGCAAACCCGGGTATGATCCGGTAGAGTTATTCGTGGACATGCCCAGTCGCACGATCCCGTTGGATGCGTCGCGCGTCCAAGGCTCGCACGGCGCCCCGGTCGCCAGCGAGGCCCAGCGGGGCGTCATCGCCGCGTCCCGGTCCGGCGTCCTGATGCGGCCGGCACTGGCTGATGTGGACGTCTGCGAACTCGTGCTGCGGCAATTTGCAGGTTGAGATGAGGAGGAGACACTCGCGAATGTATTTTCGGATGGCGAAACGCCTGCTCTTGGAGACCGATAAACGCCTGCTGTGGAAACTGGTTTGGAATGCCGGCTTCAAGGGAATCCGTTCCATCCGCAAGCACAAGCAGCGATTGAGACGCGGCGAATTCTTCCCGCCCTTCGTGTACATCTCGCTGATCAACAGCTGCAACCTCCGCTGTCAAGGCTGTTGGATGGACGTGACCGCCAAACAGGCTCGAATCGAAGCCGAAGACATGGAGCGGCTGATCCGCGAATCCACGGCGATGGGCAATGCTTTTTTCGGCATTCTAGGCGGCGAACCGTTCATGCACGACCAGTTGCTGGACATCCTGGCCAAGCACCCGGATTGCTATTTTCAGGTGTTCACCAACGGCCAACTCATCACGCCGGACATCGCGCGGCGGATGCGGGAACTGGGCAACATCACGCCGCTGGTCAGCGTCGAAGGCAACGAGATCGTCAGCGACACGCGGCGCGGGCGGCGCGAGGTCTGGGGCCGCACGATCGAGGGCTTGCAGAACTGCCTGGATCACAAGTTGTTCACCGGCGTCTGCACCAGCTTGTGCCAAACCAACCTGGACTTGTTGCAGGAATCGTGGCTCGATCGGCTGATCGAGATGGGCGTGATGTACGCCTGGTTTCACATCTATCGCCCGGTGGGGCCGCTGCCTGCGCCGGAATTGGCCCTGACGCCGGACCAGCAGCGACAGGCGCGCGAGTTCGTGGTGCGGATGCGAGCCAAGAAGCCCATCGCCATCGTCGATGCGTACCACGACGGCTTGGGCAGCTCGCTGTGCCCCGCCGCCACCGGCTTTACCCATCACATCGGACCGTGGGGCGACATCGAGCCGTGTCCGGTGATCCAGTTGGCCGGCGATTCGATCTACGATGGCCGTTCGCTGAAAGACATTTTTCAGGAGTCTGCCTTCCTGCGGGACTTTCGCGAGGTGGCAGCGACGTATACCCGCGGCTGCATCCTGCTGGAGCGTCCGGACTTGTTAAAGGAGCTTGCCGAACGACACGGGGCTCGCGACTCGACAGCCCGCGGTACCGTGCTGGCCGAGCTGGACGCCATGCCGCCCCGATCGTCGCAATTCCATCCCGGCGAGGAGATCCCGGAACAGAGCTGGGCCTATCGGATCGCCAAGCGGTTGTGGTTCAACGATTACGGCGCGTACACCAAGCACTTCCGCCCGGAATTGTGGCGTGACCCGCGAGCGGCATCGCCCGACGGCAAGCCGAGCGAAGCGCCGGAGCAACGCTAGCACCAAACGGTAAACGGGCCTCCGGTGGTGGCGTTTATGTCGTCACGCCCTTGCGCCGAATCGTGCTTTCATACAGGGCCCGCCGAACCCCCAATATCCCGTTTGGTGCTAGGCGTTCGTGTCGCCGAGGGCGGGCCTCGATCCCCTGGTCGATGTTCGCCAGATCCCACCGGGTGTCCGTGCCGCCCGCGGCCAGGTTCCAAACGGTTCAGATTTCCACCCACTGGCCGGGCACAGGCGCTGGGTAGCGGCCCTGGGCGTCGGCCTGCACCGGCGCGGGACTGGTGGCGGTCAGCTGGTCCACGTTGGCGCAGAACTGAAAGTCGGAAGCCATCACCTGGTCCCAGGTGATGAGCGTTCCCATGTGGACGGCCGCTCGGCCCATGATGGCCCCCAGGTTTGCCAGCGCCGCGCGGCGAGCTTCGTTGTGCGGCCGATCCTGGCGGATGGCGCTCAGCAGCACGTCCCACTCGGCCTGCCAGGGGTTCACCTGCTCTTTCTCCGATTTCCAGGTGACGTTGGACGGGTCCAGGTTCTGGTCCTTGAAGATCCTGCATGTCGGCTGGTGGACGTTTCCGGAGAACTGGGCGGCGCACTTCGTGCCGTGGACGAAGGTGGCGAAATCGTTATAGCAATTGGGAATATAACGCCCGGTCACCAGCGCTTTGGTGCCGTCGTCAAAGGTATATTCGATCGAGTAGCTGTCGAGGTTCTGGCTGCAATCCGTGCTGCCGGCGAACCGCCCGCCAACGCCGTGGGCCGAGACCGGCCAGGAATCCTTGATCCAGAAGCACTCGTCGATCTGGTGGATCATCAACTCGATAAAGATCCCGCCAGAGGACCACATGAACTGGTAGGGATGACCGGGACTGAGCTGCCAGAGCAGTTCGTTTTCCCCCCGTGGGAACGGGCCCATGCCGTAGCCGGGGTCCATGCGATAGGCGCGGATCAGCTGGATATCGCCCAGGGCTCCGTCGCGCATTCTCTGGATCAAGGCTTGGCGCGAGGCGGAATGGCGGCACATCAGACCGGCGGCGATCTTGAGGTTCTTTTTCTCGGCTGCCTCGCCGGCGCGGATGATCCGTTTCACTCCGCCCGGATCGGAGGCGAAGTCCTTCTCCATGAATACGTTGACGCCCTTTTCCACCGCATATTCCAGGTGGGGCGCACGGAAAGCCGCGTGAGTGGTCAACATGGCGACATCCCCCGGACCCAAGCAATCAATCGCTTGGCGGTAGGCGTCGAACCCCAGGAACCGCCGTTCCGGCGGCGCGTCGATCCTCTCGCCCAGCAACTTGGTCAAGGCCCGATGCGACTGGTCGAGGCGATCGGGGCGGAGATCGGCCATGGCCACCAGTTGAATGGGACCACCGGCCGCCGAGCCGGGGGTTCGCTGCGTCCCGCCGTCGTCCCCCAGAACGAGTCCGCCTGCCGACATGGCATTGGCCACCGCGCCGGTCCCGCGTCCGCCGCAGCCGATCAAGGCCAGCCGGATCGTGTTGGCCTCGGCGGCGTGGACGCGCGGGATCGCCAGGCCCGCCAGGGCCAGGCCCGCGGCAGCTCCGGCCGTACTCTTGAGGAACTCGCGACGTGGTGTGGCGTTTTGCTTGTGCGCGCTCATGGGTTGTAACTCTCCGAGGCATAGAAGGTTGGTACGGGTGGATGTCAGCCGATGGCCGCAGCCGTCCGCATCTTACGAAGGCAGACGTACGGCGCAGGCTGCTATCTTACACGATTGCCTGACGCTCCGCAGCCGGAGTGCGGCGTCGGCGGAAATCGAATCAACGATTTCGCGACGTTCGGCCTCCGGCTCGCGCCGTCGGCGGCGAAAAATGTTTCGGCACCTCGCCCGTGAGCGACTCGAGGAAGGACACGATGGCCGCCGCGTCCTGGTCGCTGAGCCGTTGGCCCAACTGCACGTCCGCCATGATCTGCACCGCCTCGTCGAGTTTGGCCACGGAGCCGTCGTGGAAATAGGGGGCGGTCTTGGCGATGTTGCGGAGCATGGGCACGCGGAACTTGTAGCGATCCGTTTCGTCCCGGGTCACCTCGAAGCGGCCGACATCCACCTTGTCCGAGCCCGTGGCGGTCCAGTAGTCCTTGACCAGGCCGAATTTCTCGATCGCCCCCCCGCCGAGCAAGGCGCCGTGATGGCAGTCGGCACAGCCGCTGTTCATCAAAGCCTTCAGCCCCGCCTTCTGCTGCGCGGTCAGCGCGCTGTCATCTCCGGCCAGGAAGCGGTCGAACGGCGCCGGCGTGACCAGCGTGGCTTGGTAAGCCTGCAGCGCACGGCCGTAATTCGCGGGGGACACCGGCTCGGCATCGTCCGGGTACGCCGCGCGGAACGCCGCCTCGTAGCCAAGCTTTGCGAGCCGGAGAACGGCGGTTTCCGCGGAGGCCAAACCCATCGACCCGGTCAGCGACTTTTCGGCCTGATGAGCCCCCGACTTCCGATCGCCCGTCCAGCGAAGCGACGCCTGGGACATCGCGTTGAACACGGTCTGTGAGTGCCGCGAGGTCAGCTTGCCCCTTGCGTCCGGCGAGAACCGCCGCCGGTCTGTGCCCCAGTCGGCCGACAGGTGGCAGCTGGCACAAGCGGTCTTGTTGTCGCCGGAAACTCGCGTGTCCCAGAACAGGGCGCGGCCCAGTTTCACGTCGGGACCTTCGATCGCCGCTTCCGAGACGGCAGTGAGCGTACCAAACAGCCCGTTGGCTTCGTCGCGCAACTTGGTGTCGTCGCCAACAGCCATCACGGTGCCCAGGCCGACCAAAATCGCCATGACCGTGGCAATCCCCGCGCGTCGAAGCATGCATTCAAGAACGAGCATGATCACGACTCCCACGAAATGCGTTATTACTCAACAGGCTCAGCAAGCTCGTGGGGTCACGGACTTCCCCCGAAAATGCGATGTCCCTCCTGACGTCACCTCCAGGCGTCATGTCGCGCCTGGTTCGAAGAAATCCACCTGTCCACTCCGCACGTTGTACATGCCTCCCACCAGCTTCAATTGTCCGGCCTGGACGAGGCGCCGTAAAGCCTCGCTCTCCTGGTGGATCGTGTCCATGGTCCGCAGGATGTGGGAGCGGTAGAGTTCGTCGAGGTACGTTTGCTGTTCCCACGGCGACATGGACTCCCAGCGCTCGATGCGTTGCGGATCGAGCGCCCGTTGGACCTCGGCCACGATGGGGGCCAGATGTGCACAGCCCGTCGTCTCTACCACCTGCTGCCGTGTCCGATACGCCTCGATGGCCAGCCGCATCAACGCGCTGTTGGCGTGTCCCAGCACGAGCACCAGTTTGGCCCCCGCCACGACACAGGCGTATTCGAGGCTGCCCAACACGCCGACGCTGGGCAGATTCCCCGTCACCCGCGCACAGAAGATATCGCCCAGGCCCATGTCGAAAATCAACTCGACGGGCGTCCGCGAACTGGCCCCGCTCAGCACGATTGCCAGCGGATGCTGGTCCCCCGCCGTCACCTCCCGCTGCCGGGTCAGATCCCGGGTCAAGAGTTTTCCCGTCCGAAATCGCTCGTTGCCGTCGCGGAGGATCTGGACAACTTGATCGGGCGTCAGGCGGGCCTGCAGTTCGCGCGTCGAGTAGTCCGCGTACTGTACCCAATCCTCGAACGGTTCATAATGTTCCTTGAAGCCGATCAAGCTGACCTGAATGCGGCGAACCGGCGCGATCTCCTTTTGATACTCCAGAATCAAGTCCAGCACGTCGGCGTCGATATAGTCCGTGTCGCGGGCATCGATCAACACGTGCCCACCCTGGGGCACCGCGGCGAGTGCCTTGGACAGCGCGACGCGGTTCAGGAAGCTGACCTGATGAGCCAGTTCGATGTGCAGCACCTCGCCACCGATGTGCTTTTCGACGATTTGCCGCAGCGGGCGCTGCAGGTTGCTCCGCAGAATGAACACCGTGCTGAATGCCAGTCCGATCAGGATGCCGACCAGGAGGTCCGTGAGCAGGATCGCGGCCACAGTGATGAAAAACGGCAGGAACTGGTTCAGCCCTTCGCGCCACATCTGGCGGAAGAGTCTCAGGCTGGCGAGTTTCAGGCCCGTCATGATCAAGACGGCCGCCAGGCAAGACAGGGGAATCATGTTCAGCCACGCCGGCAGCAGGGCCACACACAGCAGCAACAGCAGGCCGTGAACGAGGGTTGCCAGCTTGGTCTTGCCGCCGGCATTGATGTTCACCGAGCTGCGCACAATCACCGAGGTGACGGGCAGGCCACCGATCAGCCCGGCGGTCAGGTTGCCGACGCCTTGAGCGATCAGTTCCCGGTTGGGCGGCGAGATTCGCTTCTGCGGATCGAGCTTGTCGACCGCCTCCAGGTTCAAGAGCGTCTCCAGCGAGGCGACCAAGGCAATGGTCACGGCCGCCATGTACACCTGAGGGTTGGCCAAGCCCGCAAAGTCCGGCCATTGCAGGAAACCGAGTATGCCGGCCAGGCTGTCCGCCACCGGCACTTGCACCAGATGCGTGGAATCGATGAACCAGTGGCCGCCCAGGCGGGCCAGCAACAGGCTCAAGCCGACACCGGTGAGCACCACCACCAACGGCCCGGGAACCAGCGATTTTTTGAGCGGCTTGATCTTGTCCCACGCCAGCAGGATCAGGATCGAGACCACGCCGACAACGGCAGCTCCGGGATGAAAATCGAGCAAGGCACGAAACAACTCGGAAAGCGTGTTTTCGCGGTCCGGTTCTTCAAAGGCCATCAGACCCAACGGATTCACATCGCGGCCGAGCAGATGAGGAAACTGCTTGAGAATCAGGATCAGTCCGATGGCCGCTAGCAACCCCTTGATGACGCTGGACGGTACGAAATCCGCGATCGCTCCCGCCCGGATCACACCCAGCACGATCTGTATTATGCCGGCCATCGCCACCGCCAGCAGGAAGACTTGGAACGATCCGAGCGAGGCGATCTGCGCGGCCACGACGGCGGTCAAGCCGGCGGCGGGACCGCTGACGCTGGTGTGCGACTTGCTGAGCGCCCCGACCAACAGGCCGCCCACAATGCCAGCCAGGATTCCGGAAAACAACGGCGCGTTCGAAGCCAGGGCCACCCCCAGACACAGCGGCAGGGCGACGAGGAATACCACCAGGCCCGCCGACAAGTCAGCGATCAGCGGCAGGCGGGCACGACCGTTCAAAGGTTGAGTTGATTCCATGGGACCTTCGCTTAAAACATCCAGAGAGCCTCAGACGTCCTGAATTCAAGCCGAGACGTCTGCGCCCGCGAACCAGGCAAAACGCGCGCACGATTCCACGCAACTCGCTACCGCTGTCTCCGCCCACCATCGGCGACGCGGGCGCCGCCTTCCACGGCAGTATCACCAAACTTGACAAACTGGCCCACCTCGGATTCGTAGTAGAATACCTCGCCGCTGTCGATCTTGTACATCCAGCCATGCAGCCGCACCCGGCCGGACGAGATCCTCGCTGCGATCACCGGCAGGCTTCGCAAGTGCTCCAACTGCACCAGGACATTCTCCTCAGCCGCCGCATTGATCAGCGCTTGCCCCTCCAGGTGTCCGTAGTGCTCGCGGACGATCTCCAGCGTGGCGTCGGCGTGGCGCAGCCAATTCGCGACCAACGGCGTTCGGCTGGGACCGGTCGCTCCCGCGGAACTGACCAACGCCTGCATGGCGCCGCAGCAGGTATGGCCGCAGATGATCAGGTCTTTGATGCCCAATTCCACCACGGCGTACTCGACCGCCGCCAACTCGCCGTTATTACTCGTGCCAAAGCAGGGAACGATATTCCCCACATTCCTCAGAATGAACAGTTGGCCGGGCTCCGAATTCGTAATCAGGTTCGGAACGATCCGCGAGTCCGCACAGGTGATCAGGCACGCTTCCGGAGACTGCCCGTGTTGAAGCCGGCCAAACAGCTCCTCCCGCTCGCGGAAGCCGATTTTCTGAAAGTGATGTACGCCTTGGACTAGTTGCTGCATGAGAATACCCTCCACGAGAGAACGTCGCTTGAGAACCGTGCCATTTTCAGATCGACTGTCAACTTCCGCAGCCGTTCAATTCAGCAGCGGAGCGTTCAGACCGTTGGGCAGCCTGGGGCTGGCATCGCCGTCCTTACGACCAAAATGCGGCCGAAGGCTTCCGTGGGGAGCGACAAGAGACGTGAGCCGGGAATGCCATGCGGGCTTCGCGCCATGGCGAACGTCAATGCGGCGACGCGATCCCGCCGCGGCCACGTCCGGGGAGAATCCCGCCCCCATCGCCAATTCGATTTCCGACGCCTGCAATGCAGCCGGCCGCTCTAGCGGCGAAATCCCGCTCGATACGGCGGCTAGCAACAGACTCAGCATCCAACTACGGCGAACGGCTTGCATCATCATCCCGGCCATTGACGCTTCGTTGTGTTACCGATAAAACATCAGCTCAAGTGAGGTAGAATTATAGCGGCTCCACTCCATGCGACAAGGGCGCTGCCGGTTGCGACATATCCAGTTATTGATCGGCAACGGCGGTTTCTGCCTGTGTTGAGGATGCGGTCCCGTAGTTCAGATTTGCTTTCCAGCATTAAGAAAGTTGCGACGATGACAAGACGCAAGCTGTTCGGAATCGGAATCGCATTGCTCGCCGTTCTGTTGATCTGGCTCCTCGGTACGGCCGCCGGTCGACGCACTCAGTTCATCCTTGGTGGCGCGATGGTCAACCTCGGATACCTGATGCAGGACCATTTGGAGAGCTACGATTTCCAGGACGAGCACAAGCACGAGATCTCGCCCGATGACGTGTGGACGGAGATTCAGGAACAGAACTCGCTGGCCGCTGCGGTTCGCGAGTGGCTCCCGCGCACCGTGCGTCATCCGCTGGTGGCCCTGGTCGTCTGCATGGATGCCCGGATTGACACCAACGAATTGACCGGGGACACGCGACGTTACTACTACGTTATCCGCACGGCCGGCTCCGTGCTGTCAGAGCGCGAGGAAGAGATGCTCGAACTGGCGGTGGAAAGCGGCGTGGAATTGGTCGTGCTCACCACGCACTCGGACTGCGCGGCCGAAAAGGCGGCCGCTTCGCCCGAGCAACGGAAGCGTTACCCGGCGCTGGCCCAAGCCGTCGACGAGCGCGATGCGCGAATTCGCGAGTTTTTGGCCAGGCCCGCCATCGCCTCAAGCATCACGGCAGGAAAGCTGATCGTCAAGCTGATCAACATCGATACGATGACGGAAAAGATGCTGCCGCGTTGAACGCTGGTTCAAAGAAGAAATGCCTTCCGGTATGGATTGGAACCTAAGAAGCAGCGAAGCTCTGCGGCAGCGTGTGGAACAGATCGCTCGGCAGTTGGACGAAGACCTGCGCCGAGTTCGCGACCTGACCGGTGGCTGGCGCGACGCAGCGCAGACGGACCAGTTGGCGCGCGAGGCGCTGCAGCGGGCGCTGGACCAGTTGAGCGGCACGAACTGCTGGGGCGAAGCGAATCGCCTGCCGTCCAGCGTGCTGTGGCGGATCGCCGGCGCGTGGCTCGAATCAGGCACGCTGCAACTGCGGGCGCGCACCAAGCCGCGAGGGTATGCGGGCGACTTTGAGATGCTGACGCAAATCGCCACCAGTCACGTAAGCGACCATCCGCTGGGCGCCGCCTTTGACCAGTTCTTTCAACGTCAAGCCGCTCCACAAGCCGTGCGCAACCGGACCGCTTTGATCGGCAGAGCGATCGCCGATTTCGTCCGACAGCGTCCTGCTGGCCCCGTTCGCGTCGTCAGTGTTGGCAGCGGTCCGGCCCTCGATCTCCACCAGGCGTGTATCGCCCTGACGCCGCCGCAACGGCAGCGGTTGCAGATCGCCTTGCTGGACCTCGATCCGGCGGCGCTGGATTATGCCCGCTCGCAGTTGTCGCCGCTGGTCGAGCCTGGACAGTTGCAGCTGGTTCGCGAGAACCTGTTTCGATTAGCCCAGTCCAGTCGTAGCGGCAGCTTCCTGGACGGCGCGGACGTGCTCGTCTGTTCGGGTCTGTTCGACTATTTGGACAACGCCACGGCCGCGACCCTGCTGGCGAGGTTTTGGCAGGCGTTGCGGCCTGCGGGCCAGGCTTGGGTGTTCAATTTTGCCCCGCACAACCCCAGCCGAGCGTACATGGAATGGATCGGCAACTGGTATCTGATCTACCGCACCCCAGAACAGATGCGCGAGGTGGCGGCGCAGGCGGGGATTCCGCATCAGCAGCTGCAGATTTCGGCCGAATCGAGCGGCGTCAATCTGTACTGGCAGATCACCCGCCCGGCGGGGGTGGAGTGCGCAGCCGGAAGTCTTTCTCAACCCAATGCCACGTGGCAGATGGAGGATTGAGACCGCTTCCCATACGCCAGACCAGCACATCGCCCCATCAACCATCCAACACCCAGCCTTGCCGGTACTCGCGTTGGATGAACGCATCGGCTTCCGGACAGTTCCGGGCTTTGAGACTCGTGGCGTCCCAGTCCAGCTTCTGGTTGACTCGGAATGCGACGACGCCCAGCATGTTGTTTTCGATCAGCTTGCCGGAGTAGTCAAAGTTGCACAACGTTGGCGAACCGGTCTTGGCCCCGTTGATCCACTCCTGATAGTGCCCTGCCGACGGTGGAATGGTCTGCTCCGGCGATTGGTAGTCCTTGTACTGGTCCTCGGGCAACAGAACTCGTCTGCCGTAATCCGCCAGCAACTGGCCTTTGTCGCCGATGAACAGCACGCCGATCCCCCATTTCTCCAGATCGTGTCCCGGAGGCGAAGGCGGTCGCTTCACACCGTCGTACCATTTCAAGGTTACTGCCGCACGGTCGCCGATGGCGGGATGCTCCCAGCGGGCGACCAGCCAATTCGGATAGCTCTCGTCGCTCCGCGGATCGCCCTCGGCCTCGACGCGGATCGGATCCCGCAGGCCCAGGGCCCAGAACGGCAAGTCGATCAGGTGGCTGCCCATGTCGCCCAAGCAGCCATTGCCCCAATCCCAATGCTGTTCCCAGGTCATGCAGCCGGGCAAGTAGCGGGAGTGGTACGGGCGATACGGGGCCGGGCCCAGCCACAGATCCCAGTTCAATTCCGGCGGGCACGGCGGTTCATCGGTCGGCCGCGCAGGCGTCGGCCCCACGCGATTGCACCAGACGTGCGCTTCGCGCACCGTGCCGATCGCCCCGCCCTGGACCAATTCGACCACCCGCCGGTAGTTGTCCGTGGCATGGATCTGCGTGCCCATCTGCGTCGCGAGCTTACCCTTGTTGGCGTTGTACTTGTCCTGCACCACGCGGGCTTCGTACACCGAATGCGCCACCGGCTTTTCGCAATACACGCTCAGGCCGCGATTCATGGCCCACACGGAGGCCGGCGCGTGCGTGTGATCCGTGCTGCTGACGACCACCGCGTCCAGGTCTTTTTGCTCCACTAACTTGCGCCAGTCAACATACGTCTTGGCCTGTGGGAATTTCTCCGCGGCGGCGTCCAGTCTGCGGGCGTCCACGTCGCACAGCGCGGCGATGTTCTCGCTGGCCACGCCGCCCGTGTTGCTGGCGCCGCGGCCGCCGACCCCGATGATCCCGATATTCAGCTTGTCGTTGGGCGAACGGCTTTCCTCAGCTCGGCTCAGGCCGGCCACCCAGAAGCCTGTGCCCAGCGCAGCCGTGGTCTGCAAAAACTGGCGGCGATGCGTGTGGTGAGTCACGACGTGTTCCTTTCGTACAAACGGAGGGAGGGGGAGGGAGGCATGTTTACTCGGTAACCATCTCTTCTCGAACCAATTGGCTAATCTGCTTGAATTCAGGCGTTCCCGCGACTTCGCACCATTCGAACAACGCCGCCTCGGTCGTGGTCAGCGTCGCCCCGGCCGATTCCATCCGTCGCAGAGCGGTCTGGTAATCGAGTTCGAAACGCGAGCCGACGGCATCCACTGCCACATAGACGCGGAACCCGTCGGCCAGCAGGTCCAGCACCGTCTGCTGGACGCAGACGTGCGTCTCGACACCGACCACCAGCACCTTGGGGCGTCCCGACTCGGCCAAGCGGCGAAAGATCCCGCCGCACTCCCCACAGCTGAACGTCAGCTTTGCGGGGATCTCGCCCAACCGCTCGGCAAGCACCGGCGCGGTCGGCCCCAGGCCCTTGGGATACTGCTCTGTGGCGGCAAATTCCAAGCCCAGGAGGCGCGCCCCGTCGAGCAATCGCCGGACATTCCAAATCACGAGCGTTCCATGGCGAATCGATGGCAGCAGACGCTCTTGCATGTCCACGATCAACAATGCGGTATCGTCGCGCGACATCAATTCCGGGCTGCGCGGCAGGCGTTCGTTGGTGTTCATGGGGTCTATTGTTCCGCCGCGTTACGCGAAAAGCAAGTCGGCTACGCAAAGGGGGGAAGTGAGAAGATGAAACGATTCAGATGGGCTGGCTATTTCCCGCCGCCCAGGCTCGCGGGACGTCCGGCGCGACGGGGCGAACGGATCGCCCGAATAATTCCTTTGCAGTATGCCCGTTGATTGCAAACCGAAAATCTGCGATACTCTTGTTTAGCCATGAATCGGAGGTGTATCCGCCCGGCGGCAAGCCTTCGTTTCATCGCCTCGGGGTGTAGCGCAGCCTGGACTAGCGCGCTTGCTTGGGGTGCAAGAGGTCAGGAGTTCAAATCTCCTCACCCCGACTTGCTTAAGTACTTGCCGAAACAGAACTTAGATCACCTTCCGGCGGTCGGAAGTGCGGCATTCCCAGAAAGGTTTTTACGCCTTTGCAAAGGGGAATGCGGCATGCCGAGGCTTCTCTCCAGACCGCCGAAGTACGCCCGACACAAGGCCAGTGGCCAAGCTGTGGTTAAGATCGGAGGAAAGCTCCGCTTTCTCGGGCCGTTCAACTCTGCGGAATCCAAACTCCGCTATCAAGCTGCCGTTGCTGAATGGGCTGCACAACAGAATTGTGCTCCAGCGGCTGCCGTCACGGAAACGCTCCCGGAAGCGTGAGCAGTCGCTCGCTGCACACGCTCAATCGAGTTCGCCGAGTTCCAGAAGTTCCTGACGCAATTGGAGCCGACGCGGCTCGTTCATGTTGAGCACGGCGACCGTCGCTCGTCCCGTGGGTGTCAGACCGATGATCTCAGCGTCCGAATAGGCAAAATGCTCCGACCAAATCTGTGTACGCGGATTGAAAAGAACGACAGTCTGTCCCGTTTCGATGTCAATTCCGCTGAGATTCGACGATTTCGAGAGATTACACCGAACGCAAGTCCAGGCCAGGTTTTCGAGCTCATCCGTGCCGCGGTGCTTCCGCGGGATAATGTGCTCAATCTGGTGACGCCAAAGCGGAGCATATTCCTGCCGTAACCGGCAGTATTCACAGCGGTCGTCGGCCCGTTCCCGGACAGTCCGGCGCGTCGCGGCATCCATTAGCCAGCCACCGTCTGCAGCGTCTTCCGCGCTACCGCTTGCAGGGTCGCGACAATGTCGCCGGCATCGACGTAAGCCTCGTACTCCGAACGCTCTTCAGGACTCAACGTCCCTTCGTTGGCTTTCCAAGCCAACTCCTCGACGCGCTGCTGCAATTCGTCATCTGCCCTCGCTCGGGCGATTTGACGTGCCGCCTCGGGAGGCAATGACCGAAGAATCGGCTCCAGCACACGATGGAGGGCGGTTATCGTTTTCATAAACAAGATCATACGAAAAAACCCCTGTGGCGTCGAGGGCTGGCCGCCGCAGATGGGCGGCAGGATGTACGCCTCTTTGCCGAGTCCGATGCGGGCCTGGGTTGCATCACTTGCATCAAAACATGGGGATGAACGTCACGAGGATCCCGGCGGCGGCTGCGCGCGCGTGCCAGCGGAATGAGCGTGCAGCTATAAAGGGTGGATTATTGCCGGTTGAGTGCGATAAATCCGCTTGCATCACTTGCATCAGCGGTTGCACTAAGCCTGTTTATTTCCAAGGTATTGCATCAAATCGGTAGAGTTCATAGAACGATGGGAGTTGTCGGAAGGCTTGTCTAGTACATGGTTTGCGTCGTCCGCGAATCATACTTGGGCTGCAAGAGGTCAGGAGTTCAAATCTCCTCACCCCGACTTGATTCAAGTTTTTGAAGCCAAACGACTTACGAGATGGCCGCTGCTGCGGCCGTCGTCGTTTCTTGGCTTCGGTGATACGATTGGGGATACGAAAAGTGCGGCGAAAGGTGTAATTCCTCTGTGCAGATATGCCTCTGTCTGGACATTCCTCACGGCCATGGTTCGACGGCAGATGACCGTCTGACACAGAATGTCGGTGCGCCACTTCGATTGCCCTTTAGCGATGTGTACGTGATCCGCTCGACACCCGCTCGGCCCTCGCGGTCTCGTTGACGGTCCTTGGATTCGATACCATGTAACAGTCGGCTGTACGGAGCGTCTGCTGTGACAAGACGCGCACGCCACAACGCGGACACATTTTGGCGAGGTTCCGGCGGACGACGCAATGACTGTTCTCGGGGCAGCCCCGAGCAGAAATGGGGCAACCACAAGAGCCGGGACCTCGCACTGGATCGGAGGGCAGCATGCGATTGTTTGAAGGAACGGCCTGGGACCGGCCGCCGCGGTGCGAACGATGTGGTGAGCTGGAAGAAGCCTGCACCTGCCCGCCTCCGCTCAAGGTGCTGACGCCCCCCGACAAGCAAACCGCCCGACTGGCCGTCGAAAAGCGGAAGAAGGGGAAGGTCGTCACCGTGGTACGCGGTCTGGCGGAGAACGAGAATGACCTACCCACGTTGCTGGGCCAACTCAAGGCCGCCTGCGGAGCCGGCGGCACGATGAAAGATGACGAGCTGGAAATCCAGGGGGATCATCTGGAGCGTCTGCGGAGCTTGCTGGCGGAGATCGGATACCGCGTCCGCGGCTGAATCGCTCTTGGACGGCTTCACGGCTTGCGGGTCAAAAAGCACCGTCGGCGCGTCGCTGGCAGCGTCCTGGAAAGCGGCGGCCTTGTCAGCGAGCCACGCTCGCAACTCGACAAGTTCATTCGGAGCTAGTTGGTCGTGCAGCGGCACCGTCGTCCCGTCCGCCACCGATTCCTTGAAAGAGAACCGTTTGGAGCGGACTTCGCCGTTTGTTGGGAATTGGTGTTCCCTGACACAGTGGACACGGGTCGCCCGCGCTGGCAGAATCATGACGAGGCAGTCTCACGGTTGCGATCGAGTCACCAGATTTCAGGAGGTGCATGATGCGTCGGTTGCCAGAAATCCTGTTTGTTTTCGCCGCGGCGACGCTTGTAGTCGCGTCGCCTGGCCGGGGAGCGGATCTCTATGTCGGTGTAGCGGAAGTGAACATCACGCATGCTCAACCGATGGCCCTGTGGGGTCAGATGCATACGCGGATCTCGAAATCCGTCGAGAGCCCGGTCATGGCCCAGGTGGTGGCGCTCGAGTCGCGCGAAGGTGACCGCCCGCTCGATTCGGCGATCATGGTCTCTGCCGACATCATCGGGCTCCCGCACGCGGTGCTCGTCGCACTGCGGGAGCGCGTCGCCGAGCGTCTGCCGGACTTTGACGTGCAGAAGCTCTTTGTGAGCGGCACGCACACCCATACCGGCCCGGTGTTCGGAGAAACGGCCTATCAAATTCCCAAGGAAGGGGTCGTCCAGCCGACGGAGTACGCCCAGTTCTTTGTCGAGAGGGTGTCTGAGGCCGCGGCCGCGGCCTGGCAGGATCGCCAGCGAGGCGCCGTGGCATGGGGCTTGGGACATGCCGTCGTCGGACAAAACCGCCGCGCGGTCTACGCCGACGGCCGCGCGGTGATGTACGGTCGCACCAACCAGCCCGACTTCCGCGGCCTCGAGGGCTACGAAGACCACGCCGTCGAAGTGCTTTTCTTCTTCGACCGCCAGAAGAAGCTCCTGGCTGCGGCGATCAACCTCGCCTGTACGGCGCAGGAGGTCGAGGGCCATTCGGCGGTCAACGCGGACTTCTTCCACGAAGTCCGCGAGGCATTGCGGGAAAAGTATGATCGCGACCTGAAAATCTTGGGCTGGATCGGGGCGGCGGGGGACCAGTCGCCGCATCTGATGTTCCGTCAGCGCGCGGAAGACCGCATGCGCGAACTGCGTCGCCTGACTCGCTTGCAGGAGATCGCCCGCCGGATCGCGGTGGCCTTCGACGAAGCCTACGACGGCGCGAAGCAGGACGTCCGCAACGACGTGGTTCTGGCACACCGCGTGTCCCGGCTCGATCTTCCCGTCCGCATGGTAACCGACGAGGAAGCCGCGGCGGCCAAGGCCAAGGTCGAATCGCTTTCCAAGGACCCCGCCAACCATACGCTCGTCGGGTGGCACCAGCGGATCGTCGACCGTCATGCCAACCAGACAATGCACTCAACTCACGAAATCGAAATCCACGTGCTCCGCCTGGGCGACGTGGCGATTACGACCAATCCCTTCGAGCTGTTCGTCGATTTCGGCGTCCAAATCAAGGCGCGAAGTCCCGCGCTGCAGACGTTTGTCGTGCAGTTGGTCGGAATCGAGGGGTATTTGCCGACGGCACAGGCAGTGCGCGGCGGCGGGTACAGCGCCGTTGCCGAGAGCAACACGGTGGGCCCGGAGGGCGGGCAGGTACTCGTGGACCGCACCGTCGACCTGGTCAAGTCGCTGTGGCCGGAACCGCAGCGCTGAGCCAAGCATCGCGTGCCAAACGGTTCAGGATTTCGTGACCGTAGCGGCTGGAGAAAGGCCTTCTTCATAGAACACATCCGCTGGTCACAAGCATGAAAGGCCAACAACCATGAAGAAACGCTTTACGCGCGGAGTCTAGCCGTTGCTAGGCCATTCGTCACATCCACCTGAGCACTTTCGGTCGGGCGCAGCACCAAATTAGTCTCGCCATCAATCTGACGACAAATCCCGAAAGGCCGTCACCATGCGGGTTTTCGGAACATGCGTTTTCCAGCCGTTGGGGCATTTCCGGTGGGCAATCGGGGCTAGCCATGCTGGGCCCGTCCTGGAACCCGGCCGATTGTCCCGCCTCGTAGGTGCCACGTGGCTTCGGATCAGAATACCCAATTTCCAAGCTCCAGCAGCGTTAAACGCTCCCCGGTGGAGAAGGCACATGGTCACCAAGAAGTCGTATGGCAACTACACACTGCAATTCGATTTCGCATTCAAAAGGCCCGAAGGGCTGAAGGACGACGCGGAGTTCCGAGGCAACAGCGGCTGCCTGATTCACGTCGGCGAGAACAATGCCCTCGGTGTCTGGCCTCGCAGCATTGAGGTGCAGGGCGCAAACCGGCAAATGGGCGTCATTCTTCCGATCCCCCCGCGACCTCCAATGCACACGCACGTTTGACAGCCAGGCTCTGGCAAATGTTCTCCGACCGGTCGGCCAGTTCAACAGGTTTGAGATCGAAGTCCAGGGCGGCGACATGACCATTTCGATCAACGGTGCCGTCGTCTCGACGGTCCGCGACTGCGAGCTGACCGCAGGGCCTATCGGCATCCAGAGTGAAGGAGCCGAAACCCACTGGAAGAACATCCGTATCCGGGAGAAATAGGCATCCTGGAATATTGGAACCCCGATTGTGATGGTACAATGCGGCGCACCGCCAGCCGATTGCTGTCGTCAGGCGGCTTGTTTTCGCCATCGACCGCAGGGAAGAACTTGCTCGTCCTGCCGCAAGCCCACCAGGGCCGGTCGACGACATCGCCCAATTGACAGGCCGACCCCTTTGACCAATGCTTCGTGTTTGGCAGTCGTGATTGAGGGGAGGACTTGGCATGTACCGGCGTCTTCCGCGTTGAAGCTTCAGAACCACGGTTCGAAAGGAGAGCACTATGGGTGGCATGCCCGTTTCGTTTGCCTGGTCGGCAGTCGCATTCTCGTTCCTCGGACTGCTGCAAGGCACTTCGCCAGCGGCAACGGTGAAGGTCTATCCGGCGCCGCAGGGCGAGGAGCTGTCCACGGACTATACCGTGCAGGTCGAAGGGCAGGACACGCCCGTGTACGTGGCGAAGGTCGCGTCCGCCGATCCCCAGGCCCGCTGGAAGGCTATGGACGACAAGAAGAACTCGGCGGATTTCTTCGAGAAAGCGTCCTTCACCTACTTCGATTTCGAAGGGACCGTCCGCATTCAGATCACCTATCGAGAAGCGGTCCGCTCGGCCAAGGTCCTGCCATCCTCGTACGGCATCGAACCGTCCGTCAACGACAAAACGATTTCGATTCACCTGGACAAGCCGCGTCACCTGACCGTCGAGATCAACGACACGTGGGTCGGCGCACTGCACCTGTTCGGGAATCCGCCGGAGACGGACACGCCACGCCCGGACGATCCCAACGTCATCTACTACGGCCCTGGCATCCACGAGGTCGGCAGCCTGACCGTACCCAGTGGAAAGACCGTCTATGTTGCGGGCGGCGCGATCGTGCGCGGCGTCATCACGCCCGACGAGCCGTTCCGCATCAGCAGCTACAGCGGGCTGAAGACCTACGCGCCGACCTTTACGCTGAAGGGCGAGCAGATCGTCTTTCGGGGACGCGGGATCGTGGATGGCAGTCACTGCACCACGCACGCCAGGAACATGCTGGTGGTCCGCGGCCAGGACATTCGGATCGAAGGCGTGATCCTGCGGGACTCCAGTACCTGGACGATCCCCATCCGCCAGTCCGACCGCGTGGAGGTCAAGAATGTCAAGCTGCTCGGCTACCGCGCCAACTCGGATGGCATCGACATCTGCAACAGCCGCGACGTCACGGTGGACGGCTGCTTCCTCCGCACACTCGACGATCTGATCGTTGTCAAGTCGGACAAAGGCCAGGGCGAGGTACGCAGAGTCGTGGCGAAAAACTGCGTGCTGTGGAACGAGGTCGCGCATGCGTTGAGCGTCGGCGCGGAACTCCGCGAGAACGTGGACGACGTGCTGTTTGCCGACTGTGATGTCATTCACGATCTGGGCCGCGAGTGGACCCTGCGGGTGTACCACTGCGATTCGGCACGCATCAGCAATGTCCGGTTCGAGAACATTCGCATCGAGGAAACCAAGCGGCTGATCTCGCTGTGGATCGGCAAGGCCGTCTGGACTCGCGACGAGGCCCGCGGGCACATCGACAACGTGGTATTCAAGGAGATTCGAGCGGTCGGCAAGGAGCCTCGCGTCGAGTTCATCGGGTTCAGTGAAACGAGCGCCGTCGAAGACGTGACGTTGACCAACGTGGTCATCAACGGCCAACCGCTGAAGCCGGAGCAGATCATATCGAACGCGTTCGTGCGGAACGTCAAGGTTATTCCATAGGCCGGGTTCGCTGGTGATGTTACAATCAGTTCGTGGGTTAGCGCTCGATTGCGTAGCAAAGGCAGCGGTTTGGCGACCAGAGCCATGATGACGGAAAACCCCTACGAACCGCCTCATGCTGAACCATCGGCGTCGGCGGTTGGCAAGCCGCAACCGGCAGGCAACCGTCGTATTCGCCTGTCGGTGTTTTTTGCGAACTGCTTGTTGTTGGTCCTGTTTCCGCCTACCTGCTGTCCGTGCGGTCTTGGTCCGATCGGCTTTCTCGCTCTGCCGTACATGATGCTGCTCGGATTTCCGACGATCCTCTTCGGCTTCCTTGCAATGGATACAGTCGAGACGCATCGTGGGGCGTTTTTCGCGGTCTACATCGTCAACTACGTCGCGATGTCGTACCTGGTCGGCGAGTTCGCAGGTTGGTTGTTTGGCCGCAGGCAAGTGCGACAGACGGTTTCCGGCGACATTGGTGGCGGTTTCGCTGCCCGAAACGAGACACACAGGAATACACTGTGACAGGAACGGGGCCCATATTCGGGGTTCAGGGGCCCTGGTTGCCTCGCATCAAAGGCGTTTGCAGAAGAATGCTGCGGGCGTCAAAGATGCTGTTAAATGCAGCGATCTTGAACACCAACCTGCGTGAACCTGATTCGTTGTTTTTGCCGCCTATCACTCGGACTATAATGCAGGCGTTGGAGTTCCAGGGAGTTCGAGGTCGATTTGAGGGCTCAGGCAATGAGAATATCTGGAGTTGGCGCCGTAGTGGGGGCATTGGTCGGAGCCACGGCCAGGAGTGCAGTTGTCTTGTTGCACATCGAAGGCGTTGTGGCGAGGATGCCGGCATTTCTCATACCTTCAGCGGCGATTGGATTGCTTGTGGGTGGAATCGCGGGTGCGGCAGGAAAGCCGCTTCGTGGAGCAGCCATTGGTGCGATCTTGTCGGGCGTCATCTTCGAGCTGTTCATGCTGCCCTGCGTTTCTGTGATCGGTTTGTTCTCGCCGGAAACCGGCAAGGAGTTCTTGGGATACACATTGCCTTATGCTCTCCAGATGGCCCTGGCTGGCGCTGTTGCCGGGGGCGCAGGCGGCGGTGCCGCTTGCTTCCAACCGCAAATACGAAATCGTAGACTTGACGGCAGGTTGCCAGCAGGGGAAGACTCCGCCAGCCGGGGCGATTGAACTCGGAGCCGCATGCCCCCGAGCCACCGGATCGGAGTTCCAGATTGCTGCCGACGTGTCGGCAGCCGCCGGGCCGCGGATCCGGCAGGTGCTGGCCGACGCGGACCACGCGGTCCCGGACAACTCGTATTCGTTCGACACATTCTTCAGGGCTGCAGAAATCCTCGCCTGCCGGAGTCTGACGCGAGACGGCCAGCAGCGACATGCGGTACAATAACGCCATGTCCAAACGTCAGTCCAGTATGCTGCCCGATGGCGGAAAGCGGCACTTCACCACGACCCGATGGAGCGTCGTATTGGCCGCCGCGAAAATCGACCGGCACGAAGCCAAAATCGCACTCGCGCAACTCTGCGAGACATACTGGTATCCCCTGTACGCCTACGTTCGTCGTCGTGTTGGCAAGGTGGACGAGGCGCGAGACCTGACTCAGGCTTTTTTCTGTCATCTGCTCGAAAGACACGCGATCGTTCGAGCCGATCCCGAGCGAGGTCGTTTTCGCGATTTCCTCCTTGCGGCGTTCAAAAACTTCCTCAGCAATGAAGCAGACAAAGCGCGCGCGAAAAAGAGGGGCGGGGGGAAGAGGCCGTTGTCGTTGGATTTTGAATCGGGGGAATCTCGCTACCAGATCGAGCCGTTCCACGAGTTGACGCCGGAGAAACTGTACGAGCGGCGTTGGGTGTTGACGCTGTTGGATCACACGCTGGAACGTCTGCGATTGGAATTGGCCGCGGCAGACAGCGCCGAACACTTCGAGCAGTTCAAAGGAGCCCTGACGGGCGAGGCAACCGCCGACGACTACGAGCGGGCGGCGGAAGCCTTGGGGATCACCCCTGCGGCAGCCAAGCAGGCGGCGTATCGAATGCGCAAGCGGTATCGCCAGTTGTTCCGCGAAGAAGTCGCCCAAACCGTGGCCGACGAAGCGGAGGTGGATGTCGAGATCGGCCGCCTCCTCGCGACCCTGGGCGGCATACCTGGCTGTTCTGCGAGTACTCTGGTTGCCTGCGGCTATCCTGCTCACGGTTTGGGTCTTTGGACTAGCAGCCGTCCGCATCGAAATGGGATTTGCACGAGGCTGGTGGATCGCCGCTTTTGGAACCACGTCGCTCAGCTTCTTCATGACCCTGCCTTTGACCTTGGAATATCATCCCGTTCCTTTCCTCGTCCTCACGACAGGAGCCGGATTTGTCCTTGGCGTCGTCGAGCTTCTGGTTGTCTGCGGTGTGGTGAACGCTCTTGATTGGATCGACAACTGGATGGGACGAACACTGGGCCCTCCCAAGAACTGAGATAGCGCGTCATGGCTGCCGTGCCGCCTTGTCGGTAGCCATCATCGCGTGCCGGCTTCCGGTGGTTTTTCGGCGCGTGCCGCTTGCGACGACTTGCTGGAACGTTTGATGGTTTGACCGCCAGCGAAGATGGAACCGCCATCCTCTGGCCCGCCGCGCCATGGGACCAAGCCGAGTCTCTCGTCGCAGCTTAGCCGTCTTCGCTCACACGTAGGCCCACCAGGCCGCACCGACGGCGAGCAGCAGAACACGGCCACTCGTGCCAGTTGACCTGTCGCCGAATCCTCGCCGAGATGGGCGTACAACGGAAAGGAAAGGAAGGCCAGGCCTTTTCCTGCCAAAACCGGGCTGAACGGCGAGTACCAGACGAACGACAAGACCACCGCCGCCACACCGAAGAGCACGGCGCTCAGCCACTGGCTCAACGCCAGCCGTTCTCGGTCACCATGCTTCGGAGTCCGGTGAAAAACGGCCGGTCGGCACAGGTGCGTCAGAAACGCCCAACTCAGCAAAGGCAGGGCCGCCATGAAAACGGCTCCGGACCAGAAATAGAACCTCAGCGCATCCACCCAATGCTCGCCGACCGAGATGCACAGCGCGAGCGAACTCAGCACGAGCTAGGCAAATAGGTAGGGCAGCAGGGGATGCAGAAGGGGAACTCCCTCCGTCCAGTACCGATGGCACACATAGGCTGCCAGGAATCCGTTTGCGAAGATCAGCGGCATGAGGACGTACCACCCGAGCATGAGCACGAGGTCCCATTTTTCGACGAGCGTCGCCCGGCCCACCAAAAAGGGAAAAATCTCGCGTCGGAACAGTTCGGCGGTTCCCGACGCGTATTTGCGAACACGGATCACAAAGGCGTGAAAGTCGAAGGGAAGCGACTCGTAGCTGACCACGCTGCCGACGTATTTCCCCCGCAGACCGTGATTGGCCGCTGCCAACGCAAAGGCAAAATCCTCGGAAACGACTTCCGGAAAACCTCCGCATTCCCGCCAGGCGCGCAAAGAGATAATCGCTCCGTGCCCAAGCATGGGGACGAATCCGAATCTTATCCGCAGGGGCATGTCTCTCTGGCAGAAGAATTTCGCGCCCGGTGCCAACGCCTGCTGGAGCAGGCTGCTCTGCTCGTTCACCGTGGCTTCATGAGCCGCCTGCACGAATGCGCATCCGTCCGGGGACGCTGGGAGATGAGCGACCAGTTGGCGGAGATAGTCGGGGGGCAGGACTTGGTCCGCGTCGACCACCGGCACCCACTCCTCCTGGACCTCCGTCTGGATGGCGTGGTTGAGGTTGCCCGCCTTGAACCCTCGGTTGTCGGGTCGGCGGGCGGCGCGGCAACGCTCGGCATGCTCCGCGCAAAACTCGTCGATCATCTGGCGATAGTCGCTTTGCTGACTGTCGTCGCACACAACGACACGCACGCGGGGATACGCGCGTCGGGTGCATCGACGGAGGTATCGAACAGCATAACCGTAACCAAAGCCAGGAAAATGTTCCGTTGGTGGCACCCCTGCCTCGAAACGCGATGCCCCCCGATTCCGTCAACAGCCAAGTCCAAAAACCCTTCCCGCAATTCAGAATCCCAGCAAGCCGTCAGCTCGCCGCGCTCTGGCACTTCGTTGTCCTCCTGTCAGCCCATCAGATCAGAATAGCCGATTTTCAGCCGGATACCCAGATTCCTCCCCCTCTGCAGCAGGGCGGAAAAGATTTCGCCCAGGAAGCCGAGGCCAGCCCCGGTTTCAGCGCCCGTCCCGCCCACGCGGCCCCACGTTCGCCCTTGTCGCGTTCACGTGGAGAAGTGGCGTCGTTCGCCCGGCGTCGCGACTTGGGCGATGTAGCCGCTTGGCCGCGATTTGGCAGGTGCTGGCCGAGGCCGACAGATCAGCTGGTCAAACACTTCGGTCGACGAACTATTGCTACGAGGCAGGCAACCGCCTTTGGGCGTCGGCGTCGGGCCGCGATGGTCACAGTGTTGCCGACGTCCCCGCCCCTGCGGCCCCGCCGTTCGCCCGTGTCGGGTTCACGGGTGGAAGTGGCGTCCCGTTGCCAGTCTGGCCCGGCGTCGCGACGTGGCCGACGTAGCCGCATGGCCGCGATCCGGCAGGTGCTGGCCCGTTCCCACGCAGCGGTCCGGCCCCACGATCGCCGCCACCGTGCAGTCAGCCGCTTGGCCGCGATCGGGAGTCTGCTGCTGAAAAGAAGCCCGGATTCTCCGAAGAAGCCGGGCTTCTGATTGCGTGCTTGCCGTCCGCCGCAGCGTCCGGTTAGCCTGTGGACAGAGCACCTTCCGGGCTGCTGGACGACGGAGGGCCACCGTCGGTTTTCCCGCCGTACCGCTCCTCGTACATCGATACCAAGATCGTCAGGCCGAGCGGGATGGTCACGATCAATCCGACATACATGACGTAGGCGCCCAACATCGTGACGATGCTGGCGACCAGGTTGACGGCCAGCAACTCCCAAAAACGCCAGCGTGTTTGAACCCAGCTCTCGCGAATGGCGGGAAGGAATCTCGTGCCGCGATCCGCAATCAGCGGAAACACGAACATCATGCGAGTGGAAAACCACAGCTGCCAGAGGAACAGCAGGATGATGCCGAAGAAAAGGCTGCCGTAGAAAGTCAGCATGAGCAGCGTAACCAGAAGTATCTCGAACGGTTCGGGCTCGTCGCGATTCCGCTCGACGGCAGGCTGGTCGGACTCCGCCGCGTGGCGAGCGGTTGGGCTGCCCGCCTCGTTCGGCACCGCGGTTTGACGCTCCCCAGTGGCCAAGCGGATCATCGCGTCGCCGCGGTCCGTAACGGCTCGACGGGATCTCTCGGGCGGCGGCAGCATCTGCACCAGCATCGCCAGCAAGGCGATGAACGCACCGCCCAGCAGCAAGGCGGGCAGCAACGACACAATCCCGATGAACCACGAGGCGGCGAGAGAACTGCCCAGCCGTTCCCACCCTCGACGCAGCTGGCCGGCGTGAACGGGGCGATTGCGGATGGCTGCGAGCGCGCAGGCATACAGCCCACACGTGATCGGCCCCACGACCAGCCAGTAAGGCAACAAACAGCAGAGCAGGGCAGCAATGACGATGGCCGCCGCGATGAGCATCGGCCCCAGCCACTCCTGCCAGTGATCCAAGAAATTCTGCCAGCCGCGTTTGAGGTGTTGACCCACGCGCCGCGCCGATTCACGGGAAGGAGAGCTGTAGTCGGACATGAGGATCGCCTCGCCGAAACCGTTGACGGGGGAACTCCCGGAAACAGGTGTCCCGTTTCCGGAGAGCCGCAATCGCGAAACACGCCTCCAAGATACCATATCCACCGGGGCTGCAACCCTACGGGAACCGGGCGGGCTGGTTTCGGCGGCGACCTGACCGCGATCCGGCAACTGCTGTTCACAACGACCGCGACCACGTCATCCCCGCCCCCGCGTCCCGCCGTTCGCCCGTGTCGCGTTCGCGGGCGTTGTGGTCTGTGGCCCCGGCGTCGCGACGTAGCCGCCCCAAAGTCACTGCCGCCGAAGCGAAGGTCGTGCTGGCCAAGAAGCTGCACGCGGACAAGAGTCTGGAAATCGACGACATCTGCCGGACGCGGAGGATGTCGCGGTCAACTTTCCACCGCTACGTCCGGCTCTGACATCGCGTGCCGGTTTCCGGTGGTTTGATGGGGAGCCCGAAAAACGGTTGAGTTGATAAGACAGTGGCACGACACTCCATTGAAGTAATGGCCAACTCCTGCCCGACCGCTGCTAGATCGCCGGATCGGCAATTTCGGCTCGCTGATCCTGCTATCCGTTCTGACCTCAGGCTCGTTTCCGGTATCTTCCGGAACCCCTGTCATGCCGAGTCACAACGGTCCAGCTCCTTTCGAAGCCGCTCCAAGGCCCGCACCCAGAGCATCCGCACGGCGCCCACGCTGCGGCCCATGCGGTCGGCGATTTGCTCGTGCGCGAGCCCTTCGAGGTTGCGGAGGATGATCACGTCTCGATAGTCCTGGGGGAGCTGCGCCAGTACTTCGGCCAACAACACCTCCTGCTCGCGCCGTGCGGCCTGGTGGCTGGGCGAAGTCCCGGACGCCGCCAAGAGATTGCCCAGGCGGCGCGACGACTGGGCCAGCGCCTGCTCCAACGAGACTTCGTGGGCCACGTCGCGCTTTTCCGCGCGGCCATAGCGCCGTACCTCGTGGGCGATCACGTGGGCCAGGATCTTGCGCAGCCAAGCGAGCAGTTCCAGTTCGGTCTGCCCGCGAAACCGCGGCAAATCGCGGCAGGCCTCAAGCAGGGTCTGCTGCACGATGTCCGAGGCGTCGAACTTGCCCTGGAATCGGCTGTCGAGCTGTAACCGCGCCAGCAATTGCAGCCAAGGGCGATAGGGATCGAGCAACTTCCCCTGGGCCAACCCATCGCGGCGTTTGGCGTCTTCGAGCAGCCGAGCCACGGACCGAGAGGTTTCATTCATCATCGACCTCATGGGTTGGCCGGTACGGCTTGGCGGCAGACCAACGACGTATTCGCGTAGTTGGCCGGATCGTACATTTCCTCGAACATCACCAGGGGCAGGCCTCGCGGGTCCGCCGCGCCCAGCACATTGGTTCGCAACTGACGGGCCGGCGCGCCTGGGCCCGGGCACCGCCACCGCGGATGCCCGGTCTGCGCGTCCAGTCCGTAGACGCCGGTTCCTGACCATACCGCCACCGTGGGCGGGGCCTGTTCCTTCCTCGGCAGGATGTCGAGAATCGCGCAGTTCTCCTTCGGCAGCGGCCACTCCCACAGGGCCTGCTCGACCCCTTGGCCGGTCGCGTGGAGCTTACCCTCGCCGATCCACAGGATCTCGTCCCGACCGTCCTCGTTCAAATCGGCGACGCGAAGATTCGCCGCGAGGCCACCTCGTGCGTCAGGCGGCGCCAGGGGTACCGGCACCGACGCCTGCCCTTGGGCGTCGAGCGTCAGAAGATGGGATTGCGTCCCGCCGAGAGCCGCCTCAGTGATGAGCACGGTCACTCCGCGGCGGGCCTCGTCGATTCGGAACAGCAGGGGCGTGGGATCGGTCGGGTCGTCGACATGGACTCGCTTCCGCGAGCCTTGCCAACTCCACACGAGACCGCCATCGGTCCCGCGCAAGGCCCAGATCATGCTCTGTGCAGGCGATGACGCGTCGGCGCGGCAAGCGAATGGAACGACGACCTCCGCTCGGCCGTCGCCGTCCAAGTCGCCGATTATTGAGACGCTCCGAGTAGGACGCGAGACCGCGTCGGCGGTGCTGCGGATCTCCTTGGGCAAGTCACGGCCCCAAAGCGGCTTGCCGTCCTTGCCATTGTAGGTCCGCAACTGGTAGGTATGATCGGCTGTGACGGCCCAAACCGCTACATCCTTTACGCCGTCGCCGTCGAGGTCCCCAACACCCGGCCGGAATGCGGACAACGTGCCGAGTTGGGTCCAATTCATCAGTTCGCTCAGCGGCTGTCGCCACCGCACGACCCCGTCGCGGCCCGAGAGCACCACGAGCCACCGCTGGCGTTCTTGCGACGCAGTTCCAGGGCTGAAAGGCGTGGCCGCGTCGTAGGCGAAGATCACTTCGGCCTTCCCGTCGGCGTCGAGATCGTCGGCTGCGACCGAGAGTGCATGAAAGAACTGCTTCTCGGCGGTCGGGAGCAACGCCGACCAGAGCCGCCGCCCCGTCCTGCCCGAGATCGCGTGCATCGGCTCCTCCTGTACTCCCAATCCGTAGTGGAGCACGTCGGGCGTGCCGTCGCCATCGAGGTCGCCGCCGGGGGCCGCCTGAGGCCCGGCCTGACGGCCGTCGTAGTCCGTTTGCCACAGTAGCTCGGCGGTACGGCCTGAGAAGCAGGCAGTGCGAACAACCCCATCCAGCCGCAGCAGGTCTTCGACGCCGTCCGCATCGACATCGGGTATTGGGAGGCATGACTCCAGCCGCCGCCAAAGTTCCGGCGGGCCGCCCCGAACGGCCTGCAGCTCGCAGTCGAGGTCGGCGACGTGCGGTTGGACGAGCACGTCGAGAATTCCATCCTGGTCGAGGTCCGCCGTAAGCGGGGCGGCGATGCTGGGATAGTCGAGCGTATGAGCTAGCCGTCCCTCCCCCGCAGCGAGGGCGAAGATCTGCCTCTGCTGCCGATTTCGTGGCTCATCGCCGCAATACGACACAAGCAACTGCGGCCAACCATCGGTCCCCTGTTGCCACCAGCCAAGCGGATCGAGGCTGACCTCGGGCGAATCCGACAGCACGGGTTGCCGCCACTGCCAGAGGCGGTCGCCGTTGCCGCCCGAAATCGCCAAGACCATCAGAGTCAAAGCCGCATTGGGCGGCCGGACGAACGCGGCCACGAAGACCTCGCGATGCTGATCGCCGTCGATGTCTGGGCCGACCGTGATCCGTAGAGGAATCGCTGCCGAGAGCCGTTCGCCGATCGCTTGCCGCCACCGCCGGTGGCCGCCGCGACTGTCGAGCAGTTCGAGTTCGACTGAGGGCGTGTCTCCCGGTGGGGTGTTGGCGACGACCGGCACCAAGACTTCCGGCCGCTGGTCTCCCTCCAGGTCGTCCAACAAAAGCCATTCGGGAGGTGCCCTTCGCAATGCCGCAAGACTGCCCTGCGGCCACGACAGGACTCCGAGCTTCTCCCACTTCTGCCTTCCCAATGGCAGGCCGAATGATATCAGCGTCGACGACCCCGTTGCTGGGTCCGGGCGGAGCACCAGCACCGCTGGCTCATCGCGTTCAACGAATCGAGGCGTCGTCCTCGGTGTGAAGCCGAGGGGGATGGACGGTCCCAGCGGCCGACCGCTGGCCAGTTCCAGCACGGAGAGATACGACGGGGAGACGACGGCCGCGCAGTTCCTTCCAGCCGTGACGAGTAAGGCGACCCCGCCTTCGAACTCGGGGGCGATCAACTCGCCCGACGCGCTTACCTCCAACAACTGCGGCGGCCAGAGCGACCGGCCGGTGCGACCCGAAACCGCCTCCGCCCATGACCAACGCTGTAGCTCAGGCCGGTTGCCCAGGAAGCCTTGGCCGCCGAATCGTTGAACCAGGTCGGGACACTGGTCGCCGTCGCAGTCGACAACTAACGGCAGTCCGACTAGATGGTATCCGAGCACTCGGCCATCGTCGCGGCCTTGCGGCGTGAAGCGGCCATGGAACGTCCAGAGCACCGATCCCGTCTTGCCCGACATGGCCACCAGGAGCCCCGGCGGAAGGCCGGCCGTCTCCAAGCCCGACCCCGCCCAGACGAAATCGTCGCGACCGTCGCCGTCCAGGTCGGCGGTTGGCCGGACCACACGCATCGACGCGGGCTTCCACTGGAAAGCCGTGCCGAGCGAGGCGAACGCGGACTGACTCTCAGCGTCCATCGTTGCCGACCACACGGTCTTGCCGGTGCCGGCGTCGCGACGCGATATGGTCTTTCCGCTTGCGACAATCAAGGCCGGCGTCCCGTCGAGCGTGAGCACCTCGACTCGGTCCTCCCACGTCATGGCGATCGGCTCCCACAGCCGGCGCAACTCCAACGCAAGGTTCCCTTGCGAGGTGAGGCGTCTTGCAACCTGAACCTGGTAGCTCGTGCTGACCCGGTTCTTGCCGCTCAATCGAAGCGAGTAGGCTCCCGCGGGCACGACGACCGGCTGCCGGGTGGGTACCGTGAACTCTCGGACCGTCAAGTGCCCTTGGCCCTCGAGCCGGGCCGTGAGCGGCAACCCCTCAGTACCGAGGAGGATCCGCCCCTGCCGGCGCCGGTCGTAAGCCGCCCAGCCAAGCAGCGTGCCTACGACCAACACCGCGGCAGCAGCAGCCGAAATGGCGGCCACCAGGGCGGTGCGGCGGTGCCTGCGGGCCCATCGGACCGCTCGCTCAGCGAGGCTCACCCGCCGGGCCTTGATCGCCCGCCCCTCGGTAAAGGCTCGCAGATCCTCGGCCAGGGCCTGCGTCGTGGCGTAGCGTTCAGCAGGCTTCTTGGCGATGCACTTGAGGATGATCGTATCCAGGTCGCGGGGCAGGCTGGCACGCAGGCGGCGCGGTGGCGGCGGTTCCGTGGTCAGGATCTGATTGATGACCCCAGCAGGCGTGTCGGCGTCGAACATCGTCCTGCCCGTGGCCAGCTCGTACAGCGTGACTCCCAGGCTGTAGATGTCGGTCCGCTGATCGACCGGCAGCTTTGCCGCTGATGCCTGTTCCGGGCTCATGTACCGCGGCGTGCCGAGCATCGCCCCCGTCCTACTTAATGCCACGTCGTCGATCCGCTTGGCCAGCCCAAAGTCGGTGAGCCAAATCTGTCCGACCGGGTCAAGGATCAGGTTGGAGGGCTTCACGTCGCGGTGGATCACTCCGCGCTGGTGGGCATGGGCCAGCGCCTCGGCCGCCTGGAGGCCCCACTTGGCGACCTTGGTGGGATCAAGCGGCGACCCAGCCTTCCGCGACTCCTCGGAGACCGCCGCCAGGCTGCGGCCTTCGATGAACTGCATCGCGTAGTAATAGACGCCCTTCTGCTCGCCGATGGCAAAGATGGGCACGATGTTCGTGTGGTGCAATTGGGCAACCGTTTCGGCCTCGCGCTGGAATCGCTCCATAGCCTCCCGGTCGGCAACGCCGGCAAGGCGAAGGACTTTCAGGGCAACTTTGCGTTTGAGCGATATCTGCTGGGCTTCATAGACCACTCCCATCCCCCCGCGGCCGACCTCGCCGACGATCTCGAAATCGCCGAGCCGCGACGGGGCATCCCCCGCCGGCCGAGCCGCGCGATGAATGAACTCGATGCCGGACAGGCACGGTTCCAACCGGGACGCCAAGGCGGGATGCTCCGCGAGCAGCTTCTCGCGCGAGGGGGCACGACCGGCCTCCAAATCGGCAAGGTACTGATCGAGCACGCGAACCAGTTCCTCGCCCGCATCACTGGGTTGGTAGGCCGCGGTGGCGTCGGATGCCGCCGGTTCTGGCGGTTGGGACCGCGTCAGGTCTGAATCGTTCATCGGCTGTACTCCTTCTGCACGGATGTCCGGGGCAGAACGCCGGCTTCCAGAACCAGCGTCGAATGACTCCTCGGAGTATAGGGCCGCGAGGCCGAAGAATGTCACGGACGAAAATCAGCCAATCTGCGAATCTACCAAGCCCCCGCCACCGGGTACAGTCCCGACCAATTCCTGCTTGGACAGCCAGCCCGTTTTCCGTTGGGTGACGAGGCAACAGTGACTTCTTTCCGATGGGGCGAGTCCAACCTCCGGGAAACCGGTGGGAGAAAGACGAAGGGCAGCCCCGATTTCAGCGCCCGTCCCGCCCACGCAGCCCCACGTTCGCCCTTGTCGCGTTCACGTGGGGAAGGGGCGTCGTTCGCCCGGCATCGCGACTTGGGCCACGTAGCCCCCTGGCCGCGATCCGGCAGGTGCTGGTCGAGGCCGACAGGTTTCCATGCGACAGCCGATCTGAGCGCGACCACGATAATCGACAGAGCTTTCAATTGTTCCGACGTTGCCATGACCTGTTCTGCCTTACGAGGAATTCGCCATCTGCCGCAGGCTCGACCGCAAGTACAACACTGCCGCCCCATGCGGCCCCGCCCTGCAAGGCGAAACCTCTGGAGGGCGGCACGTTACGGTGAATCAACTTGCGGGGGAACCTGCTTTCACCAAACTGGCTATCTCAGGATGCGGTGTTTGTTTCTTGCCCGCTATCGAATATACTTGGATTATGCCGACCATCAGCTACCTAGACCGTTTACTGGACCCGGTTGTCGAGTCCTTCACCCCGGCGGTTGCTCGGAAGATCACCAGCTTGCGCGCCGACCCGGCGCTTGAACAGCACATCTCCGAACTGCGCTGCAGAGCGAACGAAGGTACGCTGACGCCTAACGAGGATGCCGAGTACAGGGATTTCGTTGAATCGGTCGATGTGATCTCGATTCTTCAAGCAAAAGCTCGTCGGTTCCTCCTGCACCATTCGGGGTAAAATGGACGCAACCCGTCGTCAACTGGTGCGGCGGCGTGCCCGCAACTGTTGTGAATACTGTCGAATTCCTCAGGAAGCAACGCCGTTCATCGGATTTCACGTCGAACATATCCGTGCCAAGCAGCACACCGGTGACGAGAACCCTGAGAATCTGGCTTTGGCCTGTGATCGATGCAATGCCTTCAAGGGACCCAATCTGACGAGCGTTGACCCCGACACAGGCGTGGCTGTGCCGTTGTTCAATCCTCGGTCGGATGACTGGGCAGAGCATTTATTGTTCGAGGCAGGCGAAGTCCTTGGTCTGACGCCAACGGGGCGGGCGACGGTTCGTCTTCTCAACATGAATGCTCCACGGCGAGTGCAATTGCGACGAGAGTGGCTCTGCGCCGAGGATACATGGGAAGAACCTGATCCCATTGGGGACTGATCCGCACTGGTCGAAAACGCGTTACGCTTCCTGCATCTCCTGCGCTCGCTTCGCCTGACCCCTGGCTCTTGCCTGCTCAAGAAACTTCAGATTCTTCTTCTCCTTAGAGTCGAGACACATTACTTCGCCGAGGACGTCATTCAGGATCCGAATCTGCATCACGTTTTGTTGCACGTGGCGACGGGCTTTTCGCAACCGGCGGTGAATGTAATCCATATCCGGTTCCTCGGGTGGATCGCCCCACGGAACGCCAACCTCCCGAGCTAGAAAGACGAGGGATTTACAACGAAGTGGGCCGATCTTGGCAGGAAAAGCGTCGGCCTCCGGGCCCGACGGAAGTCGAAACGCGGGCGGGAGTTGCGGCACGCAAATACAAACGCCGCAAGCGTTTATGCTTGCGGCGCAAGGACTTGCGTCGTTTTATGTGGCCAGTATCCCCGACAGGATTCGAACCTGTAACCTTCGGCTCCGGAGGCCGACGCTCTATCCAATTGAGCCACGGGGACGTGACGAAGACGTGAATATAACGAATTCCGGCTGCGATGAGAAGATGCCTCGGTCAAGTCTCGGACAAGTCTGTGCGGCGAGGGTAGCGAGAACAGCAAGAAAATCAGTCTGGCAAATCATGGGAGCTGTCAGTGGGACGCGATGTGGAGGGTTGCTGCAGGCAGACAGGCTGTGCTACGGCGGAACCGGCCTGTGAGGTGGAGGGCGGGGCAAAGCCTGGCGGTTGGGGAAAGTCGCGCAGGAATGCGGACCGGAAGGCGGGGCGCCGGCGAAGCTGTTGAATCTGGCGAAACGGACCGTTTACACGGCTTGCCCAGCGGCTATACTCGAAGCTCGTTTGCCTCACGTTTCGGATGCGAGTGCCGATGCGCAGCCCGTGCTGCCGACGCCGCGTCCACCATTGTTGACTTGCAGGAGGGATTCCTATGGCTTCGAATCTGCCGCATTATGTCGCGTCCGCCCAGCCGGTACCGCTGGCGAACCGCGTGCCTTGGTACAAGAGTACCGCCCAGACTTACGCTGGGATCATGCTCTGGTTCGTGTTTTGGGAGAGTGTTCCTAGCAGCGGAGCGCCAAACGCAGGCGGCATTCTGGCCCAAGGCTTGCTGGCCGCCGTCCTGGGCGTGATCGCAGGGGCTCTCATCTGTCACTTCGGCAGCTATTTGGCTCCCGGCATGATGGGCATGAAGACGGGCCTGCCGCTGGCCGTGGTCGGCACGTCAACCTATGGCGTGAACGGCGGTTTCTTGATGCCGGGGTTCTTCATGGGGATTCTGCAGTTCGGCTGGTTGGCCGTGAATTCGTACTTTTCGGCCAAACTCCTGGCCTGGCTCGCCGGTTCTGCGGAAGGGTCCGTCTTGCACCTTAGCATCGGTGTCATCTGGGCGCTGGTGGCTGCATTCGTGGGGCTGAAGGGCATTCACTACGTGGCCCGAGTTGCCACGTATCTGCCGCTGATTCCCTTGGTGATCTTGTTGATCCTCGTGGGCAAAACCTTTGCGGGAATCGGAAGCTTCGAGCCGGGAACGATGGCTGCCAACGCGGATGCGCCGAGTTCGTTCGAGTTGTTCTTGTTCGCGGTTGCTAACATTGTCGGGTTCTTTGCGACGGCCGGAGCGGCTGGAGCGGATATTGCCTCAAGCAACCGCACGCCCAAGGATGTCCAACTAGGCGGGCTGTGGGGCGTGGCCGGGGCCACGATTTTCACCGGCGTGTTCGCCCTGCTGGTGGTGGCCGGAACCTACGGATCCGGCCTGATGGCCGGCAGCTCGGAGGTGATCCTCAAGCCGACGGAATTGATGAAGTTCATCATGGGCGAGCAGGTCGCCAGGTTGTTCTGGCTGCTGCTGGCCATCGCCGCTTTTCCGCCCGCGTGCTTCAGTTCGTTGATTGCGGCCAACAGCTTCAAGAACACGCTGCCGAAGGTCAATCCGTTCATTTCGTGCGGCATCGGCACGGCCGGTTCGATTGCCCTGGTATTGTCCGGCAAGGCTGGCGACGCGGCGGGGGTGTTCATCATCATCGGCGCTTCGTTCGGCCCAATCTGCGGTGCCATGACCGCGGATTACCTGTTGGCGGGCTACAAGTGGCCGGGACCGCGCGCCGGCTTCAATCCGGCGGGCTGGATCTCGTGGGCGGTGGGTTTCGTGGTCGGCGCATGGAACGGGCTGTTCGGTCCGCTGTTGAACATGCAATTCCAGATGCCCTGTCCACCGGTGGCGGCAATTTTGGTCGGTTTCGTGCTGTACATCGTGTTGGCCAAAGTGGGCTTGACCAGCAAGCAGCTGGAGATGCCGGCGGCGGAATAGAGGCACGGGCCAAGGGGCTGTGAAAGAAATGGGACAGGCACCATGCAAGCACCAGAATTGCCAAGGCTTTCTGCGGTGCTCGCTCGGAGCCGGTCCCATTTTTCACAGCTGGGGAGCGTGACGGCCCTGGAGGCATGCTGAAACAGACTGGCACCACAACGACTTGCGGTCTGACTCGCAGCCACATCGAACCTGTTGTGGAGCCAGGCCCAATACTGTTCGGCACACCGGTTGCTATCGGCAGGCATCCTCGACGCTTGCCGTCGAGTGCTTCAGGTTCATTGGCGGTATCACGATGTCAGCCATCTATCCTGAATCTCCCGACGGCAAGCATCGGGGATCACCGTGGTCCGAGGTGGACGCTTGTTCGTGGCCACGTAACCTAAACCACTCGCCGGCAAGCGGCGAGGATGCCCACCTTGGCAAGAAGCGTGCCGAACAGGATTAGCCATTCCCCTTTTTCAGCAGCCGGCCAGCGCGAAGCGGGCCCCCGAAAAGCCTCGGTTTTTCACGCTCTAGCGTGTGCGGTGGGCCATGCCTGCCGCAAAAGACACGCTGAAGCGTGAACTCCAGCGAGGCCAACATCTTTGCCGACCAAGCCTCCCCCCAGGCAGTGAATGGGAACGTGGCGCCACGTGGCCACGCCCCTCATCGCCAGGCCGTGTTCAGGCTTTGCGGCGGCCTTCGCGGCGGCGGTTGACTTCCTTGAGGGTGACTTTGCGAAGGCGGATCTGAGTGGGGGTGACTTCGACCAGTTCGTCTTCCTCGATGTACTCGAGGGCGGCTTCGAGCGAGAAGCGGCGCGGCGGTTTGAGCAGGATGTTCTCGTCGCTGCCGGCGGCGCGGACGTTGGTCAGCTTCTTTTCCTTGGTGGGATTCACCGCCATGTCGTTGTCGCGGCTGTTCTCGCCCACGATCATGCCTTCGTAGATTTCATCGCCCGGAGCTACGAACAAATCGGACCGTTGCTGCAGGCCGTTCAAGCCGTAGGCCACCGCCCGACCGGCGGCCATCGAGATCAACACGCCGTTGCTGCGGTGCGGGACGTCGCCTTCGAGCGGACGATATGCGTCAAAGCGATGATGCATGATCGCTTCGCCCTGTGTGGCGTTGAGCAGCTTGGTTCGCAGTCCGATCAGGCCGCGGGCCGGGATCGAGAACAACAGGTACGTGAAATTGTGCCGTGTGTCGATTTTCGAGATCACCCCCCGCCGGTCGCCGACCATCTCCATCACCGGCCCGACTTTTTCCGGCGGCACCTCGACGGTCAGCGTTTCAAAGGGCTCTTCCTTGACCCCGTTGCGCTCGTGCAGAATCACGTGCGGCTTGCCGACCGACAACTCGTAGCCCTCGCGGCGCATGGTTTCGATCAGCACGCTCAAGTGCAGCACGCCGCGGCCGGACACGCGGAAGCCGTCGCCGTCTTCCAGCGGCTGGATACGGAGTGCCACGTTCCGTTCCAGTTCGCGGTACAGCCGTTCGCGGAGCTGTCGCGAGGTGACGTATTTACCGTCGCGGCCGGCAAACGGCGAGTTATTGATGGTAAAGACCATCTCCAGCGTCGGCTCGTCGACGGACAATCGCGGCATCGGGCGGGGATGTTCCGGATGACAGATCGTGTCGCCGATTTCGATTTGCTCCAAGCCGACGATGGCCACCACGTCGCCCGCCGTCGCTTGCTCCACTTGCAGTCGCCCCAGGTTTTCAAAGACGTACAGCGCAGTGATTTTGGCCGTCGTGGTCTTGTCGTCCGCTTGCAACAGGGCGACGGTCTGGCCCTGGTTGATGGTGCCGGCCTGGATCCGGCCGATGGCGATGCGGCCGACGTATTTGGACCAGTCCAGCGTGGTGACCAGCATCTGCAGCGGTGCGTCCGGCTCGACCTCCGGCCCGGGGATTTCCCGCAGCACCATGTCCAGCAGCGGGCGCATGGAATCTCCGCGATGCGCAGGGGCTTCCGTTGCATAGCCTTCGCGGGCGGTCGTGAAAATAAACGGAAACTCCTGCAGGTGATGGCCGCCTTCGAGTTCCATCAGCAACTCGAAAGCCTCGTCCAGCACCTCAAACGGCCGGGCGTCGGGCCGATCGATCTTGTTGACCAGGATGATCGGCTTCAGCCCGCACTGCAGGGCTTTGGTCAGTACGAAACGGGTTTGGGGCATGACGCCTTCGGCGGCGTCGATCAGGACCAGCGCGCCGTCGGCCATCCGCAGCACACGTTCCACTTCGCCGCCGAAATCCGCGTGGCCCGGCGTGTCGATGATGTTGATCTTGACGCCCTGGTACGGCAGCGCAATGTTCTTGGCCAGGATCGTAATCCCGCGTTCCCGCTCCAGGTCGTTGCTGTCCAGGATACAATCGCCGACCAGTTGACTGTCACGAAACTGGCCGCTTTGCCGCAACAGGCAGTCGACCAAGGACGTTTTGCCGTGGTCGACGTGGGCGATAATCACGATATTCCGAAGGTCTTCGCGACGCATAGATTACTTCTTGGCCTGCGGGAACAACGGACCGCCGAACTGAGCCGCCAGGCCCAGCTCTTCCTCGATCCGCAATAGTTGGTTGTATTTCGCCATGCGATCGCTACGGGACGCCGAGCCGGTCTTGATCTGGCCAGTGGCCAGGGCCACGGCCAAATCGGCGATGGTCGAATCCTCGGTCTCGCCGCTGCGGTGGCTGGCGACGCTGCTGTACCCGTGGCGATGCGCCAACTGGATGGCCTCGATCGTCTCGGTCAGCGTGCCGATCTGATTGACCTTGATCAGGATGCTGTTGGCGATGCCTTCGTCGATCCCGCGTTGGAGTCGCTCGGTGTTGGTGACGAACAGGTCGTCACCGACCAGCTGGACCTTGTCGCCCAGCTTGTCGGTCAGCAGTTTCCAGCCTTTCCAGTCGTCTTCGGCGCAGCCGTCTTCGACCGAGCAGATGGGGTATTTGGCGACCCAATCGGCCAGGAACTCGACCATCGCGGCCGAATCGATGGACTTGCCGTCGATGGTGTACAGGCCCGTTTTGGAGTCATAGAACTCGGTCGCAGCGGAATCCAGGGCGATGAACACCTGCTGGCCGGCCTTGTAGCCCGCCTTGTCGATGGCTTCCATGATCAGGTCCAGCGCCTCGACATTGCTGCCCAGATCCGGGGCAAAGCCGCCTTCGTCGCCGACGGAAGTATTCAACTTCTTGGCGCCCAGCACCTTTTTCAGCTGGTGAAAGACTTCGACGCCGCAGCGCAGGGCGTCGCTGAAGCGGTCAAAACCCAGCGGCATGACCATGAATTCCTGAATGTCGACGGAATTGTCGGCGTGTTGTCCGCCGTTCAGGATGTTCATCATGGGCGCGGGCAGCACGCGGGCATTGCAGCCGCCGAGGTAGCGGTACAGGGGCTGGTTGGTGAAGCCGGCGGCGGCTTTGGCGACGGCCAGCGAGACGCCCAAGATGGCGTTGGCGCCCAAATTCTTCTTGTTCGGCGTGCCGTCCATTTCGATCATCTTGCGGTCCAGACCGACTTGGTCCAACGCATCGAACTCCTCGAGTTCCGGAGCGATCTTCTTGTTGATATTCTCGACGGCCTGGCAGACGCCCTTGCCCAGAAAGACTTTCTTGTCGCCGTCGCGCAGTTCCCAAGCTTCATGGGCCCCTGTGCTGGCGCCGCTGGGAACCGCGGCTCGGCCAAAGGAACCATCGATCAAGGTAACTTCGACCTCGACCGTGGGATTTCCGCGGCTATCCAGAATCTGACGACCGTGAATGTCGGCGATTGCGCTCATCGTGTATCCTTTCGCAAAACTCGGTAAACTGAACTGTCGGGCCGCCTGGAGCCCGTAACAAGCGGGACGTCCCGCATCACAAGGCATTTTGTCTCAAGGGGTTGCGTTGGTCTCGCTCGTGTCGGCGGACACGCAACTTGGGAAGTGGCCGGTCACCAAGCCGATCCAGCGCCGACCTGACGACGCGACCAGCAAGACGAGATTGTGACCGATTTCGAACCGGTTGCCTAGGCGGCATGGCGTGTTCCGCAGTATCCATCGGCCTCAAGCGGCCAGTCGGCGGCCCGCATGGCCGGTAAGCAATTCGTCTGCCACAGCGGCTACATGCGTGGCCGTGACGCGGCGTTGTTCTTCGGCGAACCCGATCAGCAGCGCCAGGTCGCCCAGACGGTTGATGCGGCGGGGAGTCCCGCCGGACCACTGATGGATCGCTTCCAGCGCCGCCGGATCGAAGACGGAATGCACGTCGCCGGCGCCCGCGGCATGCATGCGGTGACTGATGTAGCTGATCGACTCCTCGACCGAGAACGGTCGCAACAGACACTGGACGCCGATCCGCTCTTCCAACTCGGGCGTCCGCTCTAAGGTCGGCAGCAACAGCGGCTGGGCGATCAGCAACAGTGTCCAAGCCGGTTCAAAGTTCATCAGCAGTCGCAACGTTTCCAACGTCTCGGTGTCGCGAAGCAGGTGGGCTTCGTCGATGACCAGCACCGCGTGGCGGCCCTCCTGGATGTTCCGATTCAAGGTCCGCTGGATCGTCTGGATGCTGCGATCGACGGTGGCGCCCTCCATGTTCTTGCCGGTCAGTTCTTCCGCGATGAAGGCCAGCAACTGGGGCGGCGGCATCTGCGGGAATTTGACCATCACTCGCGGCCCGAACGATTCCGGCAGATCGTCCAGGAGCGTGGCGGCCAGCAGCGATTTGCCAAGTCCCGGCGCACCGGCCAGCAAGGCTGCGCCGCACGGGTGGTCCAGCGCATAACGCAGTTTCAGGAGCGTGACCTGATGCGTTTCGCCCGGATAGTAGAACGGCGGGTCGCAACCGTTGTCGAATGGCCGGGCATTCAGTTTCCAGTAGGTGGTATACATGGCGTGTGCGTCGCTATCATTCGGAGGGTTCAAGATCGTAGAAGTTCTCCGCGATGCCCACGGCGTGTACGCCGCTGCGCTGCAGTCGGGCGGCCGTGGCCAGGGTTCTTTCTTCGCTGGTGTTTCGCAAGTCGCGGACGACGATGGCCGTGTCGATCAGGCTGTCGGCATCCGTCGAAAACGGATGCCGGCCATCGGAGCCCAGCGGCCCGGTATCGACGATGACCAACGGAAAGTGCATGGCGATGGCCTGCAGCACGACGTTCCACCGCGGATCAGCGGTTGGTACGGCGAGGTCTTCCCCGATCGTCAAGGGAAACAGGGTCAAGCCGTCTTCGAGCGACGCCACAGCGGCCTCCTTCAGCGGCGACTTGCCGAGGACCGCCTCCAACCAACTGCATGGCGTCTCGATGCCCAGGCGGCTGCCGAGTTGCGGATTTCCCAGGTCGGCGTCGACCAGGGCCACCTTGATGCCGGCTTGCGCGGCGCAACGCGCCAGGCACAGCGCCAAGGTCGTTCGTCCCTCACCTCGCCGCGCGCCGGTGATCATCACCACGTGATGATTGTCTCGCGTCGCCTCTTTGAGCCGTTGACCAACGCTGCGAAAATAGCGGGCTTCCGACTCCAGCAGCCGTTCGCAAATCGCCGGCCATGCCAGGCGATCGACTTCCCATTCCGGCGTGAACGCTTGCGGAGCCTCCGGCTGGGCCGGCGGTTCCGTGAGGGCCAACAGCGAAGGCCGCATCTGCGGTGCTTCAGACACAGGGGCCGCGTCGGGTGGCGGGGGCGACGCTGACGGATCGTGGGGCGCCCGATGAGGAGCGGGCGGTTCCGCATGCGCGTCGTCGACTCGATGCCCCGGCTGGTCGTTGTGCGAGTCCATCGCGGGCGCGGCCGAGGGCGTTTCGCAGCCGCTCGCGTTTTGACTGGCCGGCGTCTCCGCCGGACGTGCCCGGGGAGCGGCCGAAGCAGGGCTGGCATCCTTGTGGTACGCTTTGATAAAGGCTTTGTCCAGTGCGCTCATGTCTCCCTCTCCAATCGTTCCGCTGCGGTGCGCGCTTGGTGCTCCTACGTCAACGGCCTCCGCCGCCTGTTCCCGCGGTCTAATCACCGAACCGGCGGCGGTTCGATACGAGGCTGCAGGCGGGCGGTGTTCGGTTGCCAGCCGTACACCGATGCCTCGCTGGTCCTCGGCGCGTTCAGCAGGGGCCCCTCGCTGCTCGCTTCGTTGATCCTCGCCTCTGGACCGCCCGCGCGGCTTCGCAAACGCTCGTGGTAGTCCGCTGGATACTGAAAGGTGCCTGGATCGGTCGCAGGATAACGAGGTTGCCCGGCGGTTGGTTGCCCGGCAGTTGGTTGCCCAGCGTATACCGATGCAGCATCGCGCGACGCCTCGCCGGTCAACGGCGTGTTGGCGTCAAGATCCAGCGTTTCCGCCGTCTGCCGCTGCGCCCCCATCGGTACGACGGTGGCCGACGGGGCCTGGCTTGCAGCCGTGGTTTCCGCAGGTACGTCCGCTCGTTGGGATTCCGTGTCCGCTGTCTTGGCATGGTCGGATCCGCTGTCTGCAACGGATGCCGGAGCCGCACCCGCGGGCAACGAGGATTCGGTCCTGGCAGCCGCGGCGGCGGTTACCGGTCCCTGCGGAACAGCATCAGCGGACGCAACGGGAACTCCTGCTGGCCGGATTGGCCGCTCGTCCCCCGGGCGCTCCGGCGGCGGCATGGTCACCGCGAACGGCGACTGGCTGGGTGCGTCTTCGTTCGCTTGCTGCGGTTGGCGGATGGCCGAGAATGCGATACCCAGGACCGCGAACAAGACCAGAGCGATTCCCCCATGAACCGCCCAGCGAGGCGGGTGAAATCGTTTCCAAGGCGAATTCCGGGAAATAAACGAAGACGATTCGGAAGGCATCGGGGCAAGTGCCCCAAACGTGTTGTCAATCGTGTGGCGGGGATCGTCCGCAGCGTCGGGCAAACGCAGGGGATCTGCCACAGTTCGCGGCAGCGGAATCGTCATCCGCAATTCGGATTCGTCTCGTTCGGCGGCAAGATCTTCGCTCGGTTCCGGTTCCAGCCGCAATCGGGGCAACCGAATCAGGACGGGAATCCTCTCGCTGGCCTTGCCCGCCGCTGGCATGACTCGTGCGCCCGTTCCAGCCTGGGGGCCTGCGACAGTTCCCGACCGACGATGTTTCGCGGTACTCATGATCGATGTCCGCTCGGACGAAGAGGTTGATCAAGCGTTCGGAAGACAGCTCCCACGAGTTGTCACCGGGACTCACGTCCGTAAAGCCGCCAAGGTGCTAGCAAGCGCAATCCTGGCGGGGACGGTTTCCTTCGTCCCTGTTATCGGTAACGGTCGTGACGATCTTGAGTCTTAGGGCGATTTTCCGGGATGGGCAAGACGGGAAGGGAGGAGGGCGGGCGTTTGTCCCCGCGGCTGTGCCCGGATGATTCATGGAAACGCAGAGGCCGCAGAGAACAAGGCCGGGATAGGGATATCAACGGGGTCTTTGCGATCACCAGAACTGAGTGCATCTCGCAACATTCCGATCAAAGCCTGTTACGGCGATCCTTCGGACCGGGGGTTGTTTCTGATCCGGTTGCGGATACCTTGGGGGTTCCATGGAGAGAAAAGCTTATGATGTTGCGTTGGTTACTTGCAAGCTACGCCCACCAGATGACCCGGCAGAAGATCCAGGAAACGGTGACGCAGGCGTGGCAACAGGTGTCGGGCCAGAGCGAGGCCCGCCGTCCGGGCGATCTGCCTCCGTGCGATGTGGCGCTGGTATTGTCCACGGAGGCCGAAGCGGAAGGGCTGGCGAAGCGACTGGACGGCAAGGTGACGATGCGCTGCGCAACCTATGTGGAACATGCCGGCCGCTGGTGCGACCGTCGTGTGGTGGTTGCCGAGTGCGGATTGGGGGCACCGGCCGTCGAGCGGGCGGTGGCGGATGTCATCGCCATCCATCACCCGGCTTGGGTCGTCTCCACCGGCTTTGCCGCCGCGTTGGCTGGCCATTTGCGGCGCGGGCATGTCTTGATGGCCGACCGGGTGGTCGATTCCGAAAGGCGCGAATGGACGGTGGGCTTGAAGCTCGATCCTCGCGTGCTGGCCGAGACCAAGGGCTTGCACGTGGGCCGTTTGCTGAGCATCGATCGCCTGGTGCATGATCCCAAGCAGAAACTGGCGTTGGGACAAGCGTATGCCGCACTGGCCTGCGACATGGAAACCAAGGCGGTCGCCGAGCTCTGCCAGCGCGAGAAGGTGCGTTTTCTCTCGGTCCGCGTGATCAGCGACGCGGTCGACGACCGCTGGCCGCCCGAGATCGAAGCGTTGTTGGACCAACGCTCCTGGGCCGGCAAGTTGGGGGCGGCGACCGGGGCCATGTGGAAACGGCCCGCGTGGCTCAAAGACCTGTTGCAACTGCAGGGGCAAGCCGAACTCGCCTCGAACCGGTTGGCGCAGTTTTGCGGGGGCGTGATTCCCCAGTTGGAGCGATGAACTTCGCACCATCCGGACGTGCCAGCCCAGCTAGGGATCCAGGGTCGGCACGGCGATTTCGGCGATCAATTCGTTCAGGATGTGGTTGGCGGTCAGCTTGCGCAAGCGGCTTTCCGGGCGCAGGATCAGGCGGTGCGTGAGCACGGGCCCGGCCACGCGTTTGACGTCGTCGGGCAGGACAAATTGGCGGCCGCGGATTGCCGCCATCGCTTGGCAAGCGCGGAACAGGGCGATCGAGGCGCGGGGACTGGCGCCCAGCGCGAGGTCTTCGTTTTCCCGCGTGTCGTGGATGATTTGCATCAGGTACTGCCGCACCTTGTCATGCACCTCGACCTCGCGCACGGCCTGTTGGCACGCGACCAGTTCCGCAGCCGAGACCACGCACTGCAGGCGGTCCAGCGGATGGCCATGCTGGAGCATGGCCAGCATTTTCAGTTCTTCGTCCAAGCTAGGGTACCCCAAACTGAATCGCATCAGGAAGCGATCCAGTTGCGCCTCGGGCAACGGGAACGTGCCCTCGTGGTCGATCGGGTTCTGGGTCGCAACGACCAAGAACGGCGGCTGCAGCGGGCGAGTGACGCCATCGACCGTGACGCAACGCTCGGCCATCGCCTCGAGCAAGGCCGCTTGAGTTCGTGGGGTGGTGCGGTTGATTTCGTCGGAGAGAACGATCTGCGCAAAAATCGGGCCCGGACGGAATTCAAACTCGACCGTCTTCTGATTGAAGATCGACGTGCCGGTGACGTCGGTCGGCAGCAAGTCCGGAGTGCATTGGATCCGTTTGAAGGAACAACCCACGCTGCTGGCCAGCGCGCGGGCCAGCATCGTCTTGGCGACGCCCGGCACGTCCTCCAGCAGGATGTGGCCCTCGCAGAACCAAGCGACCAGCGACAGGATCAGCTGTTGCCGTTTGCCGACAATGACCGTCTCGACGTTGTTGATGACCTTCCGAGCGGTTGTGCTGACATCGATCATGCGGGGCTTCCCTGGACCATTTTTCCCTCGAACGGTTCGCTCCAAACGATCACCTCATTGTCATTGCCCGGCGGCCGCCGAGAAGGGGAGCAAGACGGCGAAAACGGCGAAACATGGCAAAAAAAGACGTAAGTCGTTGTCTTTCGGTAAAAATGACAGGCAACGGCCTGTCGCTACGCCCAAACCAGCAGCTTGCCGTCGTTCGTTGACGGACCTCGACATTTCCCTACAATGTCCTGTGATTCGTGCGGAAGCAACCTATGCAACCCCCGGAAAGACGACATGAAATATCGCTGGTTGACAGCCTTACCTGTCTACAACGAAGTCCGCTATGTAGACGCGGTGCTTGATGAAGTGACCGAGTACAGCCCCGAAGTGCTTGTCGTCGACGACGGTTCGACGGACGGGACGTCGGAGTTATTGGCGGCTCGCCACGATATTCAAGTCGAGCGGCACGCCACGAACCGGGGCTATGGAGCGGGGTTGATCACCGCGTTCGATTTCGCCGCACGTCATGATTACGATTACCTTGTGACGATCGATTGTGACGGCCAGCATGAGCCTCAGCGAATTCCCGAATTCGTAGCGGCGTGCGAAGCGGTGGACTTGGTTTCCGGAAGCCGCTACCTGCGTCGCTTTGCCGGCGACAACCGACCTCCGGCCGACCGGCAGCGGATCAATCGGCAGATCACGGACGTTCTGAATCGGCGTCTGGGACTGCGGTTGACGGACGCGTTTTGCGGGTTCAAAGCGTATCGCGTCGCGGCGTTGCGGGATTTGGAATTCACCGAGACCGGTTACGCCATGCCGATCGAGTTGTGGGTCCAAGCGGTTGCCGCGGGTTTGACGATGATCGAGTTGCCCGTGCCGTTGATCTACCTCGATGAATCGCGATCGTTTGGCGGCGAATTGGACAATGCGGCCACGCGGTTGAGCCATTACTACGATGTGTTGGAACGTAGTTTGGAAGCGGTCAACCCCCGCCGTCCGGCGATGGCGATGCGCGAGTTTGTAGCCGTCGGGTAGCACGGTTTTTGCCCAGCCAATCGACACTTCACGCGATGCCTACTGACCTAGCTTACAAACCGATCCGCGCACCTCGTGGGCATGGTCAGACCTTGATCGACCCGCCTTGGGGTTCGGCGGCGGCGGTGATCGAGGAGAATCGGACGGTTGCCCAGCGTGCGTCGTATGATGTGCAGGGGATGTGCCTGCGCCGGCTGTGCGCGGACGCGCGCGGCCACTTGCTGCAGGAAGCGCGGCGTCACACCTCGGCCTATCGGGACGTGTCGGCTGCGGCCGGCGCCGACGGGCCGCTGTTGCTGGCCGGGCATCAGCCGCAGCTGTTCCATCCCGGCGTTTGGTTCAAGAATTTCGCCTTGTCCGCGCTGGCTCGCCGCTTGGGCGGACAGGCGGTCAATCTGCTGATCGACAACGACATCCTGCGTCAGGCGGCGATCCGCGTTCCGACTGGCTCGCGGGACGAGCCGCAGGTGATTACCGTACCGTTTGACCGGGTGGTTGAAACGATCCCCTTCGAGCAACGGGAGGTGGTCGATGCGGAGTTGTTCGGCTCGTTCGCGGACCGCGTTTACGCGGTAGGTAACGGAGTGCTTGCGGAGCCGTTGGTCCGGGATTATTGGAAGCTCGTGCGAACGGCGCGGAAGCGGTCGGCGAATCTGGGCCGCTGTTTGGCCGAAGCGCGGCACCAGCTGGAGGGCGGTTGGGGGCAAGACACGTGGGAAGTTCCGCTGAGCGCCGTCTGCCAAGCGCCGGCCTTTGCGCGATTCGCCTGTCACCTGCTGGCTCATCTGTCGCGTTTTCAGGATATCCACAACACGGCGTTGCACGAATACCGCCGGGTGAACCGCGTTCGCAGCCGCGCGCACCCAGTGCCGGACTTGGAGCGTGACGGGGTCTGGCGCGAAGCGCCGTTTTGGTTGTGGAGCGAGAACTCGCCGTCCCGCAAGCGGGCCTTTGTGCGGTCCTGCGGCGAGAGCGTCGAGTTGACAGACCGGGCCGGCTTGAGCGTCCAGCTGCCGCTGAACGCAGATCGCGATGCGGAGCGAGCGGTCGACGCGCTCCTCGCGTTGGGACGGCGAGGTGTCAAGCTGCGGCCGCGGGCGCTGGTGACGACGATGTACGCCCGGTTGGTGTTGAGCGATCTGTTCCTGCACGGCATCGGCGGGGCCAAATACGATCAATTGACGGACCTGATCGTGCAGCGGTTCTTCGGCTTGCAACCGCCCGGTTTCCTGACCCTGTCGGCGACGGTGTTGTTGTTCGACGATCGCACGGACGAATTGACGGCGCGAATCCGCGCCGCCAAACAGCGGTTGCGCGAGTATCGCTTTCAGCCCGAGCGGCATCTGACGCCGGACCGCGGCGGCGACGGCTGGATCGCGGACAAGCTCGCATGGGTTGGCGGCGAGGCACCGCGTGGTCAGCGGCTGGTGCGGCACCAAGAGATCGAACGGCTCAACGCCCAGTTGGGCGCGGCGCTGGAGCGCGAGCGACAGCAGACGGCGGCGGACGTCGTCCGATGGACAGCCGAACTTCGGCAGCAGACCAGTCTCGCGTCGCGCGAGTTTGCGTTCTGTCTGTTTTCCGAAAAAAAATTACGGCCGCTCCTACTGGAACTTTCCGCCGGCAGCGTCTAAGTTAACGCTTGGTTGCAGCCAGCGAGCCGTGTCAGGAATTCGGAGGAATGCGTATCATCGTCCTCAACCTTGCCTGCAGCCGTTGACGGACGATGCTTGTCGCAACGGAGGGATCTCCCATAGAAGGATTGGCGGAAATGACTTCCACCGTTCTCGTTCGCGCGAAGGACACCGCGCGTCGCCCTGTCTTGCGGCGGGGCCTTGCGGCGGGCATCGAGGTTGTGCCGGGCACAGCCGGCGATCACCCTGCCGCGCAGCTGTTCTTGTCCAGTGTGTTTCCTGAATCATCCAGCGTGGATTTTCAATCGCAGTTGGATGACCCCAGTTACGAGCCCAGCGATCGACTGTTGATCAAGCACCGCCAGAACGTCGCCGCGCACTTGCGGTTGATCGGCCGCGAAATGCGGTTCGGCGCGGCGACGCTACCGGTATCGTGTGTCACCGACAACGGCACCTTGCCCGAGTTCCGGGGCCGCGGTTACGCCTCGGCCCTGTTGGAAGCCGCCGAGTGCAAGATGTATCAGGACGGTGCCGTGCTGGGCTTGCTGCGCACCTCGGAACCCGCTTTCTATCGGCGCCGCGGCTGGATCGTGTGTGGACGGCACAGTTATTCGACGATCGGTTGCCATCAGATGTTGGCCGAATGGCAGCCGCAGGAAACGCAGCCGACGGGAATGCCCGGGCCCGCCAGACCGCCGGCGTTGCACATTCGCTATCTGCGTCGCGTGGAACTGGCGGCCATCATCCGCCTGCACCAGACGCACGTTCGCCAGGCGTATGGCGCTTATGTTCGAAACGATGCCTGTTGGCGCTGGCTGCTCAATCGCCGCGGCTTCGACCGCATCTATGTGGCCATCGAGGGCGCTCCGGAGATCGAACTGGATGGTACCTTTTCCGCGATCGTCGGGTACGCGGCGGCGCGGAATGCACGGCTGGTCGAGTTGGTTTTGGCCTCGCGGCGGCCGGACACGGTGCAGCGGCTGTTGACACGTTTTTGCAGCGACGCGATCGAACAGGACTTGCGCCAAGTCCGTGTCGATTTGCCGCCGGATCATCCGGTGCATGCCGCGTTGCTTGCTTCGGGCGGGACGTATTGTCGGCAGGAACTGGACCGGGGCCAGGCCTTCATGGTCAAAGTGCTGGATCCGGCACGTCTGGTGCGGGGGCTGCACGCCGAGTTTCTGGCGCGGCTGGGCGCCGACAAGCAGTTCATGCATCGCGAACTGGGGTTCGTCGTGGGCGATGGGCAGTGGATTTTGGACATCACGCCCCACGGTAGCCGCCTGGAAGCGGGACGAGTCCGACGTACGTTCGTGCGTTGCAGCGGGGCCCAGTTTTGGCAGATGCTGCTGGGCCATCTGGATGTACGGCAAGCCGTCCAGGACGGCCTGATGTCCGTCTCGAATCGCCTGGCTCTGGAATCTGCCTGCACGCTCCTGCCCCCGTTGCCGCTGTGGTTTCCACCGCTGGATGATCTGCCGGCCACGTGATGCGACGCGAAGAAATCGACTTCCCCTCGGTAACCCGAAGCGTCAGCGAAGATTGAACCTGGTGCTGCATTACCTGGCGTACGCTTCGGGGGACGCGATCTTCTCGTCCGGTCGCTGAACCGTGGGAGATGCCTCGGATCTCGAACGCCCCCGGCCTTGTCAGCAATCTATCATTTCATACGGATACCGATGGCAGCCCGTTTTTCGGCAGTCCCAGGCAGAACGCGATTTCGGTTCCTGCCCAATGCGTCCCCCAAGTCAGGTCTGGCGGCTCGAAACCCTATGAAGGCTCAAGTCTCGCCCAAGCAGTTGGCTCGCGCGATTCAGGTCAGCGAGTCCTCGGTCAAACGCTGGTGCGACCAGGGAGGCATCATGACCGTACGGACCGCCGGCGGGCACCGCCGCATTGCGATCGCCGCAGTGCTCCGTTTTCTGCGGGAAAACTGCTACGAGTTGGTTCGTCCCGAAGTGCTGGGATTGCCGGCGAACGCGGGGCGAACGGCGTGGGTGCTGGACCGTGCGCAAGCCGCTTTTCGCGACGCGCTGTTGTCGGCCGATGAAGATCAGGCGCGGCGGATTCTGTTCGATCTGTACTTGGCGAAACATCCTTTGCCCGCCATGCTGGATGACGTGATGGCGGCCGCTTTGCGCGGAATCGGCGAACGTTGGAGTCGCGGCGAAGCGGCGGTGTACCAGGAGCGGCGTGGTTGCGAGATTTGTCTCCGGCTGTTGCACGAGTTGCGCATGGTGGCGTCAACCCCGTCCGTCCCGCGAGGCTTGGCAATGGGCGGCACGCCCGAAGGCGACATGTACCAGATTCCCAATGCGATGGTCGAACTGGTCTTGCGGCTTCAAGGCTGGGAGACGATCTCGTTGGGATCGGGGCTGCCGTTCGACACCCTGCGAGCGGCACTGCTGACGCATCGCCCGCGGCTGTTCTGGCTGAGCGCGTCCTACATCCGCGACGAACGAGAGTTCCTTGCCGGCTGGAACGAGTTGTGCGCACCGCTTACGTTTCCGGTCGCGTTCACCACGGGCGGACAAGCCTTGCTTGAACCGCTGCGTGGGCAAATGCCGCAAGCAACTTTCTGTAACGATCTCAAGGCACTGGAAGCGATGGCCGAATCGCTCGGAGAATGACCCGAAATGAATGCAAAGACCAGCGTGTGGTTCTTGATTGTCCTTTCTGTCCTTGCCGCCTCCGCACCCTGCTCTGGGCCGGCCGACGACGGAACTGCGGCCGCTTGGCCTCAGTGGCGCGGTCCCGATCGCGACGCCAACGTCCGCGGCCCGGCGTGGCCGGAGACGCTGTCGGCCGAAACGCTGAAACCGATCTGGCGCGTGGAACTGGGCCCAAGCTATTCCGGGCCGATCGTCTCGGACGGCGTCGTGTTTACGACGTCCACCGACGAACAGAAATGGGAAGTAGTCCGGGCGTTCGACGCTGGCACCGGAACGAAACGTTGGGAAACCCGCTGGGAAGGCTCGATGCAAGTCCCCTTTTTTGCCGCCTCGAACGGCAATTGGATTCGAGCGACGCCCGCGTTCAGCGAAGGGCGTCTGTACGTGGCGGGCATGCGGGATGTGCTGGCCTGTCTGGACGCTCGCAGCGGGCAGGAGATTTGGAAACTGGACTTTCCGACCATGCACAAATCGCCGCTGCCGGCTTTTGGATTCGCGTCCTCCCCCCTGGTCCTGGACGAGCATGTCTATGTCCAGGCGGGGGCCGCCCTGACGAAAGTCCACAAAGCCACGGGCGAGATTGTCTGGCAATCGCTGAAGGACGACGGAGGCATGTGGGGCAGCGCCTTTTCGTCGCCCTATTTCACGCAACTGGGCGGGAGGGACCAGTTGATCGTGCAAACGCGCACGCGACTGGCTGGCGTCGCACCGGACGACGGGCGCGAATTATGGTCGCAAGAAATTCCCGCTTTCCGCGGCATGAACATCCTGACGCCCACGGTGTTCGAAGACGCTGTCTTCACCAGCAGCTACGGCGGCAAGAGCCTGCTGCTGGGCGTCGAACTACAAAATGGCGGCTTCGCCGTTCGCGAGGCGTGGAATCATCGTGCTCAAGGCTATATGTCGACGCCCGTCATCATCGCGGGCCACGCCTATCTGCACCTGCGCAACCAGCGGTTTACCTGCCTCGACCTGAAGACGGGCAAGGAATGCTGGACCACCAAGCCCTACGGGAAGTATTGGAGCCTGGTCGCGCAAGGCGAGCGAATTCTGGCCCTGGACGAGCGGGGGGATTTGCTGCTGATCCAGGCGAACCCCCAGGAGTTCCGACTGATCGACTCGCGACATATCAGCGATGCGCCGACCTGGGGCCACTTGGCCGTGTGCGGCGACATGTTGTACGTCCGCGAACTGAACGCCCTGGCGGCCTACCAGTGGAAAGCCTCTCCCAGTCCGAATGACCGATAAAGCCGTTACAAGGCAAAAAACTCGCCTTTTTTCTCGTCGCGGGAACTTCGACGTTCCGTCTCGACGATTCTTTGCCGTAAGGCTCGACCGATCGCAATACGACTGGCGAGGATTATTTCTTGAGCCGGAAGATAGCCAACGTGCCGTGCGGTCGTTACATTAAATAGCTGAAAAAGAGCGGATTGTTCCCAAGGAACCGTTTGATTCGCTCGGGCGATCTGTACACAATGGATAGAGAATTTGTGGCAGGCGGTTTGTGACGCTGCTTCAGGCGGGTCGTCGGGACAGAACGTCCAGACGCAGCTCGGAGACCAGAAACGTTAATAGCGGGAGTGGGTTTATGGCCAGGAGTATCGCATTCGGGATCGCCGTCCTACTGATGCTGGGACCGGCCGCTTCAGCAAGTCGAAGTCAGGATTCGCTGCTGCAGGAGATGTATGGTCAGGGCGTACACGCGTATTTTTCCGGAAAGCTCGACCAATCGCACGAGCTGTTCAGTGCGGCGATCGATCAGGGGAGTCAAGATCCTCGCTGCTACTACTTCCGCGGATTGTCCTTTGCCAAGCTGGGGCGGCCCGACGAGGCAGAGGCCGATTATCAGCGGGGCGCAGAACTCGAAGCCTCAGGAGCAGCGCTCCAGATCAACATCGGTCTGGCGTTGCAGCGTGTACAGGGCCCCCAGCGGCTGCAACTGGAGGAGTATCGCTACTCCGCGCGGCTGGCCGCACGACTGAAGGAAGCCCGAGAAAAGAAAGAGCGATACGAGCAGATGCAGCGCAACGAGCCTCAGGTGTTGCGCGGCGAGTCGCCCGCGGCTCCGGCCGTCGCGCCGCGGCAACCGCCGCCGCCGGATGCCACCGATCCGTTTGCCGCCGGTGCCGGGACGCCCGCAGCCCCGCCGGCCGCGGCGCCCGCCGGACCTGCCGTTGCACCGCCAGCGGGCGTCGACTTGTTCGGCATGCCCGCCGCTCCGGCTGCTGCCGCAGATCCGTTGGGAGCGTCTGCCGCACCGGCTGCCGCGGATGGCGCGGGTGCTACCGACCCGTTCGCTGATCCGGCGCAACCCGTCCAGATGCCGTCGGAAGATGAAGTTCCAGCGACAGACCTGTTTGGCGCCCCGGCGGCCCCCGCTGCTGCTGAGCCATTTGGTGAACCCGCCGCCCCGGCAGCCGACGACCCGTTTGGCCAGCCGGCGATGCCTGCCGCCCCGGCGGACGCGGACGATGCCCAAGATCCGCTGGCCGCGCCCGCCGCCGATCCGTTCGGCGCCGCTGCGCCGGCGGCCCCGGCAGCCGACGATGTGTTTGGCCAGCCCGCGATGCCTGCCGCCCCGGCGGACGCGGACGATGCCCAAGATCCGCCGGCCGCCCCCGCCGCCGATCCGTTCGGCGCCGCTGCGCCGGCGGCCCCGGCAGCCGACGATGTGTTTGGCCAGCCGGCGATGCCTGCCGCCCCGGCGGACGCGGACGATGCCCAAGATCCGCTGGCCGCGCCCGCCGCCGATCCGTTCGGCGCCGCTCCGCCGGCGGCCCCGGCAGCCGACGATGTGTTCGGCCAGCCGGCGATGCCTGCCGCCCCGGCGGACGCGGACGATGCCCAAGATCCGCCGGCCGCGCCCGCCGCCGATCCGTTCGGCGCCGCTCCGCCGGCACCCCCCGCAGCGCAAGATCCATTCGGGGCCGCCGGGCAAACGCCTCCAGCCGCCGCGACAAAGCCCCCGACGCCGCCCGCCGCCGAACCCGCAGCAACGAGGAACGATAGCGACATTCTCGGGGGGGCTGATCCGTTCGGCGCACCTCCGCCTGCCGCCATGACAGAGGATGACGACCAGCCGGCAACGGATGTCAAACCAGCCGCCAAGCCAGCAGCCAAACCAGCTTCCAAGCCGGCAGCCGCGGATGACTCGGACCCGTTCGCAGACGACCCTGCGTAGTCCGAATTTAGCACCGTGAGCGGCGCTTTTGTGGTGATAAGACGGCGTCAAGCTGCAAATGACAGGGGCAGTTCGTCGAGCCTGCCCCGAGCGAAGTCATTCCGTCAGTGCGAGCCGCGGATGGGGTTGCATTCACTCGGAATGTTGTCGTGCGGCGATCAGTTGCACGAAAATCGGTAATCATCTTCCTCGCCAGCCTCCAAGCACAACTCGCCCAGGTTGATCACGGGCACCGTCCACTGATTCATTCTGTCAGCGGCGTCTACCGTCCAGCCGGATCGTAGGCGAAAGGTCCGCTCTGACCACGACTCGCGGATTTTGCGAGTTCGGTGCAGAATCTCTTGCGGCGAAGGATCGATTGTTTTTGGTCCGCGTGTAGCCATTGTCCGTCCCCTTGTCCAATTTGCTCGCAGCCAACGCTCAACGTTCCGGCCAAGGACAAGCTGCCATCACGCTGTGCGGCATGCGACATGAGATGAGAAACTCAGAAAACCCATCCGCACTGAACACAGGTAGCACGTGACGGGCCAAAAACGAGAAAAACGAAGAGATTAAATATAAGGCTAGTCTGCGTATCGACTTGCGGTGATCGGAATCACCGAGAGTACGGTTCTTCCGATCGTTCCGGATTTCCAGTGTTGCGAAATAATACACCCGTCCTTGCCGGAGGATGTATTGTTTTGATACACAACCGGAATCATTCCGGCTGCGTCCAAACCTGGACCAATTCGACCAAGACTTTGGTCGCCTGTAGCATCTCGTCCAAGCAGGCCCATTCCAGACGCGAGTGCGGATTATGCTGTCCCGTCGACAAATTGGGGGTAGGCAGCCCTTTTTCGGTCAACAGCGCCCCGTCCGTTCCCCCGCGAACGACCGTCCGTTTGGCAACCCGTCCCAACCGCTGGTAAGCTTGTTCAGCATATTCTACGGCTCGCGGCTCACGGACCAGCCCATCGCCCATATTGCGATACTGCTTGGTGATCGCGACGTCGATCTTGACCCCTGGAAACCCCCGTTCGACTTCAGCTGCCAAGGCGACCAACAAGGCCGCGTGGCGGGCGAGTTCGGCCGTCTGAAAGTCCCGCAGGATGAGTTTGACGACAGCTTGCCCGACGCCGCCGGCGATGTGATAAGGATGGATGAAGCCCAGGCGGCCGTCCGTCGCCTCGGGAGCTAGTCTGTCTCGCGGCAGGCGCGCCAGGAATTCGCCAACCGCTCGCAGGGCGTTGACCATCCGCCCCTTGGCGATCGACGGGTGGATATTCACTCCGCGTACGGTCACGGTGGCCAAGTCGGCCGAGAACGTTTCGACGTCGATTTCGCCGGCTCCTGAACCGTCCAGCGTATAGCACACGGTGGCGCCGAGTTTTTCCAGATCCACGTGACTCACCCCGCGGCCGATTTCTTCGTCGCATGTGAACAGCAGCCGGATCACACCATGAGGGATCTCTGGATGCTCCATCAGATGCGCGGCGGCTTCGACGATCACCGCCATGCCCGCTTTATCGTCGCTGCCCAGCAAGGTGGTCCCATCGCTGGTGATCAGCGTCGCGCCGTGCAACGTTTGCAAGGCGGGATTCTCCACGACTTGAATCACCTGCTGCGGATCGCCCAGCAGGACCAAGTCGCCGCCGCGGTAGTTCCGAATCACCTGGGGCTTGACGTTCGTTCCGGACGTTTCCGGCGAGGTGTCCAGATGCGCGTTGAACGCAATCACCGGGACCTCGCCGTGAAGCGTTGCGGGAATCGTCGCCCAAACCAAGCCGTGCTCGTCTTGCTGGACGTCCGCTAGTCCGTGGGATTGCAGTTGGCGCACCAGCAGTTGGCCCAATTCCCATTGGCCGGGGGAACTTGGGTAGGCTTGCGAAGTCTCGTTGGCGGTCGTGTCGATTTGGACATATTCCAGGAATCGCGTCAACAGTCGTTCCGAGTTCATCGGCGTGTCTCCGTGTCCGAGGTTTCTGGTACGCTGTCTGGATCATCTACCACAGAAGAGCACTTGGAAAGGGGGCATCGGTGGCAAACGCAGCGGTCGAGTCCCGTGGCAGATGACGACTACTTTCTGGCCTTGCGCCGCTGCGTAGAAGCGAATGCCCGGCGCGCCGCTCGTGGGGGATCCCCTTGGGGTTCGAAGACCGTTTTGAATACATCCTTCCCGCAGAGACGGGGATTTGCCTCCTTGCGATCTGAGGATCTAAAAAGGAAACGCAGAGGCACAAAGGACACAGAGAAAGACGATGCTCGCTGATCCGCGCATCTCCGCGTGTTCGAATTCTGACTCGTGGGATGCGTCGTCTTCGTCGCGCTGGCATCGGCAGATCGGATCACCCGGACGCGCGCTCAAGATTCTCCAGATCGGTCCGATATTGCTGCACCTCCCGCTCGGCGCGTGCCGTCAGATCGCGGTACGCGGCCTCCGAGAGAACGCCGTTGCGGAACAGATCCTCGTAGTGCTGTAGGTCTTCGTCCCGGCGCCGGATCAATTGTCAACTGCCGAAACAGTTCTGGCAAGTAACGTTCCAACGAGTGAGCTTGGCGAAGAATCTGCTGCTGTCCTTTGGCACATCGAATGAGGGTGTACCAGCGGGATAGATTTCGGGCCGGTCGGGCGTTAGAATTCCTGTCGCTTGACGGGCTCGCTGCAAACGCCGCGGCGGTAACAAGGGCAGCGGGGGTGACTGACTTTGGACAACGGACAACGTTTCCCTTGACAAACGGGATCGACAACGAGAGGTAACACGGATGGCAAAACAAACAAAGAAAGATCTGGAAAAGCGTCGGAAAGAACGCGATCGGAAACGCCAAGCGGTCTCGGATCTCGCTCGGGCAGCGGGCATTACCCCGTGGATAGAACCCATCCCGCTCGTGCCGGCACCGCACGTCGAATTGCCGGCTTGGGCGGAACCTGCGCCAACGCCGGACAGCGCAAGGGAGGGGGCGATCCCCGCTGAGCCGGATCGGAAAGCCGTCGTCACTCGGAGCAATCCCCCACCGCCTCCACGGGAAGAAACCGAAGAAGAAAAGCAGATCCGTTGCTGGTGGCAGGAATACAGGCACGCGGACGGCGAAAGACGTCTGCAAATGGCCCGCGAAAAACTCGCCGCACTCGATCCCGATGACGAGCAGTTTGAAGCGTTCTTTCCCGATGCCATCAGCGAGGTCGAGTCGAAGACTAGTCGAGAGCGTTACGTCGAATTCCTGGAGGAAATCCGCGACCGCTGGCCGCGAGTGTTTTGTCGAGAGATCGACTGGAACGTCTGGCAAATGGCGTTCGTGTACGTCGCCGAGCAGCGTTGGCCGGATCTGGAGCGGGCTGTCGATCACATGTCCGACGAGCTGAAGGATGTCCGCGAGCCCTTCTTCAGCTTGGTCTCGCTCCTTCGTCTGGCGAATCGCGGTTCGGAGGTCCAGCGTCTGGTCGACGCAGCCGTCCGGTTACGGGACTCCTGGGACCTCATGCCCTGGGCCGTCGACGAGATTTTCGGGTGGACCCTGTTGCGGCCCTGCCAGGAATTCGTCCAGGCCGGCGCCACCGACGAGGCATTTGACCGGTTCTGGTCGGAATATGTGGACCTTGGCGGGAAGGACACGGCGGAAGCTCGCGAGAGCCTTCGAGAGTTTGGTCTGCACTTGGCCGGTTTGGCGAACAAACGCTGGACGCGGCAGGAGTTGCTGACCACCAAGAAACGCATCGCCCGCAAGATCAATTTGCTGCTAGTGGACTACCAGCACTGGCTGGTCACGGCTCGTCAAGTTCCTCCGATCGTCGCCGACGAATTCCGTATTATTCTCACGGAGATTGTCCACGGGATGACGGGCGATCTCACAGGATTCCTGCGCGGTCTGAAGCGGACGGTCTTTGAGCCGCGTCTGGCCCGCAAGCTGGACTTCATGTCGCTGGACCGCTTTCACGCGTCGGCTGGTGTTCTGGCAATGTACCATTTCTACGATTTTCTGGCGGAAAGCCAGTTGGTGGACGAGACGATTCGCCGTTCGTCACAACAGGTCTGCCTGGATCTCTGGGACGAAATCAAGACCCTGTTTCAGGAAAAGCTGTGCGAATGGCGGCCGTACCAGTTCCTCGAACAGTACGCGACGTGGAGGGACTCTGCCGCGTAGCAACGCTCACAAGATAGGCAAGGTGAATGCAAATGTTGAAGATACTGTTTCTCTGCACCGGCAATTCGTGCCGCAGCCAGATGGCTGAGGGCTGGACGCGGCACTTGAGGGGTGACGTGATCGAGGCGTATTCGGCCGGCATCGAAACTCACGGCTTGAACCCGAACGCTGTGCGGGTGATGGCCGAGGCTGGCGTCGATATTTCCGCTCAGCGGTCCCAGCACATCGACGAGTTCAAGGATGTTCCGCTGGACCATGTGATTACCGTTTGCAGTCATGCCCACGAGTCCTGCCCCGTATTTCCCGGCGGGACCAAGGTGACGCACGTGGGTTTTGACGATCCGCCGCGCCTGGCCAAAGACGCAGCGACGGAAGAAGAGGCTTTGAGCCATTATCGCCGCGTGCGGGACGAGATTCGCGAGTTCGTGGAGACGCTTCCGGAAGCCCTCAATTCGTGAGGGGGCAAGACCGGGGGCTGGTACTGAACACGGCCTGGCGGCCGCAGCGAATTCGTTGAACGGCCAACCGGCCCCAAGTCGACGGACGTGGCAACAGCGCCTCGCTCACCCGCGGCGGGCGAGGATCATCCCGCGATTGGTGCCGACCACGTCGGTATAGGCTGCAATCTGATAGCCTGCGTTTTGCAGGTGCGTTACCAAACCGTCGGCTTGTCGCCGTTTCGGATTGCCGGGGCGGGCGTGGTATTCGATGGCCAGTTTTTCAATCCGTGAAAAGTACGACGACGGCAAACCGTACAGGATTTCGTATTCCGCGCCTTCGCAATCCAGCTTTAAGAAATGGCAGACATCCAGTTGATACCGGTCGAACACGTCGGGCAACGTCATTCCGTCCACTTGCTGTTCGCCGTGCGGCGGACCCGTCAGGTCGGCGAACAGCGAGTGACTGCCCGTCCCTTCCGGGCTCAAGTAGACGGTCGCCGGTCGCCGCTGAGACAGGACCGCCGCGCGCACGGGAACGATGTTATCGAGTCCGTTCAGGCGGACGTTTCGGACCAGCAGGGAAAAGTTCTCCAGCACGGGTTCCAGCGTCACGACTCGTCCCCGACGGGCCAGAACCGCCGCTCCGATCGCGAAGGCCCCCACGTTGCCGCCGACGTCGATGATCTGGTCCGCCGGATTGATCTCGAACCCGTCGGGATTATACTGCCGCTCGACGAGGACTTCGCGCACAAAGAACTCGTCCGCCGTCAGCCGCCGGACGCGAAACCGCAGGCTGCCGGCGCGGAGCGTTTTGGTGGGCCAGCCCAGCGCGATCAAGGCTCGCTCGAACAAGCGTGCCACGCGCGTCGGCAAGCGGCGCTGCGTTAGCAACGCCACCAGGGAGCGGGTCGCCCAGTTTCCGGGCGGCTCCAGCGGCGGCGGCAGCAAAACGAGGGTCGGCTCCACAGTGATAATGCGACGGCAAGTTGGCAAGTTGGATGATCCGAAAACAGCGGCTGGGAACGCGATGCCCGGCCGCCCGTAAACCCCACAGCGAGCCCTATTCTCTCATCGGCAGCGGAGGCCGTCAAATCTGATGTCGTCGAAAAAGACTCGAGTTCTATTTACGATCGGTTCGATGGCCGGCGGCGGCGCCGAACGTCAGACGATCAACTACCTGCGTTACCTCGACCGCAGTCGCTATGAACCCGCGCTGTACCTCCACATTCGGCAAGGCGAATTCTTGAATCAAATCCCAGAAGATGTGCCGGTCACCGCTTTCTGGGACCGCCATCGGCCTCCCCGAATCCATCTGCCTGGCAGGATTTTTGGGATGCAAGCTCGCGATTTGGCTCAAGTCCTGGCGGCGGAACGTATCGACGCCGTCGCTGCCGTAACGTTCTTGGCTTCCCTGGTGGCCGATCGTGCTACGCGGCGCCGAGCCACGCCGTGGCTGGCGATCGAAATGGCAGATCCACGACTCGATTTCTGCCACCAGGTCAAGCGGTTTCGGAGGCTAAAGCGGTGGCTCTTGACGCGAGCTTACCACCGGGCTGACGTTGCCGTCGCAGTTTCTGAGGGCTGTCGTGAAGGGATGCAACGATCTTACCGACTATGTAAAGAGCGGATCGCTGTGATTCGCAATTTTGTGGACCTGTCCGAAATCGATCGTCTGGCCCACCAACCGGACCCGTGCCCGCCGGCGACTGGCTTTCGCATCGTCACGATGGGACGCCTGGACAAACAGAAAGGCCAAATCTACCTGCTTCAGGCAATGGACCAGCTGGTGCATCGCCTAGGCAGAACCGAGGTTCGGCTCGATATCCTCGGTCAAGGGCCCCTGGAAGTTGAACTCAAGTCGTTCGTCCACAGCCGGAATCTTGAAAACCACGTGCGTTTCGTCGGCTTTCTGGAGAATCCTTTCGCCTTGATCGCCCATTGTCAATTATTCTGCTTGCCATCGCTCTACGAAGGCCTGCCGCTAGCCCTCCTGGAAGGCATGGCTTGCCGTGTCCCCGTGCTCGCGACGGATTGCCCGAGCGGTCCCCAGGAAGTACTTGACGGCGGACAGTGTGGCCGACTGGTGCGTTCGGGGCATGCGGACGAATTGGCCGATGCCATTCGAGACGCGATGGACCATTACCCGAATTGGACGGCTCGCGTCCCTGCAGCTCGGCTCCGCGTCGAACGGAATTTTTCGGTGGAGAGCGAAATGGAGCGTTTGCAGCAACTGATCGACAAGGCGGTTCAAGCGAACACGGACAAATCTTCGTAGGCGTTATAAATTTACTGCCTTTCCAAGCAAAGCTAACTCCCCCAAGCTGCCGATACTACCACTGGGAAGCACAACCCAGACTTGTTGTTGACCAGTTGTTTCCAAAAACCCACTAGACAACTAAGGAGATTTTTGCGTGGTGCAGGAATCATCCCTTCAGATTAGGTCTTTGATGGATCTGCGAAGTTATGTGCAGAGGCAACTGTGTGATCAAAACGAATTGGAGGTCGGAGCCTTTCAGTTAACGGAACGAGTGCTCGAGAAGCAGGGTGACCCGTGCGGCATCTATTTCTGCCTGCACGGCCCGCGCAGCGTCAAGCTGATTGCGATCTGGGAAACGAACTCGAACAGCATCTTGTTCTACGGCTCTACGGGCGAACGCATCCAGCGCATTCGTTTGTCAAGTGCTCCCAGCTGGAACTAGGCACTGGATTCATCTTTTGTCATCGCTTTCATAAACAAGGAGGTTGCGGGCATGTTGATTCTTTCGAGGAAGGCAGGCGAGCGGATCAAGCTGGGGGACTCGATTGTGGTCACCGTGGTAGGGGTTTCGGGCGACAAGGTACGGGTCGGCATTCAGGCGCCGACGAGTGTACTGGTGCTACGGGACGAGTTGCAGCCGTACGAACCGGAGAAGAAGCCGCTAAAACTGAGGGCGGCGGCCTGAGCGCGCACGATCGTCGAACACTCAACGCGCCGCGGGTTGGCAACCGCAACCCCGGCGTGTTTTTTATTTCTTGAGAACGCAACTGCCGCCGAGATTGATGGTCACGGGCGCGTGGTCGGACACGAACAGTCCGCCGTGGCGGTAAATGGCGGCGTCGCGCCAGCGATCGGCCGCGGCGCGGTTGCCCAGCAGGTAGTCGATTCGCCAGCCGCGGTCCAACTGGCGGGCCTGGCCGCGGTTGGACCACCACGAGTACGGTCCGTCCACGTCGCCGAATTGGCACCGGACGAAATCGGTCCAGCCGGTGTCCAGCAGGCGGCCGAACCATGCCCGCTCGTGAGGCAAGAAACCCGAGTTGTTCTGGTTGCCAACGGCATAGTAGATGTCCCGTTCGGTGTGGGCGATGTTCAAGTCGCCGCCCAGCACCACGGGCGTGCGATGCGCCGCCATTTGCGCAGCCCACGGCAAGAACCGGTCGAGCCAGATCTCCTTGTAGGCCTGACGCTCGGGACCGGACGAGCCGGAGGGCAGATAGACGCTGGCGATGATGACGTCCAAGACTCGCGCCACGATCACACGCCCGTCGGGATCTCCGCCGTCGTCGTCCAGTCCTTCGCGGACGATTTCCAACGGAAACCGCGACCACACGGCAGTTCCGGCATAGCCGGCTTTCCGGGCCGGGCGCCAATGGACATGCCAGCCCGCCGGGGCCGCCCATTCGGCGGGCAGTTGATCCGGCTGACAGCGGATTTCCTGCAGCAACAACACGTCCGGCGCAAGTTGCGCCAGGCAGTCGCCAAAGCCTTTTCGCAAGGCGGCTCGCATACCGTTTACGTTCCAGGTGGTGATCCGCATGGTGTTTCACTTACCGTTTGTCCGCGGTGGACGGCTTGACGACGAACGATTCCTCGAGCGGATACCGCGAGCGTGCGTCGAGCCGCTGGACGAGCTGGTCCACGTCGATTCGGTCCAGCGCGGCGCCGTGCTTCACCGCCATGGCAGCCGCCATCCCCGCGGCGTGGCCCAGCTGAATCATGGTCCGCTGCAGACGCACGCTCGATGCCGCGATTTTGCTGAAACCGGCGCCGCGGCAAGCCACCAGGAGATTCTCCCATGCCCCCAGGGGAATCAAACATCGGTACGGAACCCCGTATGCCGTAGGGACCACCGCCAGGTGCCCGCCGGCCCCGTGGATGTCGCACGGATGATCCGCCACGGCGATGATATCTGCATGCTGCTGGTTCGGCAGTCCGGCCCGCAGGTCGTGCTCGTTCAGCACATACTGCGTGACCACACGATAACTCTCGCGGATGCCCAGCATGGGCGCGATCTCGGCCAGTTCGTACTGCTGGAATTCGGGAATCTGCTGCAGCCAGTGCCAATGCGCCCGGACGATCCGCTCCGAACGGCGCAAGCATTCGTCGTAGCCCAGGTCGATCAAGGCTCGTCCGGGAAGCGTGGGCATCATGTTGACCATCCGCATGCCGTCCTGCCAGCCGGTGACAAAGGCCGCCCGGGGGAACGCCACCGGAAGTTCGGGCGGAGGCTCGCGGTTCGGGGCATCGCGGGGCACGATCAGGTAGCAGCGCGTGATGGCGTTCAATTGCAGCGCGCCTTCCTCGGGCGCCGAGGGCTCGTCGAATCGCGATCGCGGATCGGCGCCCAGCATGACCTCGCAGCCCAGCGCGCGGGCCAGCCACACATCGCCGGTTGAGTCGATAAACACATTCGCCCGAATCCGCATAATGACGCCCGCGGTATCTTGGACCAGAATCGCTTGCACGCGGTTTTTGGCGTCGTTCGACTCCGCGCGAAAGAACGTCGTTTCGTCCAACACGGTCGCGTTTCCCGTTTCGGCCAGCATCTGCCGCGCGACCGTATCGAATGCCTCGGGCTGGTAGGGCACACAGTAGGGCACGCGCCGCCGCTGCTCGTCGCCCGGCAAGGCCCGCACCAGTGTCCGTTCGTAGGGTTCGCCCTCGGTCACCATCAGGAACCCCATCGGCGCCGTGGTTTGCACGGGCTGGGACCGAGCCACTCCGGCGCCACCGATGGCTTTCATGCGTTGAAACAGTTCCTCCGCAATCGAGCAACCCGGCCCCGGTTCCCAACTGGAGACAAAGGCGTTGGTCCCGGTTCCGCCGAGCCGCCGTTGACGCTCGACCAGCACCACGCGCGCTCCCTCGCGCGCGGCGGCGACGGCGGCTGCGACGCCCGCACTTCCTCCGCCGACGATGCAGACATCGGTCTGCAGCTCCTTGGCGACCGGTCCATCCGCTCGTTCCGCGGTCAAGATGTTCCACGAATCGGCGAAAAAGGGCGGGACGGGCGGCCGCAGCTGGTGCGTCTGCGTCAGGTAGGCGACCGCTCGGTCCAGTTCCTCGGCGTTCAAGGCCCGATCGTAAACGAGGATTTCCGAGATCGCGCCGTCCCAGGAATACGTCTTCAGTCCGGGGACACGCAAGGCCCCGATCCACGCCCCTTGGTCGACAACGGGTGCGGCTAACGGGGCCGGTGCTCCCGACTCGCGATTCGTGCCAAACAGGACACACACCTCGCTCGTCGCCTCGTCCCGCTTGCCCAGAATGCCGCCAAAGACGGCCTTGGCGTTCAGGATGCAAGGCGTCGTCGCGGCCAGCGTCCTGGCTTGCCCATCGCGAACGATGAATCGCGCGTGGGCATGCTCGTCCACGTCCAGTTGCACCAAGGGCCGGGCGGCGTTACGGATCGAAAACAGGCCGATCGACGACGGGCTGTTGGCCCGCGCCACGCCCAGAACGGTCATCTCGCGCGCGTCGTTCGGCAACACTTGGGCGGAAATGCGCAAAGCGGATCCTGCGGGAAACAGCACCTCGCGGGCCGCGGCGTCGAACGTGGGCCCGACGAAATCGGCCGGAACTTCCGCGATATGCCCCGCTCCGGATTGATCGCGCCAGCGGACCACTCGCCCCGCGGAGAGATCGACGCCCTGATCGGCGCGCAGCCACAGCACCAAGCCCGCCTCGGGCAACTGGCCGGCCCCAGCCGACGAGGACCACGATTCAGGACCGCACGCCGACCACGCCACGAACAGCGTTGCCCAGACCGCCGCGAGAAAGGCCGCCCGTCGCCGCTTGCGGATCGCCGCCTGGTGCATGGTGAGAACGTTCGTTTGGATCATCGAGCAAACCTCAATGCTTTTCTAGCGAATCCGCGGGGAGGGGCTTGTTGGAGTTCACGCTTCCGCGTGTCTTCTGCGGCGGGCATAGCCCGCCACACACGCGAAAGCGTGAACTCCAACAAGGTTAACACCTTTACAGGCATGCCTGGGGCAACGCCCCAGACTACTGCCGCGGCGGCACGTACTCGCTCGGCTCGACCTCGCCCCGCAGCAGACGCCCGCCCATGCCCGTCAGCCACAGGTAATGGTCGCTGGGCAGACCCTCGTAGGTCAAGAACGGGCTCGCTCCCACAGGCGGCGAGTTCGTGCATTTGAAGATGGCCGTGCCTTCGTCGATTTCATCGAACATGGCCTGATAAATCATCGTGGCCCCGACCTGCTTCGCCTGGACATATTGTGACCACAGGAACTGGCCTTTCTGCCGGGGAATTTGGTCCAGTGGAGCGTCCGGCTTCAGGTTGTGCCAGCTAAAGCCGGGAAAGACCACCGGCAGGTATTTCTTCCCCTGCTGTTCGCACCATTGAATATCCCGCCTCCAGCATTCTTCGGCGTGCCTGACGACGGCTCTGGGCGAGGCATACCGGCCGATCGTCCACGGGCTCACGATGTCCGCCTGAAGAATGACCTCGTGCAGCTTGCGGTCGGGCACGCTGTCTCGCTCCAGCGTTCGCCACCAGGTGGGCACGCCCAGCATCACCGTACACCCGCCGTACTGCGGATCGTGTTTCAGGAAGCGGATCAGCTGTTCGCATTCCTCGAGCGTATAGCGGCGGCCATCGTTGAAGCCGATACCCCACACGGCAACGACCGGTTTTCCGTCTTGACGCAGGTAGGCCCGGTCGCGATCGTCCACGCCGATCCGCATGCGATCCACCAGCGATTTCCAGTCGTCCATGACGCGGCCCATCTGGCCGGCTCCCAGACCCGACAAGTCGTACATCACCGCGTAAGCTCGGCCGTGCAGGTTCGCCCCTTCGCGACAGTGCATCAGGACGGTGTTGCAGTGGTTCAAATTCAGCGGATGTTGCGTCTCGACTGCAAATCGCTGGACAAAGGCCCCGTCGATCCCGTACTCGTTCATCCACTCGAAATGCCGCAGCACGGTCTTGCGGCGAAACGAACTGAACACATGGGCCACGGACCCATCGGCGTGCCGAAACGGCGTGGCAAACTTCTCGTCGTCATCCAGTTCGCTCACGTCGGGCCACAGGTCGATGCTGCAATAGCCGGGCTCGAATCGCCCTCGGCGACTGTAGTGTGTCCAGCCGCGTTGCGAGCCATCCTCGGGGGCCGTAAACCAGCCCTGGTAGCCGCACATGACCTTACCGTTCAGCGTGCTCGTATCAACGCCTGGGACCGAGACACCGTCGTAAGGCTGCAGCCGGGCAAGCACCTCGGCTCGTGTTGGCGGTTCACCCTGTGCGAGCCCCGCAAGACACAGGAGCGGCAGAAAGACGAGAGCGACGTTGCGCATCAGAAACCCTTCGTGAAACGGATTCATTGCTTTTCGCAGAGCGTTCCTGCGATTCCAGTTCCCTGGCCAAGATAACCCTTTGCTACCGCATCCGCGACGAACTGCCTGGCGTAATCCCACAACGCGGGCGCGCCTTCGGCCATGTGCCGATTGCGAGTGATGACCTGATCGGCGGTGATCCCGTGTTCCTGCCAGGCTTTGCCCTGAGTCCGGTAATTGTGCAGCATCGGCTGGAAGCGGTCCAGAGCGGCGGCATACTTGGCCTCCGGTGTTTGCCGCGTCTCGAATTCCTCCCACAGAGCGCGCAACTCGGCAGCCTGATCGGACGGCAGCAGCCCGAAGATCCGCGCTGCGGCGGCCGTCTCGCGTTCCGCCTTGTCCATTGCCCCGGCCTCGTCGTAGGCGAACGTATCGCCCGCGTCGATCTCCACCAGGTCGTGGATCAGCACCATCTTCAGCACCCGCAGCAGATCCAGTTGCGGCTGCTGGGCGTGCTCGATCAACAGGATCGCCATCATGCCCAGATGCCACGAGTGCTCCGCGTCGTTTTCCCGCCGCGACTTGTCGGTCAGCCACGTGCGACGAAGCACTTGCTTCAGCTTGTCGATTTCGACGATGAATTCAATCTGTTTGGCCAATCGCGAATCGTTCGTATTCATAGTGCCGTAGCGTAAACCGTGCGAAACCGATTCACAACCCGCCCTATCGCCTCCCCGAAGACCTTGCCCAAATCACCGGACTTGCAGCTCAGGCACACTTTGCGCAACACGCACATCGCGCACTTGGCCTTGTTGGTTCAAACCTTGCGGATTGTACGGACGATGAGATTACCGCAAGGTGTCACGGATTCGCCCTCGATCCCGCCCCACGCGACAGCATAACGCCCGCCCATGTCTGACCACGAACATAAGAGCAGTCTGCTGGAACAGTTGGAGCAGCGTCAAGACGAAGTGCTCGCGCAACTGGATCAACTCAACGCCCGAATCGAAGATCTATTGAACGAGTGCTTGCAGACGCGAAATCCTGAATTCCAGGTGTCGGAAGCGTAAACCGCGTCCGCCACTGGCACGCGGCCGCCCCTTTTTTTCAAACCCCAGAGCGTCCACGCGGGACACCGCTACGATTGCTGGTCGCACCGGCGAGGTTCGCCTGACCTGTGGTGGTCGAGTTCCAAGCCTATCGGGACAAGCCGTTTGTGCCCAATGTCATGCTGCGATGCGAGTTGTATCGGCTGCAGCATCCGGCGAGGTCGATGCGCTGCCACGTGATTTACCTGGACCGCGAGTTTGAATCGGTTCCCTTAGACGACGGCGGGTTGTTTCAACCCACGGTTCATTACTTGCCTGAACTGCTTCGGCAGTTGACAATACAGTACCATGAGTTGTTCCGCAACGGCGTGTTGCCGGAGGCTGCATTCCGCGATCTGACGGCCCGCACCGAGCAGGAATTACAGCAATACCGCATGGCTCTGGAAGATCTCGAACATCAGTCGGCTTGATCCGATTCCCTGGCTCTCGTCTGCCATCTCGCTGCTTGCCAGCGAGTTGCTTAGGCTCCCGGGCCACGAAGGCTCGCCCCGATCACGGCCATCGAATCCTCGCCGCTTGCCGGCGAGATCGTTAGGCTGTTTGGCCATGCGCAACGCGTCCGGGCGGGACGTCTCGAACGGTTCCAGCCAGGTATACTGACAACTCTCGCCGGCAAGCGGCGAGGTTCTTGGGATCGCGGGAGGGGCGGCTTTCGTGGCCGACAAACCTGATGGCACTCGCCGGCAAGCGGCGAGGATCGTGGGGGAAAATCCCGGAAGAGTACGGCTCGTTCCGCGAACCACCTCTGTAAAGGCGTTAACCTCGCTGGAGTTCACGCTTGAGCGTGTCTTCCGCGGCGGGAATCGCCCGCCGCACACGCTGAAGCGTGAACTCCAACCACCAGTTCGAACTGGCGGCAGAGAGGGAGTTCGGCTGAAGCCGACGAATTCGGACCATGTTGCGAGACCGGTCTGGCGCGGTTTCGACAAGTGAACCTTGATCCTTCTTTTTTCACTCCCAAGGACTCGCGCAAAGCCTGACATACACGGATGCATTGTGATCGGCACCGATTCAGGGTTTCGGATTCCGCAAATCGCTTTATAATACGGTTCTCACAATCCTCGAATTTCGCATCACGAAGGGGGCCCCGATGGCAACTGGGTTTGGTATTATCGGCTGTGGCATGATCGCCAACTTTCACTGCAAGGCGGTGGCGGATATTCGCAACGCCAAGGTGGCGGCCTGTTTTGACACGCGTCCCGAAGCGGCGGACCGGCTGGCGGCCCAGGTGGGCTGTCGAGCTTATTACGACCTGGATGCGATGCTAGCTGACCCCGAGGTCCACGTGGTCACGATCGGCACGCCCAGCGGGGCGCACATGGAGCCGGCGGTGGCGGCGGCCAAAGCGGGCAAGCATGTGATCGTCGAAAAACCGCTCGAGGTGACGCTGAAACGCTGCGACGCCATCATCAAGGCTTGTCAGGCCTCTGGTGTTACCTTGGCGACGATCTTTCCGTCGCGATTCCACGAGTCCTCGCAGCTGCTCAAGCGAGCGGTGGACCAGGGCCGGTTCGGGCGGCTGACCATCGGCGACGCCTATGTCAAATGGTTCCGCACCCAGGAGTATTACGACAGCGGAGCTTGGCGGGGCACCTGGGCGCTGGACGGCGGCGGGGCGCTGATGAACCAGGCGATCCACAGCGTGGACTTGCTGTTGTGGCTGATGGGGCCGGTGGTCGAAGTCACCGCGCACACGGCGATGTTGGCGCACGAGCGGATCGAGGTCGAGGACGTGGCCATGGCGACGCTACGGTTCGCCAACGGTGCATTGGGAGTGATCGAAGCCACCACGGCCGCCTTTCCCGGGGCCCTGAAACGCATCGAGATCCACGGCTCGGGAGGCTCGGCGGTGCTCGAGGAAGAGGACCTCAAGACGTGGTCCTTTGCCAAACCGACGGCTCGCGACAAAGCTTTGCTGGAGCGGATGGCGGGCAAGACGCAGACGGGCGGCGGCGCGGCGGATCCGGCGGCGATCGGGCATCACGGACACACGGCGATGTTCAAAGACGTGCTCAAGGCGATCGCCGGCGGAGCCTCGCCGCAGATCGACGGCCCCGAGGGACGACGATCCGTCGAGGTGATTTTGGCGATCTATAAGGCTGCCGAGACCGGCCGCAGCGTGACGTTGCCGCTGAGCAGCGATCCGGTTTTGAAAGCCAAAGCGAAACGCTAGGGAGAAAGACGACAACATGAGACGGCTGACGGACTGGCTGGTTTACCTGTTCGTGCGATTGTCTGTGTGCTTGATTCAAGCCTTGTCGCTGGAATCCTGCCACGCGATGGCTCGGTTGCTAGCTTGGCTGGCCTGCGACGTCATGCGGTTGCGGCGGCGCGTTGTCGACGACAATCTCCGCCACGTTTTTCCCGCTTGGCCGGACGACGTCCGACGGGACCTGGCTCGGCAGATGTGGGAACACCTGTTCCTGATGGTCTGCGAGATTGCCCACGCGCCGCGGAAGATCCACGAGACGAACTGGCGGCATTATTTTCAGTTCCGCGGCAAGCGGGAGATGGTGGCCTATCTGTTGGACGAGCGGCCTTCGGTGTTTGTGTCCGGACATTTCGGGAATTTTGAGTTATCCTCCTTTATGATGGGTCTGTTGGGGTTTCCGACGTATGCGATCGCCCGGCGACTCGATAACCCGTACTTGGACCGCTATGTGAACGAATTCCGCCAGGCGAACGGTCAGTTCATCTTGCCCAAGGACGGCAGCGCCGCACAAGTCGAGGCGGTGCTTCGCTCGGGCGGAGTGATCGCGCTGCTGGGCGACCAGAGTGCGGGTCGCAAAGGATGTTGGGTCGATTTCCTGGGGCGTCCGGCTTCGTGTCACAAGGCCGTGGCGTTGTTTACGTTGGTCAGCGGGGCGCCGCTGGTCGTGGCCTATGGAAGACGCATCGGCGGTCCGTTGCACTTTGAATTAGGCAGCGAAGGGATTGTCGATCCGCAGATTTCCTGCGAGAGTTTAGCGGGCGTCAAACCGCTGACGCAGTGGTACAATCGGGCGTTGGAGCGAATTATCCGGGCCGCGCCAGAACAGTATTGGTGGGTGCATCGGCGTTGGAAAGGCGAGCCGCCGGCGAGATCTAGCCGCAGTGGGCGGACGGTCGGCGAAGTACCAGCGGACCGCCGCTCGGCCGCGTGAGACGGACGGAGGCTTGCCGCAGACGCTCGCGACTCGGTACCTCCATGTGCTTCGATCCGTGTGCGCAGACTGCGGGACGCACACGGATCGACGCACACGGATGCGGATGGCCTGCCTGACCTTTTGCCGGTTCTCGAACCCGAACGGAAAGATCGTGTTATGCCGACTTGGCACCCTATCGCCACTGTGGAAGAATGCCCGCCGGGCGAGGCTCGCGAGTTTCTCGTCGAGGACCGCATCGTGGCTTTGTTCCAGGTAGACGGTCGGTTCTATGCGTTGGACGGCATCTGCCCGCACCAGGGCGGTCCGTTGGGCCGTGGCAATCTGTGCGGCGGGGTGGTGACTTGCCCTTGGCATGGCTGGCAGTTTGACGTTGCCAGCGGCCGGCATCAAGCCAACCTCGCGTTGCAGCAAGCGGGGTTTCCCGTCAAAATCGAGGGTCAGAATATTTTCGTGGCAGTGACCGAATGATTCGTTACCGCACTTTCCTGAACACCGATGCTCCGGCGCTGGTTCCGTTGTGGAACCGCCAATCGGGGCGGCGGCCCCTGATGCTGCCGCTGACACTGACGCTGCTGGAGGAGTGCGTGTTCGGCAAGCCGTTTTTTGACCGCCGCGGTTTCCTCGTCGCCGAGGTGGACGGCGGCGTCGCCGGTTTTGCGCACGCCGGATTGGGCGTCAGCGCCGACGGTTCGGGATTGAGCACCGAGGCGGGGGCCGTCTATCTCGTGGTGGTCGGCGAAGCCCCCCGGCACGAAGCCATTGCCCGCGGATTGCTGGAGCAAGCGGAAGCGTACCTGATCGGCCGCGGCGTCCGCACTTTGTGGGCCGGCTGCGTCCAGCCCGCGCACGGTTTCTATCTCGGCTTGTACGGCGGTAGCGAGGCGCCCGGCGTGCTGGAATCGGACGCAGCCAGCCTGGCTCTGTTCCGCAGCGCCGGTTATACCGAGGTCGACCAGCACCTTGTTCTCCAACGAAAACTGGCCGGTTTCCGGCCCCTGGTCGACCGGCAACAGCTGCAACTACGCCGCCAGTTCCACGTCGAAACCGAGGCCGATCCGCCGTGTGCGTCGTGGTGGGAGGCTTGGACCATGGGGCCCTTTGACCGCGTACGGCATCGGCTGTTCCAGCGTGGCGAGGGTACCGCGTGCGGGTCCGTCCTGACCTGGGGCCGGGAACGTCTGGTCGGCGATTCGGACGCCAACGCCACCGGGTTGATGGAACTGTGGATCCGAGATGATCTGCAAGGCCGAGGACTGGGGACGTTCCTCGTGGGCGAGGTGCTGCGAGCCGCGCAGGGGAACGGCGTGTCGCTGGCCGAAATCCAAACCCAGGAAGACAATTCGGCGGCGTTGAGCCTGTTCCGTAAACTTGGTTTTCAGCAGGTGGATCGCGGGTGGATCATGTGCAAGAACGTGTAGCGGGTCATTCCTGCCGAGCGGTCGGCGACGATTCCGCCGGGGCCGATGGCCGCAACCTCGCCAGCACTTCGGCGATTTTTCGGAACATTTCCACGGCGCGAATCGGCTTGGCCACATAGTCGTCCATGCCGGCCTGCAGGCACCGCTCGCGATCGCCTTTCATGGCATGGGCGGTCATGGCGATAATCGGCAGATGGCCGCCCGACTCCCGTTCCCGCCGGCGAATCGCGGCGGTGGCCTCCAAGCCGTCCAGTTTCGGCATTTCGACGTCCATCAACACCAGGTCGAACTCGCCGCCCGCCACCGCCTCGACGGCGGCTTGGCCGTCGTCGGTTACGGTCACTTGATGGCCGTGCTTTTGCAGCAAGGCCACGGCCAGCCGTTGGTTCACGACGCTGTCCTCGGCCAGCAGCACGCGCAGCGGCGGCAGCGCGACGCCCGGCGAAACGTCCACGCCTCCCGCCGCAATTGCCGCGGGCACGCCGCCCATCGCGGCGGCGATGGCGTTGAACAACTCCGATTGCTTGGCCGGCTTCATCAGGCGGGCCGCCACGTTCAGCCGAGCGCAGCGTTCCACATCGACGGGCCGAATGCCCGACGTCAGCACGATGACGGCGGTCTGCCGCGACTCGGCTTCCTCCCGAAGCCGCTCGATTAGCGTCAGCCCGTCGACGTCGGGCATGTTCATGTCGGTAATCATCAGCGGAAAGGGCGCCCCTCGGTTGCACGCCTGATGCCAAGCGTCCAGCGCCTCGCGGGCACTTGAAGCGGCCGTCGGCTGCATTCGCCAATTGCGGGTCATTTCGACGAGAATTCGCTGATTGGTGGTGTTGTCGTCCACGATCAGCACGCTGGCCCCTTCGACAAAACGCGGCCGCTCGACCGTCGCTGCGGAGGGAGGCGAGGCACTCCGCGGGAACGTCAGCAGGAAGTGAAACGTGCTGCCGGAACCCGTTTCGCTGTCGACCCAAATCCGCCCGCCCATCAGATGCACCAACTGCGTCACGATGGCCAGTCCCAATCCGGTACCGCCGTAGCGGCGGGTCGTGGAGTTGTCCGCTTGCGTAAACGGATCGAAAATGGCCCGGAGTTTCTCCGCCGGAATGCCGATCCCCGTGTCACGGACGGAAAAGTGCAGCGTGACGTCGGCGTCCGTCTGCGTCTGGGGATACACATCCAGGACAATCTCCCCGCTTTCCGTGAATTTGACCGCGTTTCCCACCAGGTTGACGATGATCTGGTCCAGTCGCGACGGGTCGCCGACCAGCGAGTCGGGCGTCTCCGATGCGATGCGATAGGCCAGTTCCAAGCCTTTGCGATGCGCGGACATGGCCAGCGGCTTCATGACGTTGCCCACGCACTCGCGGAAGGCGAAAGAGACCGCTTCGATCTCCAACTTGCCGGCTTCGATCTTGGAGAAATCAAGGATGTCGCACAACAGCCGCAACAGTTGGTCACTGGACTGGCGAACCAGAGTCAGGTATTCCTGCTGGGCCGCCGTCAGTTCGGTGTCCAGGACCAGGTCGGTCATGCCGATAATGGCGTTCATCGGCGTGCGAATCTCGTGGCTCATGTTCGCCAGGAAGTCGCTCTTGGCGCGGTTCGCTTCCTCGGCCTCGCGCTGCGATTTCTGCAGTTGCGCGTTGGCCTGCGCCAGTTCGGACGTCCGCGTTTGGACGCGTTGTTCCAGCGAAGCGTGCAATTCGGCCAGCCGTTTCGCCAGCACGTTGTAGCTGCGAGCGACCACGGCGATCTCGTCGTCGCCTGTTTCGCCGACCAGAGCCAGCGGTGAATCCTCGCCCGTCGCGGCGGCTGCTCGGAAATGCCGGGCCATCGCTGCCAGGCGCCGACCCACCACCAGCCGGAATGCGACCACGATCACGCCGAACAGAGGGACCATCCCGAGTGTCAGCAAAAAGATATTCTGGCCGGCATTCTCCCACAGCGCCGCGTACACGCCCCGCATCGGAATCCCGATCACATCCATGCCGGCGACATCCCCCACCTGATAGCCGAAACCGCGTTCGGAACCGTAACGTTCCAGGAGCGATTTCGGCGAGGCTTCCGGCGTGCCGTGGCATTGAAGGCACTCCGTTGCGATCCGCATCACGCGAGAATACACGAAAAATTCCTCGGGCGCTTCGCGATCGTCGATCCTTAGCGACAGGATTCCCTTCCAATCTTTGGCCTGGGGATTCTCGCGATAATAGGCGAGAATCTCCGCTTCGCCTTGGTCCGCCTGGTTTTTGGAATTGCGAGGGTTTTCGGAAGAGAATTTGATCACATAGTCGGGGAAGTCCTGTTTCACCTTGTCGAACACGCTGCGGGCGATGTACGATGTGCTCATCGCCTCGACCACGAATTCGTCCGGCGGGATGCGATTGGCCATCGCCGGCCGGATGGTCTCGGCGGCGTACTCGCGAATGGCCACGTCAAAGGCGAGTGCCAGTTCGGCCTGATTCTCGGTCAAATGCATCAGGTGTCGCTGCGTCGAGTACCACGTCTGGCCGACGACGATCGCCGCGAACAGGATCGCAAACACGCCCACTAACACGGAAAACTTGATGCCAATGCTCACGCCCTGTCTCCGCTGCACCGCCTGCGGAAGGCCGTCAACCGCAAATACGGCGCGCCAAAGTCGCTGCCCGTCCGAACGCCGCCAGTCGTTATAGCTTACCTGAAATCCTGCGACGTTGCCATTAGCGTTACCCCGAGCAGAGGGCTTGCTGGCACACGATCAGCGCAGATTCGCGTTGAAAAAGTCGAGCGTGCGTTGCCAGGCCAGTTTCGCGGCGGCCTCGTCGTAACGCGGCGTCGTGTCGTTGTGAAAGCCGTGGTTCACACCCGGATAGAGATGGGTTGCGGCCACCGCGCCGTTTGCCCGCCGGCAATAATAGATTAGGATGGGGTGCACAACTTGCCCCGTCGTGTCCGGCTGGTGCCCGTTATCTGCCGGTTTTTTTGTCCTCTTGTCGTGCGAGCGTTGATTGTTTCATGCCCACCCGTCATCGAACGTCCCTGTGCCGCGAGGGTTGGTATCTGTTGCTGTTGTTGGCTGCCGTGCTGGCCTGGGCGCTGTTGCGGGAGAACAATCTGCTGCTGTTGGTCGCCGGGCTGATGAGCGGGACGCTAATGGTCGACTGGCGGATGTCGGTCGCCGCGTTGCGGCGGCTGGAGGTCCGCCGCCGGATCGTGGCCGGAGCTCATGCGGGCAGCTGGATCAAGGTCGAGGTCGAGGTGCGGAACGGCCGTCGTCAGCTGGGCAGCTGGGCCATCGCGGTGCAGGACTGTGTGGTGCGTAAAAGCGACTCGTTGGAGGCCAAGCCGCTGCGGCCGCGGCTCATGTTTTCCTATGTTCCTGCCGGCCAGGCCCTGCGGCAGACGTATGACATGCGTCTGCCGCGGCGCGGCGCGCATGCGTGGGGGCCGCTGTGCGTATCCACTCGGTTTCCCTTGGGATTGGTGCAGCGAACGGTGTGGCTGGAATGCGACAACGAACTGTTGGTGCTGCCGCGACTGGGCCATCTGCGACAGGCTTGGCTGCGGCATTGCCCCCCGGTGCCGTATGGGGCCCGCGGTGCGCGGCGTTCGGGCTACACGACAGGCGACTTTTTCGCGGTGCGGGAATGGCAGGCTGGAGACAGTGTCCGCTGGGTCCACTGGCGGAGCACCGCCCGGCATCGCCAACTGGTGGTCCGCCAGTTTGAACAGCCCGGCGAGCGGCAACTGGCGGTGTTGCTGGACCTGTGGCAGCCGGAGGCTCCGTCGGCGGAGCACGCCCGACGCGTCGAGTTGGCCGTCAGTTTTGCGGCCACGTTGGTCGCGGATTTCTGCCGCAGCCGAGGGCCGGCCCTGTTGGCACTTGCGGCCGCCCAGCCGGTCTGTCTGGCCGGCCGCGCCGCCGGCGCGTTTTCCCGCGAGGCCCAGATTTCTCTGGCGTTGGCGCAGGCCTGCCCCGCGCCGCCGCTGGCCGCCCTGTGGGAAGAGTCGTTTCGCCGGATCGGCTCGCACGGCGAGTTGGTGGTGATCAGTACGCGGCCGAACCTGGCAGCCGCGCTGTCGGATTTGGCCGGCGCCGCGACGGGGATTACCGGCCAGCGTGGTGCGCCCGGCTTCGGCGGTCGGACAAGCGGGAACGGGGAGCGTCCCCGGATACGGCCGCACCGGATGGTCCAGCTTTACGACGACGACTCGACCTTGACGGAGTACTTTGAATGGGAGCGGTGCCCGGCGGAGGACGCCCCATGAGCCTCGGGCGGAGGATCGATCTGCAGAGCGCCGGCTTGACCGTGTTGAGCGGCCTGCTGTTCGGCCTGGGCGAGTCCCAGCTGGTCTTGCCGGCGGGCCTGCTGCTGGCCGCTTTCCTGGCCACGCGCCGCGCTGGCGGCCAGCCGCGATTTCAGCTGTCCGCGCCCGCCGTGAACGGGCTGGTCTTCGTCATCGCCATCACCAGCGCTTGGCGGTTTGCGTTTGCCTATGGCACGGGCGAAGTCGTCGTCGTCGGGCACGCCTTTGGCGGGCTGCAGGCGGTGCTGCTGTTCGAGCGCAAGACGGCTCGCACGTTTTGGGACCTGCTCAGCTTGAGCCTGCTGATGGTGTTCCTATCGACCGCGTTGGTTCAGGGGCCGACGTTTGCCTTGGGGCTGGCGGCTTACGTCTATCTGGCGTTTTCGACGCTGGCCTTGATTTGCGTCGAGCGCGAACGGCTGTCCAGCGCACTGGGAGGCGGCGAAGATCCCGCCATTGCGGCGGTCGGCCGGGTGCGAGGCAGCTGGTGGCGGTTGTTGGGAATCGCCGTTTCGACGCTGATCGTGGGTCCGCTGGCGCTGTTCTTGCGGTTTCCCGAACGGGCGGTGCAGACCGTCGATCCGCGTGATCGGGCTCGCGGCGGCGACGCGGCGGTGGTACGGGGAACGTTTGACGAGCAGCCTCGATGGCAAGCCGCCGCATCCGGCATGGTCGGCCCGGCCATGCTGGGCCGCGAGTTCTGGTGGCGAACGGGCCGCATGACGGCCGCGGTGTTCGCCGTGGCGGTGGTGATCTTCTGCGTGGCCCCGCGGTTCGGCCGCGTAGAGTTCGAGCTTCCGCCGTTGCGGGAAATCGCCTGGCGGGGCGCCCGGTCCCAGCCGTTGCGCGTGGTCGGTTTCACCGACCGCGTCCGGCTGGGAGAGATCGGCTCGCTGTCCGAAGACCAACGGCTGGTCTTCGAGCTTGCGCTGAGCGACAGCAGCGGCCAGCGGCCGTATCGGCCTCGCGGCAGCCTCTACCTGCGCGGTGCGGCGTTAATCGAGTACCGGATGGGGAACTGGGAGTTCCAGCCAGGCACATCGCTGGGACAGCTTCGCACGCTCGAAAACGAGCGTCCCGCAGATGCCAACGTGTTGGTGCGGCAGCGGATCACGGTCGAACCTTCGGACCGCCCGGAGATTTTCTGTGTGTGGCCCTTTCTGCTGGTCGACGACGATCCGCCCGTGCGGTTCGAGGCGCGGACCGAGCGGTTGCGGCGGCGGCGCGACATGCTGGGCCGCAGTTTTACGTTCGATTTGGTGACTCCCGCGTTTCAAGACGGGGGCCAAGCGGCGTTGACGCCCTGCGACAGGCCGATCGACGAAGCGGTTCACCTGCGCTGGCCGGAAAACGCCTTGCCGGGATTGGCCGGCCTGGCTCAGCGTTGGATCGACGACTCGCGGATTCCAGCCGACGACCCGACCGCCCGCGCCCGCTGGCTGCAACGTCGCTTTCTGGACTCCGGACAGTTCCGCTACTCGTTCCAGGAGAAACCGCGCAACGCCTTGGCGGATCCCATGGAGGAATTCGTCACACGAAATCCGGAAGGCAACTGCGAGTACTTTGCCAGTGCCTTGGCGCTGATGCTCCGTAGCCAAGGCATCCCCTCCCGCCTGGTCGTGGGATTCAAGGCAGATGAGTACAGCGAGTTGACCGAGACGTATCGCGTCCGCCAGGCGCACGCGCACGCTTGGGTCGAAGCCTATATCCCGGCGGATCGGCTGCCGACTGGTGCAGCGCGTCCCGACGGGATTTCCGACTGGTCCCACGGCGGTTGGCTGCGGCTCGATCCGACGCCGTCGTTCTCCACCGCCCCTACGGGTGTCGTGCGTCAAATGGAGAACTGGCTCAGCCTGCTGCACTCGTTCTGGCGGGATCATGTCGTGTCGATGAGCGGCAGTCGGCAGCGGGATGCCATCTATCGGCCGCTGATCGTTCGGATTCGTCAGGCGGCGGCCGATCTGTCCGATCCCAGCTTGGGCAGCGAGGCGGATGTCGGTCCGTTCGTCCAGTTGAGCGTGGGGCTACTCGCCGCGGCGTTTTGCAGCGCCGCGTTGGCCGTCGGCGTGTGGCTGTTCCGCGAGCCGTGGGGCGTTTGGTGGCAAGGCCTGCGGCGTACGCGGACGGACGTTCGGGATTCCGCGACGCTCGACGGCCGTGCGTCCGTGGCATTCTATGCCCGCTGGGAGGCGTTGTTGGCCCGTTGCGGACACGTGCGTGCGGCATCGCAGACGCAACGCGAGTTCTCGGCCGAAGTCGCGCAATGCATCGCCGCCGCCCGGGGGGATCCGCGGGTTGTCGAGTGGTCCCGGCAGATTATTCACGCCTTCTATACGGTCCGTTTTGGACCCGGTACGCTGGGCGACGAGCAAGCCGCCTTGGTCGAAACCGCCCTGCAGGGGATTCAACAGGCAACGCAGACGCAGTCCCTTGCGGCGACGTGAGATCCAGGCTGGCAAACCGTCCCCGTAAGCCGCGTGGCGTCAGCCAAGTCAACTCGTTGGTTCCTTCTCGCTGACGCTTCGGGTTTCTATCGGCCCAGCACCACTCCGGGTTAGCGCCACCCGCCCGATACGCTATGCTGCGTTTTCGGAAACCCATAACCATCACAAGCGAGGAATCGACATGAAAACTGCGACGATCAAGACCACCCGCGGGACGATCCAGATCCAATTATTTGCCGACAAGACGCCAAAGACCGTTGAGAACTTTGTCAAGCTGGCCGGCAAGGGATTCTACGACGGTTTGAAATTTCACCGCGTGATCGCCGACTTTATGGTCCAGACGGGCTGTCCGGAGGGCACCGGCCGCGGCGGACCGGGCTATCGCTTTAACGACGAATTCCACCCCGACCTGAAACACGACGGCCCGGGGATTCTGTCGATGGCAAACGCCGGCCCCCACACCAACGGCTCGCAATTCTTCATCACCCACGTGGCCTGCCCGCATCTGGACGGCAAACACTCCGTGTTCGGCCGCGTGCTCAAAGGCCAAGACGTCGTGAACGCCATCCGCCAAGGCGATAAGATGGAAAGCGTCACGATCGTCGAGGAGGAGGACGACGCGTAGGACCGCGTCCCGTCCGCTGCCACCGCGATACGTCAAGCGGCCGAGCGCCCATCAGGTTTCGTCGGGCGGCTCAAGGGTGACGACGACTCGGCCGGTGACTTGGCCCGCTAGAATTTCCTCGATGTGGGTGGGTAGATCCTGAAGATTCGTAAAGCGGGCGATGTCGGCCAGGCAATCGAGTTTCCAGGGTCCGGCCAAGCGGCGCCAGATTTGGTGACGCAAGGGAATCGAGCCCCAGGCGGCGTCGATTCCGGCCAGGGTGACAGCGCGCAAGATGAAAGGGAAAACCGTGATCGGCAGGTCGCTGCCGGCGGCCAAACCGCACGCGGCGACGCATCCGCTGTGGCGAGTCGTGCGCAGGATCGTGCCTAGGATGTGGCTGCCGACCGTATCCACCGCGCCGGCCCAGCGGCCGGACAGCAGCGGTTTGCTGCTGCGATCGTCGACCTGCTCGCGGCTCAGGATCTCCGCAGCGCCCAACTTCCGCAGGTACTCGTGACTGGTCGCCTTGCCCGTGACCGCCGCCACGTGATAGCCCAACTTGGCCAACAGGGCGACGGCAAACGTGCCCACGCCACCGCTGGCGCCGGTGACGACGATCTCGCCGGAGTCCGGGGCCAGGCCGTGCTTTTGCAGCGCGTCGACGCACAGTCCGGCCGTGAAGCCGGCAGTGCCCAGGATCATGCTCTCACGCAACGTCAGGCCGGCGGGTAGCGGGACGATCCATTCGCGCGGCACCCGGACGTATTCCGCCCAGCCGCCCCAGCGGTTGGCGCCCATATCGAATCCGGTGACGAGGACCGGGGATTGGGGGGCGAAGTCGCCGGGGGCGCCGTCTGCCTCGCCGGTCGCGATGCGGCCGGCGGCATCGACGCCGGGGATGTGAGGGAACTGTTTGTTGACACCGGGATGGCCGGTCGCAGCCAAGGCGTCCTTGTAATTGAGCGACGAATAGGCCACGCGGATTATTACGTCGCCCGGCGGCAGTTCGCTCATCGAGCGTTGGGTGATCTCGGCCTGGACATTGCCGTCCGCGGTCTTATTGACCCAGTAGCAGCGAAATGTGTTGGGCAGCATGGTTGTCTTGTGCAGGAAAAGGATAGGACGTCCACAATAGGGTCTTCTCGGGCGGATCTCGCAGACACAGGAATACGCTTTGGGAAGCGGGGCTTTGTTCTGGCGTTAGGGCTCAGATGTCCAGAATTCAGTTTTCGCGGGCGGGTGCCTCTAGCAAGGGGAAGCCTTTGAACCGCGAAAACTGAATTCTGGACGTCTGAGCCTTGAACCGTGGCTGCTTACGGGCCGCAGGCGACGCGTTCGGCGTCGTGCAAATAATCGTCGGCGACCGGATAGTTGCGGAAGCGGACGCTGTAGTACTGTTCGAACCAATCGCTGATCAGGGTTTCCATCTCGGCGTCGTAGTCCGGCGCGACGAACAGGGTCTTGCCGTCCAGGGTTTCTCGCAAGTCGCCGTCTTCGACCAGCACGCGGCCCGACTTGATGACGTACCGAGGCAACTGGAACATCAGCTCCTTGTTCTCGTGCGGCGTGTAGATCGTCACGTCGGCGTCCGCCCCCGGGCCCAAATGGCCTTTGTGCTTCAGTCCCAACAGCTTGGCCGGTCCGGCTCGCGTGATGATGGCGATTTCGTTCAGCGAGTACTCGCGGTCCAAGTCCCGCAGCACCGAACTTTCGCCGATCGTCGGATGGACTTCTTTCAGGACGTCTCGGCGGTAGGTACGGTCCATCAGCAGGCGAATGATCTGGGGATAGGCCAGGAACGAGGCGCCATTGGGGGAATCGGTGCTCATCACCACCCGCCAAGGATCTTGGATCAGCAGGTACCATTCCAAACCAATCGCCCACTGCCAGGCGTGGATCAGGCTCTTGTTGCGGTACTTGATCGGCGCGATTCCGCAGCCGGATTCCATTTCCGTATCGGAGCTGAACCACTTGGTGCCGTACACGTTGTGCAGGTAATAGCCCAGCGGCCCGTCGCCGGTCATGCTGGTCGTTTCGCCGAACATCACCTGGCCGACGTCGAGCGAGACGTTGGGGTGCGAATTCACATAATCGGCCAAGGGGACGACCTTCGAGTTGAACGTGGTCTCGTCGCCATCGCCGCCGCCGTAGCTGTGGAATTGGATATGCGTCATATGGCCGCGGTGCCCCTCCAGGGCCCTCATCGATTCCAGCGTGGTCTGCCAGTTGCCGGGCAGCCCCAGATTGTTGCAGTGCAGGTGGATCGAATGCGGCAGCTTCAAGGCGTCGGCGGCAATCGCCGTTTCGCGGATGATCTCCCGCGCCGTGACGCCGAAATGATCGACGGGCTCGTCTACCGAATGCACGTTGCCGCGAGCATGGCACTTCCAGACCTCGACGCCGCCCGGATTGACCAGCTTGAGCGCGTACGCTTTGGCGGCGCCCAGCAGCCAAGCGAGGAAGCCCTTCAACTGGTCGGGCTGCCGCTCTTGGATCGCCCGCATGACGAAATGGTTGTTGCCGGCCAGGACGTAGAAGCCTTTGTCAATGCACGGCGTGTCTTCGAACTCTTCGTGCGCGTGGCGGGCCATCAGCGGCGGGACGGCCGCGTCGAACGCTGTGGTATAGCCCAAGCCGATGTACTTGTAGCCGTTGGCAAAGGTGCTGGGCACGCTGCCCAGCGTGCCGCTGTGCGTATGATCCGTCCGCGTAATGACGTTTTTCGCACCGCGTTTATCTTCCGGACGCATTTTCCGGGCTGCATTCACTTTGGGGCCGGCAATGTGGCAGTGCATGTCGATCCCACCCGGCATGACCACCAGGCCCGCGGCGTTCAGCGTGGTTGCGGGGTGGACGTGGGGATCGTCCGGAGGCGAAACGATCTTTCCGCCTTGGATCCAGATGTCCTGCACTTGGCCGTCCACGCCGTTCAGCGGATCGTAGACGTAGCCACCGGCGATTTTCCACAAGAGTTCAGTCATGGCTGCCTGCGAGAAATCCTTGGGACGATGCAAACGATGGAAGAACGCCTCCCATGATGAACGCTGCCGGGAAAACAAACAAGGCGGGAGTCGTGGGAAATTGCGGAGGGGCTTTGAGGTCGTGCTCCCCTTCTCCGTCTAGCGGGTTCTGTCGCGTCCCGCCTTGGCTTGCTGTGGTTGCACGTTCCCGCTCAAGTCTTATGATGGGAACCGTCTGCCCCACAGTGCCGCCGGCGCCTGGACCGCAACTTTCCCGCAACCGAATGAATCCCCGTGTCTGTCGCTTTTTCCCTGATCATCCCAGCCTACAACGAAGCGGAACGTTTGCCGCCGTATTTAGCCGCCGTCCGCGCATACCTGGCGGACGTCTATCCCGACGCGCACGAAGTGCTGGTCGTGGACGACGGCAGCACGGACGGCACACGGGAGCGAGTGACGGCCGCCGCTGGCCAGTGGCCGGCTTTGCGGCTGGTCTGCCACGGCCGGAATCAAGGCAAGGGGGCGGCGGTCCGCACCGGCATGATGGCCGCCTGCGGCGAAGTCCGCTTGTTCGCCGACGCGGACGGCGCCACGCCAATTGCCGAACAAGGGCGACTGCGCGCGGCGCTGGACGCGGGAGCCGATGTGGTCGTTGCATCGCGGTTGCTGGACGCGGTCGGCGTCCGGCGAGAACGCCATTGGTTTCGCCGTCTGACCGGGTGGGCCTTTACGGCCCTTGTCCGCGGCCTGCTTCCGACCTCGGTCCGCGACACGCAGTGCGGATTCAAGATGTTTCGTCGGCCCGCCGCCGAACGGCTGTTTGCCCTGTCCCAGGAAGACGGCTATGTGTTCGACTTGGAATTGCTGATCCTGGCCGAACAGCTGGGGTACCGATTGGCGGAGGTCGGCGTGAACTGGACGGAGATTCCCGGCAGCAAACTGCACATGTCTCGCGAATGGCGGAAGATCCTGGCCGGCGTCTGGCGCATCCGCCGCAGGTTGCGGACGCAGAAGACGGCCTGAAGAGGGGCGTTGAGGACTCGCGGATCTCGTTCGTCCAGTCGCTGGGGGCCGGCGGACGGCGCTGTCGAACAAGCCCATCCATTCCACGAACCCCATCCACCAGGGAGACACAACCCCCCAAGCCGGCCAGGACGCTCCCCAAGCGTCCGCAACGGCCCCTGCGCCCGATGGGCGGCAGCGGCTGGAAAGTCGTCAACGAAGCCGACCGCATGCCCCCGCAGGCCAAAGTCATGTGGCGTCTGGAAGCAAGAGAACGGCCGCGACCTGGACACCATCCCCCAGGACCTCGGCAAGTTCGAACTGGGCAGCGAAAGCGATCCTGATGACGCAGGTGGATGGAAACGCCGATTTCAGCCGATGGCAATAAATGGTAAGCCGCTCTTGGTTTACCAGCTGTTGGCGGTGTTTTCCTACAGAGGCAGGTACTCCACGCGATTTTCGATGTCCGCCGGCTCGTAGACGGTGGCCAGCGCAACGCTCACGACAGTCTCCCCAAGGCCCGCAGGCGCTGTCGCCCAGGCGAATTCAGACCAGCCCGGCGGCGGCCATCGAAATCCGCGAGCTGTTGGTCGATCTCCTGGTCCAAGGCGGCCCGATTGTCGTGGTAGTATGTCAGCGCCGCATGAATCTGCGCCAACGACAGGTGTCCTTGATGCTGCTCATAGATCTCTTCCGCAGACGACCCATGAGCCGACTGCTCCAACGCTACCTCCAGGACCTTGATGTTTGTGTCGTCCAGCCAAGCAACTCCGCGTTCGTCCAGCCACACATGGCTCGTCATTATTGCTGTCGACATGCTGCTTCCTTTGCCGAATTCCAGGATCTTACACAACGTATTCTAGCACGGATTGCGGTCGGGAATAGAACCCAGGCCATCCCCCCAGGACCTCGGCAAGTTCGCACTGGGCAGCGACTCGTAGTACCTGAGAATCAGGCGAACAAGGCTAGGAGCGACGGTGGCCGCGGAGTCTGTGGAGGACAGGGGATCGACGGAGGGGAACGTCGACCCATCAGGTCACGGACCGGACGCAGTGCCGGAGCTCCGTGTCGTTCGGTCTGGCCGGCGTACGGGAATCAGTAATCCGCTTCGGCTCGTGCACGCGATCGCCGACAAGATTGCTGGCCGACGTCACGAACTTCCGCGAGTATGTCACGCGGTTTCTCGACACGCTCCGGACGTACCCGTCGTGGCACATCACCACGGGGAGGTCAGGCCGCCCGCAGGGTGCGGGCGCGGCTGGCCCATTGGATCCAGTCGGCGACTTCTGCCAAGTCCGGCGTCTTGCTGCTGCGGAGCATCCGCTTGCCCTCGGCGCTTTCCACCAGCGGCTGCACCGTGTTCCACAACGTGGCCGCGTCTTTTTTCGCCAAGGCTTCCGGATCGGTCACGCCGCAGGCCACGAGAATCTGCGCGTCGTGGCCGCGGAGCCAGGGGACGCGGCAGACAAGGATGCACTGCTGCTGCCAGCTGCGGATGACGTTGTCGTCGACGCCGCGGCGTTTCAGCCGGGCGGCCGTCGCGGCCGGATCGGCTTGCAGAAAGTCGGCGACCGTGCGAATGCCGATCACTTCCAGCCGCTCGGCCGTGCGCGGGCCGATCGACGGCGCCTGTTCGATCGGGTCGATCAGTTCCAGGTAGAACCGGGCCGGCGTCTCGCCGGATTCCATTTTCAACACCATCGGCTTGGGCGATGCGCCGTCTCGCGAGGGCGGGGTGGCAAGCCGCTCGTGCGACGGGCGATCCGTCCGCCCAGCGGCTGCGGCGGGCAGGCGTCGGTTCTCGCGGTGGTCGCTCTCGCTAGGCTCGCTCTCGCGGTGGTCGTGCGCGGAACGAAGCGGACGCGGTGCGGCGGCACTCGCGGCGCGATGGCGTTGCCGGTCGCGGCGGGCCGCTTGAATCCACTCGGTCAGTCGCGACAATTCGTAACGGTTGCCCGCCCGCATCAGCACGTCACCCATGCTCGTCTCGGCAAAATGCTCGACGCGGCGGCGGAGTTCCGCGGCTTCCAGCTGGGCCAGTTCTTGCGGCGTGCCGATCCCACAGGCGACCAGGATTCGTGCGTCGTAAGGCCGTAGCCGGGGGATGCGACACGTCAACAGCGACTCGGCTTGCCAGCGGCGGATCATGGGGGCCGTGATTCCGGCATATCGTAGGCGATCGGCAGCTTCCGTCACCTCCAGTTGCAGCAGGTCGCGGACCAGCAGCACGCCGATCTTGCGGAACCGCTCGGCGGTGGCCGCGTCGATCGACGGAGCGTCTTGGATCGGACTGGTCTCGAGCAAAAAGAACTCGGCCGCCAAATCGGCGTCCAGCGGCTCCCACTCGCGGTTCAAACCTGCCGACCTGGTTCGTACGCGGTCCGTCAACTCGCCGGGAAATTCCTCCGAACTCCACATCGGACGTTCCGGCATCGCGGGCAAGCTGACGGACTCGTCGGCGATCATGCTCAGCTGCCGGTTGATCTCGGTCAGCGATGACGCGGCGACCGGTTCCTCGATGTTGGCCGCCGGTGCAGCGACACGCGGACGATCGAAGGCCGGCAACTGGCGGACGGCCACGTCCAGCGAACGGAAGCGGTCGGCCACGTGCTGGTGTCGCGTGAACAACAGCACTTGATGGCCATGCTGACAAAAGTCGCGAAGCACGGCGGCGGCGGTCGCCACCCCCGGATTGTCGATATTGGCAAAGGCGTCGTTCAGAATCAGCGGCAGCCGCGTGCCACGACGAGCGTAGGCGGCGACCAGCGCCAGGCAGAGGCTCAAGTAGATCTGTTCCCGACCGCCCGAACCCAGCTGATGGTACGCCAGCCGGTCGCCGCGGCGGTGGTGGATCCACAACGAGCGATCGCCGTCGATCGTCAGTTTCAGCAGGTCGCCGTCGGTCATGCGGCGCAGCAGTTCCGAGGCTTCCAACAGGATCGCCGGTGTGCGGACTTGCGACGTCAAACCGCGGAGTTCATCTTCCAGCTTGGTAACGGAGGCCATCAATTCTCGCCGCCGCTCGAACTGGCGAAGCTGGACTTCGATGCCCTCCAGCTCTTGATGCTTGGCCTTGAGCCGGTGCTCTTCGAACTCGGGGTCGCATTCCAATGCGATCTGCCGCCGCTGGTCGCGCAGCTCGCGAAGTTCGTCTTGCATGGCCGTCAAGTCGTTGCGGACCAGATCGCGGCGAGCGATCAAGCGTCGCAGCTCGGCGTCCCACTGCACCAGCGTTTCGTCCTGCACGGATTCGTCGCCGCAGCTTGCTGCCGACTCGAAGAATCGGGGATGTTGCTGGCAGTGGCACAGGCCGGTCCGGTCCGGGTGCAAGGCGATCCGTTCCGCGTCGCCAGTAGCCGCCAATTCGGCCAACAGCGTCTGGCGTTGCAGAGCCAGCCCGGCCATCGCGGACCGCAACTCGGCTTCGCACCGCTGCAGCTGGCTGAATTCGCCCTGGTGCTCTCGCTGCTGCGAACGGACTTCCCAATCGCTCAGTTCGTTGCACAAGCGATACACGTCCTCGCGGAGCGAGTTCAGGGCGGGGTACAGCGTGGAACGTACCGAGGCGCATTGGCAGGAACCCGGCTCGGCCGGAGCCAACTCGGCGACCGACTTTTGCAGGCGATCGAGGCCGTCCTCCAGCCGCCGCAGGGTGCGGCGCGGGTCGGCATCCAAGCGGAGATCAACACCGGGCAGGACTCCCGCCCGGTCGCGCAAACCGCGACTGCGGTCCTCCAGGTCCTGCAGCACGCCTCGCCAACGCTCTAGCTGGGCGTCGATTTCGTGCATGCCTTGTCGTCGCTGCGTCTCCAACTGCTGTTGCCGCTGGCGGGCGTCGCGCAACGCGGCTTCCCGGCCTTGCCGGTCCGTTTGCCGGGTGTCGATTTGGGCGTTGACGGTTCGCAGCTCTTCCTCCAAACTCTCGACTTGCTCCTCCAGATCGGCAAGGTTGGCATCCAACTGGCCCAAGCGACGTTCCCAGGACGCGCGGCGATCCTGCAGGGACGTCTGCAGCGACTCGGCTTCCTGCTGCAGCCCGCGGCGGCGACGCACCAGTTCATCAAAGGCAATCTCGGCGGTAGTGATTCCCGCTAACGCTTGACGCTTGCTCTGCAGCCGGTCCTGCACCTCCGCTACGCGATCCGACTCGGCGTGACTGCCCAACAGATCGAAGCCTTCGGCCAAGGCCGTCTGGACCAGCTTGTCGATATCCAGGTCGCCCTGAAACTCGACCTGGAACATCCGCTCGAACACGTCCTGACGGACGCCGCCCAGCAGGTCCTGCAAGCGGTGCATTCCGCCCACGGCCGCGTCGGAGTTCTCGACGATCAAGCGATCGTGGGCCGCTCCGTCGTCGTGACGCAGAATGGTGCGGCGTCCGAACGAGCCCTGGACGGTCAACGCCCCGCCCGCATGGGCATCCGCCGGCAAAAAGCGGCGGCGAACCTCGTCGCCGAACCCGTACAGCATCGCGCCGAGAAATCGGACGACCGTCGTCTTGCCCGAGCCGTTGGGACCGTAGATGACGTTCAGCCCTTCGGTAAAGCCAGACAGTTTCAAGTCAGCCCATACACCAAACCGTTCCATTTTCAAACTGGAAATGTACACCTTTAGGGCTCCTGGCAAAGGGGCAAGCGGGGTCCGGACCATCCGCGCGTGGCGGCCAAGGAGGCGGGAGAGTAGCAAAACCTGGAAATGGAGGCTACGCCGATTGTAGAATTTTCAAACCACGAGGAACCAGCTGTCAGGCCTCGTCACTCCGCGTGGCCAACCCGGCACGAACACGGCACACACACGAACACGGCACGCGGACTCGACCGCCGCCGCCCAATCCGTTACCTTAGGGGTTCGTGACGGGACCGTCGATCGTGCTAGCAGAGGAGACCCAATGATCGTGATGATGACTTTTGCCTGCGCCACCGCCTTGGTAGGCGCTGCGGAGCCTGCCGGCGCTTCGCGGCTGCCGGAGCTTGCCTTCGAAAAGTACCAGTTGCCCAACGGGTTGCAGGTCATCCTGCACGAGGACCGTTCCACCCCAATCGTGGCCGTCAACGTCTGGTACCACGTCGGCGCGAAGAACGAGCGGCCGGGCAAGACCGGTTTTGCCCACTTGTTCGAACACATGATGTTCCAGGGATCGCAGCACTACGACAACGATTACTTTGGCCCGCTGCAACAGGCCGGCGGTCAATTGAACGGTTCGACCAACCAGGACCGGACCAACTATTGGGAAACCGTGCCGTCGAACTACCTGGAACTGGCCCTGTGGATGGAGTCCGACCGGATGGGCTTTCTGCTGCCGGCCATGAGTCAGGAGAAACTCGACAACCAGCGCGACGTGGTACGGAACGAGCGGCGGCAAAGCTACGAGAACCGGCCCTACGGGTTGGTGTACGAGGTATTGCTGGCAGGCACTTATCCGCCGGACCATCCCTACAGCTGGCCGACCATCGGGTCGATGGCCGATCTGGCCGCCGCTTCGCGGGAAGACATCGCCGATTTCTTCCGCCGCTACTACCACCCGGGGAACGCCAGCCTGTGCATCGCCGGCGACTTTGACCGGGCGACGGTCAAGCGATTGGTGGAGAAATACTTCGGTCCGATTCCGCCGGGGCCTCCTGTCGCGCGGGTGACACCGCCGCCGGTCACGCCCTTGCCGGAAGATCTCCGCGTGCGGATGACGGATCGCGTCGGCTTGGCTCGCGTCTACTTGGCCTGGCACAGCGTCCCGCTGTACGCCACGGACGACGCCGAACTGGACGTGCTCGCGGACATCCTGGCCGGCGGCAAGACCTCGCGGCTGTATCGGCGGCTGGTTCGCGACAAACAGATTGCTCAGGACGTGCAAGCGTCCCAGAACTCGCGCGAAGTAGATGGTGGCTTTATAATCACCGTCACCGCGCGGCCCGGTCAGGATTTGGCCGATTTGGAAGCTGCTGTCCTGGAAGAGATCGCCCGCCTGCAAGCCGAGGCTCCGGCGGTCGAGGAAGTCGCCCGCGCTGTCGCGCGGCACGAATCGGCGGTGGTTCGGCAACTGCAGTCCGTCGGTGGCTTTGGCGGCCGAGCCGACCAGTTGAACCTGTACAACGTCTACGCCGGCGATCCGGGGTTTCTGCAGCAGGATTTCCAGCGGTACCTGCAGGTTGATCCGGCCGCCGTACAGCGTGTAGCGCAGAAGTACTTGGGCGCCAACAGGATGGTTTTGGAGGTTACGCCGGGAGCCGAAACCACCGTGGTACCGGATCCACGCGAGCCCGCGGCAAAGGCCCGTGAAGAATTGGCAAAGTCCTACCGCGAAACCCCCTTGCCGCCTGCCGCCGAGGTGCCGGTGGACGAAGCTCGCCAGCAGCTCCCTCCGGGGGGACCGCCGCCCACTTTCACGTTGCCGCCGATCCATCACCGTTCGCTGAGCAACGGCATGCAGGTGCTGGTCGCCGAGAACCATGAACTGCCCAGCTTCAGTCTGAACGTCGTGTTCCCGGTGGGAACATCCAGCGACGATCCCGACCGGACGGGATTGGTGGATCTGATGGCTGCTGTTTGGGCCGAGGGAACTCGGACTCGCTCGTCGGAGCAAGTTGCCGAGGCGCTGGCCGATATCGGCGCGAGGCTGTCTGTTTCGGCCGATTGGGACACGTCGGGAGCCCGCCTGTTCACCCTGAAACGCACCTTGCCTGCGGCGTTGGACGTGTTCGCCGACGTGCTGCAAAACCCTGCTTTTCCCGCCGACGAACTGGAGCGGCAGCGGAACATCGCCATCGGCCGTCTGCTGCAAGTCCGCAACGAGCCGAACGCGCTGGCCAACCTGGCAACCGCTGCCAGGCTGTACGGCTCCGAGCATCCTTACGGCCGTCCGGAATACTCGACAGAGCGCGCTCTACGGGCGATCGGCCGCGACGATTTGGAAGCGTTTTATCGGGCCCACGTCCGCCCAGACTTGGCGACTCTGATTGCCGTCGGCGACATCACGGCCGACGAGATTGTCCGGGAACTGGAGCGGGCGCTGGGCGATTGGAAGGCGGCGGGCAGTCCGTCCCAACCGATGTTCCCACCAATCCCCACCGCCGCGCCGACGTCGGTGACGCTGGTGGACAAACCCGGCGCGGCGCAATCGGTGATTACCGTCTGCCTGGTCGGTACGGATCGGAAGACGCCGGACTACTTTGCGCTGACCGTGATGAACGCGATGTTCGGCGGCCAGTTCTCCAGCCGGCTGAACATGAACCTCCGCGAAGACAAAGGCTACACCTACGGCGCCCGCACGGCCTTCGACTGGCGCGTTCACCAGCCGGGACCGTTTGTGGCCCGCGCGTCCGTGCAAACCGCGGTGACCGCCCCGGCGCTGGTCGAATTCCTCAAGGAGTTCGAGGGCATGCTTGGCGGGCGTCCGATTCGCTCGGAGGAGTTGGAGTTCAACAAGAACTACCTCACGCGCGGCTACCCAGCTCGTTTTGAAACCCCCAGCGATATGGCCGGCCAGTTGGAGACGCTGGTTCAGTTCCAGTTGCCGGACGAGTACTTCAACACGGTGCTCCCGGGCATCATGGCCGTGTCTGCCGAGGATGTGGTGCGCGTGGCCCGCAAGTACTTGGACCTGGAACGTCTGGCCGTGATCGTCGTCGGTGACCGCAGCCAAATCGAAGCCGACCTGCGAGCCTTGCCGATCGGAAAACAGCTGCAAGTCATGCAATTCGATGACGAATTCCGCCTGGTGCCAGCGGGGGAATAGTCTCGATGCGTCACCGCCGCAGCTTGCTAGATTCACGCGAAGGCGCGAAGATGCTGGCCGCCGGGCCTCGAATCGCAATTCTTCGCGTCTTCGCGTCTTCGCGTGCCCCCTTTTTCGTCTAACATCAGCCTGACCATGAACGTGTACACGGAACATGATGCAGAAATCCGTGTACGACACGGCACCGTGAACCAGCATCATCCGCAGGGCAAGCCGCTCATTGGCGGCTGACCATCGCCTCGAACACGCGCCCGCGGCGGACGCGGCGGACGGTGAAATGGGCCCCTGCGACTTGAATCACCTCGCCCGGCTTGGGCGCATCGCCCAGGTGCCGGTGCAGCCACGCCGACAGGGTCTCTTGGTCGTGATCCAGCGCGGTACCCAAGCGGGTGTTGACCTCGGAGATTCGCACGCCTCCGCCCACCATCCAAGTGCCGCCGCTGAGCGGATGCAGCAAACGCGGCAGACGGTCGAATTCATCCTCGATCTCGCCCACCAGCTCCTCGACCAAATCTTCCAACGCCACAATCCCCAGCGTTTCTCCCCGACTGTTTCGCACCAAGGCGATGTGGATGTGCTGCTCGACGAACAACCGCAGCAAGTCGGCGGCGGAGTCTTCCAGGGCCGCATAGTGCAAGGGCCGGATGATGCCCTCCAAGCTGGAATCGTTCGGGTTGGTCCGCATGAAGTAGATCATCTCTTTGAAGTTCACGTAGCCGATGACTTGCGTGACGTCGCCGTCCCGGCACACGGGAAACCGCGTGTGAGCTTCGAGATGGGCGATCACCAACGCATCCGCGATGCCCATCCCCGTCGACAGAAAACTGACGTGCTCGACGGGAATCATGACTTCGCGAACGCGCAGCCGAGACAGACGCATCGCGCCGCGAATGATCCGCTCCTGATGACTCGTGATCTGGTTGGCCAGACGGGCCATGCTGGCCAAGGCAGCGATCTCCTCGACGGTCGCACGGGACTCGCCCGCAACGCGTCTGCCCTCGAACGGGCGATTGACCCAGTGAATGACGGTCAACATCGGACGGAGAATGCGAATCAGCACGCTCAACGGTTGCGCGACCACGACGGCGATTTCGCGGTTGTAACGCACGCCGAGCGTCTTGGGCAGGATCTCGGTGAATTGGAGCATAAGATAGGTAAAGATCAGGGAAAACACAAAAATCCAACGACTCCCGAACAACGTGTCAAACTCCGCACCGGCAATGGATGCCCCGATCGTGTGGGCCGCCGTGTTGAGTATCAGGATGACCGCGATCGGACGCTCGATGTTTTCCTTGAACCGTTGCCAGATCGCGCCGATCCGCGGATGGCGGGAGTTGATCTGGGCCACTTGACTGGGGGTCAGACTGAGCAACGCGGCTTCCATCAGCGAACACGCCGCGGATACCGACAAAGCCACCGATACGGCAACAATAAACAACCACATGATGCACTGGTCCCTTTCGCCAACCTTTTTCGATTCGTCGGAATGGTATGACCCTGGATAGTCCCGTTCCAATCCAACGTCCTCGAAATTGTTACGCAAATCGGCTGCCGGTGAAACCCCGGGAGCCTTGGGAAGGTTTATGGCTCGGGGGGAACCGACGGGCGGCGCGAAGATGTGCTAGCGGTACAACCGGAAAAACCGGCAGAATCAGCCCATTTTTGCTATTCTCAACGACCCCGAGCAACCGAACAATTACACGAAGTTTCCCAATCCTGGTTCAGGGGAGAGACCATCCATGTTGCGCGCGATTCACCGGATTTCCTGGGTTCTCGGTTTGATCGTTTTTGCCGACCTCGGCGCGTCCGAGGCGGCCGAGGCGAAGGTCACTGCAGCCCAGGCTTTGGGATTGCGACCGATTCAAAGTGACGTGGAATACGACATTCCCACCGAAGCCGAAATCGCGAATTGCAGCGTACAGATGAAGTCTGACGGCGGGGTGGCGGGGTGGTTGGTGTTGGACCAGGGCGGTCAGTTGCTGCGCCGGTTCCTGGACACCAACGGCGACAACAAAGTGGACCTGTGGTGCTATTACAAGGGGGGCATCGAGGTATATCGCGACATCGATGCGGATTTTAATGGCAAAGCGGATCAGTATCGCTGGCTGGGCACTGCGGGGATTCGCTGGGCACTCGACACCAACGAAGACGGGAAGGTCGAACGTTGGAAAGCCATTTCGGCCGAGGAAGTCACCGCCGAAGTCGTGGCGGCGCTGGCGACACGCGACGCGGTGCGATTCCAATGCCTGCTGCCTACGCCGCAAGAGTTGACCGCGCTGGGACTGGGCGAAGTCCAGACGCGGGAGATCGCCAAGAAGGTGACGGAGGCGGCGCGCGGGTTCGCCGAACTGGCCGCCGGCCAGACGGTGGTCAACAGCAAAACCAAATGGCTCAACTTTGGTGCGAACCGACCCGGTGTGATCGCGGCGGGCTGGGAAGGTGCGACGCGCGACGTGACGGTCTACGACAACGCCTCCGCTATCGTCGATACGGACGGCAAAACGGCCCAAATCGCGTTGGGAACGCTGATTCAAGTTGACGGGGGATGGCGGGTCATCGATCTGCCGTCCAACCTGTCTGATGCCCGCACGGTCAGTGTTTCTGGCGGTTATTTCTTCCAGCAAGCCGTCGTCCGGCAAGCGGAATCGCTGGGTACCGAGGAAGGGTTGAGCGAGGCCGTTCAGAAACTGCTTCGCGACCTGGAAAAGCTCGACAAGGCATTGGACGAGAACCCTGGTTCGAATGAACTCGCCAAGCTGCACGTCAGTCGAGCGAACGTACTGGAGCAGTTGGCCCAAAACGCCTCCTCGGCGGAGGAGCGCGAGAATTGGCTTCGTCAGCTCGCCAATGGCATCACGGCTTCCGTGCAATCCGGCGGCTATGCCGCGGGCGTGGAACAACTGAAGTCGCTGTACGAGAAACTCAAAGGGCAAGCGGCGGATGCGGAACTGGCCGCGCACGTCGAGTTCCTGTACCTGTCGGCCCAGTACAGTCAGCGTCTGCAACAGCCGGAGGCGGACTACCCGAAAATTCAACAGGAATGGCTGGCGAACCTGGCCAAATTCGTCTCGGCGAACCCGAAATGCGAAGACGCGCCCGAAGCCATGCTGCAATTGGCCGTCGGCGAGGAATTTGATGGCAAGAACGAAGCGGCGATCGCCTGGTTCGCGAAGATCGTCGAGCAGTTCCCCAAGGCGACGCAGGCCGCCAAGGCCGCCGGCGCCAAGCGGCGGCTGGAATCCGAGGGCAAGACGCTGGTGCTCAGCGGCAACACGCTGGACGGCAAAGCGGTTTCGCTGGATCTGCTGCGCGGACGCACCGTCTTGATTCACTACTGGGCCACGTGGTGCGAACCGTGCAAACAGGACCTGACGCTGCTCAAACAGGCCCAGGCGAAGTACGCCAAACAGGGATTTGCCCTGCTGGGCATCAATCTGGACAGCGATCAGGCGACGGCGATCAAGTACCTGCAGAGCAACCCCTTGTCCTGGCCTCAAATGTACGAGCCCGGAGGACTGGACAGCCGCCTGGCCACCGATCTGGGGATCCTGACGCTCCCGACGATGCTGTTGATCGACAAGGATGGCAAGGTGGTCAACCGGAATATCTACGCCGCCGAGTTGGACGCCGAATTGGGCAAGCGGCTTCGATAGCTCAGGCAGGAAACGTGATGTCGTCCGTATGCCGTGGCCTAGCCACGGCGTTCCCACTTGCACCCCGTGAATCCAGGCGGTCGGTCAAATCTTTAGGGGAATTTGAAAGTTCTTCAACGAGAGGCCGCGCCACAGACGCCTTGGCGGCCGACTCCAACGGTTTTCCAGAACGCGCAAGGCGCTTTCTTACAGCGACTTACGCGAATCGCATGAATTCTGGCCAGCCGCACTCTTTCCGGCATGGAAATCGCACTCCCCTCCGTTCATCGCAGCTGGTATAGTTCGCCGGCCGCGAATGATCCCCTGGAACGGAGTCTGGGAGTCCCGAAACATGCCGCCGTATACCGAAATTCTCGCTGCCGTAGCGATTTTTACGATTCAGCTTGCTGGCGCCGCTAGCGTGATTCACACCAGGCGGAACGAGCGTTCGCGATCCTCTGGCTCTGCCCAAAAGTGGTTCTTTGTTTTGCTGCTGGCCGTCGGCCTGGCCACCATGATCGGCATTCACACCGGGCACAGCACTTGGCTGTCGGGCGCCGCAACGCTTGGCCTGATGGCCATCGGCGCGACGGTCGACTTGCGGACGGAACGGCGCGACCCGGCTTTCTGAGGCGGGGTCAGAATTCTGTTCGATACACTTTGCCACACCTGACGCACGTGCTGCTGGCGGTTGCCCCCTCGACCCGCCTCCAGATGTGATCGCAGGCACCGACCGGTCTGTGGGCCTCTAAACCGCACTTGGGACATACGCCGGGCGGGAATCCGATCCCGGTATCAAAAGCGTGCTGGCAACCGTTGTCCAATCGCTGGGTGTTCTCCAAGCTGTTTTGCTGTCGCCGCGCAGTACTCTCGGCCTGGATCGCGTCCAGTTCTTTTAATTCTCGCCGCTCTTCGTACACGGTGTACAAATACTTGAAAAACGAATACAACAGGGCGATCAGAATTGTGGCGGGCAGGATCGCCACCATCGCGAAAAAGAACCACTGCTTCATAGAGAACTCCCGTATCTGAGCGGATCAGCCGGTCTCCGGCATAAAGGTTGGCATGATCAGGCCACGTGGCGGCAGCCATTCACCGCGGGTTTGCGCAAAGTGCAACTCACAGTTCCTCGCCCCCCAAGCATACATCTGTTGCACCAACTGCGGGCAATCGGCGGGTACCAGCCATACCGGCTGGTGGCCGCGGTGGTGGTTCAACTCGGCCAGAACCAGCGCTGCAGCGTCCGCCTCGGTGCGCATCACGCCGGGCCCCAGGGCGTGCAAGGCGGGATGTGCCACGGACACCAGAAATCCGTCCAATCCTCCTGCTGGCCCTTCGATGACCGACACATGCCAGATCCCGTCGGGGTTCTCGACAAAATGGCGCAAGTCGTCTTCTCGCCGGATGTGATTCAACTCCCATTCCAGTTTGCCCATCCCGGCCAGATCGTGCTGAGTCGCCTGCCGCACGCGACCGGACGCCGGCACGCGTTGCTCGATACCGCCCTCCGGAACCTGCATCACCATGTCTTGATAGATCAAGCAGGGCACGAATCCGGCACGGTTGTACAGCGAATAGGAGTCCAGGTTCAGCGCGCTGGAGACCAGCCGCATCGGCTTGTTCTCGCGGTCAGCCACATCGGTAACGTAACGCAGAAGTCGGCTGCCGACACCCTGCCCGAAACAGTCCGGATGGACGTTCATGATCCCCAGCGACACGTGGGTCGAACGCGGGTGGTAAAAGCACGATCCGGCCAAACGCCCGGCTTGCCGATCCTCGGCCACGACGCAACAACCAGGGTCAAGTTGTTCGTAGACTGCGCAAAACAGTGTCAGGCTGTTTGGGGCTCCCGTAAAAACCGGAGGGCGGCCGTGGGCGACGTACCAGGCATTGGTGGAATCATAAATCAGCGCCGCCACTTCGCCCCAGTCTTCGTTACCCATCGTCCGCAGTTCGATATTCGCCATAAGTCTCCCAATCCACATGGTTTGTGATGGATCGGCAGTAACCGCACCAACGTTTTGCTCACCCTACCAAACCGCCGCCCCGTGTCAAGTGACGAGCGACTGGGAACAATTGGATCGTGGTCATTGACCACGACGGGCGCCGGCAGTAAACTGTTGCCTGTACCATCGTGACGGTGGCTGTAGCTCAGCTGGATAGAGCATCAGATTGTGGCTCTGAGGGTCGAGGGTTCGAACCCCTTCAGCCACCCCTCAAGAAAACCCCGGTTTTTCCGGGGTTTTTTCGTTTCTTGGCGAAGCCGCTTTTTTTCGGATTCCCTGCGGTACACCCTGTTGTACACCCATGAGGCTAGTTTGCGTAAGATCACGAAGACGAGGGATATTGCGACCTTGGGGAAGACGCGCAACGAGGCGATGCGGCGAAAGGACGCGAATTTCGTGCTCGTGACTACTCTTGGTGGGCGGTGGCAAGCCGCACAGTTTGAAACCGTCCCCTAACTGGTTGATCAGTTCTGCCGGGTCGATCTCGTCCGGCATTTCCGGTTCGACGCTGCGGACGACGAATTCGTCATCGTGCCAGCCCCTGCGGTAGCACTCCTCGTACAGCTCGAATTGCGTGCGTCCGAAGCGGATGCGATCCTCGCCGTGGTAAGCGACCCACTGTCGGTAGTGCGTCTTGAGCAATTCCGGCAGGTCGCGCCGGAAGGCGGCCTGCGAAACGCGCGATCATGGGCGCAATTTCGTACCCGCAGGTTGCCACATCGATGCTCATGAGTTCCCCTCCCCAAACTGATCTTGCCTTCCGGGCTGCCCCGTACTTTTGATTATGGCGTGACTTCTGTCGCAAGGCAACCGATGTTCGTTCGTGTCACGGTCCGGCAATCCAGAGTAATTTTCAGGATCTCGGGCCAGTTGACGGCGGCAGCGGGCTGTTGACGGCTCCGCGGCCTTGGCCGGGTCGCGGAGGTAGGCTTCCAGTCGATCCGGGAACCGCTGGATGAATTCGCCCACCAGGCAGCCCCACTTGGGCAGCTACGAAAAACGTGAATACCCGTGGGGCAACGAACGGCCGGACCCATCGCGTCTGAACTGCCGGGAAAGCGGAATCGGCCATCCGACAGCTGTCGGTATCTACGCGCTGGGGGCGACACCGGACGGCGTTACTGCCGTGCGTGCTAATTCAGGCAAGACGGCCAGAGTTGTCCATTACCCTTCACGACACGACAAAAACATGGCTGGCTTTGTGGTAGGCGGTGGTTTCCACGGGTACAATCGTGACGAGACATTTCGTCAGAGCAATGCCGGACGGGAACCCCTTGCGTCTCGTCCTCCGAACGCCGTTGAAGGGAAGAAGAACCAATGCACTCGCGAACGTCCAGCCTTCGTTTCCTGGCGTACCTTGGGCTGTTGCTAGGATTCGTCTGCCTTGGCCCCTGGTGCGGGCACGCGTTGGCCGAGCGGGCTGTTCCTTTGGTCGTAGAAACGGGCTACCAGCCTGTTTCCGAGGACGTAAGTCATTGGTCTTCGCTGCGAATGACAGGCAAGCTGCCAGTCACCACGCTAGAGCCAACGGCCCGAATGAGCGGTTCGCCGCTTGTCTCCACCGAGTTGGCTCGGGACCAGCGGCCGCTGCTACCTGTGGTCATCGCGGTCCAGGCTACGGCGGCCACGAGGGCTACGGCGGCTGAACTGGCACAGTACCTGAATCGCATCAGCGGAGCCGAGTTCCGCGTGGAAACCGGCGACGGGAGTCAAGGCATTGTCCTCGGTCAGGCGGCCGATTTCGACAAGCTTCCCTTCGCGGTCCAATTCGGCAGCGGTCTTTTTCAACGCGAGGACTACCTGCTCCGCTCGCACGCGCAAGGCTTGTATCTGCTAGGCGCCTCGGATCTAGCCGTGTCCCATGCCGTTTGGGATCTGCTATATCGTCTCGGGTACCGGCAGTTTTTTCCGGGCCAGACCTGGGAGGTGATTCCCAGCGTTCCGCAGCTGAAGATCGCCATCGAGGACCGTCAGAGTCCATCCTTTTATGCTCGCCGCATCTGGTACAACTGGGGCTTGTGGGGCTACAACGACGAACCCTATCGTCAATGGTGCCAGCGCAATCGTGCGGTGAAGGGCTTCGACCTGAACAGCGGGCACTCCTACGAGGGCATTATCGCGGCGAACCGGGGCGAATTCGACCAGCACCCCGAGTATTTTGCGCTTGTGGGCGGACAGCGCAAGTCTCGCGGGGGCGACCTGAAGTTCTGCATCTCGAACCCTGGTTTGCGCCAACTGGTCACCGCCCACGCGATCCGCTTCTTTCGGGACCATCCCCAGGCCGACAGCATCTCGATGGACCCCAGCGACGGCGGAGGCTGGTGCGAGTGCGACGGCTGCGGACGTGTGGGAAGCGTCAGTGACCGGGTGGTGACGCTGGCCAACGCGGTCGCCGAGGCCATCAACGGGCTGGGGCTGGGAGACAAGTACGTCGGCATGTACGCGTATAACCAGCACTCGGCCCCACCCCGTGTCCGAGTCCACAGCCATGTTATCCCCAGCGCGACGACGGCCTTCATCGGGGGCGGCTACACGTTTGACCAGGTCGTCGAGGGCTGGCAGGCCCAGGGGGCCACGCTGGGCGTCTACGATTACCTGAGCGTGGTGGACTGGGACTGGAATCTGCCCCGCGGCGGCGCCGCCTCACGCCCCTCGTATCTCGCCAAGTTCCTCCCGCGCATCCATCAGCAAGGCATCCGCTTCTACGATGCCGAGTCGGGCGACTGTTGGGGGCCGTGCGGACTGGGGTACTATGTCGCCAGCCGCGTACTCTGGGACATCCGCGAGGCCCAGCAACTCGACGCGCTGATTGCCGACTTTCTGGAGAAGGCCTTTGGTGCGGCCCAAGACCCGATGAGGGAGTTCTATCGGCTGATCAACGAGGATGTCCAGCGACGCCCCCCTTCGGATCTGGTGGGCCGGATGTATCGTCAGCTTGACGCCGCACGTCGAGCGACGGCGGATCCCAAGATCCTGGAACGTATCGATCATTTGATTCTCTACACGCGGCATGCGGAATTGTATTACGCCTATGCCAACCGCAGCGGCTCGGTAGACGACGTCGCGCGGCACGCCTATCGCATCCGCAAGACGATGATGGTCCACAGCTATGGCCTGTGGTGTCGTCTCATCAGCCAGCAGGCGGCGCTCGATTCGGAGCACCCCTTGAAGAACGAACAGCCGTTTGCCGCTGCGGAAATCGCCAGCATTCTGGCGGAGGGGATTGCCAGGAACCTGCCGGTGGACCCGGGCTTTACCAGTGTGGCGTTCCGTCGCGAGTTGGTTCCGGCCGCCCAGCGACTCGGGTTCCCCCCGGTACCCAGCGGCTCGTTTCCGACCGAACCTCAGGACCACCAGCAGTATTTTGTCTGGATTCCCGAAGGGACGCGCTCGCTCGATCTGAAGATCGCGGTGCAGAAAGTCTGGGCCAACCGGATGCCGAAGATCAGCTTGTACTCGCCGCTGGAGGTCACACTCCAGGCCGTGGCCAGCGATGAAAGCTACAAGCCCGATGGCCGGGAGTACGACGTCCGTCTCCCCACCCCCTACGCCGGCTTGCATCGCGTGGAAACGCTTGACGGTGGCGACTTTACCCGTATCCGGTGGCCTGCGAAGATGCCGGTGACCATCGAATCCGGCATCGAAACACCGGGCGTGACAAGCCACTTTCGTGGAGCCTGGACGATGTACTTCTATGTGCCCAAGGGTACCAAACTCGTGGGCGGCTGGGCATCACGCATCGCCAATTGGGCTCCACGGATTTCCGGCAAGCTCCTCGACGCAGACGGGCGAGAGCTGCTGGACTTTGGCAAGGTCGAGGAGGGCTGGTTTCAAGCATCCGTACCCGAGGGCCAGGACGGGAGGCTCTGGAAGTTTGAGAACAGCCAGGGCCAGCGTTTGCTGATGACGGTGCCTCCGTACCTGGCGCGAAGTGCCGAGGAACTGTTGCTGCCTCAGGATGTCGTCGAAGCCGACAGCAAGCCTTGACATGCGGGCAGACGGTGCGGTCCAGGAAATCTCGCCAGACAAAGAATCGGTAAGAGCCGCTGACATTGAAAAGAAAGGCAGACAAGATCGATGAGATGTATCATTTTCCTTGGTTCACTTCTGTTCGTGCTCCCCTCTGCGTTTGCTGGCGAGCAGCCGAACATAGTGTTCTTTTTCACGGACGACCAGACGTCGAGTACGCTCGGCTGCTACGGCCATCCGATCGTGCAGACGCCGAATCTGGACGCGCTCGCGGCGCGCGGCACACGCTTTCAAAATGCCTTCGTCAGCCAATCGATCTGTTGGGTCAGCCGCACGAGCATCCTTACCGGGCTGACCGGCCGCAGCTATGGCACGGCGGACAACCCAGAACAGACGCGGGCCGACGTGGCGCAAACGCTGTACTCCGACCTGCTGCGCGCCGCCGGCTACCGCACCGGCTTCTACGGCAAGTGGCATGCCAAGATGCCGCAGGGCTACAATCCCAGCGATCACTTCGACGAGTTTGAGGACATCTTCCGCAATCCGTTTTACAAGAAGCTGCCCGACGGCAGCCTGCGTCACGAGACGGACCTGATCGTCGATCGCGGCATCGCGTTCGTGCAGCAGCAGCCGAAGGACCAGCCCTTTGCCCTCAATCTCTGGTTCAACGCCTGTCACGCCGAGGATGGCGACCGCCGTCCCGGCATCGGCCACTTTGCCTGGCCGCAGAGCGCCAACGGCATGTATGACGACGCCGTGATGCCCGCGCCGCGACTGAACGCCCGGGCCATCTTCGAGGATCTGCCGGACTTTTTCCAAACCAGCATCACCCGCGAACGGTTCTTCTGGCGGTGGAACACGGAGCGAAAATACGAGACGAATCTGCGGGCCTACCTGCGCATGGTCAGCGGGATCGACGCTGCGATCGGCCGCTTTATGCAGGCTTTGGGCGAGGCCGGCCTGGCGGACAATACCATCATCGTCTACTCGGCCGACAATGGCTTTCACATGGGCAATCGTGGCCTGGCCGGCAAGTGGTCGCATTTTGAAGAATCCCTCCGCGTGCCGCTGATCATCAGCGACCCGCGTGTGTCCGCCGCGCAGCGCGATAAGGTCACCGACGCTTTGACGCTGAATCTCGATCTGCCCGCGACCTTTTTGGATTGGGCCGGTGTGCCCGTCCCCGAGCATTACCAAGGCCGCAGTCTTCAGCCCATCGTCGCTGCCGAACAACCTGCCGACTGGCGCACCGAGACCTTTCACGAGCATTTCGCCGTGCGCAACCGTATTCCCGCCTGGGAAGGCCTGCGCAGCGAAGGCTTCAAATACGCCCGCTACTTCGACCATGACCACGAGTTCCTTTACGACTTGAAGAACGATCCGGACGAACTGGTCAACCTGGCCACCGACCCAGCGCACGCCGAGACGCTCCGGGCCATGCGCCAGCGCACGGTTGCCGTCGTGGCCGAACTGGGCGGCCCATTGCCGCCGCTGCAGGGCGGATTTCAGGCCTCGACCGAGCCCCACCCCATCGCCTCGGCCGCCGTGACCGTCAAGCCCGGCCCCGACGGCTTCGTGAACCTGTTCAACGGCAAGAATCTCAACGGCTGGGCGGGTGATCCGCAGTACTGGTCCGTCGAGGACGGTGCGCTGACCGGCAAGACCGACGGCACGCTGAAGATGAACCGCTTCATCACCTGGACCGGCTCCACGATCCGCAACTTCGATCTGCGGGTGAAGGTCAAGATCAGCGCCGGGGGCAATAGCGGCCTGCAATACCGAGGCACCTCGCGCCCCGACCTGGGCCTGGATGTGGTGACCGGCTACCAGTGCGACATTGTCGCCGACAATCCCGGCTATAATGGCATGCTGTACGAGGAGAAGGGCCGCCGCATCCTCGCGCACACCGGCGAAAAGGTGATCGTCGCCCCCGATGGCCTGCCTTGGATCGTTGGCCGCATGCCCGTTGAAGAATTCGCTCCCGACTCGTGGCATGACTACCGCGTGCTCGTCGTCGGCAATCACCACCAGCACTGGATCGACGGCCACCAGACGGCGGACCTCATCGACCTGGACGAGAAAGGGCGAGCGCTGGAAGGTGTGCTGGCCATGCAGGTTCACGTCGGCCCGGCGATGAAAGTCCAGTTCAAGGATCTCAAGATCAAGCACCTACCGGACGACGTGCCCCTGCTCAAACCGGAGGACCATCCCATCCCCGCCGGGTCGCTCGGTGTCAAGCCACAAGGCAGACTGCCCAAAGACTGGCAGCCGCCCGTTTATGGCAAGCGAAGGGAGGCAAGCGAAGGAGGGGAATAGCGCAAAGGTGTTTTCTGCTTCAGATTCCCAAAAAACGGCTTGGGGCTCGCCAACCGTCTCACACCTGCCACGGGGGCCGCGGCGTGTAGGACAGGAGTCGGTTGGCAGGTTCGTCGCCGGGGAATTCACCTCGAACCGGATCCCAACGGACCGGCCGGCCCAAGGCCAGGGCGATGCCGCCGATCAGGATCGAGGTCATGCTGTCCACGGCGGCTTGCGGATTGCAGATCGTCGGCCGCCGCGTGCGGATGCATTCCAGGAAATTGCCGGAGTGGCTGGTCGTGTGGTACACACGGGCGTCGCCGGGCCGCAACGGCTCCTGAAGGATGCTCGCCGGATACGAAACGATGTTATTGCGATCGACGGCGATCCGTCCTTCGCTGCCGACGAAGCAGGCGCCGCCCTCGGCACCGACGTTCTCGCCGGGGTATCCCGTCGAGTGGATCACGACGCCGTTGGGGTAGCGATAATGCACGGCCCCGTCTTCCGGCCACACTTCCACCTTGGCGGTGGGATCCGGATTCACCGTCCAGTGGACGATATCGTAATGGTGCGGGCTCCAGTTGACGTCCCCGACGAAGAATCCCGACAAGGCGTGGCCCGCGCCACCGGTATACGGCCGCCAGGGTAGCGGTCCCAGCCAGAGGTCCCAGTCAAAGCCCTCGGGAACCGGCTGCGCTTCATCCGTCGTCCAGGCGGCGGGAAGAAAGACGCCGGGCGAGCGATAGGCGTAGACTTCCTGCAGCCGCCCGATCCGCCCATTGCGCACCAAGTCGCAGGCTTGGCGAAACTTGCCGCCGTATTCCGAGCGCTGCTGCGTGCCTGCTTGATACACGCGTCCGAATCGCTGACAGGTTTCCACCAGGTTGCGGCCTTCGCGCACCGTGATGCAGATGGGCTTTTCGCAATACACGTCCTTGCCGGCTCGCGCCGCCATCGTGGCCATCAAGCCAGCCCAGTGATAGGGCAGCGCCAGCAGTACGGCGTCGATATCGGGCCGGGCCAGGACCTCGCGAAAATCGTTGTAGGCCTGGACCCCGCGATAATCCGCCTGGCCGAATTTCTCGGCGTAGATCTGATTGCAGCGCTGTTGGGCCGGTTCGCGCCGTTCCCGCCGCACGTCGCACACAGCCAGTACCTGGACCTCGTCGCGTGCGATGTAGCCGCCCGGCACGTAGGTCCACGCGCCGCCCAGCAAGTGGCCGGTGCCTTGGCCGCCCAAGCCGATGAAGCCCATCCCGATCCGTTCGCTCGGCGGCACATGGCCGTCGCGTCCCAGCGCCGAAGCCGGGAGCAGGCTGGGCATGCTCAGCGCCGCCGCGGCGCCAGCCGCCAGGAAATCGCGGCGACTCAAACCTGAACAATAGCCCGTCGGTCGATTCTCTTTGATGTTCATCCCGTTCTCCTTTCGCATCGGCCTGAATTGTAACGACAAACAACTCCGGCGGGAACGTCGCCAAGGCGAGCGACGACAAAAATCTGTTTGCGGCCGGACAGCGCACAAGGCTCAGACGTACAGAATTCAGTTTTCGCGGGCAAGCGGTCTCCTTTGGCGCAGGACGCTACGACCGCGAAAACTGAATTCTGTACGTCTGAGCCCCACCCTCGATACCGTTGTGAATCGCGGGGCAGGACGATACGATTGGATCGACAAGTCTGTACGTCCCGACGAAATGGCATCCTGCCTGTGTTACCGCGGCGACACAGGTTGGCAGGTTGGACAAGCGCGACTCGCTCAGCGGGGTTGCAGGGGCGTTGCATATTCGCCGTTGGGACGGCAAAATACGTTCGAGCCGTTGCAACTGCACGACGAAACCGTATGCAAGAGGAAGGGAAGACCCCCTGTGCCCGATTCGCCGATTCAGCAGATCGTTTGTTGTATGGGCCAGCCCGTGGCTGGCAATCCGACTCAGTTCATGATGGAACGGGCCTTTGCCGCCGCCGGCTTGGATTGGCGATACCTGACGCTCGAGGTGCCTCCGGAACGGCTCGGCGACGCGATCAAGGGGTTGCGGGCGATGGGATTTCGCGGCGGGAATTTCGCGATTCCGCACAAGGTGGCCGCGATTCCCTTCCTGGACGGATTGAGCGAGGCGGCGGCGGTGATCGGGGCGGTGAACTGTGTCCATTGCCGGGGTGAAAAACTGGTTGGCGAGAATACGGACGGCAAGGGGTTTGTCCAATCGTTACGGCAGGTCACCGATCCGAGCGGAAAACGGGTCGTGATGCTAGGGGCTGGAGACGCTGCCCGAGCGATCGCCGTCGAATTGGGTTTGGCAGGGGTTGCGGAGATCGTCGTGGTCAATCGTACCGCGGAACGCGGCCGGGTTTTGGTGGACCTGCTGAACGAGAAGGAGAAAGTGCCGGCGCGACTGGTGCATTTGAGCGGAGACTATGCGGTCGAAGATGGCTTTCAGATCGTGATCAACGCGACGTCGATCGGTTTGGGCAATTTCGATGCCCGCGTGCCGCTCAACTTGGATTCCCTGCAGCTCGACATGGTGGTCGCGGACGTGGTTTTGAATCCGCCGCAGACGCAGCTGATCCGCGATGCCGCCGCCCGCGGTTGCACGACGCTGGACGGACTGGGCATGTTCGTCAGCCAGGCGATGATCGCGTTCAAGATCTGGACCGGAGTCGAGCCCGATCTGGGCGTGATGCGCGAAGCGATCGAAGAGTATCTGGAGATTTGATTCGACGGGGGCTCAAGGTCCGGTTTCCCGGCCCAGTCCCCTTTTCAATAAGAGGTCTCCGTGCCACCATATCACCAATTCCGCCGTAACGAAGTGGAAACATCCAGTGAAGGGCTGACATCATGGGATTGAAAGAGAACCTGCACAGTGAATGTGTCTCCAAGTTGCCGATGCGCGAAGCGATCCTGATCCAGCCGGGGACGACGGTGCGGCAAGCCGTCGAGATCCTGCAAGCCAGGCAACTGGGGTGTGCGGTCGTCGTCGACGCCGATGGCAGGCCGATCGGCTTCTTTACGGAACGGACGCTGATCGAATTACTGCTGCAGCAACCCGAGAGTCTGGACCAGATTCTGGTGCAGGAGCATTTGGAGAAGGATTGGCATTGTGTGCGCAGCAGCGAGCCGATTGCCACGGTACTGGACCTAATACAAAAGCAAGGTGCCCGCTTCGTCTGCGAGTTGGACGAGCAGGGGAAAGCGGTTGGGTTGACGGGGCAGAAGGGCTTGTCGGAGTACATCGCGGACCATTTCCCGGCGGAGGTGATGGTGCAGCGGATCGGCGGACAGCCAGGCATGGAAACTCGCGAAGGAGCTTAACGATGACGAAACTGGAACACCACTTGGGCGACTTTGAAGATCCGCTGAACAATTACGAGCCGCGGGAGTACAGCGACGCGATTCAGGAAGCGTTGGCCGAGGAAACGGTCGCCGCCATCCGTTCGCGGCCCTACGCGGAAATCTCGCCGGACAAGTCGGTCTATGGCGCACTGCAAGCCCTGGCCGGCTTGAAAGTCGCTAGTCTGCTGGTTGTCGAAGACGGACGCTTGGTGGGCGTGTTTACCGAACGCGACGTGCTGGAACGTGTGGCCTTGCGGTTCCGCGAAGTCAAGCAATTGACTGTTCGCGACGTGATGACGGTCGAGCCCGTGGTGGTGTACGATACCGATCCGGCGGGCGCGGCGCTGAGCGCCATCGCCGTCGCCGGATACCGGCACGTGCCGGTGGTGGACGTCCGCAACGCGGTCGTCGGCGTCATCAGCCCCCGCCGAGTGTTCGAATTCCTGCTGCAGCGGATGGGCTGAATTGCACTAAGCATCGTTCGAGAAATAACTGTCGCCTCGTCAAAGTAGCCATCACACTCCGTGGGATGATCAGCAATAAACACTGGACAGTTATTTCTCGAACGGTGCTAACCCGGATGAGCCACGAGTCGCAGACGCGACGTCACAAAGCCTGCGTGCTGTGGAGAATTTGACGCTCTCCCGGCACCAAATCGTACCATTACCGCCTCAGCTCTCGTTTTTTGGAGGGGCGACAATCGCATCCTTGCGGACGGTGGTTTTGGCGCGGAGACGCTGGAGTTCTCCCGCGGCCGAGATTTCGAGCTTGCCAACCGTCGTGGTTCGCGAGTCGCCGCGGAGGATGCTCTCCGAAGCCAGTCGCTGTTCCGCCAGAACCGCACGTTTGACCAAGACGGCGTCGAAATCGAAATCGATCGGCTTCCGCTCGGCCAGGGGCGCGAGGATCTGGCGGACTTCGTCGGCCGTTTGAAACCGATGCTCCGGATGCTTGGCCGTCATCTTCTGGATGATCTTGGCGATCCGCTCCGGCACCTTGGGATTCAGTTCGCGGACATCCGGCGGGCGTCCGGTACGGTGACCGGCGAGCTTCTCGGCGGTCGACTTGGCCGGGAAAGGAACCTGACCGGTCACGAGGAAATAGAACGTGTAGCCGAGGCTGTAGATATCTGCCCGGCAATCGACCTGTAAGCTGTCCAGCGATTGTTCGGGCGCAATGTAATCCGCCGTGCCCAAGCAGTTTTGGCCCAGGATCGTGGCCAGCGAATACTCGGCGTCGCTGCCGCCGATCATCGCCAGGCCGAAATCGAGCACTTTGACAGCCCCATCGCTACGGATCAACAAATTCTCCGGCTTGATATCGCGATGGACCAGCCCCATCTGATGGGCGTAATGCAGCCCCGTGGCCGCTTGACACATCACGTCACAAGACTGCCGCCAGTACAACGTGCGGCGACGGATTTCCAACAACTCGCGCAGGCTGACGCCTTTGACCAGTTCCATCACCATGTAATGGATGGTGCCGTAGATGTCCTCGGTGCGATGGATCCCTTTGGTTCGTAAGATATTCGGGTGGCTTAGCTTCAGACCGGCCTCGGCTTCCAACTGGAAACGGGTCAACCGGCCCTTGTCAAACCGAAACCGATCGGCCAGCACCTTGAGGGCGACTTCCCAGCCGGTGTTCAATTCCTCGGCGCGGTACAGGTATCCCATCCCGCCGCAGCCCAGCAGCTCGACGATCTTATAGTCGTCGATGAACAGGCCGCGACGACGGCCTTCGCATAACCGGTTGGCTTGGTATCGCGTCAGCACCCCTTCGGCGACCAACGCATCCGCCGCTTGAACCGCGCTGCTCGCTCCCACGCTCTGCACGAGCTTTTGCGCGGCGGCGAATTCGGCCTCCGTGAGCAGGCGGCTCTTTTGCAGCAGGGTTAGGAAATTCTCCAAGGCGATGGCAGTTGCCATGTTCGATTCCCTCGCATGGCCGTCACGCGGCCCGACAGGATTCACGACGGCCGGATGCGTCCTTCGCTCGTCTACTTGGGTCGCATCACCAGGAACGTCACGCCGAACAGTAACACCAGGGCCACACACAGCCCTGCGCCGACCGCAAAAACCCCCACGGCGTCAGCCGAAGTGGCATGCGGTGGGTCGGTCCCGTGGACGATACCGCCGTGCGCGTGCTCCGTGGCCGCTGCCGCCCCAGTCGCCACTGGTTCCGTGGCGATTTCCGGTTCGGCAGCCGCCGTCGCGTGGTCCATGTCCCCTGCGGCTGCCCCCGATGTGGTAGCTGCCGCCGGTTTGTCCGCCTGATCCTGCGGCTCGACGGTCGCCGTCGACGCCGGCCTTGCCTCCGGCTCGCGCTCGACGGCATCGGCCGGCTCGGCAGACGCGTCGACCACCTGCTGACCGTCCGGGATCATCAGGTGCGGAAACAGCTGCTCCGCCCCCAACTGGGTTTCGTTGCCTTCCTCTGCGCCGAACGTGGATGCCAAGTTTTCGGCAACCGACCACCAATTCTCCGCGAATAACAGGTCCATCCCGGGATTCTGGTCCTTCACGGTACACGAACACGCGCCCGTGAGGAAGTACACACACTCGAGCAAATTGTCGCGGGAGATGCCTTTGCCGATGAACGGCGGCAACGCGCGACCACGGCCAAAGACGGCAAAGATCATCGGCTGAGCGGCGAACTCGTCGTTCGTCAAGTCGTCTTCCATCGACATCAGCGAATCGATCAGCCACTTTTCGGCCGCGTCGGTTCGGGCGATTTTCGTCAGTCCCAGCTGCAGTCCGGAACTCGCCACATTCTCGTTGTCCGCAGCCATGCTCGGCGGAAGATAGAGCTCGACTTTGCCCGCAGCGATCTCGGCGATCAGTTCCTTGGCAACCTTCTCCGCGGTCTCGTTGGCCGCCGCATCGCTGCCCGCGAGCATGACCAGCACTCCGGCCTTGCCTTCGGCCAGTTGCTGGGCGATGTCGGTCCGAGCGGGACTGGCCCACATCGCCCGCAGCATCGCCTCGTCCAGCGCTCCTTGATACAGCTTCCGCCCGTGCGGCGTGACGACCCAGTAACTCGGAACCTGACGATCCTCCTGGCCCTGCCAAGCCTTGCGAACGTCGGGCGGGACGCGTTTCAATTCCGGATCGTCGGTCAGCGACACGGGCACAAAAAACGCGTTCGCCGGCTTCTCCTCGGATCGCGACACCGCCTCGACCAGACTCTTGACTTGTTCCGCTTGCTCGTCCAGCGGCTGGTCGTGAAAACAATAGATTTCGTAGGGAGCTGGTTCCCAGCGGTACATCGCGTAACGATACACCGGCGTGTCGCAAGCCAGCGAGAAAGCGGACCAGGCGGCCAGCAAGACAACGATGCCGACAAAACGGCATGAAAACGGCTTGGTAAAGTTCGAAGCAATGGTAAGCATGGGGTTCTCCCGCGTACGACGTGTCCCTGGTTCGGATGTCCGTTACCCTTACCATAGCAGTTGAGGATCGATTGGACAATTCGCTTGGCCGTGTTGCCTGGTCGAGCCTGCGAAAAAGCGGCCATTCGCGGATTGCCAAGCGAGTGCAGGCCGGATACGTTGGCAACCAAGCCTCTGTGGTACAGGCTGCCAGCCTGTGTAGAATGACAGCACGGACCGAATGCCTCTGCCGGCCTGGATCGAAGCGTTGCGAGATACTCGCAATCTCCCGATCGAGGCTGGCCCAGCCACCGAACAACGTTACCCCCATCCGCAACGCCCTATGCACGAAAGGCGCCCACTATGTTCCATCGACGGCTTGCCTTGGCTTTTTCCGCCTTGCTACTCGCCACGCCGTTGGCACACGCGACGGATCCGGTCGATATCGGCACGCAACGGGAGTTGTTCGTCGACGATTACCTGATCGGCCAGTTCAGCGGCGAGGCGCGGCAGGTGCTGCAGAAACCCGTCCCGCAGGAGGTCGTGTTGGTGACGGACAAGCCTTGGGAAGGCAACACGTGTGCCTACTACACGATCTTTCAAGACGGCGAACGGTACCGGATGTACTACCGCGGATCGCACTACGACGAGCAGACCCGCAAGGCGGCGCACGCGGAAGTCGTCTGTTACGCCGAAAGCCGCGACGGGATTCGCTGGACCAAACCCGAATTGGGCCTCTGCGAATTCGCGGGCTCGACGGCGAACAACATCGTCTGGAACGGGCCGGGCGGTCACAATTTCACGCCTTTCAAAGACGCCAACCCCGACTGCCCGCCCGAGGCTCGTTACAAGGCGCTGGCCGGCGGCCGCGGGGGCCTGCTTGCCTTCCAGTCCGCCGACGGCTTGAACTGGTCGCTGATCCGCAACGAGCCGGTCATCACCAAAGGCGCATTCGACTCGCAGAACCTGGCGTTCTGGGATCCGCACACCAGGCTGTACCGCGAATTCCATCGCCAGTTCCGCGGCGAGCGCGATATTATGACCGGGACCTCGAGCGACTTCCTCACCTGGACCGATCCGGTGTTTCTCGAGTACCCGGGCGCGCCGAAGGAGCACTTGTACACCAATGCCATTTTGAGCTACGAGCGGGCGCCGCAACTGCTGGTCGGCTTTCCCACGCGGTTCTATCCCGACCGCGGCCAGCAGGTCGAACCGGTGTTCATGACCAGCCGCGACGGCCGCACGTTCCACCGCTGGCCCGATGCCGTGATTCCGGTCACTGCGCCGGAGAATCGCGACGGCAATCGCAGCAACTACATGACCTGGGGACTGGTCCAGTTGCCCGGCAGCGACCGCGAGTACTCGGTGTATGCGACCGAGGCGTATTACACCGGCCCGGACAGCCGCGTGCGGCGGTTCACGTATCGCGTCGACGGCTTTGTGTCCGTGCATGCCCCGGCCGACGGGGGTCAGTTGGTCACCAAGCCGTTGCGTTTCGCGGGGACCAAGCTGACGATCAACGCGGCGACGGCGGCCGGAGGTCGCATCCGCGTGGAAATCCAAGACGCGGCGGGCCAGCCGATCGACGGCTTGTCACTGGAAGACTGCCACGCGTTCTGCGGCGACGCCATCGAGCATACCGTCTCGTGGACCGGCGGAACCAAGCTCGACACGCTGGTTAGCAAATCGATTCGTCTGCGGTTTGAACTGCAGGATGCCGACTTGTACTCGATGCAGTTCAGCCAGTGACCAGCGAGCGATTGGCACCTTGGACGGAGCCAAAGCCTCCGGCGTAACCGACGCTCCCCAGGGAGCGTTTCAGGACGACATGAATTTTGCCATTTTCCATAGGAATCCTCCATGCCGAGAATCTTCCGAACATTTCTTGTGGCCGTTATCGTCGCATCCGGCCTGTCTTCCCACCACGGTTCCGCGGCTGAAACCAAAAACGTCATCCTGCTGATTGCCGACGGCGCCGGTTATAACACGTTTCAAGCCGCCAGCATGTATCAAGGCAAATGGGACGGGACGGCTGGACGGAGCCTCCAGGTCTTCGATGGGCCCGAGTGGAAAAAGGTCGCTTGCAGTACGTTCTCGTTGAACATGATGAAGGCGCCTACCGGGTGCGGCACCCAGGATCCGGCGCTGGTTTACGATCCGAACAAGGCCTGGGACCGCCAGGACGGTTATACCTGGATCAAGGAGACCTATACCGATTCCGCCGCGGCCGCGACCGCGCTGGCCACGGGGCAGAAGACTTATAACAGTGCGATCAATTGGAGCGACCTTAAAGAGCCGTTGAAGCCCACGGTGACCGAACGGGCAAAGGAAGCGGGCAAAGCGATCGGGATCGTGACATCGGTCCAGTGGTCTCATGCGACCCCAGCCGGATCGAGCCACGCCCGCGCGGCCGATCGAGACCAGTACGAAACGATCGCCAACCAGATGCTTGCGGGCGACGTATTGGACGTGGTCATGGGCGGCGGCAATCCCGATTTCGATAATGACAGCGAGCCTCGGAGGGCCAAGAAAGAGTACAAGTACGTCGGCGGCGAAGCGACTTGGCAGGCGATCGAGTTGGCGCGCAGCCAGCCGGACGGCTTGTATCAAGGGTTCCGACCGGTGTCCACGAAGGCCGAGTTCGAGGCCCTGGTCGACGGCCCGGTGCCGGCCCGAGTTTTGGGAACCGCCCCGGTGGGGACGACGCTCCAGCAGGCGCGCAAGAAGGGCGCCAGCACGGACGATCCGGCACTGGACACGCCGCTGAACACCAGCGTGCCATCGCTGGCGACTATGGTCCAAGGCGCGCTGAATATCCTGGATGACCGCCCCGCCGGCTTCTTCCTGATGGTCGAAGGCGGGGCACCGGACTGGGCCGCTCACGACAATCAGATGGGGCGGCTGCTTCAAGAGCAGATCGCGTTTCAGGAAGCGGTGGAAGCCGTCGTCGCGTGGGTGCAGACGCACAGCAGCTGGGACGAGACCCTCGTCGTCATCACGGCCGACCACGAGACCGGGATGCTGTGGGGACCGGAATCCGATACCGTGCCGTTCGCTCCGCTGGTGGATCGCGGCCCGGGCTGCGTTCCCGGATTCAAGTTCAATAGCGAAAAACACACGAACAGCCTGGTGCCGGTCTACGCCCGAGGTCCCGGCAGCGAGCGGCTGGCAGACATGGTCCAAGGGACCGATCCCGTGCGGGGGCCCTACGTCGACAACACCGACATTGCCAAGCTGCTGCACCAGGCGGTCAGCCGCTGAACGATTTCCGTTCTGTTCGACCAACTGCTGGCCAGGCCGTGGCACAGGCATCTTGCCTGTCATTCGCCCCACCCCGCCACGACTCTACGCCCGTGCGGCTGTGGGGACAACGCGTGGGACGGTATCTCTGACAACGCACGCCGCCGCGGGCCGACGATTGGATTGGTATTCTCGATCACGTCGCGGCATCCGGCGGCGGGAAGTGTCTGGTGATCGTCGGCGTGCGGCGAGTCGAACTGCGGGGCCGCGACTTTGGCGGCGGTGAAGGGAGATGAAACTTGGGTCGCGTTCAAGGCCGCTTGCCAACGCACCCGGGCGGCACTCGAACGCACGTCGTGGTCCGCTCCCGCTCAGCCGTCGTCGGCCGGCGCGTCGCGTTGCGAGCACTTCGACACGCTGGTGTTTTGGGGCGCGGCCGCGCTAGCCAAATTCAATTCCCGAGCGAGCGGCGTGATCGACCGCGAACACGCCTGGGACGACGCAGCGGCGTACTCGCTGCGAGCGGCGCTGTCGGCAGCGGAGCAGGAGCGGCTGAAACCGCTTCTCGGCCAGAGCTTCGCGGACGCGAAGACGCTCGGGCTTGTGGTTACGGCCACGCTGGCTCCGAGCGAGCACACGGCGGCCATCGTCCGCGAATCCGATCAAGGGCGGCGGTATGGCCTCGCCCACTTCGGTTGGCTAACGACCTACCGCGAGATACTGCGTGCCGAGTACGTGCCGCTACCCGACGGAGCAGCAGGTGAAACACGAGGGGTTGCACGGCTGGAGTGCGGCGGAATGGCGGATTACTCAACCGCCGTTGCGGCGCGGCGCGAGCACGCCACCACCGGGCGGAACTCCTGCGTTATCTGCGCAGCGAGGGCCGCTGCCGCCCGCGCGGCGAGGCGTTGCTGGCCACCTCCGTCATGCTCGCATCGCTGTTCGGCAAATACAAACGTGACACGGAGCGTAGCCCGCAAACATCGCTGAACAGTGCCATCTTGACATTGCCCGTAGCGACGGAAGAACTGACGGCGGACTTGATCGAGCGGGCGAACGTAACCGCGCCGCTGAAGAGCCTGCAGCGCTGGTGCCGAGAGACCTTTGGACGTACGACACTGGCGGTGCAACATCTCCTGAACGACCTTGTACCCGGCACAGAGTCAGCGTGAAAAAACCACCGAATCAACCCCGAATTCTCAACAGCCTGCTTGTACGCCCTCGGCGCGGGTGGTAGACTTTTCGACGTGGCTTTGGTTCTCGAACGCGGCTGGTTCCGCTATTCGAGAAAGGTTGGTCGATGAAGACGATCGCTCGTACTGTGTCGGGCCTGTTGTGGACGGTCGCGCTGATCGACCGACTGCCAAAGATGCAGGCCGATTCTACGGCCACCTACCTGGCTGCGGGTATTGACCTAGCACGGCAACAACTGTGCAAGCTCCGCCAGCAGCACCCCGACCGCACCGGCATGCTGGTGATGCCTGATGCGAAACTAACGTGTTATTTTGCGTGGTTTGCTCCAAGGATTCTCGTCTGTCGGGCCGGCTTGCGTACTACCTCGAACATCGCCGGACGCGGCGGCCGTGTCGCGGGGCGCAGCGCACCCATGTGCGCGCTCGCTTCTTTTTGGACAAACGCCCGACATCGGCTGGTCAATATCAGAAACTTCATGTTGCCCTACCGCCGTGGCGTTCCGGTAGGTGTGACAAGGCCAAGAACGCCAAGAACAGTTGCAGCGAAAGGGACTTAACCATGTCCATGGTGATGATCCAAAACCCGAACGACAAAGGCGTAAAGGTGAAGGTGGTGGGCAAGGGATGGTTTCTTGGTCTGGGCGCGGTGAGCGAAGAAGTGAACGTCGGCCCGTCCAGTGTCGGTTCGGTCGAAGTGCTGAAAGGCAAATACCATATTCGCTACAAATTCAGCGACGACTCGTCGGTTTGGGAGGGCGATCCGTTCCAACTCGACGCTGAGAGCGCCGCGCAGATTACGCTCCAGGCGATGGCCGGAGGCAATTATGGAATCAAACGATCTAGCGGCGGACTCTAGGTGGGTAACAGAGGTCGTACATTGTGAACGCACGGCATCACGCCGTGATTGCGTTTGTCGTATTCCGCTGAAAAGGCATTCTCGTTTCGAGGGGGGGCATCCGTGAAGTTATGCACCGTTTCCTGGTCCATGATCACGGCGAATCACGGCGGAAACGGTGACCGGACGTCAGCTTGCAGACCACTGGAGTTCAATCTTATGATTCCCACACCGTCAGGTCGTCTTCTATCGGTGGCAACAGGCGGGGCGGTGTTGCTGGTTATCTGCGGCTGGCATTCTCCGTGCTGGAGCCAGGTCCCGGATCTACTCTTGGATCGGGTCAACGAGTTTCCGGTACGTGCGTCGGCCGAGGTTGTACGCAGTCAATCGCAACGCCTCACCATCGAGTTCAATATTTACTTCTCGTTGGATGACGAGCGTTACGTTCCAGTCAAGCCTGAACTGGCAAAACTGCTTTCCATGCCGCCGGAAATCCGCAGTAAGCCGGGGTTGCGAGTGCGCACTATTAGTACGGAATGTACGCCGCGCAAATTGACGGTGCGGGAGAAGACCGCAATCGCAACCGTAGTCGGAGGTGTGATTCGTTGCGAGATCGAGATTGCGCCGGAGACGTTCCTCGAACCAGGCGTACATGAGGTGACGCTGGCCTTCGAGTCCATTGAGGTTGCCTTCATTGCGCTGAAGACCAACCTATCCCAGACGAGACCAGAGGCCCAGGTCAAGGTGCAGGTGTGGGTGTGGGCGTCTGAAGGAGCCAAGCAGGAAGCCCAACGCAAGGCCGCCGAGGAAATGCAACGTCGGGAAGAGGCCAATCAGGCCGCCCAACGGGCCGCCGAAGCCAAACAACAGCGCGAGGCAGAACTAGCCGCCCAGCGCCGCCGGGAAGTCGCGATGACTGTGCTGAAGTACTCTCTGGCCTTGCTCGCCGCCGCAATACCCGTGGGCCTGGTGCTTTTCACTGGCCGCAAGTGGCTCTGGCCACGACTAAAGGCCAGCGTCGCGGCCGGCGAATGCCGACAGTACCACCGTTGCATCCCGGCTCGCGATGAGCACCCGGATATCGAGCCGGGCACGATCCTCGAAACGCTTTGGGCAACAAATTGGCGAGGGCACCGGCACCGAATCAAGGTCGAGGTCTTCGTCGCCGAAGACTCGCCAGAGGGGGAGCCACGGCACGAGAATACGGCAATGGCCGCCGAGCGGTCAGAAGCTGTGCGCGGGCGGTGGCATGACGTCTTGGTTGCCGTCGGGGCCTCCATACCACGCGGCGTGTATCTTGCTGACTGCCCAGCCGGCGCTGTGCGGATCACGGTCACGCGGTAATGTTGCAGCGTGCGATTTCCCTTGCTCGCGAGACGGACCAGTGTAGAGCAGCTCGCGCGCCGACTTGGTATGGCGCGCGGGTACTACGAAGGTCCCTGCGATTCGCAACTTCGCCGATAACTCGTCCCGATGAGTACTCGCCAGGTTCCCAGTTCTTTCCACGTCCGGTCTACTCGGGGAGCGTCGCGGGGAGTCAGGCGGTCCATGCGGCGGTCCATTTCCTTGCCGGCATCGGTCATGGGCGGGGCCAGTTCGGGAAGCAGACTCGCCGAGTAGCTGAACATACCCATCACAAAGACAAGTTCCTTGCGGATCAAGGCCAGCACGTCACGCCAGCATTGCCACGACCGCCGCGGCTCGACCTCCGCCGCTAGCAGCCCGCGAGCCACGCTCATGGCGAAGGGTCTGATGCGCGCGGGCAAGCCAGGATCAGCCAGAATCTCCCTCAAGTACCGCTGCTCCTCCTCGGAGGCTAACTCTGCCTTCAGCAGTGGGATCTGCTCGTTGGGCGTCTGGATCGTCACCGCGCCACTTCGCGGCTGGAAGACAAGGCGGCCATTGGCCGGAAAGTCGCGGAGTTCATCGTTGACGATGGTCCACGGGGCGTCGATCGCCCGCCCGAGTGCCACCTTGGCACTCAAGAACATCTCGAAGGCCTTTTGGTACTTGCCCTCGATTGTCTGCGTGACGTGGATCCGCGTAGCAATCGTCTGGCTCATGGGTGCGGCGGTCACCGGTGAATCGCTCATCACATCTTGAATCCTCGCCAGCCCAGTAGACATGGCCTCGCGGATGACTCCGCGGACCCAGTTGGAGAGCAGGCGGTCCCACTCGCCTTTAGCGAATTCCTCGGCCGCGACCTTCAGTTCCCCTTCCGCGGCCGGGGGCATCCAGGGATCGGAGGCCAACTGCCGCATTTCCTGGCAGGCCTGCTGTTGGGCTTGGTTCGGGTCGCGCTCGATACGGTGCAGAATCGAGTTCAGGCGGTGGACAATCTCAAACAGCGAGCGAAGTTCGACGACCTGAGCGACATCGACATAGCGGCGGTGCATGTCCTCAAAACGTCCGGGAACGTAAAGGCAGTGGTCTTCCAGGGTCGCGCGCAGGAGGTCTGGCACTTCGGCAACCGCGCGGGCCAGAGACGGGTTCTCGACCGGTATCGCGCTGGGATGCGCCAATGCCTGTTCGATCAGGGCACGTCGTTGGGCTTCCTCCTCAGCCACCCGGACCGAAAGCCGCTGGGCCTGCTGGCCGAGGCTCATCAGATCGTAAAGCAACATCCCGACCTTCGGATTCCTCTTGGCCATATTGTGTAATTCCGCCTCCGAGCAATCCTTGAGGCTCTTGCCGGCTATCTGCTCAAAATGCTCCAACAAGGCCCGCTGGCGACCGGGGGTTTCATTCAGTTCGGGGACGGCGGTTCCGCGAGGCATCAGCTCGCACAGGGCGGCCATCACCAAAGCGGCGCCGACCGGCCGCGGCTCGACTTTCAGGTAGGCGGTCACATGCGGGCTCGCCTCGGCATAGCGGTCCTCGGTGCAGAGCCGCGCAGCATGGACGACGTGCCGTGCTCGATCGAACTCTTCCTGCGTGTCGCGCCCTAGGCGTTTGGCCCATTCGGCCAGGATCAACCGGCCCGCTTCCGCCGGATTGCAGGACAGCGCCAAGCGCAGGCAGGCGGCCGCGGATGGCAGGTCGGGGGTGTAACGATCGACCAACGAGCGGGCTTTGTCGACGAGGCACTCCGCCCGCTGGGTGTTGCTGGAAGCCATGGCCAACACGGCGTCCTGTAGCGGCTGCGGGGCGTGTCGTGGCCACAACGGCACGACTGCAGCGGCCCCTGCCTGGCTGCGGTGGATCTGGGCATGGGCGGCGTTATCGGCAAGCACCAGCGGTTGGACTGTGCAACCCAGGTCGTCGTTAAACTCGACCTTGTAAACCACGTTGTCTTCCAGAAGCTGCTCCAGCGACACGCCCACCTCTTCGGCCTGTTGAGCCATGAGGGACCACACTCGGGGCCGATACTCGTTGGCCCACGCCTCGAACATCGCGCCGTCTTCCTTGTCGTCCAGATAGAACGAGGGCCATCCGCGGACCATTGTTTCCAGTACGATGCACCGGGAAATGTCGGCCACAATGAATGCCTCGCGTTCTTGTCTGGTTGCATTCTGACCGGGCCTCTCACGCCGCGCCCGTTGCCAGACCCGCAAATCCTCGTAGGGCTTGATGATCGCATCCATGCGGCGGATGTACCGAAGGCAGGTGGCCACCAACTGAGGTCGGTGGAAAAGGAAGTATTCGCGGAGCGTGTGCCCGGCGTCGTCCGCCGTCGCTGCGCGTTCACGTTCCACGCCGCGTTCGAAATCGATCTCGCGGATCGTCGTGGGGTGGGTCACCTCGTCCAGGTTCACTCCGTCAGGAGCTTCGCCGAAAGCCTCGTTGCGATAGTAACGGGCCAATGGCCGATACCAGCTCTGGCCGCGGTCCAAGAACTCGCCAGCGTGCTTTTCCAGAAATGTGGGGATATCGACCTGCTGCGTCTGAGCGGTCCCATCATCGCAAGGCAGCGCCATCGCCAGATGCACCTCAGCTGCCTGGTCCTCGGGCAGCCACTTCAGCCTCGGGATCCATTCCTCCATCCATTCCTTCAACCAGCCGCGATACTTCCGCCGTCGGCGCAGGGCGTCCCGAAGCAGCTCTCGCTGTACGTTGCGCAAGTGTACATCAGCCACCGCCTGGAAGGACGGACAGTCGAAGTCCCAGCCCTCCAGGGTGAACACGAGTGGTTTCCCGCCGCTGTGTTCTGGAACGATCGGCAGATAGTCCGCTACGGCGGAATGATCCTCAGCGTCAGGCAGGACAACCTCCGGCGGCCCAGCGCCTAGATGGCGGCGGAACCGCGCTCGGAACGCGGCCAGCTCGGCGAAGTCCCGCTCGAAAACATGCACCAGCCCCGTGTCTTCACCCAGTTGCCGCAGGTTCTGCACCATTTCACCGGCGATCGACTGTTGCGGGCTCGTCAGTAGCGAGAACAAGTCGTACTCCAGGGGCGACGCGCCCGGGGGGAGACGAACCTTGCCGGACTGCATCTGACCTTTGCCGGATTGCAGGCGGAAATGTGCCGCGCCGCAGGTCATCATCCAACCCGCATCCGGGCCAAGTTGCTTGGCTGCCTCGATAATGATCGAGGTGGCCGAGGCGCAGGTGCCGCTCTCGGCATGGCCAGCCAGCACGATTTCGCGGATCGAGGGACCGTCCCGATAGACCCAGACGGAGATTTGGCCCGCGTTCAGGCTGGCCAGCGGCTTGGAGAGTTCTTCTAAGAGGTAGAAGTCGGCGTTGGCTGGGTCGGCCGGCCTCATGCGAACCGGCTTGGAGGGGGCACCGGCGGACATGGCAGTTCCTCTCGTCTTGCTAAAGGGAACAAACCCATTTTCGCGGCTAAGGAAGCCTCTGTCAAAAACAGACACCTTGCAGCGGCGAAAATCGGGACAGTTCTACCGTGAATGGTTACAGCGACTACTCTGATCGTATTTCCACGAGTTTTCGGACGGCCAAGGGGATAGCTAAGACTTCTCGCCCGGCCGCGGCGCTGAGGATCGCCGAAGGCTCGCAGGAATCAATGGCCCGCCGCAGCCATCCATCGGCGACCTCGGCCCGCTTGATCCCCTGCCGGTCGTTGCCGCCTCGGCCTTCCGCTTCTCTGCGGACCGCCTCGGCGATTGGCTGCAGCTTGGGATCTGCTTCCAGGCGGCGCATGGAGTCATGCACGTCGCGCGCCGTGGTCCGATCGCGAGCCAAGTGCATCAGGGCCGTACAGCCAAGTTCGCGGTCGTCCGCATTACCGCGGAGAAGGTCCAGCAGGCCGGGGATCGCCGGGGCGCCTTGCGCGAGTGCGGCGCGGAGCCGAGCCTCTTCAGGGAAACGACTGGGTGCCTTGGCCCGTGCCGGCGCGGTAGTTGCTCCCTTGGCACTTGGCAGAGACGATCCACCTTCGAGGTCTGAGTTGGCGCCGTCACGGCGGCGGGTCTGTGCCCTGCGACGGTCGTCGAGGCCCTCGCTCGGCTTGCTCAAATCGGAATCGGGATTTTCCACCGGTTCGCCTTGTGTCCGCCCAGAGGCTAACAAGGTGGCGACACGCTCCACGCGGCCTTTGGGACTCAGGCAGACGCTTTCGAGCAGCGATCGCAGTTCTCCGAGGTCGAGAACCTGCGCGATCCGGGTGCCCGCCGCCTCTCGAACAATTCGGTCCAGGACAGGTTGTGCCCGCGGACCGGCCGCAATCAATTCGCCCAGCAACTCGCCCTGATCGGCGGCCGTTCTGGCGCACGCGTAAACCGTGGCCAAAGCGCCGGGCACCGCGGCCGATTTCCCGGCCGTGCCGCCCCACGTTTCCGATATGAGCGATTCCGTAATGCGGTTGACTTCCTCCGGTGCCAGGTCTTTCCCAGCCGCCAATTCGCCGGTCAGCCGCACTGCGTGGCTAATTTCCGCTTCATGATAACTCACGTCGACCGCTTGGCTGAACCCCGGTTTTACCATGACTCTTTTCCTTTCTTGAACAAGCGGCTCAGCAGCACCGGCATCTCGCCGGCATATTCATTCAAGTATGCGGCACGCCCGTGCTAAAGGCTGCCGATCGTCTCGGCTCCATATCGAACTGTTGCAGCAGTTCTTCGATGACTGCGATCGCGACCTTCCTGCGGACCCCGTCGGCAAAGTCGGAGGAACGCAGCGCGCGGACCTCTGCGGCCTGATGTTCGCCAATCTCGATGTCCCGTAAGTGCTCCTTCAGGGAGGTCAGGCACTCCTGGCTGGTCCCTTGAACGTCGCCCTGCAAGACCAATCGGTCCCAAAATCGCAGGACCAAGAGTAGGCGGTGCAATTCATATCCAAAATTCAGGTGGACTGGCGGGCTGCGCCCGCCGAGAACGTTCAACTGAGCGCAGACGCCCGATCGCAATTCAATCTTCTGTCGCTCGAAGTCGCCGTAACTCAATAAACCGTTGTGGACCGAGCGCTCCAACTCCCCATAAGCCTCGGAGAGCTTGTGGACCTGGTTCGCCGGAAAACCCAACTCCTGTAACGCCTTCTCAAAAAGCGCGCCGCTGGTGCCTTTGGAGTCCTGGCCGAGCATGGCCAGGGCACCGCCAGCGGCAACCGCTAGTTTCTGCTGATAGACCCGCGCGTCGCGAGCTGCCGCTTCTTCCTGCTCCTGCCGCACGCGGTGTTGCGTTTGCTTGAGCCAAAGGACCGAAATTGCTGAGCCGAGTAGAATGGCGGCGGCAACCACTAACAACGCGATGCCGCGCCACAACCAGCGGCGGGCCTCCATGCGCCGCACGCCCGCTCGCAGACGGTTCAACAGATCGGTTCGGCTCTTGAAGTGGTCCTCCGTAAAACGACCGCGGACCCAGGCGGCAAACTGCTCCTGGCGGAGTTCGAGCCACCGCTCCTCCTTTTCGGTGCTCCTGCGCAGGGATCGAAGATCTTCATCGGAAGATTCGCGGTCGGGCGTGTAAACGAGCACCGGCACCCGCGCGGCTACGGCTGCCAACACCTCCCATTGCGTGTACGAGAACCGTGTCCGGTCCCGGACTTCATGCCATCCCTGAATCCCTTGTGCGAGTGCCCGCAGTTTCTCGATGTTCACATGGCAGTTGGCGGCGGTCGGTTCCTCGGCCAACCCCCCGTGATATCGTCCGAGCAACAGAATCAACATGTCGGCCCTTGCCACCTCGCGTATCGACCAGTCGACGGGCGGAATGGCTTCCGCCTTAGCGTCGCCCATCGAGCGAAATCGCGGGACCCCGCGATGGCTTCCCCACCACTCCTTTGGTCGATCACAAATCAAATCCCGGAACCTACCAAGGTCCCTGGTTGTGCAACTGACAAACACATTCACACGCCCACCCCTGAAACGACTCCCCATAGGCTTTGAGTTGTCGCCAACGCCCCCGCCGTCCGGTCCAGCTATCATCCTGGCTGGAAAGAGATAAGGCCGAATACAGTTCCCCGTGTGAGGATAAGGGCATTTGGCGGTCAGGTAAATGCCCCTTCCCATGGTTTGACTCTAATGCGTTCACACCTGACTTTCAATCCCAATCGCAAAACAATCGCAACCAATCGGCAACTCGTCCTCCGCGGCCATACGAACTGGGTGTGGAGAGTCGCCGTTTCCAATGATGGACAACTGGTTGCGACGAACCGGTTGCGACGACGGGCAAAGACACGATCGTCGATCTCTGGGACGCGACGACATGAGCGGTCGTCACTGCGTTCGGGGGACCGAAGTTGGGGATCACCAGCGTAACGTTCGCGCCCAATGGCCGGCATGTCGCCCGCGAACCGTGCGAAGCGTTCGCGCTGCGCGCCCAGATCAGAGTATTCTCGCGTGTTCGTCGCAAGAAACGCCCCCACGACGGGGTTTCAAGGTGGCCTTTTTCCCTCGAAGGTATCCACGGCAGTTCGTCCCGTATCGCAAAATCCCCGAGTGAGGCGTTGGAGGCCGGGACGGCGCGCGATGGTTGGCTGAGCCCGGTGGATAAACACACGCTGGATCGTTTTCTTGGCGCCCGTCTCCGCCATTCAGTCAACAGCCTGTTCGGCCCAGTGGCTTGGCGTGCAATTTGCATACAAGGCACGAAACGAACGAACAACCGGATTTCGCCGCATGGTTGCATGTTCCTCAGGCAATCGTTGCTCTGGTTGCGCGCAGCTAGACGGAAGAACATGGAAGCCTCTGATCATGCCTCGTTGTCGACAGCGGGAGTCAGCGCAGCGCCAGTCGCTTCGTTGGAGCGGTCGTCTTCGCATCCTGGTGAGCACCTCGTGCGGCACGAGCGCGAGTTAGATGCCTTGCGGGCTATCGGTCGCCTGTTGGCCGAGCGTGCCGGCCAGCGCGAACTGTTGGCGGAGACACTGGCATTCCTGGAAACGAAACTCGACATGCGTCGAGCCACGGTGATGCTCCTGTCTCCCGACGGCCAGGAACTGGTCGTCGAGGCTTCCCGTTCCTTGCACAGCGACCGGGCGCAGCATCTGCGGTACAAGTTTGGCGAAGGCATCACGGGCTCGGTCGTGCGGACCCGCCAGCCGGCGATCGTGCCGTGCGTGGGACGCGAGCCGTCGTTTCGCAACCGGATTCATCAACGCTCGGCCGAGGAATCGGGAAGCGTGGCCTTTATCTGCGTGCCGATTGTCCTGGAACCCGACACCGTGGGTACGCTGTCGGTGGACGTCGCCGCCCAGGCGTTGGAGACCTTGCAGGACTATGCGCGGGTTTTGGAAATTGTCGCTGGCATGATCGCCTATGACGTCAAGTCGCGGCGGCAAGCGGTCGAAGCGCGGCAGCAGTTCGAGGCGGAGAACCTGCGTCTGCGGACGGCCCTGGGGGAGAATTTTCGCCCGGAGAACATCATCGGCAACGCCAAGGCGATGCAGGACCTGTATCAGCGGATCCATCAAGTGGCCGCGTCGGCCACGACGGTGATGATCCGCGGCGAATCGGGCACCGGCAAGGAACTGGTCGCCTCGGCGATCCACTACGCCAGTCCACGGCGCGACAAGCCGTTTGTCAAGGTGAACTGTGCGGCGCTCAGCGAGACGCTGTTGGAAAGCGAGTTGTTCGGACACGAGAGAGGAGCGTTTACCGGCGCGATCGGCCCGCGTGTCGGCCGCCTGGAGGAAGCCCAAGGCGGCTCGTTCTTCCTGGACGAAATCGGCGATTTCTCACCCGCCATCCAGGTCAAGCTACTCCGCGTGCTGCAGGAGCGCGAGTACCAACGCGTGGGAGGAAACCGGACGCTGAAGGCCGACGTGCGCGTGATCGCTGCGACGCATCGCAACTTGGAAGAACTGGTCGAGCAGGGCCAGTTCCGCCAGGATCTGTACTATCGCATTCACGTCGTGCCGATCTTCTTGCCCCCGCTGCGCGACCGCCGCAACGACATCCTGTTGCTAGCTGACCATTTTGTCGCCAAGTACTCCCAACGACTGGGCAAGAGCGTCCGACGCATCAGCACGCCCGCCATCAGCATGATGTTGGCCTATCATTGGCCGGGCAACGTCCGCGAACTGGAAAACTGTATCGAGTACGCCGTGCTGATGAGCACCGACGACGTGATCCACGGTCACAACCTGCCTCCGTCGCTGCAGACGCCGGAAGGTTCAAGCACGGTGAGCCGCGGAACGTTGGGCGCCCAGGTGCAGCTGCTGGAACAGGACTTGATCGTCGACGCGCTGAAATGCACCGGAGGCAACATGAGCGCGGCCGCCCGCCAGCTGGGCATTACGCCCCGGATGATCCGCTACAAGATCAAGAACCTGGGCATCGACTATCAACACTTCTTTCCCGACGCCTCGGACGCTACGACGTTTTTGTCACCCAGGGAGTAAGCCGCACGGTGACAACACGTTGCGACGGGAGATCCTTCCCCTCGCCCCCCGGATGTCCCTTGCGGTGCGACATTTCTGTCACACAGCCGCGAAGCGGCGGTAGCACGTAGCCCCCGGCAGGACGCGGCTCCCGCCCCCGGCGAATCCCATTGTTGTCGCTCCGCAGCGGAGATGCGAAACGAAAACAAACGCAGGAACCACCGTGGCGGCGTTGTGCTCGTAGATCTCCGTTGATCATGCCCGCTGGCCGGCGAAAAAATCTCTCTTCCATTTACGCCGGTCAAGGTTTCGGTACGGCGATTGCTTGGTGCTTGATCTCGTCAAGAAAGCCGCATTGCGGCGGTCGCAAGGCGGCCGGACGGTTCGGTTTTCGGTTTCGATCTATTTGTCGTCGCTACCAGGAATGAGGCACATGCGTAAAGTTGCAATCTACGGCAAGGGAGGAATCGGCAAGTCCACCACGACCCAGAACACGGTCGCCGCGCTGGCCGAGTCGGGCAAGAAGGTCATGGTCGTCGGCTGTGATCCCAAGGCGGATTCGACTCGGCTGCTCTTGAACGGTCTGGCGCAGAAGACGGTGTTGGACACATTGCGTGAGGAGGGTGAGGACGTCGATCTGGACGACGTGCTGCGCGAGGGCTTTCGGGAATGCCTTTGCACCGAGTCGGGCGGTCCGGAACCGGGCGTGGGCTGTGCGGGCCGCGGCATTATTACGTCGATCAACCTGCTGGAGCAGTTAGGCGCCTACGACGCAGGGCAGAACTTGGACTATGTGTTCTACGATGTCCTGGGCGACGTGGTGTGCGGCGGGTTCGCGATGCCCATTCGCGAGGGCAAGGCCAAGGAGATTTATATCGTCTGTTCCGGCGAGATGATGGCCATGTACGCCGCCAACAACATCTGCAAGGGCATTCGCAAGTTCGCCGAAGCCGGCGGTGTGCGACTGGGCGGGCTGATCTGCAACAGTCGTAAGGTCGACAACGAGCGGGAGATGATCGAGGAGTTTGCCAACCGGCTGGGCACGCAGATGATCCATTTCGTACCCCGCGACAACGATGTCCAGCGGGCCGAGATCCGCAAGATGACGGTCATCGACTGGAACCCCGGTTGCCCGCAGGCCGATGAGTACCGCGAACTGGCTCGGCGGATGGACGAGAACGAGATGTTTGTCGTCCCCAAGCCGCTGAAGATCGAAGAGCTGGAATCCCTGCTGCTCGATTTCGGTGTGCTCGAAGGTGTGGCAGCGTGACGGAGGTGGACGTCAGGCTTTTCGGCCTGATCGTCCCGTCCACGACAGCGTGTCTGTACCAAGAGGCACGCCTGGAGCGGGCGTTTTGGTGGGTTCCGGGCGCCGAACGGAACCTGATCGGTTTGTGAACGCACCCGGCTATCGGAGTCGCGTTCGGCGCCCGCGACCCACTTTGGTTGCGGCCCTCGGGCCGCGTGAGGAGTTAACACGTGACGGATACTATTGCCCCTGCGGTTGCCGATCCGGCGCCTCCGGTCACCGACGAATTGCCGTTGACCACTGCCGGCATCCGCGAGTCGCTGTTGGAAGTCTACCCGAAGAAAACACGCCGCAAACGCGAGAAGCAGATCGTCGTCAACGCCAAACAGGCGAGCGGCGGCGGCGGGATCACGGTGCCGGAGATCGGCGCCAACTCGCGTACCATCCCCGGCATCATCAGCCAGCGCGGCTGCTGCTATGCAGGCTGCAAAGGCGTGATCCTCGGACCCACGCGGGATATCGTGAACATCACGCATGGCCCGATCGGCTGCGGGTTCTATTCGTGGCTGACCCGCCGCAACCAGACGCACGCGCCGACGAACGAGCACGACAACTTTATGACGTACTGTTTCTCGACGGACATGACCGAGGAGAACATCATCTTTGGCGGCGAGAAACGGTTGACGCAGGCGATCCAGGAAGCCTACGACCTGTTTCAGCCCAAGGCCATCGCGGTCTTCTCGACCTGTCCCGTGGGCTTGATCGGCGACGACGTGCATCAGGTCGCGGCGGCGATGAAGGCGAAGCTGGGGATCAACGTGTTCGCCTTTTCCTGCGAAGGCTATCGCGGCGTCTCGCAGTCGGCCGGACATCACATTGCCAACAACCAGGTGTTCAAGCACGTGGTCGGCGAGGACGATACGCCGCGCGGCAAGTGGAGCATCAATCTGCTGGGCGAATACAACATCGGCGGCGACGCTTTTGTGATCGAAGACCTGCTTGGCCGCTGCGGCATCGACCTGGTGGCCACGTTCTCCGGCAATTCGACCTACGACCAGTTTGCCAATTCCCACATGGCGCGGCTGAACACGGTGATGTGTCACCGTTCGATCAATTACGTCGCGGACATGATCGAGAAGAAGTATGGGACGCCGTGGATCAAGGTGAACTTTATCGGCGCCAAAGCGACGGCCAAATCGTTGCGAAAGATCGCCGAATTCTTCGGCGACCGGCAGCTGATCGAAAACGTCGAACGGGTGATCGGCGAGGAGTATCCGGCGGTGACGGCCGCGTTAAAGAAGTATCGGCCGCGGTGCGAGGGCAAGCGGGCGATGCTGTTCGTGGGCGGCAGCCGCGCGCACCACTATCAGGAGCTGTTCGCCGAACTGGGCATGGAGACGATCGCCGCCGGGTACGAGTTCGCGCACCGCGACGATTACGAAGGCCGCCAGGTGCTGCCCAACATCAAGGTCGATGCGGACAGCCGCAATATCGAGGAGTTGCACGTCCACCAGGACCCGGACAAATACCGCCCGGAATTACAGGATCTGGCCGGCCAGCGAGAGACCACCGGTTACCGCTTCAAAGAGTACGACGGCATGATGGCCGAGATGAAGGACCAGACGCTGATCGTCGACGATATCAGCCATTGGGAAACCGAGAAACTGATTCAGACGGTCAAGCCGGACATCTTCTGCGCGGGCATTAAAGAGAAATACGCCGTGCAGAAGATGGGCGTGCCCTGCAAGCAGTTGCACAATTACGACTATGGCGGGCCCTACGCCGCGTTCCAGGGGGCGATCCATTTCTATGCCGAAGTGGATCGCATGGTCAATGCCAAGGTCTGGTCATTCGTCCGGCCGCCTTGGGAAAACGAACCCGTACCGTCTGCAACCGCATCCGAAATCCGGGAAAGCGAGGAGGAAGAACGATGACATTGTTACGCCATACTCATGCCGGCGAGGTCCAAGAGCGGCACGCCTTGACGATCAATCCGGCCAAGACCTGCCAACCGATTGGCGCCATGTACGCCGCTTTGGGCATCCATCGCTGTCTCCCGCACAGCCACGGTTCGCAGGGCTGCTGCTCGTATCACCGCAGCACGCTCAGCCGACACTACAAAGAACCCGTGATGGCGGCGACCAGTTCCTTTACCGAAGGGGCTTCCGTCTTCGGCGGTCAGGCGAATCTGCTGCAGGCCATTCAGAACATCTTCACCGTGTACCAACCCGACGTGATCGCCGTCCACACGACGTGCCTGTCGGAGACGATTGGCGACGACATTCCGCAGATCGTGGAAAAGGCGACGGAAGAGGGCCTGATTCCGGCCGGCAAGGTCGTGATCCACGCCAATACGCCCAGCTACGTCGGTTCGCACACCACCGGCTTTGCGAACATGACCAAGGCGATGGTCCAGTATTTCGCCGAATCGGTCTTGCCCGACAAAGTGTCCGGCCGGCTGAACGTGATCCCCGGCTGGGTCGAGCCGGCGGACATGTGGGAAATCAAGCGGCTGGTACGCCTGATGGGCCTGGAGCCGATCATGTTTCCCGATACGTCCGGCGTGCTGGATTGTCCTCAGACCGGGATGCACCAGATGTTCCCCAAGGGCGGCGTGACGGTCGAGGAGTTGAAAGCCAGCGGGGATTCGGCGGCCACGATCGCGCTGGGGCCCGTCTGTTCGGGACCGGCCGCCAAGCATCTGGCGGTCAAGTGCCGCGTGCCGTCCACGATCTTGCCGCTGCCGATCGGACTGCAGGCCACCGACCGGTTCATTATGGAGCTCCGCAAGCACAACGGCGGGCGTGTGCCGGAAGAGATCGCCGACGAGCGGGGGCGGTTGCTCGATCTGATCACCGATATGCACCAATACTATTTCGGCAAGACGGCTGCGCTGTGGGGGGATCCGGACACGCTGGTAGCCTTGAGCGAATTGCTGCTGGCCGTGGACATTCTGCCGAAATACGTGGTCACGGGCACCCCGGGGAAAAGCTTCCTCAAACAGATGAGTCAGGTGTTGCTGGATCGTAAGCACGAAGTGCAGGTCCGCGAAGGCTCCGGCGCCGACATGTTCTTGATGCATCAGTGGATCAAGAACGAGCCGGTCGACTTGCTGCTCGGCAACACCTATGGCAAGTACATCAGCCGCGACGAGGGGATTCCGCTGGTGCGGCACGGTTTCCCGATCCTGGATCGCGTCGGGCATCAGTACTTTCCAACCGTCGGGTATCGCGGCGCCATCCGCCTGCTGGAAAAGATCCTCGACGCCTTCCTGGACCGCCAGGATGAAGAATGCGGCGAAGAGACGTTTGAATTGACGATGTGACCGGCCCACGTGGGCCGGGTTGGCCGGGACCGGAATCGCGTCCCGGCGAGACTCGGCGACGTCCCTTTGAAAGGAGCATAGAGCATGAAAATCAGCGCCCGCAACAAGCTGCTGGGAAAAGTGACCAAGATCACCAGAGGCAGCGTCAACGCCCTGGTCGAGATCGAGTTATCCGGAACGCCGACGATTACCGCCATGATCACCAACGACGCCGTGGACGATCTGGAGTTGGCCGAGGGCGGCCAAGCCTGTGCGGTGGTCAAGGCGTCGAGCATCCTGGTGGGCGTCTGCCAAGACGGCCAACGCTGCGGCTGCCCCCCCCCCGCCTCCCGACCACTGACAACTGACAACTGACAACTGCCCCCTGCCCCCTGACCCCTGACCACCATGCAAATCCTAGAAGCCCGCAAACGCCAGATTCACCGCACCGGCAAAGAGCCGTTCGAGATGGACTGCGACAAGCAGAGCCTGGCGGGCGCCGTCAGCCAGCGGGCCTGTGTGTTCTGCGGGTCGCGGGTGGTGCTGTACCCGATCGCCGATGCGTTGCACTTGATCCACGGGCCGATCGGCTGTGCGGCGTACACCTGGGACATCCGCGGTTCGCTGTCCTCCGGTCCGGAACTGCATCGCTTGAGTTTCTCGACGGATTTGCAGGAAAAGGACGTCATCTTTGGCGGCGAGAAACGGCTCTATCAGGCGTTGACCGAGTTGATCCGCGAATACCGGCCGCAGGCGGCCTTTGTCTACTCGACGTGCATTGTCGGCATCATTGGGGACGACGTGGAGGCGATCTGCCAACGGGTCGAGGCCGAGCAGGAGATTCCGGTGCTGCCGGTGCATTCGGAAGGATTCCGCGGGACGAAAAAGGATGGCTATCAAGCCGCCTGCAGCGCGATGTTTCAACTGGTCGGCACGGGCGCCACCGACGGCATCGTCGGGCACAGCATCAATATCCTGGGCGATTTCAACATTGCCGGCGAGACGTGGCTGATCCGCCGCTATTACGAACAGATGGGGGTTCAAGTCGTCGCCACGATCACCGGTGACGGCCGCGTGAACGACATTCGGCGGGCGCACGGCGCGAGCTTGAACGTGGTCCAATGTTCCGGCTCGATGACCCACTTGGCACGGATGATGCAAGAGCGGTTCGGTACGCCGTCGCTGCGCGTGTCGTATTTCGGCATCGAGGACACGGCCAAAGCGCTGTACGATGTCGCGGCCTTTTTCCGGGACGATTCCCTGCAAGCCCGCACGCAAGAACTGGTACGGGACGAAGTGGCGGCGATCATGCCCGACCTGCGACGATACCGGCAGGACTTGGACGGCAAACATGCCGCCGTCTACACGGGCGGGGCATTCAAGGCGTTCTCGCTGGTCCGCGCCTTGCGGACCCTGGGCATGAAGACCGTTCTGGCCGGCTCGCAGACCGGCAGCCGCGAGGATTACCAGCAGTTGCGCGACCTGTGCGACGAAGACACGATCCTGATCGACGACACGAACCCGCTGGAACTGGCCAAGTTCATTCAGGAAAAGCAAGTGGACCTGTTTCTCGGAGGCGTCAAGGAACGGCCGATCGCCTACAAGCTGGGCGTCGGCTTCTGCGATCACAACCACGAACGGAAGCACGGCTTGGCTGGATTCGAGGGGATGCGCGAATTCGCCCAAGAGGTTCACGCCACGGTGATGAGCCCGGTGTGGAGGTTCGTCCCCCGCCACCGCCAGGCAGACAAATCGTCGTCGTAACGTTGCGCACATCCGAGGTGACCCCATGCTCGCTCCGACCGCCAAACCGCCCAAGACGTTCACCGCCACGCGGAACGCCTGCAAGCTCTGCACGCCATTGGGCGCCTGCCTGGCGTTTGCCGGCGTGGCGGGCTCGCGGACGATCCTGCATGGTTCGCAAGGCTGCTCGACCTATATCCGGCGGTACATGATCAGCCATTTCAAAGAACCCGTCGACATCGCCTCGACCAGTTTTTCCGAGAGCACGGCCGTCTTCGGCGGACGGGACAATCTGCGGTTGGGCCTGGACAACGTCACCCGGCAGTACCAGCCGCAGGTGATCGGCGTGGCGACGACGTGCCTGGCCGAGACGATCGGCGAGGACGTGGGAATGTACCTTCGCGAGATCCAGGCCGAATGCGGCGATATCGCGGGCGGGCATCCGCCCGTCGTGCATGTCGCCACGCCCAGTTATCGCGGCACGCACGCCGACGGATTTCATGCGACCGTGCGAGCGCTGGTGGAACAGTTGGCCGAACCGGGCCCGCGCGGCGAGCAGATCAACGTATTCACGCCGATGGTCTCGCCTGCGGACTTGCGGTACGTGAAGGAGATCCTCGCGGATTTCGAGTTGCCGAGTACCGTCTTGCCCGACTACAGTGACACGTTGGATGCACCGACGTGGGAGGAATACCAGTTGATCCCGCACGGGGGGACGCCGTTGCGTGCGATCCGCGCGGCGGGGCAAGCTCGGGCAAGCGTCGAGTTTTCCGACGTGTGCGACCCGCAGGCCACCGCCGGCACTTTCTTGGCGGAAGCGTTCGCCGTCCCGCAGCGCCGTCTGGGTATGCCGATCGGCGTCGCCCGCTCGGACGCCTTGTTCGACGTGCTGCAGGAGATCAGCGGCCGTCCACTGCCGCTGAAACACGCTCACGAACGCGGGCGGCTGATCGATGCCTTGGTCGACGGGCACAAGTATGTCTTCGGCAAACGCGCGGTGGTCTATGGCGAGGAGGACTTGGTCATCGGCATGGCGGCGTTCCTCAGCGAAATCGGCGTCGTGCCGGTCGTCTGCGCTTCGGGCGGCGACAGCGGCCGGTTGTCGCAGGCATTGTCCGGAGTGACGGCGCAAGCCGGGGGCAAGATCGAAGTGCGTTCCGGGGCCGACTTTGCCGAACTCGAGGAAATGCTGCCGGCGCTGCAACCCGACCTGCTGATCGGCAACAGCAAGGGCTACTCGATCGCGCGAAAGCTGGGGATTCCCCTGGTCCGCGCCGGGTTTCCCATCCATGACCGGATCGGCGGAGCGCGCTTGCTGCACGTCGGTTATCGCGGAGCGCAACAGTTGTTCGACCGCGTCGCCAACGCGCTGATCGCCGCCGTACAGGACGAGTCTCAGGTTGGATACATGTACATGTGAGTTCACTCATGCCCCTGGATCTGTCGCAACATCCCTGTTTCAACGACGCCTTGCGGCATCGTTACGGACGCATTCATCTGCCGGTCGCTCCGGACTGCAATGTCCAATGCAACTTTTGCGACCGCCGCTTTAACTGTGTCAACGAAAGCCGGCCGGGCGTGACGACCGCCGTGCTGTCGCCGCATCAAGCGTCGGCGTACCTGGATCAAGCCTTGCAGCGCGACCCGCGAATCACCGTGGTGGGGATCGCCGGGCCGGGCGACCCGCTGGCCAACGCCGAGGCGACGTTGACCACGCTGCGCTTGGTTCGGGAAAAGTACCCGAACATGCTGCTGTGCGTGGCCTCCAACGGCTTGAACGTGCCGCAGCACGCCGACGCCTTGGCCGATTTGCAGGTCAGTCACGTCACGCTGACGGTGAACGCGGTCGATCCGGAAATCGGTGCCAGGATCTACGCCTGGGTGCGGGACGGGAAACGGCCCTACCGCGGCGAACAGGCGGCGCGCTTGCTGCTGGATCGGCAACGCGAGGCAATCCGGCAGCTGAAGGCCCGCGGCGTTCTGGTCAAGATCAACACGATCCTGATCCCGACGGTCAACCAGGATCACGTCGGCGAAGTGGCCCGCGTCACACGCGAGCTGGGGGCCGACATCCTGAACTGCATTCCCATGTACCGCGTCGAGGACACTCCGTTTGCGGAATTGGGCGAACCGACAGCGGCTGCGCTGGCCGAAGCGCGCGGCGCTGCCGGCAGCCACTTGCCGCTGATGCATCATTGTACCCGCTGCCGCGCCGACGCCTGTGGTCTGATTCAAGAGCCGATGACCGACCAGCAGACGGCCTTGCTGCAGTCGGCCGCTCGGCAACCGCTGGTGCCGCAGGAGTTTCGGCCCCACGTCGCCGTCGCCTCGCGCGAAGGCGTGTTGGTCAACTTGCATCTGGGCGAAGCTGCCCAGTTGTTCATCTTTCGTCAGCAGGAGGGCGGATACGAGTTGGTCGAGACCCGTGCCGCGCCGCCGGCTGGCGGAGGTCCCCGACGGTGGGAGGATCTGGGCGATACCTTGCGCGACTGCCGCGCCGTGCTGACGACCAGCGCCGGTTCCGCGCCCAGCGGCGTGCTGCAACGCTGCGGCATCCGCGTGGTCATGATGGAGGGCCTGGTCGAAGAGGGCCTGCGGGCGATCTACGACGGCCAAGACGTCCGCGCACCGTTGCGGCGCGAGCATCACTGCACCGCCGGTGTGACCTGCGGCGGCAACGGGATGGGATGCGGATGAACAGAACCAGCCAAGCATGACATTGTTGACAGCCATCAAGACAAGAGAAACGTATACCCCCTAACTCGGAGTGCTTCCATGCAAAAACCTCACTACCATATTTTCGTGTGCAACAGTTTCCGCGTCGGCGGCGATCCCCAAGGCGTCTGCAACCGCAAAGACGCCGTTCATCTGCTCCAGACGCTGGAAACCGAGATCGCCGATCGGGGCCTGGACGCGATGGTCTCCAGTACCGGCTGCTTGAAAGTCTGCGAGAAAGGCCCGGTGCTGGTCGTCTATCCGCAGGGCTGGTGGTACGCGCAAGTGGACGAAGCCAAGCTGGAGCAGATTTTGGACGCGCTGGAAGAGGACGAACCCGTGGCGGCATTGTTGGCGGCATGAACGCAACCAGCTCCTACGCTCCTGGATCCCCAACCGCTCCGCGTCGAGTCTGGCTGGTGGATACCACGCTCCGCGACGGCGAGCAGGCACCCGGCGTGGCTTTTTCGCGCAAGGAGAAACGGGCGTTAGCCGAAGCGATCGCCGCCATCGGCGTGGCCGAGTTGGAAGTGGGGACGCCGGCGATGGGCGACGAAGAAATCGCCGCGATCCGAGCCGTGGCTCGGCTGAATCTGCCTTGCCGCCTGACCGCATGGTGCCGCGCGCGGGCCGCGGACATCGACCAGGCGGCCCGTTGCCGCGTCGCCGCCGTCCATCTGTCGGTCCCCGTCTCTGCCGTGCAGCTGGCCGCTGTGAACAAGGACCAACGTTGGGTCTTGGCGTGTCTGGAACAGCTGGTCCCGCGGGCTCGACAGTCGTTTGATTACGTCTCGGTGGGCGCTCAGGACGCCTCGCGGGCCGACGACAGCTTTCTTCGACAGTGTCTCGAAGCGGCGCAAGCCGCCGGCGCGAACCGCTTTCGCCTGGCAGACACCGTAGGCCTTTGGCACCCCTTGCGAACGGCGCAGGCGATTGCTGCCTTGCGGCCGCTCGCCGTCGCCATCGAACTCGGCTTCCACGCGCACAACGATCTGGGCATGGCCACGGCCAACGCGCTGGCAGCGGTATCCGCCCAGGCGGACGGCGTGGATGTGACGGTGGGCGGGCTGGGAGAACGCGCCGGCAATGCCGCTCTGGAGGAAGTCGTCATGGGACTGGAGGTCGCGTTGGGCTTGGCCAGCGGCGTGGACACGACCCGGCTGCAGGGTTTATGTCACGCGGTGTTCGAGGCGGCTGGCTGGCAACTGCCGCCCCACAAGCCGATTGTCGGCCGCAACGCGTTCCGCCACGAATCGGGCATCCACGTGCGCGGCATGTTGCAGGATCGGCGGACCTACGAGCCGTTCTTTCCGGCGCGCGTCGGATGCCCGGAGCATCCCATCGAGATCGGCAAGCACAGCGGAACGGCGGCCATTCGCCACGTGCTGGGCGAGGCGGGACTGGCGGCGAGCGACCGCGCGGTCCGCCAGCTGCTGCCGCTGGTCCGCCGCGCCGCCACGCGCAAGAAACGAGCACTGTCCTCCGAAGAACTCGCTGCGCTGTACCGCCGCCTTGGGGAATCCGCAATTCCATTTTAGTGTGGGAACCGGGGGCTGCTCTTGCTCACACGAACCCGGCTACCGCAAGCGGAAAGTGCGGCCGCGTTTGCTCTCGTCGATCACCAGCTTGTCCTCGCGGGCCAGCCAGCCGAGGGCCTGCAAGACCAGGTCGCGATGGGCGCCGACCGTCTTGACCAATTTCGTCAGCGATTGAGGTCCACCGTCGTGGAGCGCGTGCCAGACCAACCCGGCGACTCGGCCGATTTGCTCGACTGCCGTAACCGTTATTGACTCGTCCGTAATCATGTGGTCTCCTTTGTTCAGGGTTCCCCGCCGCCTTGCCCAGCGACGATCCGAGCCCAAGCGAATGAACTGCCACCCAGTATACGGATTTCCGCCGGAATGCTCAACGCCCCCGGGGAGCACGCTTGACATGGCCCGACTCCAGCAGCCAAGATGACCCTTTGCCCTTCGAACAAGCATAGGAGAACGCAGATGAAGCGGCGCGACTTTTTGGGTGTAGGTGTCGGTTCTGCGATCGCGGCGACGGCGGTCCGTCCCTGGTCGATGCTGGCGGCCTTCGGAGCAGACGAGGCGGCGGCCGGAGACACTCTGATCAGTCCGCGCGACGTGCGGCTGCGGATCAAGCCGGTGATGACGAACATCGTGCATACCGGCGTCTGGGAGGGGCCCTGCCGCTGGAAGTCCGTCAGCGTCGAGGACGAGGCCCGATATGCCGCGTCGAGTTTCGCCCATTGGTCCCAGCAACTGAAGGACAAAGGACTGGGTCGGCCGGGCGACGCCGAACTGCTGGAACCGGCGCAGCTCACGTTTGACGAAAAGTTCACCATTAGCGACGCCCAGTGGGCCAAGCTGGCGGCGGACAGCGAGCGGACGGACGCCTATTTCGTGTATCCCGCCGGCTCGTCGGTGTCCGCGTATGAAATCGCCGAGCGGTTCAAGAAACCCATCTTGCTCAAGGGCCTGGGCTGCCGCAACGTCGATATCGCCGCCTATACCAGGGCCCGCGGCAGGGAGGTCTTTGTGTCGGCGGACGAAGACGAGTTCCAGCGGATGGTCAAGCTGCTGCGGGCGCGAAAAGTCTTTCGGGAGACCCGCGTGCTGTTCCCAACCGAACGCGGCTTGCCCGCCGCGTGCTCGGTGGGCAGTATTTGGGACCTCCAGGACCTGGAGCAGCGGTTGGGAGTCGCCGTGACCATCATCCCCTACCGCGAGTTGGCAGAGCACATGGGGCGCGCGGTTTCCGACGCGGCGCTGACGCAACAGGCAGAGCAGGCGGCGGACGAGTTGCTGGGGCGCGCGGACAAGTCCTATGTCGACCGAACGTACGTGGTGCGCAGCCTGCAGTTCTATCGCACGATCCGCCGCTTGATGCAGCAGCACGCCTGCAACGCGTTCACCATCGAGTGCTTTGAGTTCTGCTCCAGCCAGTTGCCGGAGCAGTGGAAGATCACCCCCTGCTTGATCCATTCCCTGCAAAGGAACCTGGGCCACGCTTCGTCGTGCGAAGGCGATTTGGGGTCGCTGCTGGCCATGCGGCTGCTGATGTCCGTCGCCGACAAATCGTGCCATCAAGGAAACTCCGATCCGCGCGAAGCCGGCACGTTTCGCATCAATCACAGCGTGCCCAGCATGAAGATGAACGGCTTCGATCAGCCCGATGTACCGTTCCAGTTGGGCCGCTTTGTCTCGTCGGGCTGGGGCACCAAAGTCGTGGTCGATTTCCTCGACAACCAGGAGAAGACGGTGACCGTAGCGAGGGTCGATCCGACGGCACGAAAACTGTTGGTGCTGCGCGGCCGCTTGGTGGGATCCAGCGGCTGGAACCAGGACTTGATCGGATGTTCGGTCGAAGCCGTAATCGAGCCGCCCGCAGGCCGCTGTGACGAGTTCCTGAAAAAGCGGCTGGAATACGGTAACCACCTGCAATGGGTCTACGGCGACTGTGCGGACGAGATCCGGCAGGTCGGCGAAATGGCGGGGCTGGCGGTCGAAGTGATTGCCTAGCCCCGACGGCGGATGTGCCCCGCCGGCCGGTTGATTTCGTCGTAGATGCCGGCTGACCGCCCTGTTTTCCATGACGTAAGTCATGGATTCTCGGTCTGAACGCCAAGCAAGCTGCCTGGCGCTACGCTTGAATCCACCGCCCGCGGGGGCGGAAAGTCGCAAGACCGAAAGACGCAAGACGGGTTGCATCCCGGGCCGCGGCGAATCAAAATGCTTGCCACTGATTTCATGGTCTCGCAAGCTTTCCGTCTCCATGCACAAAAAGCACAGCTCCCCACATTCTGCCGCCGCAATCTCCGCCCCGGAACCGCCGCGTCCTCCGGCGCGCTGGCGCCGCGTTCTGCTGTGGACGGCGCTCGCGTCGCTGGCGGTCGGAGGCCTGGTCTGTGCCGATTGGTGGATCTGTCTGCCGGACGACGTCCAGGCGACCTACGTAGGGCGTCAGTCATGCATCGAGTGCCACCGCCAGCAATACGACGACTGGCAGGGCTCGCATCACGATTTGGCCATGGACCTTGCGACGCCCGAGACCGTCTTGGGCGATTTCAACGACGCCGAGTTCGAGCAGTTCGGCATCCATTCCCGCTTGTTCCGCCGCGACGGCAAGTACTGGGTCCACACCGAAGGTGCGGACGGAGAGATGGCGGATTTCGAAGTCAAATGGGTGTTCGGCGTCAAGCCGTTGCAGCAGTACATGGTCGAGTTCGACCGTCCGCCCGACATGCCCGCGCACGAGATCGCCCGGGTCCAAGTGCTGCGCATCTGCTGGGACACCGAACGCAAAGAGTGGTTCTATCTGCACCCGCCCGACGTGCGTGAACGGCTGGCGCCCGACGACGATCTGCATTGGACCGGCGTGGCGCAACGCTGGAACAACATGTGCGCCGACTGCCATTCGACGAACTTGCAGAAGAACTTCAACGTCGCCACCAACACCTACCACACCACGTTTTCGGAGATCGACGTCAGCTGCGAAGCCTGCCACGGGCCGGCCAGTATCCACGTGGACCTGGCTAACCGCAAGTCGCTGTTCTGGGATCGCAAACGCGGTTACGGCCTGGTGGATCTGAACTCCGACGCTCAAACGCTGATCGAAAGCTGTGCCCCCTGCCATTCCCGCCGTTCGCACGTCTACCCGGACTACCTGCCCGGCAACAAGTACTGCGATCACTTCAACAGCGAACTGCTGCTCCGCACGACCTACCACGCCGACGGCCAGATTTTGGACGAGGTGTACGAGTACGCCTCGTTCATCCAAAGCAAGATGTATCACCAGGGGATCCGCTGCACGGATTGCCACGACCCGCATAAGGCCAAGCTGAAGCATCCGGACAACGCGCTGTGTACGTCCTGTCACCAGCATCCGGCGGGCAAGTACGATTCGCCGTCGCACCATTTTCACCAGCCCGATTCGACCGGCGCGTCGTGCGTCGAGTGCCACATGCCGCAGACGACCTATATGGAAGTCCATCCCCGCCGCGATCACAGCATCCGCAATCCGCGGCCGGATTTGAGTGTCCAGCTGGGCACGCCCAATGCCTGTACCCGATGCCATCTGGACAAAGAAAAAGCCGGCTTGCAGGACCGGGACGATTTGAAACAGTACCTGGATTGGATTTTGGCCGCCCGCGACGGCGACGAGCAAGTCCGAGCGGTCCTGGCCGGACTCGACCAGGAGATGGACAAGGCGTATCAGGAGTGGTACGGCAAGCAGCATCAGCCGGAACGTCGCTTTGATAAGTACTTTGCCCCCATCCTCGACGCTGCTCGGCGCGGCGACCCGGAAGCGGAAAAAGGTCTGGTTCGGGTGGCCGGCGACGCGCGGCTGCCGACGGTGGTCCGCGCCACCGCCCTGCTGGAACTGGGGCAATTCGACAGTCGGCAGACCACCGGCGCCATCCTGGACTTGCTGGCGGACCCACACCCGGAAATCCGCGCCACGGCGATCGGCAATCTGCAGGGCCGGTTGGACGAGCAGCGGCTGGCTCAGACTCTCGCGCCGCTGCTAGGCGATCCGCTCCGCCTGGTGCGGATCGAGGCGGCTCGCGTTCTGAGCGGCGTGCCCGACGGGCTGTTGCGAGGCTCCCAGCGGCAGCAGTTGCGGGGCGCGTTGGCCGAGTTGGAACGCGGCCTGGTCATCAACAACGACCGGGCCGGATCGCATGTCATGCGGGCGATCTTGGCCGAAAACCAAGACCAGCACGAGCGCGCCATCCAAGCGTACCAGGACGCCCTGTACGTCGAGCCGGGCACGAGCGGCCCGAGAACCAATCTGGCCGCCTTGTACGACCGGTTGGTCGAAATGCAACAGCGCCGCGCCGCACAAGCGGCGGCACGAGGCGATGCCGCGGCGGGGGACCAGGCGACCGCCGAGGCGAACCGGCTGCGACAAGAAGCCGCCCGGCTCCGCCAGGACGAATTGGAACTGTTCGCCCGCGACGCCCGCTTGGCGCCGGATGCCGCGTTCGTCCAATACCGCTACGGCATGTTGCTGTACCTGCATGGCCGCTTTGACGAGGCCGAGCAGTCGTTGCGCCGGGCGGCCGACTTGGAACCCAACAACCCCCAGTTGCTGCTGGGCGTCACCCTGTTCTACAAAGAGCGGAACCAGCCGGAACTAGCTCTGCGATTCGCCGAGCAACTCGTGAGACTTCGCCCTCAGGATGCCATGTACCGGCAGGTCTGGGAAGAAATCCGCGCCTTGCCCAGGTCGCCTTCTACATCCCCCTAGCGCATCCGGCAGCCGAGAAGCACGCCGGGCAGGGGGCAGGGGGGCGGACTCTGTTTCCTCGAACGGCTCCGAGGATGCTTCGAAAAAGTCGCAAAAACTCTGACCCCCTTTTTTACTAGCCACCCGTCTGCTGGTACGGTTCCAGCGTCTGCAGTGGCGGGGTCTGGCCGGCGGGCAGCTGGGAGGCGGTCGGCGGCGGCGTCCGCGCGGCGCGGACCAGCGCCGACTCTGGCACGCGGACCGGTCCCGTGACCAGCTCCGGGACGCAGATGCTCTTCAGGAACGAATCGTAAAACGCCGGGTCTTGCTGGGGCAAGACGAATGGCTTGTGGACACGTCCCGATGGGTCCACGTAACCGAAATAGCAGCGGGTGAAAAAGCCACCCTGCCGCCGGCTGCTGAAAGCGATCCAACGCGAATTACTGGACCAGCTGTGATACGATTCGGAAAACTCGCTGTTGATCTCCAGCCGGCGATAGCTGCTGTCGGCCAGATCCATCAGGTACAGGTCGCTGCTGGGCTGGAACACCGGAAAGCACCCGTAGCGGCACATGCAGAACAGCAGGAACCGGCCATCGGGCGAGATCCGCGGCAGCAGGATGCTGAGCCCCGTCTCGGCGGCCGAGAGTACCGTTTCCGGCTCGCCCCACCGGTCCGATTCGACTTGATACCCGATCCGCATCAGGTCGTACTTGACCTCGTCGTACCGTTCCGGCGGGCATTCGTCGCGGTCGCTCCAGAGAAACGGCGCGCTGCAATAATAGAGGTATTGTCCATCCGGCGACCAGGCCGGATACGTCTGGAGCCGCTGCTCGTCCGAAGCGCGGGGTACGCTCTTCATTTGTCGGTCTTCCACACGAAAATACGATAGGCCGCTGTCCAAGTCGATGACGTCTCGTACTTCCGAGCCGGCGGCATGGAAGAACTGCCGAACCTTGTTGACGGAGTACGCAGCCAGGCGTCCGCTGGGGTGCCAGGCCGTGTAACCGATGGGACTGCCCAACTTCTCCACGCGGTCGCCATCGGCAAACAGCGTGTCGGCGCCCAGGGTGGCGCTACGCAGTCCGAGCAACATGTTCTCGGGCTGGTTGGCCGGGAAACTATGGCAGTTGACGCAACCACGCCCGATGGATTCCCCGTCCAGTACGACGGCAGCGTCGTATCCGGTCAGGTCGCGCTGATGGATCGCCGTCTGACGCCAGCGATTGTGAATGGGGCCGACGACACGGTGGACAAGATGGCTGTCAATCGCTTCCTGTGCGATGCTTTGCACGAACGGCTGATATCGCTCCCATCTCGAAGCAACCTCGGCATACACCTCGATTTTCAGATCGCGGCCGCGGTTCGCCTGCAGCAAATGCCGCCATCGCGCGGGAGGAATCGTGATCGCAGGCTGGCGGCTGACAAGCTCGATGGGCTCGCCGGTCTGGCCAGAGATGCGGACCAGAAATCGCCGGCCCTGCTCTTCAATGGTGAAATTCAGGGGCGCAATGTTCGGCGGAATGACAACGTCGGAGTAATCGGGGCGGATCCGAGGCGGTCGGGGTATGGCCACGGCGCCAGCGACGTCGGGATGCCTGCCCCACACAGCCCAGGCCGTGGCGGCGACAAGACAAACCACCGTGACGGCGGAGATCAGGGTTTTTGCGGAAAGCGACGATACGCGGTAGCAACGGGCTCCCGCCCCATGCGGCTGGGCGCTGAAAAGCCGTGCTATGCGGTCGAGTATCCATCGCATGGTGTCACCGTCCCGAAAAGCCGAAAGCCCAATAGAAGAAGTACGAGTCGCCAAACCCTGCGGCCAGCGCCGACTGGATCGCTCCTTCTCTGTTTCTCGCTGCCGCGGTCAGCCGTGCGAATTGGTCGGCCCGGGCCAGCACCGCAGCGTCCAGCTCGTAGCCGGGAATCACGGGCCGTATTCCGCTGGTTCGAGCGTGGATGATCGCCGCTTCCTGGTACAGTCGCGGGATTCCAGGATACGAAAAATCCTTCAGTTTGGGGAGCCACGCCGCAACTCCGTCCGGACGGCCGACCGCCAGGTAATGTGCCATCAGCAGCTCGAATGCCATCCGGTTGTGCGGATTCCGCTCCCACAGCATCTGCAAGAACTGCTCGACGCTCGTGTCCAACGCCACATAGTCCTTGGCGACCATGTTACGGCGGAGCCTCGCCACGCGGAGATCGCCGTCCAGTTGCGGATCGGTTGCCAGCCGATCGAGCCGCTGGCGAGCGGTTCGGCGATACAGCGGCTGCCGGGCCAGCGCGTGGTAGAAGATCCGTGCCGTCTCGGGACGGTCCTTGACGACGTTGATCACCGCCAGCTGTTCCAGCACCGCTGGCAGATCGCCACACGTTTCCAGGGCTTCGCACGCGCATTTTTCCGCCTGATTGACGTGGCCCAATTCGAGGAACAGGCGGCTTTCCTGATATTGGCTTCCCAGGTCGCTGGCCTCGCCGGGCGTGCTGAACAGGTCCACGCCAGGCCGCTGAGGATAGCGAAACATCTCGTCGCCCAGCCGCTGCGTGTGATACAACGCCAGCATCACGTTCCGGTGGCAGCGGACGTCGTAGAAGCCGGCTGGCAGCCGGTCGGCAGCGGCCAAAACGTCCGGCCAACGTTCAGCTTGGGAATGATCATCGATCTCCAACACCGTTCGGGCGAGCGCGTCCAGCGAAAACCAGGCCGCCAGACCGCCGCCCAGCAGAACCAGGGCCGCGGGGACAGCTGCAAATCGCCGTTCGTGATGCGGGGGAATCGGCGGAGGGAACTTGGATTGACGGGACGGATGAGAGCGATTGCCGGCGACAGGGGAAGCCCCGCGCCCAACGCCGAGGCGGCTCGCGGCCAACACCGCCGGAAAGAAAGCGACCAGGGCCAGCGTCAGCGGCAACTGTCCCGGCAACATGCCGGGATCGGATACGAGAAAGCCTCCGTAAGCTTCGCGCACGTCCACGGCGAACAGCGCCGCTGAACCCCAAGGAACCGCCAGGCCGAGGCCGATCGCCGCGGCCGCGAGGGTCGGGCGGCGTGCGACCAGCAGCTCGTAAGTCGCCACCAACACCGGAAAGACAACACTGCCCGATCCGGCCATGTGATACAGGATCGCACTGGCTAGCAGCAGACTGACCAGCCGCTTGCCGCCGCTGTGCGGCGCCCAGCGGACGTACAAAGCAAAGGCGATCAAGCCGGCCTGCAGCGACAGCAAGCTGCCGAGCGGATGACTGTAGCTGCCGTGCATTGCGATCAGCAGCACGCCGGGTACGAATCGCAACAATCGCCCGCCAGGACGTCCGGCCCAACGGCCCAAGGCATCCGTAGTCCAAGTCAGATGCCAAACGACAACCGTGATGACCAGGGCGCCGGGCCAGCCCAGCGCATACCCCTGAGTCAGGAACCGCAGGGCGTATTCCACCAGGCCGCCAGGGCGGGCAACGTGCTGCTGGAGAAACCCGCGCCCGGTATGAAACGAAAACGGATAGTAGTAGGACAGGATGCCCAGGCCGTGGTGGATCAGCCGCGGATCGACAATCCGCCAGAGGTAAGAAAAGACCAGCAGCAGGAAGACCGCGGTATCCAACCTGAAGCCGTCGGGCAAGGAAAAACGCCGGCGGGACATTTCCTCGCTGCCGTTTCCTTGTCCTGCTTTCGGAGGCATTGAAATTCAAAGGGCAAAGGAAGATGGGGCAAGGGAATATGCCATTGGCGTCTTCGTTCGCAAGATGCAACTCTTGGAAATCAGGCTCTTCCCCCGGATCGGCGAAGAAGCCTGACGTGTCTTCCCGTTGCGGCCACGGACCGCACGGGGCCATTCCCCTGCTCGCCGTTCCCTTGCCCCGTCTGCCGTCATCGCATGACGAGCGGCGCGAGGCACCGATAGGTCACTCGACCTCAAAGCTGAAATCGTTCGGCCCGCCCTGCGCGACCGTCGCCTTCAGCCCGGACGTTTCGGCGTTGGCGAACTTGGCGTCCAACAGGCTCTTGATCTCCGGAGCAGGCGGCTGCGTTTGGTGTTGGTTGTAGTACTCGTTGGCCTCTTCGGGCGTGTACTGCTTTCCCACCAGCTCCGTCTTGGTTACCGTGACCTGATACTCCCCCGGATAGGCACCATCTCCCGGCTGAAGAGTGGTCAGGGCGAACTGGCCGTTGGCATCAGTGATTCCGGAAGCCGCTCGCGCCCCCTGACTGGTGGGAGCAAAGGTGACGGTTGCCCCCGCCAGAGGAGCTCCTTTTTGTTTCACGACCCCCTTGACCGAGACGGTTCCTTCGAGCCCTTTGCCTCCGCCGCCACAACCGAGTACACCCACACTGACCGCCGTCAACAAGGCCAGGACAACACAGCTTCGCTTCATGGAATAATCCCCCTCGAAATAGTAGACATCCATCGAGTTAACGGATGACAAACGATACGACACAAGTCGCTGAATCTTAATACAGCGACGCTGGCAACTCAACAGGACTGCCGCCCAAATACGATCAAAAGCGGTTGACGCTGACTTACACGCGGTTGGTTTAAGCTGTAGCGACAGGCCGTTTGCCGGTTATTTTGGCTCGGCACCAAAGCCTTGCAGCGTTGGAAACCGGCTGGCAGCCCGTTTCTACTATTCTCCAACGAGCGCCAGCTTGCGGCGAGTGGCGGCACACCCACCTCTTGGGTGGAATATCACTTTCTGGGTAATTCTTCGAATTTTATATATGTAATTGCGTTGTTTGGATAGCAGTGCTAGAATTCGCATTTGGTAGCCTCCCAAGAGCCGATAGACGTTTTATGGTGTTAGGTGGTCCTATGTGGTTCGGGCTTGGAGGCAATTTGTTTCGCGTTCGCTTTGTCTGATTTCCTTTCTTTTTTTCGTGACGGAGGGCTCTCATGAATCGAAGGTCGCGTCTGGGGTTCACGCTCGTCGAATTACTGGTGGTAATCGCCATCATCGGCATCTTGGTGGCCTTGCTCTTGCCTGCCATTCAGGCCGCTCGCGAAGCGGCTCGACGCAGCGATTGCGTGAACAAACTGAAACAACTTGGTGTCGCCTTGCACAACCATCACGACACCTACAAGGCACTGCCGCCGCACGCTACGAACTGGCGTTGGAACGCGCATCACCGCCTGATGCCGTTTATGGAATTGCAGGCGCAGTACGACATGTCGATGAACTGGACCGGAGCACATGGTCCCACGCTTCAAAGATTTGGGCAAAGCCAACCCGAGCCATGGAACAACTGCGGCATGGGTTACGGCGAGGCGCCCTGGAACATCCTGCGTCCGGACCTTCGCTGCCCATCTGACCCTCAGCCGATGGGTGCCTTTGGTGACGTCGGACAGCAAGGGGTCAGCAACTACTGCTTCAGCCGTGGCGACAACGCACGCTGGACGGAAGACCGGGACAACCGTCGTGGCGCCTTCGGGGCGATTCCTGATGGCGACCCCAACGGCAGTTACAAAGCGGGCCCGAAGGGATACACGTTTTCTTCCTTTACCGATGGCCTGAGCACGACGATCGCCATGTCGGAGAATGCGGTGGGGCGTGATCGAGCCAACATGATCATCGGCGGCATCGCCAGAAACACTGGACTCAACCAGGATGGAAACCCGCAGACACAGTGCATGAGCCGGATCGGGGCCGACGGCATGTATGTCCCCGGAACCGATGTTCGCGATTGGCGCGGGATGCGCTGGGCGGATGGTGGGATCACCTTCACCGGATTCACCACGATTACGGCGCCCAACGGACCATCCTGCGTCTCGGGAGGCAACGATTCCGATGGCGGAGCACTGGCTCCTTCCAGCTTTCATCCCGGCGGTGTGAACGGGCTGATGATGGATGGTTCCGTCCGCTTCTTCATGAACGATATCGATACGGGCAATCTGACGGCCCAGCCCAATTTGAATTCTGGGCGGTCTCCGTATGGCGTCTGGGGAGCCATTGGGTCGAAGAATGGCGGAGAGGCTACGGAGCTTCCCTAACCGAATGGGCAGTCGCCTCATGCGCGTAAAACGAAAACGGTACGTCCTTGCGGGCGTACCGTTTCTGTTTAGGTTTCGTGTCTTTCGTGGTTCACGTGGTCATCGGGTCTGCATCATCCGGGCTAGGCCATGAGCAAACGGCGGGCGCCAGATCGTCAGCGGGTCAAGCCATCGGCATCCGCTCGTCCCAGAAATCGTCGCAGTCGCCTGCTGGCTGGAGCCGCCCTGCTGGTCTGCCTGGGAGTTGGAGCTGTCGCTGTGGAACGTTTGACGCGTCCCGACGACAACCGCCTTTCCACGGTTGCCATTCCCCAAGAGGCGCCGATTGCGGAAGCCGCTCGATTCGTCCCTCCTCCGCGGGCCGAGCCCACGTACACGGAAACGGTGGCCGAAGCCAGGCAGTTAGGCAAGGAAATTATGGAAAAACTCCCCGGCGACGTGCAGGCATTGGCCCTCGCCGGAAACGTCTTGTTCGCCTTTGGCGATCCGGAGCAAGCGGAGGCGGCTTGGCGGAGAATCGGCGAACTCGACGCTCAATCGGCAGAAGCGTGGCTGGGGCTGGCCAAGACAGCTCACAAACGGGGCGATTTCGAGCGAGCCGCGCAGTGCATGCAACAGCTGAGCGATGTGGCCCCTGCCTTGGCCGATTCCCATGTTTTCTTCCTGGTCGATTCGCTGCTCAAACTGGGCCGGCCGCAGGAAGTCATCGATCGACTAGAGCCACTCGGCCAATCCGCCACGCTCCCGGGCGGAGCACGCGTGACGCTGGGACAAGCGTACTACCAACTGCGGCAATTCGAGCTGTCCGCAGACCAGTATCGGCAGGCCCTTGACGATCCGCAGTATGCCGCCGTCGCCCATTATGGATTATCGTCCTCGCTGATGCGGCTCGGACGGCAGGACGAAGCCAAGCAGTGCCGCCAGGAGTATGCCCGACTGCATCAAAAGGAGATGCAGGTTTTCGATCGCATGCAGCGTGCGGGAACGGACGAGGAGCGCGATGATCCAGCCTCCCTATATCCGCTCTTGGCAAGTTTTCATTTCGAGGCGGCCAAGTTGTACGCGATCCGCGGCCAGCGGGAGCGAGCCGCAAAACATGCCTTTCGCGCTTGGGCCTTTGCGCCCGATCGGCCCGAACCCAGAGCCCTGTTGGAGTCCCTTTCGCCGGGGGAATCGCCGTGAAATCCTTGCCTTGCTGTTCGTTGGCCTCCCGGGTGGCGCTGCTGATCGGTTGCGTGATGACGGTGGCCCTGACCACAGTCCTGACCGCGGCCGAGAGCCCGATTGTTCTTCGGAATGTCACCGCGCAGACCGGGATCACCTTTCGGCACACCGATGGCGGCAGCGGCCGGCACTACATTGCCGAGACGGTTTGCTCGGGTTTGGCGACGTTCGACTATGACGGCGACGGGCTGATCGACATTTACTTCCTGAACGGCCGGCCGCTGCGCGGCACGCCCGTGCGGGAACCGGTCCGCAACGCCTTGTACCGCAACCTGGGTGGCTGGCGGTTCGCCGACGTCACCGAGACGGCGGGGGTGGGCGAAGCCGGCTACGGGCTGGGCGTGGCTGTCGCCGATTACGACAACGACGGGCACCCCGACGTGTATTGCAATAACTTTGGCCCGAACGTCTTGTATCGTAACAACGGCGACGGGACGTTTGCCGACGTCACGGCTGCCGCGGGCGTCGCTCGAGGCAACTTTCTGGGCGCGGGCGCCAATTTCCTGGACATCGACGGCAACGGGATTCTCGACCTGTTCGTCTCCGACTACATCGATTTCACCTACGAAAACCATCGCACGGCGACGATTCGCGGCCGCAGCGACTATGCGGGCCCACGAGACTACGATCCGCAACCCAATCACCTGTACCGCAACGACGGCGACGGCACGTTTACGGATATCACGGACGAGTCCGGAATTGGAGACCACGCCGGATCGGGCATGGGCACGGTCTGCCTGGACTACGACCAGGACGGCCGGACCGACATCTTTGTGTGCAACGATCAGCGGTGGGATTTCCTGTTCCGCAACGAGGGCAGCGGCAAGTTTTCCGAAGTCGGTTTGCTGGCCGGCGTGGCCTGCAATTACGCGGGCGTGCCGACGTCCAGTATGGGCGCCGACGCCGGCGATTTTGACAACGACGGCCATCTCGACTTGGTGGTCACCGATTACTTCAACGAGATGAGCGTGCTGCATCGCAATCTGGGAGACGGGCAATTCGAGGACGTGGCGGCCCAAGCGGGGATCGGCGTAGGCGCCATGACCTTTGTCAAGTGGGGCCTGGGCATGGTCGATTTTGACAACGACGGCTTGCGGGACATCTTCATCGGCTGCGGTCACATCTACAAAGACATCGATACCGTGACGAATTGGACGTCCTACGAAGTCCGCCCGATCCTGTTCCGCAACTTGGGCAACGGGCGGTTCGCGAACGTCTCGGATTCCAGCGGCGATGGCTTGCGGGTGAAGATGGTCGCCCGCGGCATCGTCTTTGATGACCTGGACAACGACGGTCGCGTCGATGTCGTCGTGCTGAACCGCGATCGGCCGCCGACCGTGCTCCGCAACGAATCCGCCACGGGCCATCATTGGCTGCAGATCCAGTTGCGTGGTATTCACACCAATCGGGACGCCGTTGGCGCCCACGTCAAAGTAACGGCCGGGGAACTGCAGCAGGTCGCCGAAGTGCACAGCGGGCGCGGTTACCAAAGTCACTTCGGCTCGCGGCTCCATTTCGGGCTGGGCCGGCACGACCGGGTGGACCGGATCGAAGTCCGCTGGATCGGCGGCGGCGTGGATGTTTTACAAGACGTTCCCGTGGACCGCTTGATCACGATCATCGAGAGCGGGAAAAAAAACTAGACTTGGTGTCCGCGCAGAAACAACCTGTGCAACTTCAAAACTCACGCCTCGGCTTACGTGTTTTCGTCCGGTCGCCCCGTCCTAGCGCTGCCGCGGCCAACGACCTTCCCCATTTTCACGCTAACACCACCGCAGCGGATCGCGTTCGTCCCGGCTGGCCCAGACGTTCAACTCCGGGAACTGGGCGGCCAGTGTAGCGGCCAACGTTTCGACGGCGAACCGTTCGCTGGCAAAATGTCCGGGCAGCAGCAGGGCGATGCCTTGCGCTTCCGCTTCCAGGCACGTGTGGAAGGTGGTTTCGCCGGTGACCAGGGTATCGCAGCCCGCGCGGCGGGCGGGCTCCAGGAACTCGCCCGCCGCTCCGCAGGCCACGGCGACGCGGCGGCGCGGTTGTCCTGCGTCGCCGACGACGTGTAGACCGGAGAGCTTGAGAAACGCCTTCAGCTGTGCCGCCAACTCAGGCAGGGAAACCGCTTGCGGCAACTCGCCGAAACGGCCCGCGCCCAGCGACGGAACCTCGTCCTTGGCGACCAGCGGGGCGACGTTCGTCAAGCCGAGTCCGGCGGCCAATTGCTGGTTGATCCCGGTGGCGGCCGAATCGAATGCGGTGTGGGGACTGTACACGGCGATGCCGGCGCGGGCGATTTGCAGCAGCAATCGTTCCGGCGTGCTGTTGGTCGTCAGGCGTTTCAGGGGCCGGAAGGGCAGAGGATGGTGCGTGATGATCAAGTCGGCGCCCTGAGCAACGGCCTCGCCGGCGCTGTCGGGAGTCACCGTCAGGCAAGTCATCACGCGTTGGATGCTGTCGTGCAGATCTCCGACCAATAACCCGACATTGTCCCATTCCTCCGCCAGTCGAGATGGTGCAAAATGGCCGAGGTATTCACAGACAGCTTGAAGCGGGATCATCGTGCGGTCCTCGGGAATGGCCTTTTGAATTTGTCCGGCGTGTGGTTTACTGTAAAGGCCTTTTTACGGAAGGAAAGCCCCCATGTTGCAATTGAAACTAGGAATCCGCGTGGCGAGCCTCGGTTTGCCGTTCGGCCGCGCGTTGGCGCGTGCGACGGCGCTAGGCGCGGAGGCCGTCGAGATCGACGCCCAACAGGAGATTCAGCCCGCGGAATTGTCGCAAAGCGGGATTCGCGAGATTCGCAAGTTGTTGGAAGATCACCGCTTGCGGGTCTGCGCCGTCCGCTACCAGACCCGCTATGGGTACGAGGTTTCCGACGGGCTGGACCGCCGCATCGAGACGACCAAACAGGCGATGACGGTGGCCTATAAGTTGGGCGCGTCGATCGTGACAAACTATGTGGGGCAAATCCCGGAAACGGAGCAGGATCCCACCTGGACGCCGCTGGTGGACGTCCTGACGGACCTCGGTCAGCACGGTCAGCGCGTCGGTGCCACGCTGTGTGCTCGGACGGGCGCTGAACGCGGCGAGAACCTGGTACGCCTGATCCAGGCCCTGCCCGCCGGATCGCTTGGCGTCGACTTTGATCCCGCCGCGCTGATCGTCAACGGACACTCACCTCGCGAAGCGTTGACCGTGCTAGCCCCCTATGTGCTGCACGTCCGCGCGCGGGATGCGGTTCGCGATATCTCGCAAGGACGCGGGCTGGACACGCCGCTGGGCCAAGGTGCCGCCGATTTCCCCGCGCTGCTGGGCCTGTTGGAACAGCACCAGTACCGCGGCTACCTGACGATCGAGTGCGAGGGGGCGCGCGAGGCGGAGCTGCGAATCCGGTCGGCGGTCGAGTACCTGAGGCGGCTGTTTGCGTGACGCGGCAGGCCTGCCAACGGTAATGCTCGGCGCTCCAAGGCAAGGGAACGCCACCCTGCGCGCACTAGTCCTTCAAACAATGCTGGTTGGCGATGGTGATGCCGCTGACGATCGCGCCGACGATGCCGACAAAGCCTTGATCGCTGCCGCACAGGAACAGGTTGTCCAGGTGTGTGGTACCGTCGAAGCGTTTTTCCGGCGCACCGTAGACGGCTCCGTTGTTGTGCCAGGTGTAACGGCGAATCGTGGTCGGCGTGAACATGTCGGTGTCGATCACATAGGCGCGGTAATCCGGGACGAACTGTACCGCGGCTTCGGTCAAGCGATCGTACCAGCGGAGTTTTTCCAGGCGATACTCGTCTTCGGACAGCTGCGCCCAGCGCTCGAAGTTGGCCAGCGCCGAAATCCGTAGAATGCCGTCCGGCAGACCCTCGTCGGCGCCGTAGGCATAGTTGTTCGGCGAGCAGACGACGCCGGTCCGCACGTCGCACAGTTCGCCGGGCCGTTCCCAGTGGAAGCGGTCCGAATCGTTGAAGAACACGATCGTACGATCGTGGCCGAACTGTTGCGGCTGGCGGTCGAGCACCGAGATGCCTTCGACGAACGACATCCGGCCGGCTCGTTGATCGTCCACCTGCGTCAGGTCGTCGCACATCCGCAGCGTTTCGACCAGTCCGGCCGAGGACAGAATCCGCTTCGCCTGCAGTTCTTGGCCGTCGTCCAGCACCACCCCCACCGCGCGGCGGCCTTCGACTTTGATTTGAGCCACGCCGGCGCGCAGCCGCAACTCGCCGCCCAGCGACCGAAAGCGACGGATCAGATTGCGGAGGATCAGCCGCACCCCGGCCAGCGGGCGGGCAAAGCCCTCCAGGAAGATACTGCGGAACATGATGCAGAACTGACCGAACGGCATATCCCGCTCGGCGGCGTTCCCGTACCACATCAACGGGCACAAAATCATTTCCCGCAACAGCGGATCGCCGATCGTCTCGTCCAACACCTGGCGAGCCGACATCTCGAAATGGGTGAAATTCAAGTCATCGTAATCGACCAATCGTTGCACCAGGCGGCGGAAAGGATCCGTTTCCCGAGGAAACTCGCGGGCGATTTCCGCAACCAGCAGTTCAATGTCGTTGCCGAACCGTAAGGCGACGCCGGGAAAGGCGATCGCCGAGCCGATTTGCGGAACGAGAGCGAAATCGGCCCACTGGAAACGCAACTGGCGCAGCAGCCGCGCCAGCGGGCCGCGTTTGGCGCCGGCGGGAGTGAAATTCGTGACCGCGTGCAAGCCGACGTCGTAGTCGCGGCCACGCAGCCGATAGAACGAATTCAGTCCGCCGATCGTGTTGTGCCGCTCCAAAATACAGACACGTTGCTCGTAGTGCGCCAAGCGAATGCCTGCCGACAAGCCAGACATGCCTGCGCCGATGATAATCGTGTCGTACATCGCTGACCGGCGTTTAGGCGTCCTTCATGAGCGGTTCCAGGTACGTGACCGTACTGGTCATCGACACCAGGTGGGGGTAGTCCTGTTCGGGAATCTGTACGCGATGCCGCTTGCGCAGTTCCATCACGATGTCCAGAAAATCCATGCTGTCCAGTTCGATCTGATCGCGGAACGGAACATCGTCCTGGAGGCTGGACAAGTCCTCGTCCGGGGCGATGTCTTCCAGGATGCTGATAATTTCCGTTCGGATTTCGGCTGATGTCATGCCGCGTACACTCCTTGTCTGCTTCGACCCGGCTCGCACCGGGCCGCGCGATGCCCTTTTAGTATCGTTTGATGATGGCCACCGAATTGATACCCAGCATCCCGAACGAGTTGTTGAGGATATAGGTGGCTTTGCCAATCTCGCGGGGCTGGTTCAGCACCAAGCCGTCCAGCGCGCACTCCGGGTCCAATTCGTCGACGTTGATCGTGGGGTGGCAGACGCCGTCCTCGAACGCGCCGAAATTGCCCGCCAGCTCCAACGCTCCGGCCGCTCCCATCGAGTGGCCGATGAAACTCTTGGTATTGTTGAAAAACGTGCGTTGGCAGCCGCCGAAAACGCGCCGCAAAGCGTTGCACTCCTGCGAATCCCCGCTGGCCGTTCCGGTGGCGTGCGTGCTGACGATATCGATCTGTTCCGCCACCAGGCCGGCACGTTTCAGCGCCAGTTCCATGCACTCCGCCTGTCGCTCCGGATTGGGCAGCACAAAGTCGGTGGCATCGGTGTTCATGGCGTAACCGACCAGTTCGCCGTAGATCCGCGCGCCGCGGCGTTTGGCGTCGTCCAGTCGTTCGGCAACGAACACGCAACCGCCCTCGGCGACCACAATCCCGTTGCGATGCAAATCGAAAGGCCGCGAAGCCCGCCAGGGCTCGGCGTGTTCGGCCAACGCGCCCTGACTGTGGAAACTGGCAAAAATCCCGAACGTGTGAATGCTCTCCGACACGCCGCCGCAGATCGCCATGTCGCATTCGTTCAGCCGCAACATCTGCGAGCCTTGGATCAAGCCGGCATTCCCCGCGGCGCACGCGGCGCCGATCGTGTAGTGCGGGCCGGTGATCCCCATGTTCAAGGCGACTTCGCCGGCCGGATTGTTCGCCACCGTGCGCGGATTGTGATGATGCGACCAGAACGACGTGTCGTAGTTGTAATTCTTCAGCTCGTGGATCTCGTTCTCCGTCTCGACGTTCCCATGCTCGGTCACCCCTACGTAGACTCCGACCCGCGACTTGTCGATGTTGGGCCAGTCCACCCCGGCATCCTTGACCGCTTCGTTGGCCGAATAAATCCCCACGCTACCGGCGCGCGTACCGCGTCGGATTTCCTTCCGCGCTTGATATCGCAGCGCATCGAACTCACAAATCCCCGCCAGCGTCTTGCCAAAATAGCGGATTTCGTATTCGCGCACACCGCTGCGCCCTTGCAGCAAGCTGTTGCGAAGTTCTGGCAGCGAGTTTCCGTTGGGCGCCGTAAGCCCCACGCCAGTAATTACCACTCGCTGATTGTCCGGCAACCGACTCGGTCCGGTCATGGCGATCATTTCCAATGGGTACTCCTATGTGAAGACACAAAAATTACCTGCTTTTCCGCGGATTGGCAAGCGGCGGTAGGCTCCGAATTCTCCGCAGGGGCCTGCCGAAGGGCTCAGATGCGCAAAGCGGAGGAAGGGCTCAGACGTACAGAATTCAATTTTGCCGGTTATAGACAACCCCACTTCGTTACCAAATTGCCCGGCAAAATTGAATTCTGTACGTCTGAGCCTGGACACAAAATTGCCCGGCAGAAATCGAATTCTGTACGTCTGAGCCTGGATGCACGCTACTGCCCGCCGCGCAGCTCGCTCGCCAAACGCTCCATCCCTTCTGCCGTGGAGGTTTGCGGAGAATAGTCAAAATCTTCCTGAGCGCGGCGGATGTCGAAATAGTGATGTTTTGCCAGTTGAGCTGCCAGGAATCGCGTCATCCGCGGTTCGCGAGCGATACCCAACAGGCGATGGCCTGTCTCCAGAACAACGCCGAGCCTCCACGCGGCGGAAAAAGAAATTGCTTTCCTGATGGGGGAGATTTTTGCCAGTGCCAGAATCTCGTCGATCCATGCCCAACAGTTCACGGGCTCGCCCTGACTGATGAAATACGCTCGACCTCCTACCGGCGATCCAGGCTCCAAGGCGTCGGCAGCCTGGAAATGCGCCCGAGCAGCATTTTCTACGTAAACCATGTCGATCAAGTTCGTTCCGTCGCCGACTCGCCGCAATTGCCCCTGACCGGCTCGCTGGAGCAATCGGGGGATCAGGTGCCTGTCTCGAGGCCCCCAGATCAGGTGCGGCCGCAACGAGCAAGTCAGCAAGCCGTCGTGCCCATTGGCAGCCAGCACCTGTTGCTCGGCCAGGGCCTTTGTATGCGGATAGTGACAGAGCCAGCGATCGGGATAGGGCACGGATTCGTCCACGCCTGGCTGATCGCCGCCGTCAAACGTGACGCTGGGGCTGCTGGTGTAGACCAGTTTCGGAACGTGGTGTCGTAGGCAACCGGCGATGATGTTCCGTGTGCCCAGCGTGTTGATGCGGTAGTAATGCTGCCACGGTCCCCAAATCCCGGCAACTCCCGCGGCATGATAGACCACATCGATGCCGCGACAAGCGTCGGCCGCCGTTTGAGCGTCGCACAAATCCCCCTGAATCGCGTCGACACCAGATCGGTCCAGCTGCGGATATCGCTGGCGGGAAACCGCCCGCACGTGGTCGCCGCGCGCGAGCAGCATTTCGACCAAATACAAACCGAGAAACCCCCCGGCGCCGGTGACCAAAGTTTTCAAGCGAGTGCCTCCTGCAAAGCCGTCATGGGAATTCGGTCTCCGCCGTCGGTTGTTTCTCGTTCGGTTCTTGTTCCTGGGGCGGCTCCATGGCTGGTCGTTCTTCATCCTCGATCAGTTTGCGGATGTCGGGAATTGCCTCCTCCCGTTCCTGCTCGATTTCCTCTTCCTCCATTTCCGGCGCATCGCCCGCGGCGGGCAGCAGTGTTTCCGGAGTGATGGTGGGCGGCTCTTCGGTCGCGACTTGCTCCTCACCGGGCGGCCGCCCCCGAATCATTTGGACGGGCAGTTCAAACCCCAGATAGCCGACTTGGCCCAAAGCCGCGTACGGAAGCGCCAGCCGGAATTGTTTCGATTCCCGTTCCGGCACCAGGAAGCTCAACTGTTCCGTTTCGGACTGGCCGGGAGCGATACGTCGAACTGCCGCGGGGCGTCTGGCTGCCGTTCGCGGCGGCGACGCGGGAAGCAGGGTATCCTCATCGTCGACCATGACGGCTCGCAGTTCGGCCCGAGGTTGCACGTCGGGTCGCCAGCTCGAGAATTCCAAGGGCTTGTCGGGCGACAGGTTCGTGATCTGGATTTCGACGTTCAGAACGTCCGGCTGACCGTCCGCCGAGTCCCGCCAGGCATTGCCCACGCCCAGCCGGACGACCTCGCGGAGGCCTCCTTTTTGCCGAGCTGCGCCGAGCCACTTTGTCACGGGCGGCAACCCGGCAGACTTCGCCTCGGAGCCGGGCTGTCCGGCAGCAGTTACCGACGCGAGGACAGGATCCGCGATCTCGGTTGGCTCACTGGCGGCCGCCATCACCATCGGCGTTTCGATCTCGGGATCCCCGCCCGGATCCTTGAACAACGCGGTGCCGGGGCGTTGGTCCGGTCCCTGACTCGGGACGCGGTTGAGCACGACCACGGCGACGACGATCAACAGCACCAGGGCGGCTCCCAGACCGCCGACGACGAGTTGCGAATTCTTCCGCCTGCGCCGTTTGGGGGTGGCCGAGCCTTGTTCGCCGCTGGAGCCCCGCGCCGCTCCCGGCGCCGCCACAGGCGGGACGATCGGAGTCAGGGGGATCGGTCGAGCGGCGGGCGCCGTCCGGGCCTGGGCGGGGCCGGCGGGTGCTGGAACAGGCCTGGCTGCCGCGATGGGAGCCGCCGCGATCGGGGCTGCCGCGACGGGGGCTGCCGCGACGGGGGCTGCCGCGATGGGGGCCGCCGCGATGGGAGCTGCCGCGATGGGAGCTGCCACAGGGATCGCTGACGGCGGGGTCGCCATGGGTGTCGCAAACGGCACCGCCGCAGGAGCTTGAGCCGTTGGCGGGGCGGGAATCGACACGGCCGGAACCACGGTCTTCTTCTTGGGCTTGGTCGTCACCGACGGAACCGAGGGCGGGTTCGGTGCGGCCTGGGGCGGGGGAAACAGGCCCGGCAAATCGCCCGCCGACGTCCATCGGGTGTCCGTCTCGGTGCGGACAAAATGCTCCTGCTGGAGCTGTCCCTGTTGAACCAACTGCCGGATCTGCTCGCTCGTGAACGGACCATATTGCTGCTGGCCAATCAGGCAATACCATTGAGCTGCCATAGAACGCCACCTTCGCTCTGCAGAAACCAAACTCGCAACGACGGTTCGCGCGGCATGTCCCGGCGGACGATTCGCACTGCGAAACAAAGCCACCTGGTTCCACACTCCCGTGTCCCAAGCCGACGTGCCTTCACTGTACCAAGTTGCCGGATCGTTTACCAGTTTGCCTCGCGATCTGGGCTGCAAAGCTTGACGCCGCTCGGGACAGAATCTAGATTCGGTGCTTCTCTACCCGCGTAACGGAGGCTAGTTCGATGGAATCTGCCGCTGACGACCCACGGTTCCTGGACGGAATCCGATGCTTCAACCGCCGCGCTTTCTTTGAAGCCCACGAAGTATGGGAGGACATCTGGCGGGACGACCGCAGCGATTCTCGCCACTTCTATCAAGGCTTGATCCAGTTGGCCGTCTGTTTGCATCACTTTCGCAACGGCAATACGCGTGGGGCCAAAAAGCTGTGCATCAGCGGGAGCAACTATCTGGAGCCTTATCGTCCCGCCTATTTGGGGATCGACCTCGAGCGTCTGCTGACCGATCTACACGCCTGTTGCGCCGAGTTGCTGGCCTGTGACGAACCCATCCCCCTCACGAAGCTCGATTTGGAGCGGATACCCACCATTGTCGCATCGGATACGCCGAGTTAGATCATGGATATTTCACAGCAGATCGACGACTTGCACTCGCCGCAGGTGGCGCTGCGTCGCAGCGCGGCCGAGCGTCTGGCGCTGACCCCGGATGCGGCAGCCGCCGTCTCGCTGGCGCGCGCCAGTGGCGACGACGACGAGCAGGTTCGCCAGTGGGCCGTCGCCGCCTTGGAGGAACTGGGCGCTCCTGACGTCGGCGACGTGGGTGCGTTGGCCGAGTTGTTGACCGATCCCGAGACAGACGTGCGATATTGGGCTGCGACGCTGCTGGGCCGCGTGGGCGAAGGGGCGCGGCAGGCGGTCGGCGCGTTGAGCCGTGTGCTGGACGCCGATGCCGAGCCCGCGGTGCGTCAACGCGCGGCTTGGGCGATCGGCCAGATGGGCCGTGTGGCGGCGTCCGCGCGGCAAGCGCTGACTCGCGCAACTCAAACGGAGGATGTACGTTTGGCACGCTTGGCGCGCGAGGCGCTTCAGAGGCTGGGCGACGCCTGAACGAGCGGCAGGGGAAAGTTGGCGTGCAACGCAAGTGGCCTTGGGCGCTCGTCGCGGGGAACGTCAAGGGATCAGGAGCAGCGGCTTGGGCTCGGCGACCCAGCCGGGTTCGCGCTGACCCGTTCCCTGCCGGTCCACATCGCCAAGATCCTCGCGGGCCTGTGCGGCATAAGCGAGCAAACGCTCGACAACCTCCGGCTTCGCCGCGGCCAGGTTCTCGGTTTCCTGCAAATCGTTTTTCAGGTCGTACAAGGCCGCCTTGGCAGGTCTTCCGTCGCGGCGGAAATTGTACCACTTGCTTTCCAGCGGAAGGTACAGCTTCCAGTGGCCCGAGCGGACGGCTTGCAGTTGGTCCAGGTAGTAATAAAAGAACGCTTCATGGGGCGACTTGGCGCTCGGCGTGCCGAACAGCAAGGGCCGGATGTCGCGGCCATCGATCGCTCGGTCGCCCGGCGGTTCGGTGGCGGCCAGAAATGCCAAGGTCGGCAGCAGATCGATGGTCGAACAGAGTTCGTCGCAGACCGTTCCGGCGGGGATCTTTCCCGGCCAACGGGCAATGCATGGCACCCGCTGTCCGCCCTCGGCCGTGGTGTAACCCCAGCCGGTCAGCGGCAAGTTGCTGCCTTGGGGCGGATTGTGCTGCGGCGCGCCGTTGTCGGAGGTCCAGATGACCAGTGTCCGCTCGTCCAGGTCGAATCGCTTCAACGCCGCCAGGATCTCGCCCGCTGACCAGTCCAATTCTTCCACGGAATCGCCCCAGGGGCCATTGGCTGATTTCCCGCGAAACCGCTCACTGGCAAAGGGGGCGCGGGTGCTGCCGGGCATCGCCTGGGGCATGTAGACGAAGAACGGCCGGTCGCGGTTCTCTGTGATGAACTCGATCACCCGTTCGGTATAACGCTGGGTGAGCAGATTGCGGTCCGGCGGCGCCTCGATCACCCGCTCGTTCTCCATCAGCGGCAAGGGCGGTCGGCGGCCGTCTTCCGTCTCGGTCATATCGTCGCTGTAGGGGATGCCAAAATAGCTGTCAAAGCCGTGCCGGGTCGGCAGAAAAGGCGGCTGGTCGCCCAAGTGCCACTTGCCGACGATCGTCGTCGCATAGCCGGCCTGCCGCAGCGACTCGGCGACGGTGACTTCGTCGGCCGCGAGTCCTTTCTGGTCCTTCGGAAACAAGACCACTCCACCTTGGCTGCCGACGTGCAGCCCCACCCGCCGCGGATAACAGCCGGTGATCAGACTGGCCCGCGAGGGCGTACAGACGCCGCTGGTCGCGTAAAAGCTGGTCAGCTTCATTCCCTCCGCAGCCATGCGGTCCAGGTTCGGCGTGCGATGCCTGGTCGGACCAAAACAGGCGACGTCGCCATATCCCAGGTTGTCACAGAAGATCACGATAAAGTTGGGCTTCTGTGCGGCCGCAACCGCACCGTGGAGACCATTGACGGCCCAGCAAGCGGCAGCCACAACCAGCCAGCAACCGGATGATCGAAACAGGGACAGCGTTCCTTTCGATGGCGACACGGTCGATTCTCCTTGGGGGGGCGGGTACCCGTCGTCACGAGGTTCCGGCGAACAACTGAATGAAGCCGCGGACGAACTGGATGCCTCCAAAGATAATCGGTCCGTAGGCCAATAGAAAGACGCCCCCCGGTTCGGCGGCGACATACGAGCCGATGGTGACGGCCAGTCCGATGAAACAGACAACTGCCCCAATCAACATGTTCTTCACGCCGCTGCCCATGTCCGAGTCGCGTGTCTTTGCCCTGGATTCGGGCACCAACGTGTCGATAACTCGGTTCGCTTCGACGGAAGATACGCCGCGTTCGACCAATTCCCGGCGGACCACCGCCGGCGACAAACCGCGAGACAACTGCTCGATCGCAATCGCCGTGGCCCGAGGCCCGGTAATCGACTCTTCCGCGGGGTTCGCAGGCGCTGGCGCGGCGGCCGCGACGGGTTCTTCCGGCGCCAACAGGGCGTCCCAGAAGCCGTCGTCGGAAGGCCGTGTCGGTGCCCGTGCCGACGTCGAACGCGCCGCCGGCGCCGGCAAAGGGATGCGAAGCGGACGCTGGCAGGTCGGACAACCGACCGTCTTGCCGGCCAAGGAAGCGTCGGCTTTGAAACGGGCGCCGCACTGACAAGCGACGATCTGAGCCGCGGCGGCCGACGCCGATGCTGGTGGTCCAGGGCCCGACCGAGCCTGGGCAAGACCGGATCGAGCCAGGGCAGGGCCACCCGTTGCGGTATCGGCCGCTGCGGGAACGGTCAGGTGTCCGCCGCAGGACGGGCACGCAACCGTCTTGCCCGCCAGATGAGCTTGCGCTTGAAACTGCTTCCCACAAGAACCACAGCGGGCAATGATAGCCACGGCGTGCCTTTCGAACGGACTCGACCCCACTCGACACGAATCGCGATTACTCCGGCCCCCGAACGTGAGCCTCGAACCGTTCTATTCTTTCCACGGCCTCGCGTTCTGCAAGCCCCCGCGGATGGACAACGCAAAGAATTGAGTTGCCCCCTCTCGCTTTCCGGGGCTGTCGATCTATTGGCAGTAGAGACCCACAAGATACGAGGGCATTGGGCGACAGCTCGATGCAAAAATCGGCAGCTCGCTTGCCCGGTGAGGTCGCGTGCTCATTGCTGAAGACCGGAGAAAAAGCGGCCGCTGAACACGTCGAAAATCCGGCGGCTGGCGCTATAGTGTTGTTGGCCTTGTAACGCATCCGAAATTGGTACCTTGGGAGAGTATTGTGTGTCGAGTCATCAGATATCAGGGTATGATTGGCGTGGCCTTTTGCGTTTGGTTGATGCCGGTTTTCGCTGAGGCGGCGGTGGTGGACTTCGAGCGCGAGGTAGCGCCGATTTTGGAGCAGCACTGTATCCGCTGCCATCGTCCGGACAACAAGCAGGGCGATTTGTCGCTGGCCACCTTCGAAGACTTGGAGACCCAGAGCCACGTGACGCCGGGCAAGCCGGCCGAGAGCTATCTGCTGGATGTCGTTACCTCCGTGGACGGCCGTCAGGCGATCATGCCAAAGGAAGGCGAGCCGTTGTCGGCCGAGCAGCTGGATCGGCTGCGGCGTTGGATTGCCGACGGCGCGAACTGGCCGGACGGGGTGGTGATCCGCGAGAAACCCAAGGCGGACCGAGCGTGGTGGTCGCTGCAGCCGCTGTCGGCGGTCGAGCCGCCGGATTCGGACGACATACCGGCGGGATGGACCGCGAGTCCGATCGATCGCTTCGTCTACCAGAAGCTGGCGGAACAAGGTTTGACGCCGTCGCCACCGGCTGACCAGCGGGCGTTGATTCGCCGCTTGACCTACGACTTGACCGGCTTGCCGCCGACGCCGGACGAAGTCGAGGCGTTTTTGGGCGACGAGGCGGCAGACGCCTACGAGAAACTGGTCGAGCGTCTGCTGGCGTCGCCTGGCTACGGCGAACAATGGGCGCGGCATTGGCTGGACGTCGTCCGCTTTGGGGAGAGCCGCGGCTTTGAACGCAACGAGATCATCAACAACGCCTGGCATTATCGCGACTATGTGATCCGCTCGTTCAACGAGGACAAGCCGTTCGACACGTTCATTCGCGAGCATTTGGCGGGCGACGTCATCGGCCGGGATCAGCCGGAGGTCGAGGCCGGGGTGACGTTCCTGGTGGCTGGGCCCTATGACGATGTGGGCAACCAGGACGCGGCTCAGGCGGCGCAGATCCGCGCCAACACGATCGACGAGATGATCCGCACCACGGGCGAGGCGTTTCTGGGGCTGACGATCGGTTGCGCCCGCTGCCACGACCACAAGTTCGATCCGATCGTGCAGCGCGATTACTATGGCCTGTACGCCACGTTCGCCGGCGTGCATCACGGCAACCGGACGGTGGCCACCGCGGCACAGCGGCAGGCGCGCGAAGAAGCTCTGCGGCCGCTGAACGAGCAGCGCGACCAGCTGACCCGGCAACTGGCCGAGTTGCAGCGGACGATCGAACGTTCGGACACGGAGGAACGAGTCGAACCGGTCGAGGCAGCCGTAACGCCCGAGCAGCGGCAGCAACAGGCCGATTGGAACCGTCAGTTGGCCGAGATCAACCGCCAGATCAACGCGGTGCCACCGCTGCCCGTGTGGTGGGCGGGCGAATTCAAGCCGGTCCGCGGCAAGTTCCACGTGTTCGTCGGCGGCGATCCGCAGCGATTGGGCGCGGAGGTTGCGCCGGCCAGTCTCGAAGTGCTCGACGCGGCCGCTCCGCCCTACTGCCTGGGCGACGATACGGCCGAAGGCCAGCGGCGATTGCAGTTGGCCGAGTGGATGACGCACCGGGACCATCCGCTCACCTCCCGCGTGCTGGCCAACCGGATCTGGCATTATCACTTCGGCACCGGAATCGTCGACACGCCCAGCGACTTTGGCTACATGGGCGGGCGGCCGACTCACCCCGAACTGCTCGATTGGCTGGCGGGACAGGTGCATCAGCACGGCTGGCGATGGAAACCGCTGCATCGCTTGATCGTGTTGTCCCAGACGTATCGCCAGTCGTCGGCCTATCGGCCCGAAGCGGCGCAGTTGGACGCCAACAGTCGCCTGCTGTGGCGTTTTCCGCCTCGCCGTCTGTCGGCCGAAGAGATCCGCGACACGCTGTTGATGATCGCGGGCCCGTTGAATCGACAGGCCGGCGGACCGGGCTTCCGGTTGTACCGCTACCTGCAAGACAACGTGGCGACTTATGTTCCCCTGGACGAACACGGGCCGGAGACGTACCGGCGGGCCGTCTATCACCAGAATGCCCGCGCCTCGCTGTTGGATCTGTTGACCGAGTTTGATTGTCCGGACAATGCTTTTTCGGCGCCGCGGCGGGCAGCGACGACCACGCCGCTGCAAGCGTTGACGATGATGAACCACCGCTTCTCGTTGGACATGGCGGATTTCCTGGCGGCACGCCTGCAGCGTGAGGCGGGCGCGGAACAGGTAGCGTCGCAGGTCCAGCGGGCGTTTGCCTTGGCCTGCTCCAGGCCGGCCACCGCGGACGAACAGGACGCCGCGGTCGCCTTGATCGGCGAACACGGGCTGCGGGCCTTCTGTCGAGCGCTGATGAATTCGAACGAGATGATCTACCTTCCATAACCGCAAGGGCCCTTACGATGCACCATCCACCACAAACGCAGATCGCCGCGTTGATCGACCGAGTACTCGCTCGGCGCGGGTTCCTCGGCAACGTCTTCAGCGGCTTGGCCGGGATCGGCTTGACGCATCTGCTGGGCGCGGAATTGACGGCCGCTCAGCCGTCCCGCGATGGCCACCCGTCTGCCGGGGAGGACGCGACCGCTTGGCAAGCCGGCCAAGGCCAAACGCACCATACGGCTCGAGCGAACCGCGTGTTGCAGATCTTCTGTCCCGGTGGCGCCTCGCAGGTCGATCTCTGGGAACACAAGCCTGAATTGGAACGTTGGGATGGCAAACCGTTGCCGGGCGAGGAGAATCTGGTCTCGTTTCAGGGCAAGAACGGCAACCTGATGGCGAGTCCCTGGCCGTTCGTCGCCTGTGGGGAAAGCGGCAAGAAGATCTCCAGCTTGTTGCCGCACATGGCCCAGCACGTGGACGACATCGCCTTTATTCATTCCATGACCTCGAAAACGAACACACACGGGCCCGGTTGCGTGTTCATGAACACGGGACACGTCCAGGAAGGTTTTCCCAGCGCGGGCGCCTGGCTCAGCCACGCGCTGGGCACGGCCAACGAGAATCTGCCGGCTTACGTCGCGATCCCGGACGTGCGCGGCGAACCGCCCAACGGCAAGGCAAACTGGAGCAACGGATTCCTGCCGGCCCAGCATCAAGCGATCGTACTGAGCAGCCAACAGCCGATCCGCAATCTGGCTCGACCCGACGGCGTGACTGCTGCGGAGGAGCACGCGACGCGGGATTATCTGAGCCTGTTGAACGCTCGCCACGCCGAAGCGAATCCGGGAAACTCCGAGCTGCAAGCCCGCATGGCGGCGTACGAGTTGGCGGCCAAAATGCAGTTGACCGCGCCCGACGTGCTCGATCTGGCGGGAGAATCGGAGTCGATCCATCGGCAGTATGGCACGGACGATGCCAATCCGCTCAAGGCGGCCTATGCGCGGAACTGCTTGTTGGCGCGACGGCTGCTGGAACGCGGCGTGCGTTATGTCAACTTGTATTGCGCTTCCCGCGCCTCCGGCGTGGACGGTTTGCTGAACTGGGACGCCCACAAGACACTGAAGTCCGACTACGAGCGGCATTGCCCGATCTTCGACCAACCGACGGCCGCGTTGCTGACCGATCTGAAACAGCGCGGCCTGCTGGCCGACACGCTCGTGCTGTGGACCACCGAGTTCGGACGGATGCCGACACATCAAGCCGGCACGACCGGCCGGGATCACAACCCCGACGGGTTCACTTGCTGGCTGATGGGCGCCGGAGTCAAGGGCGGCACCAGCTACGGCGCGACGGACGAATTCGGGCGGCGGGCCGCCGAGTCGCCGACGATCGTGTGGGACTTCTACGCCACGGTCCTGCATTTGCTGGGGTTCGACCACCGACGTCTGACCTGGTACTACAACGGCCTGGACCGTCGTTTGACCGACGTCCACGGCCGACTGCTCGACCCGGTGATTCAGACGTAAGGCGTCCCCCCGCGCTCAACGCGCGGCATCACAGCGCAAGCCGGGAAGGGGTTCGCCCTCGGGACTGACGATCCGGGCGCACGCGGACCAGCCGCCGGCGCCTTGGGTGATTTTCAGCATCAGCAGATTCGGGCCTTGGTTCAGTCTGATCGGCGCTGTGTCCTCGTCGATCACGGCCGGGCGATCCGTGTTGTTGGCATGCACGACGGCGCCGTTCAGCCAAGCCTGTACCCCGTCGTCGCTGCCGACCAGCAGCAGTGCGTCGGCGGCCTGCAGAGCGATGATCCACGTCTTGAGATAGGCGACGCAATCGGTCTGATTGGGAAAAAGTCCCGACAGATCCACCATGTCGGCGGGGGGCACAGGCCGCCACGTCACGTCCTCGTCGGGCTTCTCGGGACCCAAGGCGATCGGGAACAGGTTATTTGCTCCGGTCACTCCGGACTGACGGTACGGACCGCAGACCAGCCACTGGCGCAGGAACGGACCGCTCTTCGGTTTCCCGCGGAGCGCCGCCGCCCGCCGAACGATGTCGGCAGATTGGTTGTGCGCCAGGACTTGGGCCGCGGCCTCCACCGCCAGTTCCGGCTGCGACTCGACCAGTCTTTCCGCAATGCTCACCGCCGCGGTGGCCGCTTCCTGCCGCAGTCCATCTTCGGCCAGATACGGCAGTACGGCGTCCAGCGCGGCCGGCGCGCCAAGCTGGCCCAACTGGCCCAAGGCTTGGCGTTTTTCCTCGGTCCGTCGAGCGGCGGTCAGGGCCTGTCGCAGCCGGGCGATACGCTGCGCCGGGTCCGACTCTTGGGCGGCCAGCCGCACAAAGCCGCGCATGGCCAACGCATGCAGCGTGCCGTCGTCACTGCGGGCGGCCAGTTCCAACAGGCCCGGTGCCGCCGCCGCGGTGGGCCAATCCGCCAGCACGCGGACGGCGTCCTTGGCCAACTCGAGGTTCTCGTCCCGAGCCGCCCCTTGCGCGGCGTTCAGCGCCTCGGGGGTGCCCAGGGCGTTCAACAGCGTCAGCAGTTGCCGCCGCTCTGCCGCGGCCGCGCCGCTCATCGCGCCGAGCACGCGGGCGGTGGCCTGCTGCTTGTCGCGGCTGGCCTGGCAGGCGGCAAATAAAGCCCTTCGCAACGGCTCGCCATCCGCGTCCGGAGGCTGTTTGCCAACGAGTTCCAGCAGCGGGCCAAGTGTCGCTTCGGCCGCCAGCTTGCTCAGGGCTTCCAGAGCGGCCACCCGGACCGGCTCGGCTTCGGCAGCGGCGTGCTGCAGCAAAACGCTGGCCGCACCGGACTCGCCGCGTTCGCCCAGTGCCCGCAGTAATTCAACTTTCGCCGGCGGCTCCAACGACTCGACCTCGCCGAACAGGGCTTCGCGCATGCCGGGACCGTGCAGACGAGCCAGCGCATCGCGAGCGGCCTCGCGCTCGGCCGGCTCGCCTTGCGCCGCGGCGTGTGCCAACAGGGGAATCGTCGCCGGAACGTTGAGTTCGGCTAGGGCTTGGCAGCCTGCGACGCGAACGGGCAGATGCGGGCTGGCCGTCGCCGCGCGGACCGTAGGCAAGGCCTCGACGCCGCGTTTCCGATGCGCGTCCATTACGGCCAATTGCGATTCGGCCGGTAGCGAGTCCCATCGAGCCACACAGGCCTCGATCACCTGCGGGTCGCTCATCTCACGGACCAGTTGTGCCGCGGCCGCTCGCAAGGTGCCGTCGGCGCCGGACAAGGCGCTGGCAAACCGTTCGCTCCGCCCAGCGGCATCGGCCTGGGCAAGCCCTCGCCAGGCGGCGACGCGGACGTGGACGGGGAATTGGTCCGCCACCAGCGTGCGATACAGGGTTGCCGCAGCGGATTCGTCCCCTTCGGCACGCATGCCTTCCGCACACCGCAGCAAGCCTTCCAGAATACTGGGCTGAACCGCCGGGGGCGATTTGTCCCGCACGGCGGACAACGCGGCGACGGCGGCGTCTCCGCCAATCCTACCCAATGCCGTCGCCGCGGCGGCGGCAACCGTCTGGTCCGTGCCAGCCACCAGCGGTCCCAGCTGCGACACCGCCGCGCGGTCGCGGCGCCAGCCGAGCGAGTCGATCAGACCCGCTTGGGTCAGGCCGGACGTCGTCCGCGCCGCCGCGCGCAGCGCGGCGCCCGCGTCGTCGCACGGCATCGCCTCCAGCGCGTACCGCGCGGCGTGCGAAGTGCGCTCGTCGCCCAGCAAGGCGGACAGCGCGGGTATCGCGCGGGCCGTCCCGACGATTCGCAAACGCTGACATGCGGCGCACTTCTGCGGCACAGCGGCCGCCGATTGCAGCGTGGCAATGAGGTCGTCTTCCTCATCAGCCGCTGCGGCCGAAACCATCAACATGACCAGACCGACGATCAACATTCGATTCCAGAGACGAACAGGCATTCGGTTACCTTTCACGCGCGACAATCATGGCATAGCCCCCCTGCAAAGGTGCAGAACAGCCTCCGCGTCCATTTCACAAAGCAGAACCGCACGCGGAGTTGCCCGTCCAGTTTCCGGAACGCGCAACGGCCCGTCAAGACGCGTTCCAAGAGTTTTTCCATCCTCGCCGCAGCGGACGCCTGGCTGTTGTTCAGCGTCGGCGCTCGAGAGACGGGCAATCCGGCGGGGGAAACGCTCGACCTCGAAGGTCGGATCGAGAGGCTGAAAGAACGGGATGATCTGGCAGTGAATTGGTCGTGCTCGAGCTCAGCCGCTTGCGGCGGTGCTCGTGCTCGTAATCGAGAGGCC